>OBNE01012369.1_pt1 | contig 179826 bp, 189 predicted proteins | sample 1670241 | NCBI WGS metagenome assembly OBNE01 (sample SAMEA104232318, study PRJEB22302) | groundwater metagenome | biome: forest; feature: aquifer; material: groundwater | place: USA | collected 2011-08-07 | depth 6.7 m
AGAACGCCCCGAGCGCGCGGGTGATGGCCTCGGGTGCGGGCGTCCGGAGGTCTGCCATCTCACGCAGTGCGGCGACTACCGCAAGTGTTGCCTGGCCCGAAGCCGCTGTGGTGTCGAGCGAGGTTTCCGGACGGTCGATCAGGCGTGCGACTTCTGGGCGAATCAGTTCCATCGTCTCGAAAGTTGCTGATTCCCAAACTCTCCGGAGTGCCGCATCACCGAAGATGATGGGCATCAGTGATCGGGTCATCGGCTCGAAGGACTCGCCGACCGATGCGATAAAGGCATTCTTCACAGCCGCTGCGAGCCCGAATTCGCGGGCTTGCGCGCTGAGTGCCGTGGCCAGACTGCGGTTTCCCTCGTCGAGCATCGGCCAGATGCTCTCCTCTTTGGTGGCGAAGCAACGGTAGAACGTTCGCTCGGAGATTTCTGCCCGCTCGGCGAGCTCCGCGATGGTCGTCGAAGTGTCGCCGCGTTCGACGAAAGCGGCAGCACAACTCTGCGAGACGCGGAGAAGTAGTGCAGTGCGGCGGGCTGTTGCCATATCCGCACTGTACCAAAAGTGGCAGAAACTGCCACAAATGGTGTCGGCCGGTCAGCCGACGTTACCTTCGATTCCGGAAACCTCCTGCTCAACTGCGTTCTTGAGGTTCAGGAGCGTCTTGCGGATGTTGCCGCGCTGAAAGTCGGCGAAGGTCTTTCCTCCGGTGGCAATTTTGTCGAACATGTCGGCGGCGAAGTCCGGCCAGCCGCGCCTGTCGTCGGTCCACGTTTCGGTAACTCGGGTTCCGTCGGGCACCGGCGAGAATCGGTACTGCCAGGTTGCGATAGAGGCGGGGATCCGGGGAGTACCGAGGCCGATCTTGTGAACACGGAATTCGAAGAGCTTCCCGGCCTCGGCAGCGGTGACTGTGCATCGCGTGGTCCACTGCGCGCGCCCACGCTTGTTGTGCCCGTCGAACTCCATGCCCAGGAAAGCGCTTTCGCGGTCTCCCCGCAAGGTTGCGCCTATGTTTTCGGGACTCCAGGCACCCATACGAGTGGGATCGCTGATGACCTCGTAGAGGGAAAGCGCGTGGGAGCTGACGACGATGCTGTCGGAGACGGTAAGTTCGCGAGCCATTTCGGTTTCAGGTTCTTTCTGTCGAGCGTGTGTGAGGTGTGAGTATGACGATCGGTGGTTTCGCGAACAAGATGCGGACGTGGCGGATGAACCGTCGAACTGATCGGCGTTGAACTACAGGTGCGGTTTCAGTTGGATCTTGACCGCGCCTTCCTGCTTCTTCTGGAAGATCTCGTAGGCGTGTGGCGCCTCATCGAGCGGCAGCTGATGGGTGGAAAAGGTGTCGACGCCGAGTGGGTCGTCGTCAGTGAGCAGGGGCATGATGTCCTCTACCCACTTCTTGACGTTCGCCTGGCCCATCCTGAGCTGAATCTGCTTGTCGAACATGGTCATCAGCGGCAGTGGATCGACCATTCCGCCGTAGACACCGATCAAAGAAATGGTTCCGCCGCGCCGAACGATGTCGATGGCCGAATAGACAGCGCCAAGGCGATCGATTCCTGCGTTACGCATCGCAGGCGCGGCAAGAGCATCGGGAAGGAGTCCGACGAACTGCTGCGCGAGCTTTCCGATCGGAGACCCGTGCGCTTCCATACCGACAGCGTCGATCACCGAATCGGTTCCGCGGCCGTTTGTCGCGTCTCTGATGGCATCGCCGATCTTGCTGCCGTAGTCGTCCAGGTTGAGGGTCTCGATACCGCGTTCGGCAAGGCGCGCAAGGCGTTCGGGTACACGGTCCACACCGATTACTCGAAACCCCTTGTGGTGGGCGATACGAGCCGCCATGTCACCGATCGGTCCGAGGCCGAGGATTGTCACGGACCCACCCGGCGGAATGTCGGCGTATTCGACCGACTGCCAAGCGGTGGGGAGCACGTCGGAGAGGTAGACGAATCGCGAATCCGCGGGACCTTCGGGAACTTTGATGTGTGTGAAATGTGCTTGCGGTACTCGGAGGTACTCAGCCTGCCCGCCGGGCACCGAGCCGTAGAGCTCGGAGAAGCCGAACAATGCTGCGCCCGTTCCCTGATCGCGGACCTGCGTCGTCTCGCACTGTGTGTAGAGCCTCGAATCGCACATGAAACAGTTGCCACACGAGATCTGGAACGGAATCACGACGCGGTCACCTATCTCGAGATTCGTGACTTCCGAACCGACTTCTTCGACGATTCCCATCGGTTCATGGCCGAGAATGTCGCCGGCATTCATGAACGCACCCAGAGTCTCGTACAGGTGCAGATCGGATCCGCAGATATTCGTCGTGGTGACCTTGATGATTGCGTCGGTGGGTTCGACGATCTTCGGGTCCGGAACCGTATCGACGCTTACTTTCCGTTTGCCTTGCCAAGTCACTGCGCGCACTGGGATCGACCTCTCATCGTGGAAATGCTGTTCGCAGTCACCTGCCCGAAAGCACTGAAATGCAAACAAAATCGGTGAGGGTTGCGAGAAGTCCTGAGCGCGTTAGATTGAGATGGAGCTGGGTCCCGGTCTCTTTGCGCCGGCTCCAGGACCGAGACGACGAGATGATGAGGACGATCGCATGACCGACAAAGACGACAACGACCAGTCGCCCAAGGGCGGGCACCCAGGACCCGTGGACAAGGGCGGCGACGGGGGAATGGCAACGCGAGAACAGGCGCCTGAACTGGTCGAGGAGACCTCCGACGAGAAGTCTGACGACGAGTAGTTTCCTTTTACTCCGCGTTGGGTAACAACGGGGATAGGCCGCATCGGACCGTCCCGGAATCAATGCGGGCGAGGTTCCTCGAGGTTGAGCAGCCAGCCACGGGAACCGCCTTAAGCAGATCCCTCAACCCTGTTGTCATTCAACCCTGTAACAGCACGTGATCGAATCGGGTCCGCAGTAGTGTCGGGACCCGGAAGTCGTCAAGCGTTCGAACTATCAACTGTTCGGCAACATCCCGGAGTTTCACGTTGGTCTCTTGAGAACGCCACACGAGGATGTCGAAGGCGCGATCGGCCGAAATGCCGTAGATCACCATGAGCATGCCTTTGGCTTGCTCGATTACTCCGCGAGAAGCGGTGATTTCGTTGACCAGCACGTCGACAGACGCTTTCACCGTACTGTCGAGGGTTTCGGTGACGTCGATGTAGAAGCCTGAGCTGCCGACCACGGCACCCGACTCGTCCACGACGCTGTCGCCGACGACGATTACCGAGTGAGTGTCCCCTGCAGTGTCGATGATGCGGTGGCGGCTGCTGAACGGTCCGCCTGAAGTGCGGATGGCGTGCAGTGTTTGAGCAACGTGTCTTCGGTCGTCGGGATGCTTGTGCGAGAGCATCAATTCTGTCGTCGGAGCTACTTGGTCGGGTTCGTATCCGTGAATCCGTGCAACTTCGTCCGACCACTCCCACCGATCGCCGTTGCGGTGATAGAGAAAGCCGCCCACCCGGTGTGGAGCCCCCGATCCTGACGTTCGCCCCAACCCGTCCTCGTTCACCACACACGCCCCCTCGTTCTCGACCTCGTCCCAACCGGCGTACTCGCCAGTTAGTTATATCGGACAAATCCGGCGGAGGTGGTGTCGGTCCCATATTTCGGAGCATCGTCTGGATCGCTACCGCATGGGTCGGGGAAACCGGCCCTCAGAGTACTTGGCGACGGTCCCACGTCACTCGCGGTTGAAACAGTGTTGCCGCTGTGTCCATTCGGTGATCGCCGCCGCGATGGCCGCAGGCTGATCCTCGGGGGCGAGATGTCCTGCGGGACCGCACTGTTCCACCTCGAGATTTGCGATATTCGATCGGCTCCACGTGACTTCGTCAGGTCCGATCATGAGAAGTTCTGCGGGGCCGCTGAAGGTGAGAAGAAGTTTGGGTACGTCGGTGCTTTCTGCGAGCCAATCGCTGTACGCCGCCACACGTGCATTCACGTCACCGGGAGTTCCTTCGATGGGGAAGGATCGTGGCCACTCGAGAAGGGGTCGGCGACTCTCTCGTGACGGATAAGGGGAGCGATAGGCCTCGGCATCGGTTTCGGTCATTTCACCGAGAACCGTTCTGTGAAGCGCTATTTCGAGAAAGAAGTTCTCGTCGAGTACCTTCGTCTCTCCTGTGTCGGAGTCCCTCAGAGCTTCCACCCGTGCCCGTGCCTCTCCCGGGAAGTGTTCGTCCCAGGTCATCGGACGAAGGATCGTTTCGAAGAAGGCCACACCTCGGACGCGATCGGGGTGGCGGGCAGCCCAGTCCAGTGCAAGTGCCCCGCCCCAGTCGTGTCCGACGAGTACGACGTCGTCGAGTTCCATCTGGTCGAACCAGGCGTCGAGGTAGCGGGCGGTGTCGAGGAAGCCGTAGTTGATTGGCGGTTTGCCTGACCGCCCCATTCCGATGAGGTCAGGGGCAAGTGCGTGGCCCAGATTTCCTATCTGCGGCAGGATGTTTCGCCACAAGTGCGAGGATGTGGGGTTTCCGTGGATGAGTACGAAGGGTGGTCCTTCACCGCGCGAGCGGTAGGCCATGGTCGAGTCGAGCACGGGAATTGTGGGCATTGCGACTCCTCAAATAGTTTCCATATACTCTAATTGAGATAGTAGCCATGTATTCTATTTGTATGCAAGATCGAGAAACATGGACGACAGGGTCGCTGGTGTGGCACCTTGGCTTGCGCTGGCGGGCGGGGGTTGACCGAGCGATCGCGCACCTGGGGTTGACTCACGCCCAGTATTCAGTGCTCGCGTCTCTGCATGGTCTGGTGAGTGCGGGGGAGAGGCCGAGTCAGCGAGAACTCTCAGTGCACACAGGATTGCAGCGAATCTACATATCCAAGCTCGTGCGAGCGTTGGAGAAGAGCGGGTTTGTTGTCAGTGAACGCGATAGTCGCGATGCGCGAGCCGTTCGCCTCGATCTCAGTGACGAGGGCAAACGAGTCATAGAGCTCGCTAAAGACATTGTCCGCCAATTGGATGCAAAGAATACGGAAGTGCTGACGAAAACCGGAGGGCGGGAACTCGCCGAGCTCCACCGCGCCCTTGGCGCGTTACTCGACGCCACCGAAGCAGGAGATGGATAACGCGCCGGTCCGCTTCGTGGCGTAACCGAAGGCGATCGTGTGCGGACCCGGTCCACAGGACGTTCGTTGGGGGAGCGACGGAAGCGTCGATCCCCCAACGAGCCTATTGTCTAGCTGTCGATCGTTACGGCGTCACGTTGATCGGCGAGGCCGACGCGAACTGCAGTGTGCCGGACATGGTTGCCGTGCCAGTGGCTGCGGCGGGGCAGACGGGCCCGGTGCCGGTACGCGTGTAGTTCACAGTGCCGGTGTTGCTGGCCACGACGCGCTGGTTGGGAATATCGAATGGCAGCGGTCCGATAGTGCTGGCCCCGACGGTGACTGTGCACGTGGATCCGGGCATCGTCACGACTGCGCCTCCTGCAGGAATGACCAGGGATCCCTGAGCCGATCCGGTGTCTGCCGAGACGTTCAATAGCCACGAGCCGGAGGTGGTGACCACAGCGGGTAGGCCGTTAGCCTTGCACCCGGTCAGGCTGGGGGTGCCGATATTGACGTTGACTCCGCCGGTGCCGGTGTTGGAATTACCCGGCGCGGATGGGATGGTCCCGGAGCCCGTCGTACTGGAGCAGGTAAGTGTGATCGTTCCTGTCTTGATACTGAGATTGCTGCTCGAAGCAGTCACGGTTTGACCCGCTGGAGTGACGACGGTCGAAGCCAGAGCGGTGCCGGCTGCGACTGCAATCGCGGCTGCGGCGGCAGCTGTGACGATGGTGGTGCGGCGAACTGCATGGGACATCGATATCTCCTTGTTGTCGGTGATACTTCGTGAGTCGCCGGTGCTTGCTCTACTGCGTCCGCAGGCTGTCGGCGCCGATGTTGAACACATCGCTTGTGGTGGTCAACGAGTTGTGACCACTCGAAGACGGAACGTTGGCGCGAAGATTGACTGCCCAATTCAATGCGCCGAACAGTCCACATCCAGATGCGCCCGGTACCGCGAACGTCTGGTCGGCGTGCGTCACGTTTCTGACGGCGGCGGTATCCGGAAATCCTGGAACTTCCTCCAGGACACCATTTTCGGACACTCCGAGTTTGAACATGATCGGGTTGCTCGCAGAACCCAGATAGCAGTTGCCGCCCAGCAAGGGGTTGGAGATCTTCAATCTTGCCGGAAGTGTGACACCGAGTTGGAATGCGTCGACTGTTGGCAACGCGACCGGTTCGACTGTTGCCTTGATGGTGGTCAAGCCGCCGGGGAACGGTATACCGAGCCCGAAGATTCCTCCTGGTACCTCGATAGGGCTGGAATAGACGCCTTTGGTGCCGTCAGTGGGAGGAATGAAGATCTGGTCGAACCCGAATTCAGCGTCGGGGTTCTCGCGATAGGCGACACCGCCGGCGATATTCAACGAGCCGGAAGGAATCGGTACTTTGAGCCCGTTGATGTTCATTTCGCCGCCTTTGACGACGACATCGACACAGGTGCTTGTCTCCGGATTGGCTATCGGGCATTTTCCCCAGCCCCCGAACGGCGCATTGGGCAGCGGGGCCGCCGTCGCGGTTGACACCGCCCCGAGAGCGAGGACTCCCGCTGCGACGACGGCGAGCGCGGCTCTGAATCGTATTGTGCGCATGGACAAGTGAGCTCCGTTCGAAGTGAGAAATCTTTCGGTGCTGACGGCTTCGGCTGGGAGTGAGTTGGATTGCTAGTTGGCACTACGTTCGGCAACGACGGCAGCGGGTTCGGGTGAGCCTGCCGGCTGGGGCCTGAGGCTGTCGGCACCGATGTTGTAGACGTCACTCGTCGTGGCGAGGGAGTTGGACGTGGTGGACGAGGGAAGCCCGGCGCGCCAGTTGACGATTGGATTCAGAACGCCGAACGGGCCACACCCGGAAGCTGTCGGGACCGCGAAGGGCTGTCCGGTGTGCCCGGTGTTTCGAACGACGGCAGTATCCGGAAAACCTGGAACCTCTTCGAGGACACCGTATTCGGTCACATCCAAGTTGAGTTGGACGGGGTTGTTGTCCGAGCCCAGGTAGCATTTGCCGCCGAGGAGAGGGTTCGCGATCTTCAATTTGACGGGTAGCTTCACACCAAGCTGAAATGCATCCACGGTGGGGAGTGCAGACGTCGACTCTACGGTGGCCGAAGCCTTGTTCAGTCCGAAGAGATTGTTGAAGGGCAGGTCGATTCCGAGTGCGCCCCCAGGGATGTCGATGGGTTTGGCGTAGATCCCCCGACTGTTGTCGTTCGGCGGGATGAATACTTGGTCGAATCCGAATTCAGCCTCTGGATTCTCCCGGTATGCAACTCCGCCTGCGATGCGCATCGCCCCGGCGGGAATGCTGACGGAAAGCTTGCCGATCTTCATGTTTCCGCCGGTGACCGTGACGTCCATACAGGTGCTGGTCTCGGGATTGTCGATCGGACATGAATCCCAACCGCCGAAGGGGATCTCCGCTGCCGGGGCGGCTCCGGCAATGCTTGCTGACAAGCTTCCCACCGCAGCGGCGGTGGCGAACACAGTTGCGGTGGCGAGTGCGCCGAAAAGCCCACGCGACGTCGAACGTCGGGACATGTATTTCTCCTTTGGGTACAACCGACCAGTCGGGATTGTGATGATGAGTGACGGTAGTCACGTGTGACTTGGATGTACAGACAATTTGAAACAATTCCGACAAAAGTATTACTGCGATCGCCTCCGCTACTACTTGTGGCTGTGAGGATTGAAATTTGTTGCAGTGCTCTGTGTCTCGTCATTCACCCACGAATCGCTGTGAGGTGCTTCGACCCGAAAAGGCGTTCGTCGACGGGAATATCGGACTCCTGTCGAAATCGAGGGGGCAATGTTTTGTCGGAGTCGCCAATGAGGGAAGTCAGGGCGAGTAACTTTGTCGAACAGCGGCTGATCGGTACTCCGGGCAGCTGCCCGAGAGAACGGATCGCCATGACGCTGATGCTGCCGCTCGACTCGATGTTCCTACTGATGGAGTCACGGGAGCATCCCATGCACGTCGGTGGCCTGTCGCTTTTCGTTCCGCCGGAAGGGGACGACGGCGAATTCGCAAGATCGCTCTACCGTTCGCTCACCGACGTCGACTCGATTCGCCCACTCTTTCGCCGCAAGCCGGTGCAGTTCTTGTCGAACTTCGCGCCGGTGCGTTGGACGGAGGACGAGGACGTCGATCTCGAATATCACGTCCGGTTGCTCGCGCTGCCCAAGCCGGGGCGAGTCCGCGAGTTGCTCGAGCTGACCTCCATGCTCCACGGCACGCTGCTCGATCGGCATCGGCCGCTGTGGGAGGCGTACGTGATCGAAGGTCTCGCCGACGGCCGAGTTGCCGTGTACATGAAGACGCACCACGCGCTCATGGATGGTGTGTCTGCTGTTCAGGCGTGGTACCGCAGCCTCTCGTCGGACCCGCTCGATCGAGAATCGATGCCTCCGTGGGCGCAGCGACCTTCTTCGGGGCGGGTTCGTGCCGGTCGCGGGCTGGACCTGCAGAGGCGGGTGGGCTCCGTGATCGAGACTGTGCAAGATGTGGTCGGGGTCGGCCCTGCGATAGTGAGCGCCGCTGCCTCGGCAGTGAAGGACCACGTCGCACCGTTGCCGTTTGCTGCCCCGAAATCTATCTTCAACGTCCCGATCACCGGAGCGAGGCGTGTCGCCGCGCAGTCGTGGCCGATCGAGCGCCTGCGCAAGGTCAGCTGCGTTGCAGACGTGACGCTCAACGATGCGGTGTTGGCAATGTGCGCGGGTGCGCTACGGCGATACCTGATCGAACTGGACGAGTTGCCGGACAAACCGTTGATCGCGATGGTGCCGGTATCCCTTCGCAAAGGTGAAGAGGGTGAGGCTTCCGGCAATGCCGTAGGTGCGGTGTTGTGTGATCTGGCAACCGAATTGGCAGATCCGGCGGCCCGACTTCAGAGAGTTCACGACTCGATGAGTAGCGCCAAGTCTCTGATGTCGGGCCTGACGCCCCTGCAGATCACGGCGCTCAGTGCATTGAACGTCGCGGGTCTCGGGCTGCCGCTGATCCCTGGTTCATCCCGACTGATCACTGGGCGTCCAGTCTTCAATCTGGTGATTTCCAACGTCCCCGGCCCGACAACGACGCGCTATTGGAATGGCGCGAAACTCGAGAGCTGTTACCCGGCATCGATTCCGTTGGACGGGCAGGCGATGAACATCACCGTCATCGGCTACGCGGACACCATGCAGTTCGGGCTCGTCGGCTGCCGCCGCAATGTTCCGCACTTGCAGCGGCTCCTCGGCCATCTCGAGGAATCCTTGAGTGAGCTCGAAGCCGCCGCAGGTTGAATGTGTGAGGAAACCTCAGCTGACGGGGACCGCTCCGCGAGCGTTCGATACCAAGTGAGTGCCGATCTGAAGGAACGCGGGTACGAAGTTCGGGGTGTCGATTGCAGGCGAAAGGATGTGGGCTCCGAAATGCGCGACCACAAACTCCAGGTCGCGTGAGATCAAGAGCCTCTGGCCATGGATTCCGCTTGCCATGAACGATCCGAACGGATCATTGAGGATCCACCAGTAGTCGTGGTAGCTCATCGTCGCGGGGGAATCGACAGGGGCACGCGGGCTTCTGACCTCCGAAGGATAGCCTGCGGGCACTCCCGCGGTCATCGATCGCGCGATGTGCGGTGGGATCACCTGACGATCCTCGACGGCACCGTCACAACGAATCATCTCACCCACTCTGGCCACGTCTCGAAGGGTCGCACTGAATCCGCCCGCCGCCATTTCCGTTCCAGCGGAGTCGACTATGTAGAACGCATCTTCTTCGGCTCCGATTCTTGACCAGACCAGCTCACTGAGTAGTTCGGCGAGTGAAGTTCCGGTCACGCGGCGCAGTATTTCTCCGACAGTCTCGACATTGCCGTTCTCGTAGCGGAATTCGACGCCGGTCGGGCCCGCAGTACGTGCCGTGGCGAGGTGCTCGAGAATGGTCTCCGGGCCGCGGTAATTCATGGGGCGCAGCTTCGGGGCGACTACGGCCCAGAAACGGCTGGCTTCGATGGTGCGATGGAACGGCCGACCGCCGTACGTTACATCAGTGCCCATGTGAAGAAGGTCCTGAATCCGATTGTCTCCGAACGCAGTTCCTGCCAACTCGGGAATGAATTTCGACGCCCGATCGTCGCGGTCGAACAATCCTTGTGCTTCGACCAGTGCAGCCATCAAACTGACGTAGGATTTCGCCATCGATGCATTGAGGTGCGGTTCGTGCGGTTTGCAACCGTGCAAGTAACTCTCGTACACGATGCGTCCCCGATGTAGCACTGCGATACCGTCACTGTGCGCACCCGCGAGGAACTCGGACACCGTCTGCTTCGGCTGATCCGGAAGGTTCAACGTGACACCGGACAGATCCGTGTAGTCGGTCGGGAGGGTCCATTTGGGTCCGTCGCCGCGCCACACACGGCGAGTCGCAACCATCTCTCGTATGGTTGTGGCTTGTTGGCGCACGTCGGCCGGGTCGGTGAATCCGCGCGCCCAGGGGATGTCATCCGTTGCGATGTTTTGTGCCATCTGAGGTCTACTTCCGTCTTGATTGCCGAGTTGGAGTGTTGATTGCCGCGTTCGTAGTTGATGAACTGAATTGCCTAGTGCCGAAGCGCATTCTGTTCATGTAGGGGGTTGGCGGATGGCCCGGAGAGTAGGGCCGCACTGTCGCGGGCGTAGGGGCGATACAGTGCGCCTGAAGCGACCCCGTTGACGGTGGTCAGCACTACGGTGACGATGAAGAGCGCGCCTTGCAATCCGATTCTGTCGCCGAGAGTTCCGACCAAGACAGCGTATCCGGCGTAGGCCAGCGCTTCGACTGTCGAGACGGAGACGGCAAAGGCCAGGGCTCGCAGTTCCGGACGAACTACGGCCATGATAATCGGCCGATTGACCACTGGGACCTGACCTTGAAGGACGCCGACGATCCCGAACAAGACCGCGTAGGCGCCGATGCTGTTCCAGGAAATCTGCGTAGCGATCAGTGCTGCGGCCGCGAATCCGAGTTGGCTGGCCTGAAGCATGATGATGCGGCCGTTTCGGGGTCGTTTGACGTGTACGGCGTCGTTGACTCGTCCGCCGACGAACGTGCCGAGCAGGTACCCGATTGCGAAGGGCGGTGCGATGATCGAAGCAGTTGCGGTCGTGAATCCGTGCTCCTCGACGAGAAATACGATGCTGAAGCTCATGATGACGTTCTGGCCCGAGAATGCGCGTTGTACGAGTAGGTATCGGAATGTCTTGATAGCGAGTAGCTCTCGTATCCCTTCGCGCCAGAATCTTGCTTTGGAGCCGAGATCGTCGGTGGTCGTCTGTGCGGGCGCATCGCCGGGTTCAGGATCGTCGAGGAAAAGCATGATAAGCACACCGATGGCGATGCAGATTGCACCGGTGATGATGTATCCGTAGCGCCATCCATCTTCGAAGCGAGACAAAAGCCCGAATATCGGGGCGGTCGCGCCGGTGATGACGGCGACGCCGCCGTATACCAATCCCGTTGCGCGGCCCCTCCGGGCGTCCTCGTACAGATCTCCGAGGATGGACAATGCAATCGAGCCGGCGCCGGCGAAACCTGCGGCGCCGATCGCATAGAGGACGAGAAACTGAGTGAAACTGCCGGAAAATCCGGCCAGGATTACCCAGACACCCCAGAACCCTGAACAGATGGCAAGTACCGACTTACGCGAATATCGTCGGGCAAGGAACGCCCAGGGGATTGCCGTGAAGACCCCGACGGCCTTGGCCACTGCAACGATCGTGCCGAGCGCCGCCGATGACAATCCCATGGCCTCGCGCATGAGAGGGAAGAGCACGGACGTCACGCTGCTTTCGGCGTTGTCCATTGCCGTGGAGCCGGTCAGGAGTGCGAGGTTCTTACCTCGCCGACTGCGTGGAAACTGAGTAGGTGCCGCAAGTTCTGTGGTCATTGTTCCCTCTCGAAAAATGCCGATGATTGCTTGGGCGCGGTGGGCAGCGCTCGGCGGTCGACTGTGCACTGAGTCACAGTGAGCATTAATGGAGACAATATACATAAATAGACATACTGTCTATCTCTTTGTTCAAAGTTGGATGACAGTGCAGGTGCCGAGTCCCGCAACCGTGACGCCTACGGCCAAAGTCGCCATGACAATGAACGGTATTTCTCGAGAATCCTTGTCGTCCAGACTGAGTCGACGATGACGGATTGTCGTGCCCACGATGACTCCGGCAGTCGTAATGATGAGCGTGGCGAACACTGCGATTCGTAGAACGGACGGATGCAAAGCGATTTCGCGACCGATGATCACTGACACAGTCACAGAGGAGAGGGCAGTTCGTCGCCAGGCGAGCACGGTTCGCTCGGGTTGCAGTCCGGGCGGCTCGTTTTTCGTCACAACACGGTCATCCCTACGCCGAGACCCGCAACGACACACACCCCGCCGACGAGAAGCGCGATCATCGGTGACGTGGGTAAGGGAAGATCACGCCTCATCGCGGTTTGGACGGCCTTCCAGTGTCTGAGCGCGCCGAGCGCTACAGCCGACGCCACGACGGTGCACACGACTCCGAGCATTTTGTACATATTGTTGTCGTTTTCGGATACGTAGAACTGACCGACTGCGACGCCGCCTGCCAACAACCCCAACGCAGTTCGTATCCAAGCCAGAAATGTTCGTTCGTTCGCAAGACTGAATCTGTAGTCCGGTTCGTGATCGATCACGGTGATTGCCTCTGAAATGTCGAGTGCCCGCCAGGCCGTCACGTCGAGCGTATGACGACCTGGCGGGCGCGAAATTGGATACGACTGTCCTTGAATGATCTTCAGGTGGTGAGTAATTGACGCGCGATTCCGTTCTTCTGAATCTCGGAGGAGCCGGTGAGGATTCGGAACATCCTCAACCGCTGGAACAGTGATTCGACCTCCGAACCACGGATGACCCCGGCTTTTCCGTGAATCTGAACTGCGTGGTCGGCGATGGTGAAGGCCTTCTCGGCAACGAACAGCTTGCACATGAATGCTTCGGTACGCGGACTCCCACCGGCATCGAGTGTGGCGAGTGCGTCGTAGGTCATCGAGCGCGCAGCGTAGTAGTCGGTCGCCATGTCGGCGAGTTTGTGTTGGATGGACTGCAACATCGCAAGAGGAGCGCCCTGCACCTGGCGAGTCTTGCTGTACTCCAACGACAATTCCAGTGCTCGGCGGGCTCCGCCGAGGACGGTGGGGCAGTGCAACAACCGGTTGACTGTGACTCGACCGAGTCCGATTCTCAAGCCTTCGCCCACATTTCCGAGAAGCTGTTCCGGCCCCACGTAGCAGCCGTCGAGGATGATGTCCGCTTCGATGTGCTGACCGGACATCGGGACGTCACCGTCCGCCACTGTGCAGCCAGGAGAATCCAAGTCGACCAGGAAGGCCGAGTACGAATCCGGTCCGTCGCCGTCGGATGCCATCTTTGCGATCAGGACCGAAAAGTCGGCGAAGGGGCCCGCGGACGAGAACACCTTGTGGCCGTTCAGGCGCCATCCGGCACCGTCCGGGGTAGCTGTGGTGAGCATGCCGCGAACATCGGAACCTGCGTCGTTCTCGGTGAGAGAAAAGCAGCACGCCTTCTCTCCTCGCAGCACCGGAATCAAGTACTTTTCCAACTGGTGCTCGGTGGCGTATTGAAAGATCGATCCCGCGCGGAGTGGGCCACCCATGTCTCCGAGCACGGACGTCGCGAGGACCCGCGGCGATGCACCGACCTCTTCTTTGAGTGCGGCGAGTTCGGTATAGGTGAGGTTCTGGCCGCCGAGTTCAGTGGGGAGGTGTATTCCGTAGAAGCCGAGTTCGCGGCTGCGTCTCCACACTGGCTCGAGTGTCTCACGGATGTAGTGGGATTCTTGAGTGAGACCCAATTCGGCTTCGTACTCGGCTAGTTCGCCGTCGAGATAGTCGCGTAGACGCTCGACGAGCGATTGAAGTCTTGGATTGTCTTCGTAGGTAGGGGTGAGAGCGAATGACATGTCTATTTCCTGTCAGTTGACGTGACGGTCAGCGGTGGTCCAGTAGGTCGCGCGAATCGCGCGGCGATCGATCTTGCCGTTTCGGTTGACAGGCAACGAATCTGCGAAGTCGACCGAACGTGGCTTCTTCATGCTTGCCAGACGCGTCGAGCAGTGCGCGATCAATTCCATTGCGGTGGTGTCAGTTCCATCTCTGGTCACGACAACAGCCTTGACTGCTTCGCCCCACTTCGGATCGGGAACTCCCACTACGCAGACTTCGGAAACGGCGGGATGTTCGTACAAAGCGGCCTCCACCTCGCTGCAGTAGATGTTGAATCCGCCCGAGATGATCATGTCCTTCTTGCGGTCGACGATGAACAGGTAGCCGTCTTCGCGGAAATAGCCGACATCGCCCGTGTGGACCCAGCCGTTCCTGAACGTCTCAGCCGACAGCTCGGGTTCGTGGAAGTATTCGCGGACACAGTCCGGACCACTGGCTACGATCTCGCCGATCGTGCCGGCCGGGACCTGTACGCCGTTGTCGTCGACCACGCGAACATCGGTGTCGTATGCCGGCCGGCCGCACGAGAGTAGAAGCTCAGGGTCGGATTCGATACCGCGCACCACGTCTTCAGCGGTCAAGACAGTGACGACGCTGGTCGTTTCGCCGAGCCCGTATCCCTGAATGACGATGGGACCGAACACCTTTACCGCGTCGCGCAACCGTTGTGGAGAAACCGGCGCTGCGCCTACGCCGATGCAGCGCAGAGAGCTCAGGTCGACGTCGGTAACCGACGGATGGTCCATCAGCAAGTTGAGCATCGTCGGGACCACCATGGTGGTGGTGATCCGCTCACGTTCGATGGTCTGCAGGAACGTCCTCGTGTCCCATGCCGGCAGGATCACCACTGCGGCGCCCCTGGCGAACATTCCGAGCATCACCATGCCGGAAGCGTGTGTGATCGGGCCGGGGGCGAGGTAGCGATCACCAACAGTCGGCGCGCCTTCGGGGCTCATCAGTCGCTTGCGCATGTTCGCCAAGCGGTTGCCGTGACTCTGGACCGCAGCCTTGAGCTTGCCGGTGGACCCGGATGTGTAGTTGAGGACAGCCGGGGCGTCAATGTCGACGTCCACCTCGACGTTGTCTTCGCTGCCCCTTGTCGTCAGTTCGTGATAACTGTCCGCGCCGGGAGTCGAAGTGCTGTAATCGATCACCCTGCAGTTCAGCCCTGCGTCGGCGACGACCTTCAGTGCCATCTCGGCATGGGCGGGGTCGACGAAGAGGACACGCACATCGGCGTCGGCGAGGATATGCCCGAGTTCGTCGGCGCCCAGTCGTGCGTTGATCGGCACCCTGACGAATCCTCCCTTGTACAAGGCCATTTCGGTCACTACGAGTTCCCCGCAGTTTCCGGCAAAGGTTCCGATCATGTGTCCGGGCCGTGTCCCGGTCACTGCGAGAGCGGACGCGAGACGGTTTGCGGCCGTATCGAGCTCGCTGTAGGTCCACCGGCCTTCGCCGCAGACAAGGGCTTCGAGATCGGGGTAGTAGCTGGCGCTTCGGGCGAGATAAGTACCGAGGTTCATGGACATCTCCAGAGAAAATCGACATCACGAATGTTAATGGACAGTCTGTCTATATTCGATCGTCCTGTCAATGTTGAACTATGCTTCGTACAACAGTGCGAAGGAAGGGAACCCAATGCCTCCAGAAGACAGACGTGTCCGGCGTACCCGACGATTGCTGCGGGATGCCTTGGTCTCGCTCGTTCTGGAACGGGGATATGCCGGGATCACCGTCGAAGACATCACGGACCGTGCAGATTTGGGTCGGGCGACGTTCTACAGTCACTACACCGACAAAGACGATTTGCTCGGTCAAGTCGTGTCCGATCTGGCCGATGACCTGCAAGAGCGGCTCGGTCCACTCATTCCCGCCTCTTCGATCGGATTCACCGGCAAGCCTGTGCTCGAGATGTTCAGGCATGCCGCTGAGGAACGTGACGTCTACCGTGTGATCCTGCGTGGTGAGGGGGATGGCAAGGCGCTGCGAAAGTTCGTCGAAGACCGCAGCGTCGCCGCTGTGCGGATATTTTCCGCACGGGCAGAAGCGCTCGGGGTTACTCCGCGAATCGACATCGAAGTACTCTCGCGGGCATGGGTGGGTGAACAGATCGCGGTCATGCAGTGGTGGCTCGAGTCCGACCCGCCACCGCTGACGCCGGAAGAAGTCACCGAGATGCTGCTCGAACTTTCGTTGCGGGGACGTTACTGGTCTTCGGGTTTCGACGGCGAATTGAAATCCGAATAGCCGCTGTCACGTCTCGCCGTTGCCGCGGCGGCTTCGTCGAGAACCGACTCGGTGTGCTCGCCCACGTACGGAGTCGGAAGTCGAAAACTGTTCAGTCCCAAGCTGAATTGCGCCGGGAATCTCATCTGGGGCCAGCTTTCTCCGTTTTCGGTCGCGACCTCGCTGAACAGGTTTCGAGCGACGACATGGGGATCGCTCATCAGTTGTCCGGCGTCGGTGAACACCGGCGCCCACGGGGCATTGATCGCAGTCAACGATTTTTCCCACCACCCGTATGTGTGCGTACCGAAGGTGGTGACCAGGAGTTCCCGCAACTCTGCCTTGTGCTGTGTTCGGGTCCATCGATCGTCGTAGCGCAGTGTGTTCAGTGCCGGAAACTCAGCGCTGAATGCTGTTCGGAACTCGATCCAGAACTTGTCTTCGAAAGTGGCAAGTGAAAGCAAGCAACCGTCGGACGTCTCGAAAATGTCGTTGTCTCCCTGGACGGTCGGTGAATCGGTAGGGTTCTCGATATCGCGGATCATGAGCGCGAAAGGCGCGCACCAGGCGGTTGCAGCCTCGGCGAGGGAAATGTCTATGTGTTGTCCGCGTCCGTGCTTGTCCACGCTGGCGAGAGCAACCGAGATGGACAGTGCTGCGTACATCGAACCCACCAGATCACCGGCCCGGATACCAGGGCGGGTGACGACTCCGTCGGTGCACCCGGGAACTGCGAAAAAGCCGGAAAGGCCGAGGAAGTTCAATTCGTGCCCCGGCTTGTCGGCATAGGGTCCGGACTGCCCGTAACCGGTGATCGAACATAATACGATGCGTGGGTTGGCTTTTCGAAGTACGTCGTAGCCGAGTCCCATGCCTGCCAGTACCTGTGGCCGGAACCCCTCGACCACTGCATCTGCAGTCTCGACTAGTCGAAGGAACGTCTCGCGATCGGATTTGAGACGGAGATCGAGCGCGATCGATCGCTTGTTCCTGTTCAACGAAGCCATCCGTTCACCAGCTGCCCGCGTGGGATCAGGTCGCTTCGGGTTCTCGACCTTGACCACGTCGGCGCCCAGATCTGCGAGCAGCGTCGTCGCAAACGGGCCGGGCAGAAGGCGAGAGAGGTCGAGAACGCGCTTGCCGTGTAAGAAACTCCATTCCGACGTGTTGTCGCTGTCCATGTTCACACTCCGAAGACTGTCGAGGCAGTAGCCGATAACGCCAAACCCTCATCGGCACGGCATTGTTCGTAACTGCTGGATCCCAGGATGATCAACCTGATCGATAATTGGCAGACTATCGATTAATGAACAGGATGTCTACGAATTGATTGCGGCGAGGTTTTGTTCTGCTTTGTCGACGCGACGCTCAGCAACACGGAGTTCCTTCTCGGATTCTCGAACCGCAGCGTCACTGGTCTTCTCGGCGTTCCGTGCGAACTGCCGTTGCTGCTCAGCGTGCTCGAGTTCGGTGCGCAGTTCTTCAACGCGCCGTTCGACGTCGGAGAGCGTCGTTCTGGCTTCCTGGAGTTCGGCGGTCTCGGACTTCACCCGGCGGCGGATCTCGTCGGCCTGCGCCGTGGCTTCCTTCAATTCTGCTTTTGCTCTGGCTTGTTCGGCCTTCGGTTCCGGAGTTTTCGACTTCGGAGTCGTCGGCTCTTCAATCGCGGCGTGCTGCGGTGATTTCTCATTCACCACGGCGAGCCCGGCGGGTCCGAAACCGCTGTAACTCGCCGCGGTCACGACCCGTCCGAGTCGAACCTGCGCGGCAGTCTCCTCATCGGCCAGAGCGGCATTGAGGGTCTGCGCGACATCACGTAAAGCATCCTCGCCGACGCTTTTTCCCCGTGAAGCCGCGATCTCACCGGATTTGTGGGCGAGACTCCGCACCACCTGCTGCCTCTGTGTCGTCCGCCGTCGCAAGTCCGGGCCCGAGAGATGGCGTTGAGCGTCGCGTAGCGATTCGCCAAGCGCGAGAAGTGCATCCAGATCCTCTGGTGCATCGCGCGAGATGAGATTGACCAACCACCCCACGGTGGTCGGCTTCCGAAGTTTGCCGATTTCCGCGGCCAATGTGCGGTCGTTGTCCTCCCGGGCGGCCTTCACATGATGTGTACGCGCCTCGACGAACTCGCCGGGGTCGAGCCCGTACAGTTCGTTGGCGACATCATCGAGGGTCACGTATCCATATTGGCACTCGGAACGGTTACATGTGGCAAGGCGGAAGGTATCGCACGGTAGGTACTCCGCCGGGACCGTCCAGGCGAACCTCGGCGTCGACCTGGTAGACCTCGGCTATCAGGTCAGCGGTGAGGACCTCGGTCGGGCTTCCGTGGGCAACGATGGATCCCCGGTTCAGCATCACTATCGAATCGCAGAACATGGCGGCCAGATTCAGATCGTGCAATGCCATGATCGTGGTGGTGGGGAGGCGTCGCACGAGCGCGAGCAATTCGAGTTGATGGTTGATGTCCAGGTGATTGGTCGGCTCGTCGAGTAGCAACTCGTGAGGTTCCTGAGCGAGGGCGCGCGCGATCTGGACGCGTTGGCGCTCCCCGCCGGACAGGGTGTGCCACGACCGGTCCAGCATGCCGGCGAGGTCGGTGTGTTCGATCGCTGCCCGAACGGCGTCGCGATCGGAATCCGACTGCCCACCCCACAGTCCGCGGTGCGGTGTGCGTCCGAGTTCGACTACCTCCGCGACCGTCAGATCGATCTCGGTGTTGCTGTGCTGATCAACGGTCGCGATCCGACGCGCGATGTCGCGGCGTTTCCAGTCGGACAACGGGGTTCGGTCCAGGGTCACGACACCGGATGTCGGACGATTGTGCCCGGCAAGCAGTTTCAGCAGCGTCGATTTCCCCGAACCGTTGGGGCCGAGAAGCCCCACCGTACTTCCGGTTGTAGGCGAGACGTCGAGGTCGTCGACTATGAGCGCCCCGCCGACCCGCCAACTGACGCCGGTAGCTTCGAGTGTCATGGCCTGGCCTTCCGTCTCCAGAGGATGACGGCAAACGCAGGCACACCGACCAGCGCGGTCACCACACCGGCCGGGAGTTCCTGCGGCGCAATGGCTGTGCGTGCCACAGCGTCGACCCAGACAAGGAAGATGGAGCCGATCAGTGCGGACGCGGGCAGGAGTCGGCGGTGGTTCGAACCGACGAGAGCCCGCGCCGCGTGCGGGAGGACCAGGCCCACGAAGCCGATGGCGCCTGCGACGCTCACGATCACCGCGGTCATCAAGGCTGTTGCCAACAACAGGGTCACACGCACCCGCCACACGTTCACCCCCAGCGACGACGCCGCGTCCTCGCCGAAGGCAAAGGCGTCGAGTGCGCGGGAGTGAGTCAGACAGACCGCGAGGCCGACTGCGACCACCGCAGCGCAGAGTGCGACGTCGAGCCAGTCGGCGCCGCCGAGTGAGCCCAGGAGCCAGAACATCACGCCGCGGGTCTGCTCGGGATCGGCCGAGGTGATGACGATGAACGAGGTGAGCGCGGAGAACAGTTGGGTCGCGGCGACACCGGCCAGGATCACCCGATCCGGCGTGCCGCCGGCCGCATGGGCGAGCAGCAACACAAGGGCGAAGGAGATCACCGCGCCGATGAAGGCGCCGCTCGACAGGCCGATCACTCCCGACCCGACTCCGAGGATCACGATCAGTACGGCACCGGTCGAGGCGCCGGACGAGATACCGAGGACAAACGGATCGGCCAGCGGATTGCGAAGCAGCGACTGCATGATCGCACCGCACAACCCGAGACCGGCACCGCAGAGCGCGGCGAGCAGGGTACGCGGCAGACGGAGGTCCCAGACGATGCCGTCACGGATAGGGGTGACGTCCGCCGCGGTACCGCCGAGATGGCCGACGACGATCGAAGCCACCTCACCGACCGACAGACCGGCCGGCCCCAACGTGATCGCCACGGCAGCCGATCCGGCCAGCGTGACAACACCGATCATCCACAGCAGGGTGACGGTCGTCGGGTTGTCACGCAGCCGAACTCTTGTCGTCATCTCACGCCGTAGACCACGTAGTCGTCGAACAGCTGCCAGACCGTCCCCGACTCCCGAAAACCTGCTTGCGCGAGCGCCGCCAACTGGAAGTCGACGGCCGTGGGCGCGGTAGCGTCACGTCCGGCGAATCTGCGCTCACGCTCGTCGGTCAGTGCCCCGATGCCGTGAGTGGCCCGCAACTCGTCCCACCAGCTCTCCCACTCGGGAGCGCCCGCAGCAAAGGCGGAGCGTTGCGTCTGCTCGTCGTGAGCCTTCGCCCATCGCCCTATGGCGGGGGATCGGCCGTCGAAACGAAAGTGATCACCATTGAGCAGAACGCCGGCAGGGCTCAGCAGTTCGCGGCACTGCCGATACACCTCGACGAGCTGCTGCGGTTGCAACCAGTGCAGCGCGGTTGTCGACACTATCGCCTGAACCGGCGCAGCCACCGAATTCGGCCAATCGGCTCCCGCCAGGTCTGCGTCGATCAGCTGCAGTCGGTCACCGAAACGCGTCGACGACTGGCGGGCGAGCTCCAGCAGCATCGGGTCGTAATCGATCCCCACAACGCTCGCATGCTCGAACTTTTCGAGAATCCGGGCGCTCAGTGAACCCGGCCCGCAGGCCAGGTCGACAACCGTGAACGGGGCGTGCGCGTGCTGCAATTCGAGGACGTCGAGAATCACGTCGAAGCGCTTCTCACGGTCGGCGATGTATGCCGCCTGCTGGTCGTCCCACCGACGCACCAGTTCACTGATCTGCGCGGACATCTAGACCACACCCAACTGGCGCAGCCCGTCGGAGAGCTGTTCGATGCCACCGACATTGCGGATCGAGGGATCCATCGTCGTTCCTTCGAGGATGATGTAACGCTTGTTCTTCACTGCGGTGAGCTTGCTGGCGACCGGGTCCGATTCGAGGAACGCGATCTTGTCTGCGGCACTGTCGCCGTCTCCACCGCGGTCGAGATCTGCGAGCACCAGCACGGTCGGGTCTCGATCGAGGACACTCTCCCAACCGATTTCGGGCCAGTACTGCTTGTTGTCGTCGAAGGCGTTCTTCGCACCCACCGCGTCGGTCATGATTCCCGGTGCACCGCAGCACCCGGCGAAGTACGGAGTCTTCGTGGCTGCGTACCACCACGCCAGCGTCACGTTCTCAGCTCCCAGTGCCGCCGTGGCGGTGGCTGCGCGATCCTTCAAACTCTCGGTGAGCTCGACACCTTTGTTCTTGACATCGAACAGTGTTGCCACGTCGTCGATTTCGTCGTACAAGTCGTCGAGCGTGAGGGCCTTGCTCTGCTCGGCATCCTGACCGGTGCACTCGCTGGGTGACTGATATGTCGCGACACCGAGGTCGGTGAACTTGATCCGGTCGGCGATGCCCTCCGAGGTGAACGTGTAGTTGAACGTCGTGTAGACCATGTCCGGTTCGCGTTCGAGGACACTTTCGAATGACGGGAACTCGGTGTCGAACGCCTGGACCTGACCACGCGCCTCGCGCAGTTCTGGGAGGACATCGTCATCGCTCATGGCGTACCCGGCCATCCGGTCCTGCACTCCCAGCGCGAACAGCATCTCTGCTGCAGGTTGATTTACCGCGATTGCCCGTTCGATCGGTCGCTCCACCGTGACGTCTCGGCCACAGTTCTGGACTGTCACGCGCGATTGTTCGGAAGAGTTGGATAGTCGGGCAGCACTGTCGTCGGAGGAGCAGGCAACCAACGACGCGCTCAACAGGGCAGCGACGGCGGCGGCGGGTAGGCGAAGTCTGGACAGACGCATGGAATCTCGTTCTCGCAGGGGCTCGTTCGCGGAGCCCGTTACCGTGTGAACAGGCGCCTGTTGACCCCTGCTGCCAGCCGGTATTCGGACTCGAGATCGCCCCACCCGAGCGCCTTCCCAGATTCTCATCCAGTGGCGTAAGCCCGGGCGGTCACCCTCACCGCTGCGCGTCAGTTCCGGATTCACACCGGATTCCCTGACCCCCTGTGTGGAGGTCCGCTGGCACAGAGGAACTTATCACCGCAGTGCACCGCCGGTCAGGTCGGCTGGTGTGAGGCAATCAGATCTCGATGGCCAGGTCGTCGATGTCGGTGAGGGTTCCGCCGTCGGCGAGGATGCGCTCGTAGTTCTCGCGTCGACGGAGGTCGATTTCGGTGTTGCTGACGCCCTCCTTCCAATATCCGAATATCGCGACGTCGTTTTTGTCGAGTCCGACGGTCGATCGAAAGTGCTTCCGGATTGCGCGCATCTCGTTGCGTTCACCGGCGCCCCACACGACGTAGCTCGCGGGATTGGCGAGCTCGCGTGCTCGTACCGCCAGTGGGCCGTCGGGCTCGGCCGGATCTGCGCTCACGCGGTGAAGCTCCAGGCCGGGGAGGGCGGGCAGTTCGGCGAAGGCGACCTCGTCATCTGTTGTGACCCAGCCGATTCCGACGACGTCGGTAGGTAACTGCTCGATGATCGAGTGCAATGCGGGTATTGCGGTGCCGTCCAGAAAAAGTGCGATACGTCGACCAGGAACATCAGGGATCAAGAAGTGTGGCCGCGGACCGGTGAGGCCGAAGGTGTCACCGACGGCCAACGCTGCTGCCCACCTCATCATCGGACTGGTCTGTCCGTGCAGGACCACATCGACGACGATCGATCCGCTCGCTGAATCGTAGGAACGCACCGTGTACACGCGCGAAGCGTCGTCGAAGGCCGGCCCGAGATTCATGCGTACGGTCACATTCGGGCGTGACCAGGTCGGATCGTCGGTCGACTCCGTCAAACGAGCCGTGATCCGCAGCAGGTGATCGCTCGGTCGCTCCATCGCTTCGACGATCGCGAGAACGTCGTTGAGTCCGCGATTGTGGTCAGCGGTCCGTAGGACAGTCGTCGGGGGAGTTGTTGTGCGCGAGGCGTCTGCATGTGTCATCGACTGTGCTCCTGGATCGGGTTTTCGGGATGCCGCCAGGTTAGTGCTGCCTAAGTCGGGCGAGTTGTCCAGAAGTGACATCTGATTACCTGAATGATTCGGGTCTCGAAACGACGCGGTTGAGCGAGTGGTGCCGGCGCTGCTACCGTGCCTGTGATGTCCATACGCCGCTGTTCTCTCGCTTCCGGCCGTGCACTGCGCACGGCCCGATTCGGCGTAGCGACTTTCCGACGTGGGCGTAAGGCGATCGACCGCCGCCCGTCCGGTCTTGTCTGGATCGAAAGAGCCTTGGCCGCACCGGCCGGATCCGTCTGACATTCGCCACTTCGGCGAGCATTGCCTCGCCGAGATTTCGCAGTGCCACACCTGTTGCAGTGCTGCGCATTTCCCGTACCTGAAGTTTCTCGCGGGTGAGTTGTGAGTGTCGGCGCCACCGAGCCTGGAATGCCAGCCAACTCGTTTTCGTGAAAGGTACACAGCAATGAATCGTTTCGAAGGTCGTCGTATTCTCGTCACCGGCGCAGGATCTGGAATCGGGCAGGCCACCGCGCTGCGGTTGCTCGCGGAAGGTGGCCGCGTGGTCGCTGCAGACATCTCCGAGCAGGGTTTGGCGAACACCCGGAAATCGGCAGAACATGCTTCGACGGAGGATCGCCTCGACACCGTCGTCGTCGATATCGGTGACGAGAGTTCCGTCATCAAGGTTGTGGGTCAGGCGATTTCGACTCTCGGGGGATTGGACGTACTGGTCAACGCCGCCGGGATACTGCGTGGTGGGCACACCCACGAGACCTCGCTGGACCTGTGGAATCAGGTGCTCTCTGTGAATTTGACGGGCACTTTCCTCGTCACCCGCCAGGCACTGCCGGCTCTCCTCGCCACCGCCAACGCAGTCGTGGTGAATTTCAGTTCCACCTCCGCGGCCTTCGCGCACCCGTACATGGCCGCGTACGCCGCAAGTAAGGGAGGAATCCAGTCCTTCACTCACGCACTGGCTCTCGAATACGGCAAGCAGGGTCTGCGTGCCGTCGCGGTGGCTCCAGGCAGTGTGAAGAGCGGGATCACCGACACTACGGCGTCGTACTTGCCGGAAGACACCGACTGGTCGCTCTTCGGCAAGTTGTCACCGATTCTGAGCACTGATCTGGAGTCCGGTGGTGCCCCCATGGCCGGGCCGGAAAGTGTTGCGGGAGTTATCGCGATGTTGGCATCCGACGATGGTGCCTTCATCACGGGCACGGAGATCCGGATCGACGGCGGCACACACGCCTGATTCTGAGTCCGTCTGACGGCCCGCACAGGCAGGCCGTCAGACGCGAGCCGTCATTCTTGCGAGCGAGTGATGGCGGGGACGACGTAGGACTGATCGAGCACGGCGGGCGAAGGTTCGTACATTCTCAGTACCGGTCGGAAATCCCCGCGCGGTGCGGGCAGCCAGTTTGCCTTCGCCGTGGGATCTTTCGGCTCCTCGTGGCTGATCGTGATCGTCAACGCACCGTCGGCGTCGTGGACGATTCCTGGAGTGCGGTCGCCGATCGAGTATCGGTCGACGGGGTTCGCCACGAGGAAGAAGTCCGGCACCGAGTACATCGTCAGCGACCAGAAGGCGCTCACCGGCGGAGTGGGGTCGAGTCTTATTGTGTAGGTCTGGTTTCCGTTCAACTGCTCGCCCTGATCGTCGACGTAGGTCATGATGTACGCCGCTTCGTAAGGGTGGTTGCCCCACAGCCCGCCCTTGGCAGCCGCGGCGCGTTCGACGATGCGCAACTTGGGATCGGCGATCTTGAATTGTGGATCGTCGATTGTGCCGACCTCGAAGTAGTCGAGGTTGTAGTCGAAGGCGTGGAATGTGAGCTTCCATCCGTTGACTTCGGGGCTGGAGCCTTTCGTGAGGGCCTCGAGCAGGTTCTTCTCACCGATCGTCAATCCGTCAGCCAACGCGGCTGCCTCGTCGGCAGAGAGTGAAGCGGCAGAGTGTGAGCTATAGGGAGAGGCCCCGGGCTCGTCGATTCCGATCGGGGAGAAGGAATCCTGGAGTTCTCGATCGCGTGGGGCCGGCGGAAACGCCTGTGACCAGATGCGGAGTTTCTCGAGGAACAGGAGGTCCTGGCTTACCCCGGGTTCGGGCACTGGGAGACCCGCCGAGTTTCCGGTGGAGTCGACGACGGTCAGTGTGGTGGCGTCCTGCAAGGCGTGCACCGCAGGGAGGTCGTCGTCGCCACCGCATGCCCACCGGCCCACGATCGACGCAATGTTCGTGGGAAATCTGATCACCGTGGTCTGGTCCGCCGGGGTTCCCGTCCAGGTGGGTGGGACGAGAAGGAAGTCTCCGCTCTTCGTGCCGGTGGCCCGATGCCCGACGTAAGCGAAATTGTTTGTCCAGGCGTCCACGAACTGGAGGACGTAGTAACGGCCATCGGTATCGGGGACGTGCAGCGCAACGGGGCCGACAGAGAGATCGATCTGCGCCATGGAATACAGGGTGTCGTTGTTGATCGTGACGAAAGTGTCTGCCGGCCCGGCCAGTGTGCGGGCGTGGCTGAAGGTGTTGAAAGGTGCGGCGGGGTTCGCTCCGACACCGTTGTGAACATACCGATGGACCTGGTCGAGATTGAAAACGAGGGGAAATCCGTAGATATACGCCTGAGCTGCAAGCTCGGTGCGACTGGTGTCTGTCATCTCTGCCCTCTCGTCGTGCACGTCGGTTCGAAGTCCACCCTGCGGGAACCCTGCCGTCGGGGCATCACCCGCCGAGGGTGACGACGGTAGAGGGAGAAGACATGTCGGATCAGGAGAGTGCGGCATTGGTCGCTGTCGCAGACGAGTGGAACGTCGCGATGTGCTCGAACGACGCCGAACGGATCGGCGATTTCATGGCAGACGACTGGGTGATCGTCTCGGAATCCGGAGTGTCGACCAAAGCGGAGTTCCTGGGCTTCGTGGCCTCGGGCGACTTGACTCATTCGGCGATGGACCGCGTCGGGAGCGCTCGCGTGCGTTTCTTCGGTGACGTCGCACTGTTCACTACGCGGATCGTCAATACCGCGCACTACGGCGGCAGACAATACGACGCCGACGAGTGGACCACCGACGTGTTCGCGCGGCGAGACGGTCGTTGGTGCTGCGTGTTGAGCCACATCACGCCGGCGGTCGAGGCGAAGATCGAGGACGTGGAACTGTGACGTAGAGATAAGAGAAAGGCTGATGTTTTAACGGTGACACTATTGGGTAGTAATACGAGTTTCGCATTTATGAATGTATTTATCGGATTTATCGATTGTGAAGTTTCTGTAGTAGCGTCAGTTGAGTAGATCATTTTGATACGCATACCGGATGAGGTTCTCACATGATTGTTCTCGGCATTATTCTGGCGTTGATCGGCTTTTTCACGGGGTTGAGCATTCTGACCACCGTCGGCATCATCTTGGTCGTCGTAGGTGCAGTTTTGTCCATCCTCGGTGCTACCGGGCGCGCAGTGGGCGGACGAAAAGTCTGGTATTGATCAATACTGCGCGAGTAGCTGAGAAGGCGGTACCCGATCTCTTCGGAGATCGGGTACCGCTTTTTGTGCTCCAACTGGTTTTCGGTCTCTCTACCCCAAATTATCGATCTGAGCGGCATCGGGTAAACATGAAGGATGCTTTCTCGAGACCATGACGAAGAGAAATCTGCCGAGCGATTCAGATTCCCTCGCAGATGGAATCAGGTTGACGAATCGCGCCGCGGTTTGGTGTTGGCGTGGGTGGCCTTCACGTTGACGTTCGGCGGAGCACGTCTGGTGACGTGGTTGATCCAGATCGACACCAGAGACGTCGGCGACATCAGCGCCGGTGGCACTCATCTGCATCACTATTTATGGGGAATTCTGCTGTTGGCCGGGGTGGCGATCTTCGGACTCGTAGACCGAAGCCCTCGCGCAAGAACATGGATGGGCATCGCGTTGGGCATCGCACTCGGGCTCATCGTCGACGAGGCTGCGTTACTGATCACTCTCGACGACGTCTACTGGCAGAGCGACGGTTGGCCCAGCATCGCCATCGCTGTGTCGATCATCGGAGTGGTAGGAACCGGTCTCGCGCTGACCCGAAGCGGAGCGGAGAAGCCTCGAGGTTGATCCGGCCACGGCACGGGTACTCACTCCCGTGCCGGGAAGTCGCGCGGATCGTGAGGTGGCTTGAATGGATCCCAGTTCCGCGGACACCTCACCGGACTCCGACAGTGAAGTCAAAGCGGCAGATCCGATGGCGGAAGCCGAACGTGAAGCCGCAGCATTGGCGACTCCCGTCCGGCCGCTGGGCGAACCGGGGCCGAGATTCGATCGTCGTTCACCGTTCTTCATCGGTCTGAGCGCGGCGGCCGGTGTTGCCGTGACGTACGCGGTGATCGAAGTGCTCCTGGCGGCGCGAGGCATGCTGATCCTGATCGTGGTCGCGCTGTTTCTCGCGGTGGGCATCGAACCGATGATCGTCTGGCTGGAGCGGAGACATTTCCGACGCTGGATCGCAGTCACCGTGGTACTCCTCGGAATTGCAGTGATGTTGGCGCTGTTTCTGGTTGCTGCGATCACCCCGCTGGTCGAGCAGGGACGTCAGTTCGCATCACACGCTCCCGAACTTCTGACACACATTCGTGACCGGTATCCGATCGTCAGCGACCTCGACGAGAAGTATCACCTCGAGGAGCACCTCACCACCCAACTGGACGGTTCGGGGTCTGCGCTCGCGACGGGTTTGCTCGGAGCGGGGCGGGCGGTGTTCAGCGCAGTCGCCGACGCTGGAATCGTTGCTGTACTGACGACGTACTTCTTGATCGACTACCCACGAATCCGCACGAATCTGTATCGGCTGGTGCCACATTCGCGGCGGCCACGAGCAATCGCCATCGGTGATCAGATACTGGCAGGTGTGGGTGGGTACGTCCTCGGCAATGTTCTGATCTCCGTGATCACCGCAGTGTGCACCTTCGCGTGGTTGTTGATCTTCGACGTGCCGTATCCGTTGATCCTGGCGCTGCTGGTCGCTCTGCTCGATCTGATCCCGATAGTCGGTTCCACGATCGCAGGGGTTGTCGTCGCCCTGGTCTCCCTGACAGTCTCTGTCCCAACGGCATTGGCGACAGTTGCGTTCTTCATTGCGTTACGTCTGCTCGAGGACTACCTGCTCGTTCCGAAGATCATCGGGAAGACGGTGGCGGTCCCGGCACTGGTGACCGTTGTCGCGGTTCTGTTGGGTGGAGCGTTGCTCGGTATTGTCGGTGCGTTGCTGGCGATTCCGGTCGCTGCGGCCTTGCTGCTGCTTGCAAGGGAGACGCTCTTTCCGCGCCTCGACGCTTCTTGACCGGCTTCTATCGGACGCTTCGCGCGCGACGCCGAGAACCAGGATTCGGCTTGGGGCACATCCGAGTCGGGATGGTTTCTCCCTCGGCGGTGATACGGAATACCGAGACTTTCTCGCTACAACCGTGATTCAGATCGACCGCGTATGCGATTGCGGCGCGATCCGAGACGAAATCTTCCATCACCGTTGTGCCGTCCGGTAGTTCGATTCTGTAGTTTTCCATGACTTACACAACCTTCTTTCGCTAAGACGATCCTACCCGGCTCGAGAAGTGGCAAACCCGTGGAACACAACGTGCGACAGTCGTCTTCGTGCCTTGCCGGTGCAATGTTTCGACACCTCGCCTGCTGGGTAGTGAGAGTCGGTCAGCCGCTCAGGCGGTACGTATCGAACCACGGAGGATCCGCGCAATGAGCGCAGTATCGAAAGCGATGTACAAGCCACTCTCACTGGCGACCAGCGTCCTGGGCGGCATCTTGGCCGGCGCTGTCTTCCAGCAGGTGTGGAAGCGCATCGGTGACGACAAGAATGCGCCCGAGCCCAAAGACTTGAGCAGGTCGAGCAAGGAAGTCCTGATCGCCGCAGCCCTGCAGGGAGCCATCTTCGCTGTTGTGCGAGCCGCAGTGGATCGCGCGGGGGCAAAGGGCTACCGGGCCCTTGCTCATGAAGATCCTCGGTAGGAACGCCCGGTTCGGTTCGAGTTCAGTCGACGACGGCCGCGATTGCCTCGATCTCGACCAGTTGATCGTCGTAACCGAGAACGGTCACACCCATCAGAGTGCTCGGGGCGTCGTGATCACCGAACGCGTCGCGGACTACCTCCCACGCCGCAACCAGGTCGGCTTGCTTGCTCGACGCCACCAGAACGCGGGTGTTGATCACGTCGGTGATGGACGCGCCCGCGTCCGAGAGAGCTGTTCTCAAGTTGTCGACGGCCTTGGCTGCCTGTCCTGCGTAGTCACCGATGGCGGCAGTGGAGCCGTCCTCGTTCAACGGGCAGGATCCGGCCAGGAAGATCAGCCGTGCATCGGCGGGAGCCGTTGCTGCATAGGCATATTCAGCCACCGAAGAGAGTGACGTGGAACGGATCAGAGTTACCGACTTCGACATTATTTCCCCAAGGAATAGTAAAGTTTTGCAGCGAGTCTTTCACAGCACGCCAGGGGTTGCCAATTCATCGTCGGACCCATCCCTTCAGTCGGCAGCTACGAATGACTGCCAATGAGCCGAGAAGAAGAGCACACAGCACCTGTCGACGAGTGGCTGACGACCAAACAGGTTGCAGCACTGTTCCACGTCGACAGGACCACGGTGTCCAGATGGGCGAGGGAGGGCAAAGTCGGCACTCTGAGAACGCTTGGCGGGCATCGGAGGTACCGGCGATCGGAGATCGAGACGTTGCTGCGTAACCGCTCGACGACGCTCGATCACCAATAACCTTCGGCACGAAACAGACAGGTCGCCGAGCATGATGAGGGCTCGGCGACCTGTCTGGTCAGCAGGAAGTAATCAGGCCTTGGGGACGCGGACGATGAGTGCGTCGCCTTGTCCGCCGCCGCCGCAGAGTGCGGCTGCGCCGATGCCGCCGCCGCGGCGTTGCAGTTCGAGGGCGAGGTGCAGGGCGATGCGGGCACCGGACATGCCGAGGGGGTGGCCGACGGCGATGGCGCCGCCGTTGACGTTGACCTTGGCGGGGTCGAGGCCGAGTTCGCGGGTGGAGGCGATCCCGACGGCGGCGAATGCTTCGTTGATTTCGACGAGGTCGAGGTCGGTGGGGTCGATGCCTTCCTTCGCGCAGGCTTTGGCGATGGCCCGGGCGGGTTGGGACTGGAGGGTGGAGTCGGGTCCGGCGACGACGCCGTGGGCGCCGATTTCCGCGATCCAGGTCAGGCCGAGTTCTTCGGCTTTGGTTTTGCTCATCACGATCACGGCGGCGGCGCCGTCGGAGATCGGGGAGGCGGAGCCGGCGGTGATGGTGCCGTCCTTGCTGAACGCGGGACGCAGTTTGCCGAGGGATTCGGTGGTGGTGTCGGCGCGGATGCCTTCGTCCTGGGCGAAGACGATGGGCTCGCCCTTGCGTTGGGGGATGGAGACGGGGACGACTTCGTTGTCGAAGAGGCCGTCTTTCCAGGCGCGGGCCGCGTTCTGGTGTGAGGCGGCGGCGAAGGCGTCCTGCTCGGCGCGGGTGATGTGGGCGGTTTCTTGTTGGTTGACTTGTTCGGTGAGCAGGCCCATGGCCTGGTCGGTGAAGATGTCGTGGAGGCCGTCGTAGGCCATGTGGTCGCGGAGGGTGACGTCGCCGTATTTGAAGCCTTCGCGGCTTTTTTCGAGCATGTGGGGTGCGCGGGACATCGATTCCTGCCCGCCGGCGACGACGATGTCGAATTCGCCGGCGCGGATGAGTTGGTCGGCGAGGGCGATGGCGTCGATGCCGGACAGGCACACTTTGTTGATGCTCAGGGCGGGGACGTTCATGGGGATGCCGGCGGCGACGGCGGCTTGGCGGGCGGGCATCTGGCCGGCGCCGGCGGTGAGGACCTGTCCCATGATGACGTAGTCGACCTGTTCGGGTGCGACTCCGGACTTGTCGAGGGCGCCTTTGATGGCGATGCCGCCGAGGTCGGACCCGGAGAGGTCTTTCAACGATCCGAGGAGTCGACCCATCGGGGTACGAGCTCCCGCAACAATCACAGTGGTCGTGTCGGTCATGCCAGTTCAACTTTCAGTTCGGTGCCGGTTGCGGCGACTACGTCTTCGACGCTGACATCGGGGGCGAGTTCACGCAGGACGAGTGGACCTTCTTCGCTCACGTCGATGACGGCGAGGTTGGTGATGATCCGATTCACCACGCCCTGGCCGGTGAGCGGCAGGGTGCAGGCGTCAACGATCTTGGGGTTGCCGTCGCGGTCGTTGTGCTCCATGACGACGATGACGCGTCGGGCTCCGTGGACCAGGTCCATCGCGCCGCCCATGCCCTTGACCATCTTCCCGGGGACCATCCAGTTGGCGAGGTCGCCCGTCTTCGACACCTGCATACCGCCGAGGACTGCGGTGTCGATGTGGCCGCCGCGGATCATCCCGAACGAGAGGGCCGAATCAAAATATGCTGCACCGGGATTGACGGTCACGGTCTCTTTGCCGGCGTTGATGAGGTCAGGATCGACGTTGTCCTCGGTGGGATACGGTCCGGTGCCGAGAATTCCGTTCTCCGAGTGCAGGACCACACGAACGTCCGAGCCCAGGTATCCGGGAATCAGTGTGGGAAGGCCGATTCCGAGATTGACGTACTCCCCGTCGATCATCTCTGCGGCCGCCCGCGCTGCCATCTGCTGGCGCGTCCAACCCGTCACTGTCACTGGTGCGGTCATCGTGAGGTTCCTTCCGAAGCGCTGACGGTTCGCTTTTCGATTCGCTTGTTCTGAGGTCCGGTGTGGACTACGCGCTGGACGAAGACCCCAGGTAGATGCACTGACGCCGGATCGATTTCACCGGGTTCGACGAGGCGTTCCACCTGCGCGATGGTGATGCGGCCGGCCATGGCAGCGAGAGGGTTGAAGTTCATCGCGGTCTTGTCGAACACCAGGTTGCCGTCGGTGTCACCGAGAACGGCGTGCACGAGTGCGTAGTCGGCGTTGATCGCCTCTTCCATCACGTAACGCTTGGTTCCGAAGACGCGAGTCTCCTTCGGAGGCGATGCAATAGCGATCGAGCCGTCGGCGTCGTAACGCCACGGCATTCCGCCGTCGGAGATGGGGCTACCCACTCCGGCCGGTGTGAAGAATGCCGGGATTCCGGTTCCGCCGGCGCGCAGACGCTCAGCGAGCGTTCCCTGCGGCGTCAGTTCCACTTCGAGTTCGCCGGCCAGGTACTGCCGGGCGAACTCCTTGTTCTCGCCGACGTACGACGCGGTCACTCGTCGGATACGGCCGGCGCTCAGCAAGATTCCGAGACCGTGATCGTCGACACCGCAGTTGTTGGAGAACACCTCGAGGTCGGTTGCACTCGTAGCTGCGATCGCGTCGATCAACACGTCGGGGATGCCGCACAAGCCGAATCCGCCGACGGCCAGCGTTGCGCCGTCGACGATGTCGGCGACCGCCTCCGCTGCGGACTCGTACACCTTTGCTGTCATGTTCTCTCCCTGCCAAGCGTTCATTGAGTAGACACTCACTCACTTCGATATCCAGTGAACTATCTCCAGTTCACAGGTTCAAGGAATCTCGAACATCAACCGAGAACTGATCGACTACTGATCGTCTGAAGGAATTTCGTTCATTGAATGGACGCTAGGATGGCTGCATGCCAACTCACGGGCAATCGCCGGCCATGGTCGCGCGGGTGGCTGCACTTCTGCGAGCCCTCGGCGCGTCCGAACCAACGGGCACTTCCACCACGGAATTGGGCAAGGTCACCGGCCTCGCTCGGCCCACTGCGCACCGACTGCTCACGTCCCTGGCTGCCGAAGGACTGGTCGACCGTGACGCACGAACCGGTCGGTGGTCTCTCGGCCCGGAGTTGTACCTCCTGGGGGCGGCGGCCGGAAATCGGTACGACATCACCGACCGGGCTCGCGACGTCGTCGACGAACTTGCCCGGGTCACGGGGGAGAGCGCCTTCCTGTCGGCACGCCGAGGTGACGAGACCGTCTGCATCCTGAGTCAGGAAGGCAGTTTTCCACTGCGATCTCACGTGCTGCACGAGGGGAAGCGATTCCCGTTGGGGGTCGCGTCGGCGGGGCTTGCCATCTTGAGCCATCTACCGACGCGGGACGTCGACGACTATTTCGCCCGAGTGAATCTGGAATCGGAATGGGGTGAGATCCACAGTGAGGCATCACTCCGTGAGCGAATCGAGTCGACGCGTGTCACCGGGTACGCGGTCAATCCAGCCCTCATCGTCGAGGGAAGCTGGGGGATGGGTGCCGCGGTGTTCGATCGCAACGGTCGCCCGGCCTGGGCGCTGAGCCTGACCGGAGTGGAAACACGCTTCCGGCCCGCGCGTCATGCCGAGTTGGGAACGCTACTCCTCGAGTATGCTCATACGTTGTCGAACCGACTGAAAACACATGCAGTGAACTAGCTTTCGATAAACACGCTTTAGGCAGGAGCGTTCTTTACCTTCGTGCGCACGTGTGCCTTCTCGCCTTGCGGGCCGAACAGGTGCAAGATCTCCACCACCTGTTCATCGGCAGGCCCGAACCAATGGGGCTCGGCAGTGTCGAACTCCGCGACTTCCCCGGGGTGCAGGACAACCTCGTTCGCCCCCAGGATGAGACGCAGATCCCCGGCGAGGACGTAGAGCCATTCGTAGCCGGCGTGGGTGACGAGCTTCCGTGGACGCGGCCCGATCACCTGCTTGAAGACCTGCACTCGGCCGGGATAGCGCGTCAACGGAACGACGGCACTGCCGTTCTTGCGTCGGCTCGGGGTGAGATGGACCCGAGGATCGCCCGTAGCGGGGGCGCCGACGAGTTGGTCCAGCGCGACCCGGTGCGCTCGGGCAAGCGGCAACAGCAGATCGAGGGTGGGACGACGCTTCCCCGATTCGAGGCGTGAGAGTGCGCTGACAGAGATGCCGGTGGCTTCGGACAGGCCCTCGAGGGTCAATCCGCGATCGCGTCGGAGCGTGCGCAGTCTCGGTCCGATATCGGTGATCAACTGCTCGAATTCAGCATCCATGCCGTCCATCTTTGCAGTTTCCGCAAAATTCTTACCAACTTCGGACGCTGGAGAGCAACGATCCTTTCGACAGTCGAGTACGGCAGAGCACTTCGAGAGATGGAGTCCGACCATGAAACCTTCGAGCGGGATCGAACCGCAAGTGATCGGACTCGATGCAGGGCGGCGATGGGGCATCCTGGCGATCTGCTGCACGAGCCTGTTCGTCGTCGGGTTGGACACCACCATCGTCAACGTGGCCCTGCCGACGATCGGTGAGGGATTTCGCGTCGGAACCCGTGGTCTGGAATGGGTCGTCAACGCATACACACTCGTCCTGGCGAGCTTGCTGATCTCGTCCGGAGCAGTGGCCGATCGTTTCGGCAGGAGACGAGTCTTTCAGATCGGGCTCGTCGTCTTCGGGGTGGCGTCGATTGCCTGCGCGCTCGCTCCGTCCGTCGAGATGTTGATCGCGGCGCGGATCGTCCAAGGCGTCGGCGGGTCGATGCTCAGTCCGGTTGCCTTGGCGATCGTCGTCAACGTGATGACCGACCCGAAGGAGCGGGCCAAGGCAATCGGGGTGTGGGCCGCGGTCTTCGGCCTGAGTATGGCGGCAGGGCCGATCGTCGGCGGCGTGCTCATCGAAAGTTTCGGCTGGCGATCGGTTTTCTGGATCAACGTGCCGGTGATCTTGGCCGTGCTCGTCTTGACTGCTGTGTTTGTTCCGGAGTCCCGAGCGCAGCAGTCGCGACGACTCGATCTTCCCGGTCAGTTGCTACTGGTGATTCTTGTCGGCGGGGCGGTTGCCCTTCTGATCGAGGGTCCGCGAATCGGATGGTTCTCTGCCGCGGCGACGGCAGGGTATGTCGTTGTTGCTGCAGCGTTGGCCGCATTCATCCGCGTCGAATCACGCAAGCGCGAGCCACTGATGGATCTCGCACTCTTCCGCCGCAGACCGTTCTCGTCGGCTGTGGTCGGCGCTGTCGTGGTGTTCGTAGCGTTGAACGCGACGCTACTGCTCGGCACGTTCTACTTGCAGCACTCCCGCGGAATGAGTCCGGCACTGGCCGGCGCGATCACCCTTCCGATGGCTGTTGCGGCAACGGTCTGCGCGCCGTTGTCCGGAATACTCGTCGGACGCTTCGGCCCGCGGCGGCCGCTTCTCATTGCTGGTAGCTTCACGACACTCGGTGGGCTGTGCCTGGTCTCGCTCGACAACAATACGGCGATTCCGATGCTCTTGGCCGCTTACCTGTTCCTCGGTATCGGATTCGGGTTCTCGAATGCCCCGATCACCAACACCGCCGTCAACGGGTTGCCGAGATCGCAGGCGGGGCTTGCTGGTGGAATAACCTCCAGTGCACGCCAATTCGGTGCTGCTCTCGGTGTTGCGCTGGCCGGTGGCATTATCGGCGGCAGTGCATCGGTGGATGTCGCGCAGGCATCGAGGTCGGGATGGATCCTGGTTGCCGGATGTGGGATCGCGGTCCTGGTGATTGCACTCGCATCTCGGAATTCCGAGGAACTCCCCGGCTGATCACCTCGCGTGTTCGTGCGAGCTTCACCCTGCGCGGGTGATTCCAAGCGCGTGCCCAACCGATACAGATGATGGGGTATCAGATCGTCGTATCCGAGCGGGGAGTGCCATGTGCCAGACACCTAAGGACGCAACACCGGCCACAGTCACGGCGAATCGCGAGGCAGTCGCACGGTATGCCATGGACGACCGGCAGGATTTTGCCGACGCGGATCGAGGATTGATCGCTCCGTTGCCGGGCAAGGTTGTCGCCGATGACGGGCATACGGTCTTCGATCCCGATGCGATGGCATACCTCGGTGACGATGTTGCCGCGCCGGAGACAGTCAATCCGAGCCTGTGGCGTCAAGGACAACTGATGCGCCGAGGTGGTCTGTATCAGGTGACGGATCGCCTTTACCAGGTACGGAACAACGACCTGGCAAATTTGACGGTTGTCGAAGGTGGCGAGGGACTGATCGTCATCGACTGTATGGCGGGGGTCGAATCGGCGCGCCAGGGTATGAAGATGATTCGTGAGCACGTCAGCGACAAGCCAGTTTCGGCGATCATCTACACGCACACCCACATCGACCACTACGGCGGAGTCAAAGGGATCGTCGATCTGGACGACGTGACGTCCGGGCGAGTTCCGATCATCGCACCGGGCACGATCGCGTCGTTCGACAAGTTCGCGATCGGGGAAAACGTCGTCGCCGGAAATGCCATGGCGAGACGGTCCTTCTACGCCTTCGGTGGATTGCTCGATCTCGATGCCAAAGGGATGGTTACCTGCGGCATCGGCACGATCAGCACGAAAGGTCCACTTGTCTCGTATATTTCCCCCACTGACAGCATCACGGAGACCGGAACGAAGCGTGAGATAGCCGGTCTGGAATTCGAGTTCCTCTACGCGCCGGATACCGAGGCCCCGGAGGAAATGCACATCTGGATCCCCGAACTCGCCGCGCTGACCTGTGCGGAGAACGCCAATCATTCGCTCCACAACATCCAGACCTTAAGAGGTGCGCGCACTCGCGACGCTCGGAACTTCGCGCGGTATCTGGACGAGACTCTCGAACGGTGGGGAGACGACGCGGCTGTTCACTACGGACCGCACACGTGGCCGGTGTGGGGTAACGAGAACCTGGTGCCGTTCATCGAATCGCAAAGGGACACTTACAAGTACATTCACGACCAGGCACTCCGTCTCGCGAACAAGGGGTACACGCCGCTCGAAGCTGCCGAGGTGATCGAACTACCGGACGAACTCGGGCGCAAGTGGTACAACCGCGGATATCACGGCACTCTGCACCACGACGTTCGCGCCGTGTACACCAAGGAACTGGGAATGTGGGACGGCGATCCGGTGTCGCTTCATCCTCATCCGCCGGTCGAATCGGCGAAGAGGTTCGTCGATCTCCTTGGCGCGCAGAAGATCCTGGACGAGGGTAAGCGGGCATTCGACGCCGCGGACTACCGATGGGCGGCAGAGATCCTGCACAAGTTGGTGTTCGCGCAACCGGAGAACGCCGAAGCGAGGAACCTGCAAGCCGACGTCTACGAGCAGATGGGCTATCAAGCCGAAGGGCCGCAGTGGCGTGGGATCTATCTCTCGGCCGCATTGGAACTACGCGAGGGCGCCCAGCCTGCCCCGTACGTCACGGCAAGTCAGGACAGTGTCCTCGCGATGCCCATCGACATCCTCTTCGACTTCGTTGCAATACATCTCATCGGCGACAAGGCCACCGACGCGGAACTGCGGATCGATTTCGTGTTCACCGATCGCGGCGACGAGGCATGGACTGCGTGGGTCAAGCGCGGTGTCCTCAATGCACGTAAGGGTGCGTCACCGAACACACAACTGACGGTCTCGGGCCCGAAGGCGGCGCTCGTGGGAGCGCTTCTGCAACCGGGCGCGGCCGCCGAACTGGCCAAGGCCGGGCAGATTTCGCTCGACGGAGACGAATCAGCGCTCGAGACGCTGGGAGGGTTGCTCGATACCTTCGATCCCAGTTTCAATATCGTCACGCCGTAACGAAGGGATAGCTTTCGATGTGTACACGCTTGGTCTACTTGGGGCCCAACGACACTGTGATCACTGCTCGATCGATGGATTGGAAGGTCGACCTCGGAACAAACCTCTGGGCATTCCCGCGCGGCATGACCAGAGAGGGCTGTGCAGGTCCGAACTCGATACAGTGGACGTCGAAATACGGAAGTGTTGTCGCGACGGCCTACGACATGTGCACGACCGACGGGGTCAACGAGGCTGGGCTGTCTGCCAATCTTTTGTGGTTGGTCGAGTCCGAGTACCCGACGTATGACGGTTCGACCCCGGGATTGTCGATCGCGGCGTGGGCGCAATACGTCCTGGATCGCTTTGCGACAGTTCAGGAAGCGGTCGAAGTACTCGCGTCGGAACCGTTCACGGTAGTGACCGCTGCCGTTCCCGGCGAAGACCGCCTCGCAACGCTGCACATGTCGCTCTCGGACGCCGGGGGAGACAGCGCGATCATCGAGTACGTCGGTGGACGCCCGACGATTCATCACAGCCGTGAGTACCAGGTGATGACCAATTCGCCGATCTTCGATCAGCAACTCGCCGTCAACGAGTACTGGAAGCAGATCAACGGAACCGTCATGCTGCCCGGAACCAACCGTGCCGCTGACAGATTCGCGCGGGCATCGTTCTATGTGGATGCGATACCGCAGACGGACGATCCGCGGGCGGCGTTGGCATCCACCTTCAGCGTTATTCGGAATGTGTCGGTGCCCCTCGGTATTTCGACTCCCGACGAGCCCAACATTTCATCGACCCGTTGGCGTACGGTCGTCGATCACAAACGCACGCTCTATTTCTTCGAGTCGGCAATGACGCCCAATACCTTCTGGGTGGACGTGGCGTCGATGGATCTCGCGGAAGGGACACCCGTCCGAAAGCTCGGACTCGGACCGAACGAGAGCACCGTCTATTCCGGTGACTCCACTGACCAGTTCGAACGGGCGGAGGCATTCACGTTCGCGGGAGCATAAGGCTTCGGGGCGTAGTAAAAATCCAATCGTGAAACTTCTTGACATTTCTACTCCGTTCAGATGAAACTTTGTTGCATATTCGGGTTTCGTCAACGGAGGACGGCATGGGCATCACAGTGCAGACACGGAATGATGGTGCGCAGCTCAAACGGCGCAGGGCGCTCGTCGCCGGCTCCGTCGGAAATTTCATCGAGTGGTACGAGTTCGGTGTGTACGGGTTCTTCGCGACGATCATCGCGTCGAACTTCTTCAGCGCCGACGGCTCCGGCGACCTCGAAAGCCTGATCAAGACCTACGCGTCGTTTGCGCTGGCCTTCTTCTTCCGCCCAGTGGGGGCCGCGCTGTTCGGTCGACTCGGTGACCGCATCGGCCGACGCCCCACCTTGGTGATCGTTCTTCTGCTTATGTCGGGTGCGACGACCCTGATCGGTGTGCTCCCCACCTACGAGAGCGTCGGAATTCTGGCACCGCTGCTCTTGACGGTCCTTCGAATTCTGCAGGGATTGTCGGCTGGCGGTGAGTTCGGCGGTGCAGTGTCGGTGATGACCGAGTTTGCTCCGCCCGGACGACGCGGGCTCTACGGCTCGTGGCAGTCGTTCACCGTCGCGCTCGGACTGCTCGCCGGTGCGGGGATCGCAGCACTCCTCGCTACTGTCCTCGACTCGGGACAGCTCGGTGACTGGGGCTGGCGCATTCCGTTCCTCCTTGCACTTCCGATGGGTCTGGTTGCTCTGTGGCTCAGGCTCCGCCTCGAAGAAACGCCGTCGTTCGAGCGTGCTCGATCAGTCCAGTCCGAACCGACAGCTGATGCAGCGGCGCCTGTAGTGCAGCCGACTGTCGGAGAGACAGCCAAGGCGATTCTGCTCGGAATCGGGCGGTTGATGGGGTGGTCTGCTGCCGGTTACACGTTCCTCGTAGTGATGCCGACTTATCTTCAGAGTTCGCTCAACGCGACTTTCCATCAGGCACTTGTTGCTTCCGTGCTCGCCAATGCGGGCTTCGCGGTGACCATTCCGATCGCGGGTGGACTCAGCGATCGCATCGGACGACGCGCGGTCATGCTCACCGGCACCGTGATAATTCTGGTCTTGGCTCTGCCGCTGCTCAACGTCCTGCAGAACGAGCAGACGTCTTTGACAGCCAAGGGATTTGCAGTGTTTGCCGCCGGCGCCGCAGTGGGACTTGTTGCCGGACCCGGACCCGCCATGCTCTCCGAGATGTTCCCCACCTCGGTTCGGTACACCGGATTGGGACTCGCATACTCCCTGTCCAACGCGGTCTTTTCGGGCTGCGCCGGTTTGATCATCACGTGGCTGATCAAGGAAACTTCCAATCTCGATATTCCGGCCTACTTCGTGATGGCAACGTGCGCCGTCAGTGCGATCGCCTTGAGTACCTTGCGAGGAAATGCCCACAAGCGGGCACTCGTCGACTGACCGCAGCTTTTCCGAATGCCGAAACGATCCGAGTAAGGGATATTTCATGAGAGTCATCGGCCTGATGTCCGGTACTTCGTACGACGCTATCGATGCTGCCGCAGCAGACATCCGGATCGACGGGGACACTCTTGTGCTGACCCCACTGGGGATGGTCAGCGAACCGTACTCCGGTGAGTTGCGGGCAGCGGTGGCTGCTGCGGTACCGCCGGCGTCCACCACTGTCGGTCAGATCTGCCAACTCGACACCGAGATCGGACAGGCATTTGCGACCGTGGCTGCGCGGGCGAACGCGGAACTGTGCGGTGGCAGTGCGGAATTGATCTCCTCACATGGTCAGACGATGTTCCACTGGGTCGAAGGAGCGCAAGTAAAAGGCACTCTCCAGCTCGGGCAGCCGGCCTGGATAGCCGAGAAGACCGGATGCACGGTCGTGTCGGACCTGCGCTCTCGCGACGTGGCGACGGGTGGTCAGGGCGCACCACTTGTCAGCGCATTCGACGTATTGTGGCTCAACGGAAGAACTTCGGGTTCCGTCGCGCTCAATCTCGGTGGCATCGCGAACGTCACTGCTCCGGGTGGCGTCCCGACATCGACGGCAGAAGGTGCCGCAGTGCCGATTGCCTTCGACACCGGCCCCGCAAATGCGCTGATCGACGCTGCGGTAGGCGAATTCACTGCCGGGGAGCTGTGGTTCGATCTCGGTGGGGCTCTGGGCGCAGCGGGCACACCGAACGTCGATCTGCTGGCACAACTACTGAGCGAACCGTATTACACGCAGCCCGCTCCCAAGAGCACGGGCAAAGAATTGTTCCATCGGGACTATCTGCTCGCCGCACTGCAGGGCTACGAGTCGTTGTCTCTGGCCGACATCGTCGCGACACTGACTGCACTGACCGCCCGGACCGTCGCCGATTCCATCAAAGCACTCGCGGCTATCGAAGTAGTGGTGTCAGGCGGTGGCACCAAGAATCCGACGTTGATGGCGATGCTCCGTGACGAACTGGGCGACATAGCGCTTGTCTCTTCGGACGAACTCGGCGTCACCTCCGATATCAAGGAAGCATTGGCTTTCGCGGTTCTCGGCTATCTCACCGCGCACGGATTGCCCGGCAGCATCGCTTCGTGCACCGGTGCGCGTCACGCCAGTGTGCTCGGATCTCTGACGCCAGGAAGCCGTGGGCTGCCTAGAATCACATCGGTGCCGTCAGCTCCGAAAACGATGCGAATCGAGGCGTTATGACTTTGGACCGGAGTGCTCCGGCGTCCGTCGACCTGCTTGCTCGTATTCGTGCATCACTGAGTAGCCTCTCGCCTGCCGAGCTGCGGATCGCCGAAATCATCGAAGCCGACCCCAGTCTGGCCTCCACCCTGACGGTCAACGACCTCGCCGAACGAGCGTCGACAAGCACGGCGACAGTGGTCCGCACAGCCAAACGACTCGGTTTCGAGGGTTATCCACAGCTTCGTCTCGCGCTGGCGGCGATCAGCGGGTCCGGTACAGAGAACACGATCCCGCTCGGTGTGGACATCGTTGCTGCCGACTCGGCCGGTGAGGTGATGGCCAAGCTCGCCGAGTTCGAATCCGAACAACTCAAGGGCACGGCGCAATTGACAGATCCTGCTGCGCTCGAAGAAGTTGTGTCCCGGATTCGATCCGCCCGCCGCGTCGAGGTCTACGGCATCGGCGCCTCTGGCATCGTCGCGCAAGACCTCACGTTGAAGCTCTCTCGCATCGACGTCAACTGCCGGGTTCATCTCGACCGAGACGCGGCCATGGTCAGCGCCAGCTTGCTCGGACCGGACGACATCGCAGTGGGGATCTCACATTCGGGTGAGACTTCGGATGTCGTGGAACCACTTGCCCTTGCGCGTCGAACCGGGGCGTCGACGGCTGCGATCACCGGAGGGGCACGATCGACGCTCGCCGTGCAGTCACATCACGTTCTGCTCACTGCCGGTAGAGAATTCGGTTTCCGATCGGCTGCGATGGCAAGCCGCACCGGTCAGCTGTTGGTAGTCGACACAATTTTTGCGATGGTGGCGCACTCGCTGCCCAGCGCACTCTCTGCTCTGCAACGAAGCCATGATGCCATTGCTTCGAAGCGGCACTGACGAGGAGTCGTCGCTGTGAGTACTGACGAGGAGTCGTCGCTGTGAGTACTGACGAGGAGTCGTCGTAATGAATATCGATCGAGGAGGACTCGCCACAATGCAATTGGAAATGCTCTCCACCGAGAGACCCAACCCTCTGACCCGCGATCTCGATGTCATGTCGGTGTCGGGTCTGCTGACGGTGATGAATCAACAGGACGCAATCGTGGCCGGCGCGGTGGCAGCGGTACTACCCGCCATCGAAGCCGCAGTCGACTTGGTCGTCGCGGCCCGAGCACAAGGTGGTCGACTGATCTACCTGGGAGCGGGGACAAGTGGGCGTCTGGGAGTTCTCGACGCAGTGGAATGCCCTCCGACGTTCGGGACCGATCCGGGCGAGGTGATCGGCATCATCGCCGGTGGCCCAGGAGCGTTTCTGAACGCCGTCGAGGGGGCAGAGGACGATCCGCGAGCGGCTGGGGTCGATCTCGACGCAATCTCGTTGAACGCCAACGACGTCGTGGTGGGTCTGGCTGCCAGCGGTCGTACCCCCTACGTCATCGGGGGGCTCGATCACGCCCGCGAACTCGGCGCTGCAACAGTGGCAGTCTCGTGCAACCGGAACGCGGCAATGAGTTCTCACGCCGGCGTGGCCATCGAAGTGGAGACCGGCCCCGAAATCCTCACCGGATCGACGAGGCTCAAGGCCGGAACTGCGCAGAAGATGGTGTGCAACATGCTCTCCACGGCGAGTATGGTTCGCTCCGGGAAGGCATTCCACAATCTGATGGTCGATCTTCGGCCGACCAATGCCAAGCTTGTCGATCGTGCGAACCGGATCGTCGCGGCAGCCACCGGAGTCGATACCGAGATCGCTGCGGAGACCATCGACGATGCCGATGGTCATGTGAAGGCAGCGGTCGTCATGTTGTTGGCCGAATGCGACTTCGCCGAAGCAACCGAACTGTTGGACCGCGCTTCGGGTTCGGTACGTGAGGCCATCGTCGGAGCCGGCAAGAGCAGTGAGGAAGTCTGAATGGAAATCGTCATAGTTCCCAGTCCGGAGGACGGCGGGCGAATCGCTGCCGATATCGTTTGCGGCGCAATCGAAAACGGAGCGCGGACGCTCGGCCTCGCGACCGGATCGTCACCGCTGCACACGTATCGAGAGCTGATCAAGAGGCATCGAGAATCGGGAGTGTCGTTCGCGGCGATGAGCGCGTATCTTCTCGACGAGTATGTAGGTCTCACGTCCGATCAGCCGCAGTCCTACGCGCACACCATCCGCACGGAACTCGTGGATCACCTCGACATCGACAATGCGCGAGTGTTCAGCCCCGACGGCGGGGCCGCGGATCCCAGTGACGCTGCCCGGCGTTACGACGCTGCCATCGCCGAAAACGGTCCCATCGACGTGCAGATCCTCGGCATCGGCCTGAACGGACACATCGGTTTCAACGAGCCCTCCTCCTCGCTTGCATCGCGCACCCGAGTGAAGACCTTGACCGAGAGGACCCGGGCCGACAATGCACGGTTCTTCGCAGACCCAGCCGACGTACCGCATCATGTGATCACGCAAGGGCTCGGAACCATCAGTGATGCAAGGCATCTCGTCCTGATCGCGGACGGCGCCCGCAAAGCGCCCGCCGTCCGGGCCGCGGTCGAAGGTCCGGTCTCGGCATTCTGCCCGGCGTCGGTGCTGCAGCTGCATCCACACGTGACCGTCATAGTCGACGAGGCAGCTGCCGGCGAACTCCAACTAGCGGACTTCTACCGCTACACAACCGAGCACAAGCCTGCAGAGCAAGGTTACTGAAAAGCGGGCTGCTGAAAGCGGACTTGATCTCCAGCGCAGTTGAGGTCCTAGCCTCGGGGGATGATCAACGCCAGAGGTCCAGCGGTATCCCCGCCTGCGGCGCCCCGATTCTTCTCACCACCGCTCAGTGTCGCGATCGTCGGAGCGGGGCCGGCGGGAATCCACGCCGCCGGCGCTCTCGCCGAACTTGCGCCCGGCACCAAGACAGACGTGTTCGAGCGTCTACCGACGCCGTACGGACTGGTGCGCTACGGTCTCGCACCAGGGCACCCCGAGTCCGAAAAGTTCGCCCATTCTCTGCACACCACGCTGGTCGCCAGTGAGTTCCGGCTGTTCTGCAACGTGGAGATCGGAAAGGACCTTTCCGTCGATGACCTACGTTCGTCCTACGATGCCGTGATCATTGCAACCGGTGCGCCGCGGGATGCACCTCTCGACATTCCCGGCGTCGAGCTTCCAGGTTCTTTCGGTGGCGCCGAGTTTGTCGGTTGGTACAACGATCACCCGGACAGCTCGCCGCAGTGGCCGCTGAACGCGGAATCGGTCGCAGTGATCGGAGGTGGCAACGTCGCACTCGACGTCACCCGTATGCTCCTCGCCGAGGCGCAATCGCTGCAGGCCACGGACGTCTCCGACCAAGTTCGGGAAGGGATCGCCGGCAGTCGAGTTCGCGAAGTACACATCTTTGTCCGGCGCGGACCCGCCGACGCTCGCTTCTCCCCGAACGAGTTGCGCGCTCTCGGTGAACTACCCGGCGTAGATGTTGTCGTCGATGCTGCCGATGTCGCGCCGGACCGGCATGTCGAGCGGATGACCAAACAGTTGGCGCACACCCGACTGACAGTCGAGACACTCCGTGGATTCGCGGACGCTGCTTCTGCCGATCGGACTTCCCGGCGCCGAGTTCACCTGCACTTCTACCGACAGCCGGCGCAGATTCTCGGCAGCGGGAAAGTCGAAGCACTCCGCGTCGAGCGGACAGACCCGGACGGATATGGTCACGTCACCGCTTCGGGTATCTGTACCGACTATCCGGTTCAAGCTGTGTACCGGGCAATCGGATTTCTCGGGACGCCACTTGCCGGGGTGCCTTTCGATCACGGACGCGGCAATGTTGCGCACCAGGGCGGCGCAGCGGTCGACGAGAGCGGCTCGCCGATCGCAGGTTTGTTTGTGACGGGCTGGATGAAGCGAGGTGCCGCCGGGCTGATCGGTGCGGCTCGGCCTGATGCACGCCAAACCGTCGAAACCTTGCTGCGACAGTTGGATTCGACATACGAGCGTCGAGCCGGCCACGGCCGGATCGCGGAGGTCCTCGGGGCCGGCAGAGTGGTGCCCGTCGATTGGGATGGATGGCTTCGCATCGATGCCGCCGAACGTGCCCTCGGTGTGAAGCATGGGCGTGATCGGATCAAAATCAAAGAGCGCGACGAACTCGTTCGCATCGGCACGGAGTCGGCAGTTCACGCCGAATAGATTCGCTGGGGTCTGGAGTACCACCGGGGTTACGCTGAAGTGAGTCACTCCGATTCATTGTGATCGAGGTGCGGAACAGAAGTGTCATGAATGAACGTGGTGCGCAGGCCAGTGACGCGACAATCGCGGGCGGGCCCCTGACCGAACGGGGCACCGTCACCGAGTTGCGCCCCTCAACGCTGCGGGTGGTGCGTGACGGCCAGAACGGTGCAGACGGTCTCGGCCGCCTTGTGGCGGATTGGGAGGAGGGGCGAACCCCGTCCGACCTGAGCGATTATCTGCCTGATCCAGCCAAGATTCGTCGGGCGGCGCTGATCGAACTGGTCGGAATCGACATGGAGTACCGCTGGCTGAAAAATGATTGCCCGAAACGGCTCACGGATTACTGTGCCGAGTATCCCGAATTACTCGAAGAACCATTACCGGCCGAGCTCCTGTACGAGGAGTTCCGGCTGCGGAAGCAGGGTGGGGAGGATGTCGCAGCAGCCGAGTACCTCAGCGAGTTTCCTTTGCAGGCAGAGAGTTTCGAGCAGATGTTCGACCGTGATTCGATGGCCGGTCGCGAAGACGTGATGATGTTGGGGCTCTCGGGTTTCGACGAGTTCGAAATCGGGCAGCACCTGGACGATTTCGAACTGGTGTTGGAACTCGGGCACGGCGCATTCGCCCGCGTGTTCCTCGCTCGGCAACTCTCGATGCAGCGGTGGGTTGCGTTGAAAATCTCGCGCAACGTCGGAGTCGAGCCACAGACTCTCGCCCAGCTCGACCATCCCAACATCGTCCGGGTCTTCGATCAACGGCTGCTCGAGGAACGCGCACTGCGAGTCCTGTTCATGGAATACGTGCCGGGTGGGACCCTGCTCGACGTGGTCAAACTTGTCCGCGTGACACCGCAGGCGCAGCGGTCCGGACAACTACTTCTCGACGCCATCGACAAGACCCTGGCGAAGAAGGGAGAGATGAAGCCCAGCGAGACGAGCCTGAGGAGCGAGATCGCTGCGATGTCGTGGCCGGAGACCGTGGCCTGGATGGGGATGCGACTGGCCGATGCCCTCGAGTATGCGCGTGAGCACGGCGTATTACATCGGGACATCAAGCCGGCGAACGTACTGCTCAGTGTCGAAGGCATCCCCAAGCTCGCCGACTTCAACGTCAGCTCGAGCGAGGAGGTTTCGACCGAGGACGCTGCTTGTTTTGTCGGAGGCTCGCTTGCCTACATGTCTCCGGAGCAATTGGAGGCCTGTGCGGTAGGGGCGCCTGGCACACTCGACACCCGTAGCGACATTTACGCACTCGGCGTGATGTTGTGGGAACTCCTCACCGGGAGTAGGCCTTTCACGGACGACGGTACGGGGGAGAACCCACCGTCGCCCAAGAAGGCGCTCGAGGCCCGCCGGCGCGGGGTGGATCCCGCAGCCGAGGCACGGCTACCGGACGACTGTCCGCCGGCGCTGCGCCGAGTTCTGGTCAAGTCTCTCTCGCCGGAGAGAGACGGAAGGTGGTCTGGCGGCCGAAAGTTGGCTCGTCAGTTCGCACTGTGTCTGGACCGGTCTGCTCGCAATCTTGTGGACCCACCGGAAGGGAGCCCACGTTCGACGTTGTGGAAGTGGGCGCTGCCGATAGTGCTTGCCGCGATCGGAATTCCGAATCTTCTTGCGGCGGGCTACAACTACTACTACAACAAGATGCTGATCATCTCGGGTCTCTCGCCGCAGGCTCAGCAGCATCTCGAGCAGGTTCATCTGGTCATCGGGGTGGCTGCGTTCTCTCTCGGTGCCGCAGCGATCCTGTATTGGTGTCGGCTTGCACTCACCGTGCCTCACGGACTGCGCAACGGTCAGACGTACAGCGCGGAGGTCTTGAACAAAGCGCGTACCGCGACGCTGAATGTCGGACATCGCGCGGTGGTGATCGCATTCGGTCTGTGGGTTCTGGCCGGTATCGCATATCCGGTCGCATTGCAGATTGCCGCCGGCGGAATTCCGCAGCGAGCCTACGTGCACCTGATGTCGTCGCTGGCGGTGTGCGGCGCCGTCGCAGTCGCGTATCCGTTCTTCATCCTGACGTACTACTCGGTTCGATGTCTGTATCCGATCTTGTTGTCACACGGCGAGTTACGAAGCGACGACGGACGCGATATTCGCTCGTTGGGTCGGAGCAGCACGCGTTACCTCGCAGTCGCGGCGTCGGTTCCACTGGTGGGAATCGCGGGGCTCAGTTTTGTCGGTTCGGGTGCCGGTGAGGAACTCAACGCAACAGTCCGTGCGCTGTGTTTGGGCGGTATCGCCGGATTCATCGTTGTGTATCAACTGTTTCGACGGATCGAAAGTGATCTCCGAGCACTGCTGCGCGTCGTGTCTCTCGAGGTGTCGGCGTCTCCGTAAGTGCCGAACAACCGTATTCGAGTCGGCCTATGTGGAAGTGCTCTTGCGTGGTCGGCTGCGACGAACTGCTTTGGCGGGAGGCGGAGACTTCTCTTCCGATTCTTCCTGAGGGTCGTCGCGCCATTGAATCTCGATTTCTATCTCGACTTCGTTGCCGTCGACTTCGATCTCGAGTTCCCACCGAACCTGTTCCGGAACACTGATTTCGATCGAGTCCCCACCCGACCCCAGCTCCACTTCCGATCCACTGGCGAGGGCTTGGCCGAGGGCGATGAGTCGGTCGGCGACTTCCTGCCGTGAGAGTTCTGACTTCCTCTTGATCTCCAGTTTGGGCACGAGCACTCCTGACCTCGGCGGATTCTCCCTTTCACGGTAGTTGGACGAAGGGGAGATTGTCGGAGTTTGTGGAACCACACAGCAGGACGCGTCGACGCGCAACAAACCTGAAGGCGGTGTGGGGACGCCAGAAAGAGCGAGGAATCCGGCTCACTTCCCGCACGGACGAATCGGGCGGGAGGGCCCTGTCAGCGATGATTTTCGCGAAAGTCTGGGTTCAGTCCAGAAGATTGCGCAATAGTGGAAAGGTGCCTTCGACGCCGGATTATGCAGCCCAACTGCGTAACGCTGAGCTTCGCGTGACTCGTCCCAGAGTCACGGTGCTCGAGGTTGTGCATGCACGCCCACACGCAGCCACCGAGACTGTCTTCGATGCTGTGCGGGCTGTTCTGCCTGGGGTGTCGCGGCAGGCGGTCTACGACGTGTTGCACGCTCTCACCGACGCCGGGCTGATCAGGCGGATCCAACCGTCCGGATCGGTGGCGCTGTACGAGTCACGCGTCGGCGACAACCATCATCACGTCGTCTGCCGGTCCTGTGGGGTCGTTTCAGATGTCGACTGCGCAGTCGGAGAGGCACCGTGTTTGACGCCGTCGGCGCACAACGGTTTCGTTCTCGACGAAGCCGAGGTCATTTACTGGGGCCTGTGTCCCGACTGCTCGACAACTCAGAGTTTGCGATCACAAACGTGATCGAAGTCCGTTCTACTCGCTCATGGAGGGATTATCGTGTCCGATAGTTGCCCGGTTGCTCACGACGGAAACACCGAGAGCACCAGCGAAAGTGAAAACCCCGCAATCCCGTCTCCGACGCCTACCGGGAATCGTCCGAGAACAAACAGCGACTGGTGGCCGAATCAGCCGGATCTCTCTGTCTTGCATTCACATTCGTCGAAGTCGAATCCGATGGGTGCCGACTTCGATTACGCCCAGGAATTCGCCAAGCTCGATGTCGAGGCGCTAAAGCGCGACGTCATCGCGTTGATGACGGCGTCGCAGGATTGGTGGCCGGCCGACTACGGGCACTACGGCGGACTCTTCGTGCGTATGAGCTGGCATGCTGCCGGCACCTATCGCATTGCAGACGGCCGCGGCGGTGGCGGCCAAGGTGCTCAGCGTTTCGCCCCGCTCAACAGTTGGCCGGACAACGCCAGCCTCGACAAGGCCCGGCGCCTGCTTTGGCCCGTGAAGCAGAAGTACGGAAAGCAGGTTTCCTGGGCCGACCTGCTGGTGTTCGCGGGCAACTGTGCCCTGGAGTCGATGGGGTTCAAGACCTTCGGCTTCGGATTCGGCCGAGAAGACATCTGGGAGCCCGAGGAGATCTACTGGGGTCCCGAGGACACCTGGCTCGGCGACGAGCGTTACAGCGGAGACCGTGAGCTGTCCGGACCGCTCGGAGCCGTGCAGATGGGCCTGATCTACGTCAATCCCGAAGGACCCAACGGGCAACCGGATCCGGTAGCGGCCGCCCGCGACATCCGAGAAACGTTCGCCCGCATGGCGATGAACGACGTGGAGACAGCTGCGCTGATCGCCGGCGGTCACACCTTCGGCAAGACGCACGGAGCCGGACCGGCCGACCTCGTCGGACCGGAGCCGGAAGGTGCTCCCATCGAGCAGCAGGGACTGGGCTGGAAGAGTGCCTTCGGCACGGGTGTGGGTAAGGACGCGATCACCAGTGGTCTCGAAGTCGTGTGGACTCCCACTCCGACGAAGTGGGACAACACCTTCTTGGAGATTCTGTACGGCTACGACTGGGAGCTGACCAAGAGTCCGGCGGGTGCGTGGCAGTGGATTCCGAAGGACGGCGCGGGGGCGGGCACCATCCCGGATCCGTTCGATTCGTCGGCCGGACGCACCCCGACGATGCTGACGACCGACCTGTCCCTACGCCTGGATCCGACGTACGAGAAGATCACCCGGCGCTGGCTCGATCATCCGGAAGAATTCGCCGAAGAGTTCGCCAAGGCTTGGTACAAGCTCCTTCACCGTGACATGGGACCGGTCACGCGCTACCTGGGACCTTGGGTTCCCGAGCCGCAGCTGTGGCAGGACCCGGTTCCCTCGGCCGATGATCAACTGATCGGGGACGCAGACATCGCGATCCTCAAGAGTCGACTTCTCGACTCCGGGCTGTCCATTTCGCAGTTGGTATCGACGGCGTGGGCGTCTGCCGCGAGCTTCCGCAGCACGGACATGCGCGGCGGCGCCAACGGTGCGCGAATCCGACTGGAGCCGCAGAAGAATTGGGAAGTCAACGAGCCTGCAGCTCTCTCCGCGGTGCTTCAGACTCTCGAGCGTGTTCAGCAGGACTTCAACCAGGCTGGTGGAGCAAAGGTTTCTCTCGCCGACCTGATCGTTCTGGGTGGTACAGCGGCCGTCGAACAGGCTGCGAAGAACGCCGGACAGGACATCACGGTCTCGTTCACGCCGGGCCGAACGGATGCAACGCAGGAGCAGACAGACGTCGACTCGTTCGAGGTACTCGAACCCCGGGCCGACGGATTCCGGAACTACCTCAAGGGAGGCGAGAAGATTCCGGCAGAGATTCTGTTGGTCGACCGCGCGTACATGCTGTCGCTGACCCCGCCCGAGGTGACAGTGCTGGTCGGCGGACTTCGCGCGCTGAACGCGAACTTCGGCAATACCCGTCACGGCGTGTTCACCGATCGTCCCGAGACGTTGACCAACGATTTCTTCGTCAACCTTCTCGACATGGGTACCGAGTGGAAGCCGTCGAAGACGGACGAAAACGTATACGACGGCGTTGATCGCTTGACGGGCGATCCGAAGTACACGGCAACTGCGGTCGATCTCGTTTTCGGATCGAATTCGCAACTGCGTGCACTCGCCGAGGTGTACGCCAGCGCAGACGCCAAGCAGAAGTTCGCCGAGGACTTCGCCGCAGCCTGGACCAAGGTGATGGACCTCGACCGGTTCGACGTGAACTGATCCAGCAGATCGTCGACGACGCCCCGCGAGCTTGTTCTCGCGGGGCGCCGTCATTTCACGCGCACGATAGCGTGGTCGTGTGGCCGATCAATTTGCGCTGGTACCAGCGGTGTACGTGATGTTCTGTCGAAGCAACCCGGTACAACGGCGCGAGGTGCTGCTGCAATTGCGCGAGGGCACGGGATTCATGGACGGATACTGGGCTCACGCTGCTGCGGGCCACGTCGAACTGGGGGAGTCGGCGATCGACGCTGCCGTTCGGGAGGCTGCGGAAGAACTTGGTGTCGAATTGCTTTCCTCGGAACTGAAGCCGCTGACCGTGTTGCATCGCCGCCACGCGGACGGGAGCGAACCGGTGGATCATCGAGTGGACTTCTTCTACGAATGCCGCACGTGGTCGGGTGAACCACGCCGGATGGAGCCGTTGAAATCTGCAGATCTGCGGTGGTGGCCGGTTGACGAACTCCCGGAGAAGTTGGTCGACCACGAGCGTTTCGTAATCGAAGCCCATCACTCCGGTCAGCTCGCACCCATCCACAGTTACGGCTTCTGACCGGGTGAGGATCTGATTCAGGCTTCGCTGGCAACGATGACCGGGCAGTGTGCTTTTCGAATCATCGCACTGCTCGTGGTGCCGAGAGCGGTGTCGTCGAACGAACCTCGTCCGCGCCGGCCCACGACGAGAAGCCGTGCCTCGGTGGAGAGTTGTTCAAGAATGGCAACCGAGGGGCCGTCGAACTCGATCTGACGGATCGCGACGCCAGGGTAGAGCGTGGCCCAACCCGACAGTTGCCACGTCAGCGGCGTCGAGTGCTGGGGCGAGTGCCCGGATGCGAAGTCTCGACGCAGCTCGGCCTCTGGCGGCGCTGCGTGCACGACGACCAGTTCGGTGTTCGCTGCCTCTGCTTCCTTGAATGCGATGGCCAGAGCGCTTTCGCTGTAGGCGCTTCCGTCCAAACCGACGACAACCGGCAAGGCTGCCGCAGCGCTGCTTTCACGCGGTGTTCCGACTCTTGCGAACGAACATGTCGGTCCAGGTGCGGCGGGATCGTCCTGTGTTGCGACGATCAAGGCGGCCTCAGCTGTCAGCGCGGTGAGAATTGCGGTGTTCTCCCCGGAGATCAGATCGGTCCGGATCCGAAGATCTGGCGACACCGACTCGGCGATCTGAATGGCCTCCATGAACAGGCCGGTCGGCGATGCCGAGGTGTTCAGATCGGCGCTCGGAGTTACGAAAACGATTCGCATCCAGAGACCGTGGCGATGTGCGAACTCAGCCGCCCACGTGATCTCGCCGGGGCGCAGCGGGGATCCGTCGATGCACACGACCACCGCTCCGTCCGCGGACCACTCCGAGGTGATGAGATCAGTCGATAGTTCGGGCTTCATCGTGAACTCCTCGAGCTGTGTCTGTTGAATGCGAACTAGCTTGCAGGACAGTGCCGAACAGCAATCCTGCGACGACTATCGAGCACGCGGCAGTCGTCAGGGGCAACCACACGAGCGTCGTGACAGCGAACATGAGCACGAGCAACGGGGCGAGGAGATGGCCGGGTTTCGCTCGGCATTCGTGTTGCTGCCTTTCTGCCCAGGCTCGGTACTTCGTGCCGTCATTCATGTTGTTTCACCTCAGTTCTCACGTCGGAAACCGACTTGTGACCAAGCAGTCCGACATGCGCCTCGTCGCGCATTCTTTCGACCATATGGGGGTAGTGCAGTTCGAATGCCGGCCGCTCACTGCGGATTCGGGGAAGTTCGGTGAAGTTGTGTCGCGGTGGTGGGCAGGACGTCGCCCATTCGAGCGAGTTTCCGAAGCCCCAAGGATCGTCGACAGTCACAATTCGGCCGTACCGGTAGCTCTTGAAAACGTTCCAGATGAACGGAATCGTCGAGGCTCCGAGCACAAACGCGCCGATGGTCGAGATCGTGTTGAGAAGAGTGAAATTGTCCGATGGCAGGTAGTCCGCGTACCGCCGAGGCATGCCCTGGGCGCCGAGCCAATGCTGGACGAGAAATGTTGCGTGAAAGCCGATCAGGGTCAACCAGAAATGGATCTTGGCGAGCTTCTCGTCCAACATCCGGCCGGTCATTTTCGGGAACCAGAAGTAGATTCCGGCGTATGTCGCGAACGCGATTGTTCCGAAGAGGACGTAATGGAAATGCGCGACAACAAAGTACGAGTCGGTGACATGAAAGTCCAAGGGCGGGCTGGCAAGGATGACGCCGGAGAGTCCGCCGAACAGGAATGTGACCAGGAAGCCGACGGAGAACAGCATGGGCGATTCGAAAGTCAACTGCCCCTTCCACATGGTGCCGATCCAGTTGAAGAACTTGACTCCGGTGGGAACTGCGATCAGGAAGGTCATGAACGAGAAGTAGGGGAGGAGAACGGCGCCGGTTGCGTACATGTGGTGAGCCCACACAGCGATCGACAGTGCAGCAATTCCCAATGTTGCATAGACCAATCCGGTGTATCCGAAGATCGGCTTGCGGCTGAAGACGGGGAAGATCTCCGAGACTATGCCGAAGAACGGCAGCGCCAGAATGTAGACCTCGGGATGGCCGAAGAACCAGAACAGGTGCTGCCACAACATGACTCCACCGGTGGCGGGGTCGAACAGGTGCGCTCCCAGGTGCCGGTCCACCCACAGTCCGATCAAGGCAGCAGCGAGCAGCGGAAAAACGAGGAGGATCAGCATGCTGGCGACCAGCGCATTCCACGTGAAGATCGGCATGCGGAACATCGTCATACCCGGGGCGCGCAGGCAGACGATCGTCGAAACGATGTTGACTGCGCCGAGGATGGTGCCGACCCCACCGAGAGCGAGACCGATGATCCACAGGTCGGCGCCCATGCCGGGGGAGTGGAGTTCGCTGGTGAGCGGTACGTAGGCGGTCCAGCCGAAATCTGCCGCACCACCAGGTGTTACGAATCCGGCGGACGCGATCAGGCCGCCGAAGAGATAGAGCCAGTAGCTGAAGGCGTTGAGTCGCGGGAAACACACGTCCGGCGACCCGATCTGCAGTGGCATGAGGTAGTTGGCGAATCCGAAGAACACCGGGGTCGCGTACAGCAGGAGCATGATCGTGCCGTGCATGGTGAACAACTGGTTGTACTGCTCGTTGGACAGGAATTGCATTCCCGGAACGGTCAATTCCATGCGCATGAGTAGTGCCATCAGTCCGCCGATCAAGAAGAAGGCAAACGATGTCACGATGTACATCAGACCGATCATCTTGTGATCGGTGGTCCTGAGGATCTCGACCAGTTTCGAACCCTTCGGAGCGGTTCGGGGAATTGCATCGGCGGGAGAATCGACCTCACCGACCGGCTGGGGCGCGAGATCAACCACGACGGCCGCCTACGCACATCGACGTGACGAAAGACCGAGAATGCCTGGGACTGTGGAACATAACGCAATGATCGTGGCGACCGGGAACTCGGACGAGGGGAAAAGGTCCCTAGGATCGGAACAGAGGCATGGCGTAGATCACGTGGTCCGGTACGGTCGAGAGAGTTGTCTTCACGAGCGGAAAGAAAGCGAGATGGTCATGGCATGTCGTATCAGTGAACTGGTGCTCGGTTGCCGGGAACCCGAGGTGCTGGGCCGGTTCTGGTGCGAGGTTCTGGACTTCGTCGTGCTCGATCGAATGGACGACGGTTCGTTGGAGATCGGCCCACGCGAAGGGTTCGGCGGTCCGCAGCCGACGATCATCCTCAGTCGCAGAGACGAACCGGAGAAGGGTAAGCCCCGCCTGCATATCGACGTCAACGCCACCGATCGCGATCAGGAGGCCGAACTGGAACGCCTGTTGAGTCTTGGTGCGCGGCCGGCCGACATCGGCCAGACAGGGCACGAACAATGGCATGTCCTGGCCGATCCGGAAGGTAACGAGTTCTGCCTGCTCAAGGCCCAACTGGATCCGCTCTGACGCTCAACGATGCTGGATCGGCAACGGACTTCGCCTGGGGCTCAGTGGAACACGCCACACCAGTTCGGTGACACCGTTCTCGCTGGTGATGTTGCTCGAGCCTCCGCACTGACGAGCGCGGGTCGCCAGGTTGTCGAGACCGTGGATTCTGGTTGCCTGGTCGATCCCCACACCGTCGTCGACGATGCTGATGACAAGCTCCTCGGTGGCCCGGATGGTGACGTCGATGGCATCGGCATGTGCATGCCGCAGAGCGTTGCTCAAGCCCTCGCGCACAACGGCTTCGGCGTGCGGGGCAAGTCGAGACGGGACGGAACTGTCGATGGTTCCCTCGAAAGTGACGCTGGGAGTGATCGACGAGTGGCCGGACAGACCGTTGACGGCATCGAGTAGTCGCCGCCGCAGGCTTGTGGGAGTAGACATCTCGCTCGTATGGAGGTCGAAGACTGCGGTGCGGATTTCACGGACTGTTCGATCGAGTTGATCGACAGAGGTGTCCAATACGGTTCGAACGGTGTCCTCGTCGCCTGGACGTTGCAGCACCCCCTGCAAACTCAACCCGGTGGCGAACAGCTGTTGGATGACGTGGTCATGGAGATCCCGCGCGATTCGGTCGCGATCTTCGAGGACGTCGACCAGTCTTTCTTTCCGTTGCTGTTCTGCGAATTCGACAGTGACAGAAGCGATGTCTGCCATCGCCGTCAGTTGCTCGATCTCGTCCACTCCCCACGGGCGGTTGCTGCGGCGTGACGCGAAGAGAACACCGCCGCCGAACGAGGTCCCGGAGAGGGGGAGTGCGACCACTGATTCGTCGCCGGAAACGTTCAGTGCCGGAACGGAACTGCCATGTGGTGCAGAGATCGGCCGCCGGCTCCGCGCAGCGTCGTCGATCACGGTCCCGGACAGATCGACGGCTGATCCGGTCGCGGGGACAGGCTGGGAATCAGCAGCATCGGCGACGTGGACTACCGGCTCTCTGCCGAGGTCGTAGCGAACGACGCACACAAGATTTCCATCCGTGAGGTGCCGCGTCGTCCGAACCAGTTCCGCCAGCGTCTCGTCGCGGGATCCGCCGCTGAGCAGACGTGCATTGACGGCGGCGACGGCCTTGAGCCAGGCTTCTCGCGTCCGGGATTCCTCGAACAGACGCGCATTGTCGATGGCGATGCTCGCAGCATTTGCCAGAATCTGGAGTACAGCCTCGTCGCGGTCGTCGAATGCAGTCCGTTCCGAGCTGTCCGCGAGGTAGATGCTGCCGAACACCTCGCCCCTGACGAAGATCGGAACACCGAGAAACGTGTCCATCGGCGGATGATTGGTCGGAAACCCTGCCGAGGACGGATGCGAGGAGATTCGGTCGGTTCGAACCGGGCACGGTTCTCGAACGACCAGGCCCAGCAGGCCGTGACCTTCGGGAAGATGCCCGATCTTGGCAACCTGCCCCTGAGTCATACCGGAGTGGATGAATCGGGACAAGCGTCCGTCGGGGGATTTCACGCCGAGCGCGCCGTAGTCCGCTTCGAGGAGATGTCGCGCGACGTCGACTATCTGTTGCAGGGTTTCGTCGAGCTGGAGTGTGGACCCGACGGTCAACACGGCACTGAGCAGTTTGGGAATTGCAGTCGGGTTGAGAGCAGTCAGCTCCGCGCTTCCGGCGATGTCGCCGAAAAGGCTGAGCATGAGCGCGTCGCGGCTACCTGGCATGGTGCGTGCCCGTGGTGGCGGAGAAGGGCGAGCCGGACGGCGTCAGCAGGTGAGTGGTCGCCTGGCCGGAAGGATCCGGGTGCGAAGTGTCCGCACGAAGCTTTGTCGCCAGAACTGCGGCCTGCGTTCGACGTTCGAGACCCAGTTTCTCGAGGATGCGTGAGACGTAGTTCTTGACTGTTTTCTCCGAGAGTTCTGCGTGCGAGCTGATCTCTCGATTGCTCAGTCCCTTGCCGATCAACTCGAAGATCAAGAGCTCCTGATCGGTCAACAGGGCTGCCGCAGTACCCGACTCCTGTTCGGACCGGATGCGCCGGACCAAACCGATCACCGCCTGGGTGTTCAACAGCGACTTGCCGGTAGCAACCGTGCGGATCGCCGACACCAGGTCGTGGCCGCGGATGTTCTTGAGGACGAATCCTCGTGCGCCGGCGATCAGGGCGTCGAGCAGTGCGTCGTCGTCGGAGTACGACGTGAGCATCAAAGTGGCGGCGCTCGGGTAGGTCGACGCCAGTTCTCGGCACAGTTCCACACCGTTACCGTCGGGAAGTCTGACGTCCATGACAACCACGTCGGGTCGGCATTCGGGTATTCCGGCCGAGGCTTCGCGAACACACGACGCCTCGCCAACAACGTTGAATCCCGATACCTGATTCAACAGGTCTGCCAATCCACGACGGACGATCTCGTGGTCGTCGACCAGATAGATGCCGATCGTCACGGTGGTCACCTCTTCCAGCTCACGCCTGCCGTCGATGTTACCGGACGGTAATGTCCCGACAGGATCGGGTTGTCCGACCGATGGTCGACAAAAAACCCGCGTCGAAGGGTGCGAGACCGAGTCTCGATTGCACAGAGTCAAAGGTCCCGACCGTCACGAGATCTGAATCACCCAGATCTCGTGAGGCGGTGGGTGTGAGCTGAATGTGATTGCACCGGTGGCTGTTCGATCCGCTCAGTCGACGGGAGCGAGTTCGACGGAGACGTAGACACCCTTGCCTTTTCGGTGTGCGAGTGCCTCGCCGGGGCGATCGATACCGTCCAGTTGGAGAACGATCGGACCTTGTTCCGGGTAGAAATTGCGCCACCAACTCTTCTTGTCCGGCATGGCAACGCCGATCGTCACATGGTCGCCTTTTCGTTTGTAGGACACGGGCGCGCTGAAGGTACGACCGGACTTGCGTCCGACGTAGGTGATGACGGTCATGGAACGGCCCAGTAGTTTGCCTACGATCGGAGCGCCGATCAGTGGTTGGACCACTACGTTCACGGCGGCGGATACACGTTGGAAAGTGTTCACGAGAAGCCCTTTCACGACGAATGCTGCACGAATTCGAATCCTGCACGGAAATGGTGCGTGCAGTAGTTCTATCCTGCTCGACCGGGATTGTCGCGTGGGCAGAAATTGGTACAAACCGGTGTGCCGAAGCGAGTAGCGTGGGGTACGTCGAGGGTCATTCGAATATGCGCGGTCAAGCCATGTCGTCCTCGACGCCAACCCGGTCTGTGGTCGAACGGCCGAGAACTGGAGCGCCGGTATGGCGTCGAACCCGTCCGATGTGTCGAATGCACGAGGGCAATCCGAGTCGACTGACGAGGATCAGAAAACACCGTCGATCTGCCCGGCGTGTCAGCACAGTATGGAATCCCATGATCCGCTCGGGGTTCGCTTCTGCGCAGTGACTGCCGACCGCGGTCTCGATCGAAAGTGCATCTGCGCTGCCGATCGTGAGGAAATTCAGCACTACTCGCGATACTGATCCGCCTGGGCATCACGTCAATTCATACGCCAAGATTCGACTGTCACCTCGACGACACTGCCCGCGCCACTGAACGCGCCGCGGGTGAACCGCACTGAGTGACAGATTCACCCTCGTTGCGACCACTTGCCGCGCAGAAGCATCAGTGCGGTAAGGGTGAGGCCCCATCCGATCGTGGACAGTGCGACGCCCACGCCTGCCTGTCCGGTGACATCAGTACTGGCGTCGATGCTGAATGCTGTGGTGAATCCTGCAGCAGTGCCGGCAGCGGCCGTCATACCGCCCGCCTTCATCCATCGCGAGCAATGGGCGGAACCGAAACACGCCAGAATCACTGTCAGTCCACAGGCGACGACCTGCCAGGTGGGGAACTGTGTCGGGGCAGGCAGGCCGGGGCCGCGGAATCCGCCTTTGTAGTCGGCTGACCAGCTGAGCCAGCCCACGCAAGACAGAAAGCCCAGTGCAAAGGCCAACAGGCCGGTGCTCCACAGTCCGAGTGAGCCCGATCCCGTGTGCCCGCCGCCGAGGGCGGTCGTGGAGTGCTCCAGGCCAGTTCGTTCCGAACGCCAGATTGTCCAGATGATGCTCGCGCCGATAGTTGCGGGCACGCCGACGAAGATGAATGCAATCCAGAGAAACTGCGGCCAGGAGAACTCGAGATCGACAGTCATGGTCGGAGTATGCGCGTACTTCGAATCATGTGCGCCCATCTGTCAATCTGGCGAGTTGCGGGTCAACCTTCCTCGACCTTCTCCACATGTGTACTTGTAGGGTCCAGGTCGATATTCCGTGTGTTGATCAGTCGAAGCCTGGGAACCGGATCGCCCGTGGTGTCGTCGATCAAGATCGAGTGTGGCTCACCGTCATCGAAGGCGTGGCGCTCTCCCCACTGTCGCAGGCTAATGATCACGATGAACAGATCCATACCGCGTTCGGTCAGGATGTACTCGTTGCGGGTACCTTGCGCGTTCGGTTGGACTTCGAAGATTCCCTGCTCGACAAGGACTTTGAGCCTGTCTGTGAGAATGTTCTTTGCGATGCCCAGGTTTCGTTGAAACTGACTGAATCTCGATGACCCGTCGAAGGCGTCACGCACGATCAGCAGCGACCATCTGTCGCCGATGATGTCGGCCGCTCGGGCCGTCGGGCAGTGCGGGTCTGTCCATTGTGCGCGATCCGGCATCGAGTTCCTCATTGGTTGCGTTTTGAAACTGTATTGACGTAACCTCCAAATGGTATCAAAACGCAACCAAGTTGAGGTGGAAGTGACTGCACGTCATGCTGTCGAGAACGCGCGGGGCAAGTTGAAAATGTCTCGCGGACTTCGCCTGTTGCTCGCAGTGCTCTGCGGGGTCTCGGTAGCCAACATCTACTACGCACAGCCGCTCCTCGGGCAAATAGGCTCGGATCTTTCCATTCCTCCGGCCGGCCTCGGTTTCGTAGTCGCACTCGCCCAACTCGGTTATGTGGTGGGGTTGATCGTGTTGGTGCCATTGAGCGATCTCGTGAATCGAAAGAAATTGATCGCAATCCAGATCGTCGCTGCTGCAACGGGAACGATGTTTGTTGCTCTGGCCACCACGAATCTGCAGCTGTTGATCGGGATGGCGGTCGCAGGCACGTTCTCGGTAGTTGTTCAAGTCATAGTTGCCTATGCTGCGGCAATCAGTGACCCGGACGAGCGGGGCGCAAACATCGGTGTCATCACCAGCGGCGTTGTCGTCGGCATCATCCTCGCTCGGACTGTCGCCGGCGCAGTTGCGGATCTGGCAGGCTGGCGGGCGGTCTACGCGGGATCCACTTTCATTTCGGTACTGGTCGCGGCCGTCGCGCTGACGATGCTGCCGAAAGATCCTCGTTTGCAACACGATAGGCGTTCGTACGTGCGTGCAATGGGGTCTGTCGTGACGTTGACGCTTACGAACCGACTGTTTCGCACCCGGGCCCTGATCGCCTTGTTCCTTTTCGCGTCCTTTGGTGCTTTGTGGAGCGGAATGGCCCTGCCGTTGAGTGAGGAACCATGGCGGTTGTCGACCACACAGATCGGGCTCTTCGGAATCGCAGGATTGGTTGGAGCATTGGGCGCGGTCGGTGCCGGTCGGTGGGCCGATCAAGGCAAAGCGCAACGCGTCACCGGGGCGTCGTTGGTCGTTCTCTTGCTGTCGTGGGTATTCAACGCGCAGGCGACGCACTCGCTGGTGTTACTCGTAGTCGGTGTTGTTGCGTTGGACTTCGCCGTGCAGGCTGTTCATGTCACGAGCCAGAATCTGATCGTCGCGAACACACCGGAATCGTCGGGGCAGATCATCGGTAGTTACATGGTGTTCTATTCGTTGGGCAGCGCGGCTGGGGCGGTTTCCACCACTATGGTTTTCGACGCGGCAGGGTGGGGCGCTGCAAGTATTCTCGGCGGCGCCTACGCGTTTGCAGCCTTGATCGCATGGACGATCGATCGATTGCGGACCCGCAACACTCTAGGGAGTTGGGAGCCACGTCCTGGCCGCGACGACCAAGGCGTTCACACCGATGGTCAGGGTCGGCTCGATCACGGGAGCGTAGTGCGGAGAGTGGTTCGACGGCACGGTTCGCAAAGCCGGATCAGTCATGTCACCTGTCGTGAACAGTGAAGGGTCGGTACCGCCCAACAGCCAGTACGACAGTGGCGCACCGGCACTGGTCGCGAGAATGCCGACGTCTTCACTACCTGCTCCCGCTCCGGGATCGAGAATCTTGTTCGTCCCCAACCATTCGGCAAACGCATCGAGTGTCTTGTCCAGCGCTGCCGGATCATTGACGACGATCGGAAAGTGCTCCGTCTCGGTGATGGTCGGTGAGGTGGGTGCACCGGCGGTGGCCGCTTCGCCCCGGACGATGCGGTCGACGCTGTCCAGGATGCGCTGACGCACACCTGCGTCGTAGCTGCGGATGTTGAGTTGCAGTTCTGCTTCGCCGGGAATGACGTTGGCGGCATCTCCAGCATGGATGGAGCCGACGGTGAGGACAGCTGTGGCAGTACTCGGGACCTCGCGTGAGATGACAGTTTGCAAACGCAACACGGTTTCGGCTGCCATGACCACGGGATCGACCGAGTTCTCCGGCATAGATCCGTGGGCGCCCTTTCCGACCAGTCTCACACGAAGTGAGTCCGATCCCGCATACGAGGGGCCGGCGTGCCCGGCGATCGTGCCTGCCGGTAGCGGCGATACATGTTGTCCGAGAACGATGTCGGGCCTCGGGAATCGCTCGAACAGTCCGTCGTCGACCATGGCTTGCGCACCCGCGCCAAGTTCCTCAGCCGGTTGGAAGACGAGGACAAGAGTGCCAGACCAGGTCGTCGTATCCTGAGAGAGGATCCGGGCCGCACCGAGTAAGCAGGTCGTATGCAGGTCATGGCCGCACGCGTGGCTGACCGAGACGGTCTTTCCCTGATCGTCGGTCGTTGTCACGGTACTGGCGTAGTCCAATCCGGTTTCTTCCCGAACCGGGAGGGCGTCCATATCCGCACGCAGCAGCGCTGTGGGGCCCGCTCCGTTCTTCAGGACTCCGACGACTCCGGTAGTCCCGACACCGGTGGTGGTGTCGAATCCAAGTGCTGTTAAATGTCTTTCCACCAGACTGGATGTTCGTTGCTCGTGAAACCCCAGTTCCGGATGGCTGTGGAGGTCCTTGTACAGGTCGATCAAATCCAGATCCACGGCGATCGTTTCGTGCACTGACGAGGTCATGAGTGTCCTCTCGGTAGCGTCTTTTCAGGCTAACCGGGATGACGGGTCGGTAAACAGGACCTTAGGTCCCACGGTGCCGGTGATGCGGAGTCTGGTGCTACGGCACGTAGAACGATGTGACACCTGGGGTGATGATGGATCCGGCCACGGACAGCACGGCAACAGCGACTTGACCGGTCCCGGTCTGCACGATCGCCTCTGCTGGGACTCCGTTGAGACCGTCCGAGAGCCGAGCGGAGCCGGAGGCCCCGGTCGAAAGGTTCAGCCAGCGCACTTCGGACGAGAGCAGGCATCCCCACCGGCCTTCCTTGCCTCCGGTGATCGTCACCGTGCCGGGTTGTTCACCGACGACAGCTACGCAGCGGACGGCCGGCGCGTCGAAGCTGCCGTTCGGGTTGCCGTACGGCGCAGGGTTGATCTGGAATGGAATGGTCACCGCGGCGGATGCGAGCGCTACCGACGTCAGAGTAGAAGCGATCACGACGGATGTGCAGACGCTCAGTCGGCGAACGAGATTCATCACGGAGGCCTCCAGCCATGTCCAGGTGATTTGCTTGTCTTCCCCGACGTAACGTTTTGGTCGTAGCTTCCCTTCTTGCATCGCCGCATTGAAGACGACAGCCTCACCATATCCGGTTGCACAGGAGAATTCAGGTACTCGTCGCTATTCGCTACATGTGGCGGCCTCAGATGCCGTCCGTCGAACCGCCTCTGCCGTCGTCGAAGCACGTACTACGGCAACCGGTGTTCCGGCTGCGGGATCGAAACTCCAGTCCTGCCGATAGGACTGGAGTAGATCTGGATCTGTGATCATCGCACCTGGCGACAATCGCTGGGCGAGCGTGTTCAAAGCGTCGACATTGACCATGATCTGGTTTCAGCCTTCCGCTCCGAGATGTGAAACTCATTGTGTCCAAGGCATGTCCGTGGACCTGAGAGTTGAAAGTCAGTATCTCGAGTGCGGTTGAGATCCACCGAATATGGCGTACGTCATATGTTGCTGAGGTCGGTCAGTACCTGATCGAAGGCGCCGGTACGTCCAGGTGTCACTACCTTCTGAAACAGTGTCAGGACACATTCGTCAAGGGCGTCCGTTGCCGTGAGGGTTCTTCTGGCGACGGTGCTTCTAGCGGACCATCGGCCACGTTCCATGTGTGCCAATGCGATTCCGTTACGCCGGGCTGTTGCCTTTCGGCCCGATGAATGAACGAAGAGGTATGTTCTGCCCGCGATATCGACTTCGCACAGCTTGTTCTTGCGGCGCATGGCCTTGGGCTTCTGGTCGATCAGGGTCCCGATCGTTCCGTCGGACAATCGAAGTGATGCAGGTCGGCCTTTGCGGAATGTGAGCCTGGATCGATCCTGCTCGGCTGTTGACGATTTCCTCTTCCGCCCGCCGGCAACGCTCTCCGATCCGTCGTCGGATGCGGGAATCAGTTCGCCTTGAACGTTCCCCGACGGATCGAATATCGATACGGCCGAACCACCTTCGGCGAGGTTGACGAACCAGCCGGTCTCTGTAGGGGTGTTCCATTTCATGTAGATGATTATTCTTCATCAGTGCCGAGGAACATCAGCCGACAGCCCGAGACGAGGATCGCGGTCAGGATTCGACAGTCACCTCGACGACGCCATCGTCGCCGTTGAAGCGAACCGCCGGCCAGTACCCGTCCATGAAATGCAAACCGCACGAGTCTGTCAGACGTTGACAATCGCTTCGACGGCCAGACGGTGAAGAGCCTGGTGCTGCTCGAAGACGTGGCGTAGGCGGGGAAGCATGCCGCGTGCAAGGGTGCCGAGCGTTTCGTCGACGATGCCGAAGCTGGGATTTGTCCTCACGTGAGCAGCGCAGACATCGAAGAAGGCAAGCCGCGATTCTGCTGGGGCGGGCACAACGCCCGAACCGTGGCAGGAGCCGTTCTTCGCCAATCCACTCGCAATGTCCCGCTGACTGGGCATCCGGAACCTTCTGCGCCGCGACTGCCTTAGCGTTCTACGTCGATAACCACGTGAAGGGATTTGTTCAATGGCGAAGAATCAGGCACCCCCCGCGACACAAGCCAAGGACATCGTTGTCGATCTACTGGTGATCGGGTCCGGTACCGGCATGGCTGCCGCCCTCACCGCGAACGAGCTCGGCTTGTCCACGCTGATCGTGGAGAAGACGCAGTACGTTGGCGGTTCGACGGCGCGGTCCGGTGGAGCGTTCTGGATGCCTGCCAACCCGATCTTGGCGAAAGCCGGTGCGGGCGACACCGTTGAGCGCGCGAAGACATACGTGCGTTCGGTGGTCGGTGATACTGCCCCTGCCCAACGTGGGGAGGCATTCGTCGACAACGGTGCGGCCACCGTCGACATGCTTTACCGCACGACGCCCATGAAGTTCTTCTGGGCCAAGGAATACTCCGATTACCACCCCGAACTGCCGGGAGGTAGCGCCGCCGGACGTACCTGCGAGTGCCTGCCGTTCGACGCGTCGGTACTCGGCGCGGAACGCGGTCGCCTGCGGCCCGGTTTGATGGAAGCCGGACTGCCGATGCCGGTGACAGGTGCGGACTACAAGTGGATGAACCTGATGGTGAAGAAGCCGAGCAAGGCTTTCCCTCGCATCATCCGCCGCCTGGCGCAGGGCGTTTACGGCAAGTACGTACTCAAGCGTGAATACATCGCAGGCGGTCAGGCGCTCGCCGCCGGCCTGTTCGCAGGTGTGGTCCAGGCCGGTATCCCGGTGTGGACGGAAACGTCGTTGGTTCGGCTCATCACCGAAGATGGCCGCGTAACGGGTGCAGTTGTGGTGCAAGACGGACGTGAAGTGACGGTGACGGCTCGGCGTGGTGTCGTTCTGGCAGCCGGCGGGTTCGACCACAACATGGAGTGGCGCCACAAGTACCAGTCGGAGAGGCTCGGTGAGCACGAGAGCCTGGGCGCAGAGGGCAACACCGGCGAAGCGATCGAGGCAGCACAAGAGCTCGGCGCAGGTATCGGATCGATGGATCAGTCGTGGTGGTTCCCGGCGGTGGCAAGCATCAAGGGCCGCCCGCCGATGGTGATGCTCGCAGAGCGTGCGCTGCCAGGCTCGTTCATCGTCGACCAGACCGGTCGTCGATTCGTGAACGAGGCGACGGACTACATGTCGTTCGGCCAGCGCGTGCTCGAACGGGAAAAGGCCGGAGATCCGGCCGAGTCGATGTGGTTTGTTTTCGACCAGGAGTACCGCAACAGCTACGTGTTCGCAGGCGGTATCTTCCCCCGTCAGCCGCTTCCGCAGGCATTTTTCGACTCCGGCATCGCGCACAAGGCGAGCAGTCCGGTCGAGCTTGCCCGCAAGGTCGGTCTTCCCGAGGAGGCTTTTGCCGAGTCCTTCGAGAAGTTCAACGAGGCCGCTGCTGCCGGTAGCGATGCGGAATTTGGTCGCGGCGGAAGTGCATACGATCGGTACTACGGCGACCCGACAGTGTCCCCGAACCCGAACCTGAGGAAGCTCGACACGAGTGCCCTCTACGCGGTGAAGATGACGCTCAGCGACCTCGGCACCTGCGGCGGTGTGCAGGCGGACGAGCATGCACGCGTGCTTCGTGAGGACGGCAGCGTGATCGACGGCCTGTATGCGATCGGCAATACTGCGGCCAACGCATTCGGTCACACCTACCCGGGCGCCGGTGCAACGATCGGCCAGGGGCTGGTTTACGGATACATTGCCGCTCACCACGCAGCCGAGAAAGTAGCTTCGACTCAGCAGTAGATCCACTAGGCAACAGATCGCCGAACGGGAGATCAGCACGCGTTTCTGATGCCGGGAACGTGCACTGGTCTCCCGTTCGGCTTGTAGGAGCAATGCCGCCTGTATGTCCCATCTCGGTAACGCTGACGCGCCAGGTGACCAAGACGCGGTATCGTCTCCAGAAGTGACATGGGGCACTGGCGATTGTTCGACCAGATGCCATCCACCGAAGGCGCGCCTGATATCGACCGGTCGGGTCGAATGCGCAAAAACAGGTATGTACCCAGGTAATTCAACCGTGGTGTGGAGCGTCGTGAAGCGACAGCGTATGAGGTGATTCCTCATCCGCAACGCAAGGATCTCCATGTTCCACCCCCTTTCCGACCATCCGGGTAGACACCCGCCCTGTCGATCTTCGAATGAGAAGCCTTCGGTTTGTTCCGGCATTCGTAGTCCTCGATCAACGATCGATTCAGGCACTGCCTCGATGTAGAACCCGTATCTCCTGTGCTGTCACCAGGAGTTGCAGACCTGCTGGTCTATGCGCGCGCTCGCGTTCGAGAGCGGTCACCGTACCTCTCTCCATGGCGCGATCCGAACATTTCACTCCAACGGAGTCTTGGTGCGATACACCAAGTAGCTCAGCACGTATTGAGTGCTGTCTGCGGGTAGAGCCTGCACCTTCTCCGAGCACATTAGTCAAGGAAAACATGAGTAAGCACAGAAAACACAAGCCTTCCAGCACAAAACGATTCATCGCCGTAACTGCGGGACTGGGCGCCCTTGTGGGGGCCGGAGCAGTAGCCAATGCAGGTACCGCCGGTGCGCAGGGCTGGTCGGCGAGTTGCAATTGGGAGTGGCCGGTAAGCGGATCACTTTCGCAGGGTTACCACGCGGGACATGACGGAGTCGACTTCGCTGTCAACGTCGGCACCGCGCTCCACGCGCCCACATCGGGCACGATTTCTGTTGCCGGACCCAATGATCCGGGTGGATATGGAACGTACATCCAGTTGGAAGCGGACAGTGGCGAGCAGATTCAGATGGGCCACCTCTCCGAAACATGGGTCGGTGTGGGGCAACACGTCGAGGTAGGCGACGAGATCGGGGCAACGGGTAACACCGGTAGCTCCACCGGCCCACATCTGCATCTCCGCATTCACAGTGGAGGCGCCGTCGATCCCATGTCCTTCCTGAGTTCGATCGGGGCGTGCGATACCGGGTCGAGTATTGCTCCCGCGCCCGCGCCCGCGCCGGCACAGGACGTAGCACCCGAATTTGCACCGGAACCGGCGCCTGCTCCCGTTGTCTACTCTGAGACATCCGAATCTGCACCGGTAGAAAGCATTCCGGAGTCGGAGACTCCAGCGCCCGGCTCAGAGGTAGTCGTTGCAGCCGGTGATACATTGTTCGACCTCGCGACAGAACGAGGTCTCACCTGGCAGCAGGTGTGGGACATGAATCCGCAGATCGTCAATCCCGATCAGATCCTTGTGGGCGACGTGATCAACTTGTGAGAGTTGATAATTCGATACTGATCCGGAGATGAGTCAACGGCTCGTACACGACCGGTTTCAGTACCCCAGTTGACTCCGAGTTCCACTTCGTGCGCGTGAGCGCTGCAGCCGGGCCGTGCATTTCACGGTCCGGCTGTTTTGCGCGCTCCGAGAAGTGATTCCTACCGAAGTACTGATGTGTGGTGGTTCGCTTCTCGGGCAGCCACGGCCAATCAATGGGGATCTTGCCGATACTATTGAGCCCGTGAACCGGTCCGCGATCACCTCCCTACGTCGACGTTGGTCAGATGAGGGCGTCGATAATTTACGGGCGCAGCTGCTCGATCAGTCGCGGATCGTCAAGCCGCCCCACACTCTCGTCTCCCCATGGGCGGAGACCGATGACGGGCTGATCGATGTGCGTGGCCTGACAGCGGGTAGCGCTGGATTGGACATCCGGTATCTCACGTTGGAACGGATTGATCTGAGTTTCGCTCGGGGTCCGATCTCCGTCTTCGAATCCGAATTATTCGACTGCCGTTTCGATTTCGTGGCACTGACCGGACAGCCCCGTTTCAATCGCCGATTCGAACGGTGCAGTTTCCGGGGTGCGACGCTCTCTCGTCTGGCGCTCGGACCGAGGGTCGTCGATTGCGATTTCACTGGAGCCAAAGCACGCGGGCTCCGCTCCGTGCCCAATACTGTGTTCGAACGATGCGCATTCGACGACACAGACCTGACTGGTGCGCAGTTCGCCGATACCTCATTCGTGGAGTGCACTTTCGGCGGCGCACGATTCTCGGCGGCCACGAGTTTTGTGCGGTGTTCCTTCACCCGGACCGCTGTCGAGTTCTCCGAGGCGCAAGTGTCGCGAACAACGTGTGACGGCACCGCGATTCCGGATCAATGGGAAGGTGAGGCCGATTCAGCAGTCGCACTGGAGCGGTATGCCGGTCGATATGCCCGAGCACTTGGCGTGGGGGACACAGAGGGTATGGCCCTCGATCCTGAAATGGATGATTCGTAAAGGGGGCAGATCGATGACTCGCGGGGTCACGTTCAGGACAGTATTCGGTGGACCGTCGGTGCCGCTTGACTTCATCGAGGAGTTGACTCGGCTCAGACACCGGCTGAGGGGCATCGCGATGCAGTACGACTTCGATCTGTTTGTTGTCGTTGGTGGCGACATCTCCGTGGTGACCGATCCGACCGGGATCCGGCTTCCGCGTGTATTTCTGGGCAGGCGTACCGCTACGGCGCAGGTACAGATGAACACTGACGACGTGATGGGGGTGCCCGACCCGCGTGCATTTCTGTACACGACGATCCATGCGGCACTGACGGAACTGATCACGCGTGTCTCAGACCGCGACAACGACTTCGATGCAGACGGGGAGCGAGCGAAGATCGAGTTCTTGATCCTCGATGACATTGGCGAGCGCGAATCAAAGCTGTGATGGCAAATGACAAATGCTGCGCTCCCGAATTCGTCAGGCCGTTGTCACTCTCTGGCATCAAACACTGCGGTGACCACTTCACAGAAAATCGCCGGGTGCCGGCAATGGACGAACCTCACTATGAGTTCTGCGGTGCGCGGTAGCGGTGACAAGTAGGTAGCGTTCAGCTGCGGCGTAGTCGGTGATCGATGTTCCGTCGGGCCCGGGGGTTTGAGTGATCAGGTCGAGGTATCGGCGGCGATAGAGGTATGCGTCGGGCTGGGTCAACAGGTACTCCGCGGCAGCGACGACGTCCAGGCTCGGTGCGGCTCGTCTGAGCCGGGTGCGCGCCGGCTGGTACGCAGCTCTGGCGTGTTTGGTCGGCCCGGTGGCCGTGTAGTGCCCGTCGCTGTGGTCGTCGTCTCGGGCATTGTCATTCATATCGTCGCCTTGGTGTGAATGAGCTCGACGTTGCCGTTGTAGTAGCCGAGGACACGGTGATCCATCATCCGCCGCCACAGTGGTGGTACGGCAGCGCAGACGATCATCACCGCGTATCCGGCAGGGAGTTGCGGAGCGGTTGGAGCGCTGCGCAGAGATTGGTAGCGCAGACGCGGATTCGCGTGATGGTCACTGTGTCGTTGTAATTGGTACAGGAACAAATTGGACAAGAGATGATCACTGTTCCAACTGTCTTCGGGCCGGGCTTTGACAAAGCTGCCGTCTTGTCTTCGCGCACGGAGCAATCCGTAGTGTTCGAGGTAGTTTGCGGCCTCGAGGAACGTGATCCCGGCCAAGGCTTGCAGGAGCAGCCAGGGCAGTATCTGCCACCCGAATAAGGTGATCAACGTCCCGAACAGTGCGGCGCTCAGCGACCATGCCTGCAAGATGTTGTTTCGAGGCGACAGTGCGGGTGAACCCTGCCGGCGCAGGCGTGCTGATTCGATCCGCCAGCCCGATTTCAGACCTCCGAATACGCTGCGGGGCAGGAATATCCAGAACGATTCCCCGAAACGAGCACTGGCGGGATCGCGCGGCGTCGCAACGTTGACGTGGTGACCGTGATTGTGCTCGATGTAGAAGTGCCCGTAGAACGATTGAGCGAGCACAATTTTCGCCAACCGCCGCTCGAGGCGGCTGCTCTTGTGGCCTAGTTCGTGTGCGGCATTGATACCGACGCCCGCAACGACGCCGACGGTCATCGCCAGTGCGATCTTCTCTCCGGTTGCCATCGGGGCGTGCGCCCAACACCATGCGGCGAAGACGAGGCCAGCGTATTGAAGTGGCACGAACAGGTAGGTACACCAGCGGTAGTAGCGGTCGTCCTGCAATGCCGCGATCACGTTGTCGGGTGGGCTGCGGCCATCTGCGCCGACTGCGACGTCGACGATCGGGATGACGAGAATCAGGATCCAGGCACCGGTCGCCCAGAACAGGCCGAGGTGCAAATATTCGACCAGCAGCCAGGACAGGAAGGGACTCAGCGGGATCAGCAATCCCAACGGCCACCAGTAACGCTTCCGATCCCGCCATGCAGGAGCGTCGACACCTGCTTCGGCGCTCGCTCGAATGTCGTCGGTGTCTGTCATCGAAACTTCTCGAGCACGGGAAAGTGGAATACGGTCATTGCTCTCCAACGGTTCGTGCGGACTTTCGAAGTGGTGTGCTGCGGCGTCTCAGGCGGTTAGGCCAGGTCGGCGAATGCGATGATGTTGTCGTTGTAACTGCGTGCGGTTTCGTCGAAGGATCCACCGCACGTGATGATCCGGAGTCCGGGGTGGTCGATGTCGCCGTATACGACGTCGGTGGGAAAGTCCTCTTTGGGGAAGTGTTCGACACTGGTAGCGGTGAACACTGCGCGACTTCCGTCTTCGCGGGTGACGATGATGTCCGCTCCTGTTTCGAGATTCCGCAGATCGAAGAAGACCCCGTCGGTGCCTTGCCAGTCGACGTGGCCGGCGATGATTGCCGGTCCGACCTCACCGGGTGCGGGAGCGCCGGTGTACCACCCTGCGTCCTTCCCATCCGGTGGGACCTCGAGTGCTCCATCGGTATCGAGTCCGAGATCGATGATGTCGGTGTCGACGCCGATGGACGGGATTTCGAGGCGCGCGGGGCGGTGTTCAGCAGTTACCGGCGCCCTTTCGGGCAGTGCAGAGTCAGTGGCGCGTGGCGCGGATGTGGTGTCTTGTCGAGGCGACGAGTGTGGTTGTGAATTTCCGCTGTCGGATTGTCCACCGGCGCATCCGACCACCGTTACGAGTACTGAAACAGTAAGGGCGAGAGCCGTGATGGCTCGGCGAGTTCGCGGAGCCATCACGGAGTTTTCGTCTTTCATCTATCGACTTGTCCGACGGATGACGAGGGCCGACATAGCCACGACGCTGAAGAAGCCGACGAGCAGGGCGATCCACCCTCCACTGGACTGTCCGTCGCGTTGGGATTGTGTGCTTCCGTCACCGGTGTCGACCGACCCTCGTGGTACCTGCTGCACCTGAGGGGCTCGAACATTCGGGGATTCCGGGCCTACCGGTTGAGTGGTCGGGGTACCCGTTCGAGAAGCTGACGTCGTCGGCACCCGAGACGGGACGGTTACCGTCCCGGGAACGGTGGGAGGTATTCCCGGCAGTGGTGGGAGACCGGGAATCTCGGGTATGGACGGAATGTTTCGGCTGGTCGTGATGATCGGCGGTACGTCCACAGTGGTTGTAGTCGTGCCGTTCGGCCCTGGTGTGGTGGTCGTCGCTTCCACCGGTGTACCAGTCGTGGTTGTAGTCACCTCCGGCGGGACGACCGTCGTGGTTGTAGTCACCTCCGGCGGGACGACCGTCGTGGTTGTAGTCACCTCCGGCGGGACCACCGTCGTGGTGGTAGTCGTCGCGGTGTCAGGCGGGACTGTAGTCGTCGTAGTGGTCGGAGTCGTGGTCGTGACAGGAGGCGCACAGGTCGGGATCGTAACGGTGTTCGTATCGAGAGTGACCGCGCCATTGATCGCCAACAGTCGACCCTCGACGGTTGCCTCGGTTGTGGCAGTAATGTCTGTCAGCGCCAAGAGGTTTCCTCGGAAGACGGAGTTGGTGCCGAGGGTGGCGGAACTTCCAACCTGCCAGAAAACATTGCACGCCTGCGTTCCGTTGATCAGTGCAACGGTGCTGGACGACGATGTGATCAGCGTTGATCCCGCTTGGAAGACGAAGACTGCATCGGGGTCACCTTGCGCGTCGAGGGTGACGGTTCCCGACAGTGCGATCGACGAACCGGAGTTGTAGACACCCGAAACCAGTGTCCGACCGGTCAAGTCGGCTCCCGTCGGTTGTGTGGGTCCCTGACCGGCAAGAGTGTTGTAGGCAGTCAACACGTCGGGTTTCGCTCCCTGCGATACCGCGTCGCCACCATGATTGGTGCCGGTAATCGTCAGGTCCGATACACCGGTGATGGTTGGAGTCGGATACGTGCCGATATCGCCGCCGAGGGTTGTCGGTCCGGTGTTGGTGATTCCTGCTCCGGCAAGGACTGCAAAGGGCTCAGCGGTGCCGAGTCCGACAGCAGTCGCTTCCGCGCCGGCAGTGCCGGCCGGCAAGACGAGAATGCCGACGGAGAAAACGGAAATCGTTGCAATACCCGAGAATTGAAAGAACCGCGAGCGTCGTGTTGCGGTGGGTGCTGTCATGTTCTGTTCATCTTCGATCCTTTGAAGAAGGGACTCATGCGACGAAAGTGAGTCCGTACGTCCGCGCCGACTCCGGCGCCGGGACGTATCGATGAGCGCCCACGTAAATCCGGACATTCCGAGTATACGTTGTGTGTATACGTTGTATGCATAGGGCGTATCCGAACAGTAAACCAGCCGTACTGTTCTGTCAACGCGTAGGCATACGATGTATGTTTTGTGAATGACCGGACACTCGCCAGATCGCACTAAGGGTTTGATTCCCGTCGCGGACCGCGAGGAGCCCCTCACCAGGGCGCTCGTACTCTCGACGGCGTTGGCGATCATCGACGAGGAAGGTGCCGACGGCCTCTCCATGCGCCGACTGGGCAAAGCGCTCGACAGAAATCCGATGACTCTCTACAGGTACGCGGCCAACAAGGCGGCCCTGCTGGACGGGGTCGTCGAGACCGTGCTCGAACAACTGGTCGTCGACCCGTCCGATCGCGACTGGAGGGGGCAGCTGCACGCAGTTGCGTACGGGTATCGCCGCCTCGCGCTCGCGCACCCCAACGTGGTTCCTTTGCTGGTCACTCGGCCGCTGTCCACCCCGCTCGGATTGCGTCCTCCCGGGACGTTGCGCTACGTCGAAGCGATTCTCGAACTGCTGATACGGGCCGGTTTCACTCCTGAAGACGCATTACACATCTACCGAGCAGTGTTCGGCTTCCTCAACGGGCACATTCTCAACGAGCTTCAGGAAATAGTCGAAAATCCCGAGGAGACGGACGATCTCTTGCGGCTCGGTCTGCATCGGCTTGCGCTTGCCGAGTTTCCGAGACTGCGGTCGATGGCTACGATCATGGCTCACTACGACGGGCAGGACGAACTCGAGCGCGGTCTGGCAATCCTTCTGGAGGGTCTGGCGACGGCATCTCCTCCGACGAGGGTTGAGGGCTGACCACTTTCAGTTTGGGTATAGACATGAGACGACCTCGACGGCCACACAATTCAGGGGACCGACGAGGTCGGTAAGCGTCAGCGCAGTCACTGACGTCTACATTTCAACCGTACGAGTCACGGTTGGCAGGTGGCGGCGAGCTTCGTCCTTGTTGTGTGAGTGTTTCGTCCTGCTTCGCCCATTTCGGGCGGTTCCTGACCTGCTGCAGGTGATGGCTCTTCGGTTCGGCCGGAATGCTTCATCGAGCTGAACGTGTGTAGAGCGCCTGTAAATGCCGTCCGTCCGCCTCGGTGGACGGACGGAAGGCATCAATTCATTTGTGGGTGACCGTATTCGGCGAACACGGTCTGGTTTTGTCACGGTTGAAATTCTTCGTTGGTGGGGTTCTCGGGCGGGGTGGCCGCGAGGATGCGCTTCCACCAGCCTTGCCGCTGCGGGTCTTCGTTCCAGACGACCGGTTCAGCCAGAGCTGCGGCGGGGGGCATGATTGGCGCGGGCATAGTGGACCTCCTGGATGAAAGGCTCTCGTACAGTCGATTTCGTGCCAAGCCGTTCAGGTCAGGCTTCGATCTGTCCTTGGGTTTTCACCTCGGAGTTTGCGGTGCGGGACGGCGGCCCCGACGAGATTTCGATCCGCCGCGGTTTCGCCTTCTCTGCGATCGGTAAGGTCACGGTCAACACGCCGTTGTCGTATGAGGCGACGATCCGTTCGGAATCGATGTCCTCACTGATGGACAGCTGCCTTCTGTATGTTCCTGTGAAACGCTCACCGGCCAGCCACGTCACTCCCTCTTCGGAAATGGCGCTGCGGTGCGCGGTCAGGGTGAGGGTCGAGCCGTCTACCTGTACGTCCACTGATCCTGGGTCGACGCCGGGAAGATCGGCGTGAAGGACGTAGTGGTCATCGATCTTGTAGAGGTCCATCGGCATGAAGCGTGGACTTCGGCTGCTGCCGGTTCCGGTGGCAAGCAGGGACTTGGTGATCGCGTCGATGTCGGTGAAAGGATCGAAACGAAGCACAGCAACACACCTCCCGTATCGTCTAAGAAAGGTCACCGTCACCTCGACGGCGACCGAACTTACTGTGCGAGAACATGATAACCAGCCAAACTGGCACTCTGCAACCTCGAGTGCCAGATTTTTTCGGTGAACTTCGGTCCGATTTTCGGAAGTATCCGAAATGGCGCGATCAGTTCGCCAGGGATGTCAGAGGGTCCGGCGAAACACCTTGTCTTCGTCGACTGTGACGGCACCGGATGCGATGAGTCGTTCGAGGTGTAGCTGAGCTGTCCGTCGTTCGACGGCGTCGACGTACGGGGCCGATACGTGGGGGCGGTAGACGAGTCGATGAGCGACTATGTCTTCCAAGAGTTTTGGTTCGCCGAGGAATTGGATGAGACGGTCTTCGCGGCTCAGTAATTTGTCGCGGTATGCGGACAACCGGCGACGGAACTCGTCGCTGCCCTCGACCACGCCCTTCTGATGGAATGTTCCGTACCAGCGTGCGTCGATCGTTGCGATGGAGTCGAGGAAGTCGTTGACGCTGCTACCCAGGTCGCCGTACATCGGGCCGAAGGAGGTGAGGTCGATGTCGGCGACGTAGAAGAAGCCGTCTGGTTCGACGAGGACCCCGCAGTGTCCGCGGGTGTGCCCTGGCAAATGAATGACTGTCGCAGTGCGGTCGCCGAGGTCGAAGACGTGGCCGCCCGCGATCCCCGACACGTTCTCGTGGGTCGGGGGTATGCCGTATTGCGTAGCAATCGACTGCTGGACCTCGACTCGTTCGTTCGGAGGAAGGCCGTAATTGGTGAGCATCGTGTCGAGGGATGCGACTGCGGGTGCGTCGAGATGGTGCGCATAGGCCGGGGTGTCGAAATGGCGTAGTCCGGCGATGTGGTCCTCGTGCCCGTGGCTGACGAATACGAGGTCTGCGCCGACGGGGTCGCGGTCGAGGGAGAGCGAAGGGTCGATGACGAGCGTGCTTTCAGATCCGTGCACTACCACGGTGTTCCCGTAGGGGACGGCACCACCGTTCTCAGGAACCAGTACCGAGACCTTGCCGAATTCTGCAGGTGTGAACATCTTTCGCCTTCCTCGTGACGATCGTGTCGTGACGACACCGGCTTGCAGGCTCGAATCAGTGGAGATGCTGTCGAGACGTCTCGACAGTATCCGTTGCCCAAGCGGCGAGGTGCATCGGATAGTGGCAGTAGATCCAGTCAGTGTGCAGTGCCGGCTATTTCGTCGAGAGTCCGTTCGACGGCTCGGGCGATCTTGCTTGCAGGTGGGAGATGCTCGGCATCGGCCTGGATTCCGATCCAGAATGTGTCGTTGTAGGACGCTGCGGTGAAGCCGACGCGGACATTGCCCGCCAACGGGCCCAGAGGCCAGAGTTCGACTAGCGCTGCCCCGTCGAGCGTGAGCGGGCCGCGCGGTCCATGGACGTTGGACGCGACTGCACCGATCATGTGCTGCCGCTTTGCGAGCTTGTCGAAAACGCCGGCGATACGCGGTGACCGAAAGGTTGTTCCCGCAGCGCGTGCGGAAGGTTTGGCCGCAGCGGTTTGCTTCGCGACGATCGCGACTGTGCGTTGTGGGTCGGTTTCACGAAGTGGAAGGTCGATGATCATGAACCCGACGGCATTGCGTGCGCTACCGATCGCTGTGACTGCGACGGGTACCGATACCGCAATCGACTTGGGGATGGGCTCGCCGCATTCTTGGAGGATGAATCGCAGTCCGCCGCCCACCGCAACGAGATAGGCATCGTTCAAAGTGCCTCCCGCTTGCTGCGCGGCATGCTCGATCAGAGAGGTGCGGACGTTGACGGACGAGATCGATCTCGTGGGACCAATGGCGCCCAGCAACACCCGTGATCGGATTGGCCGGTGCAGGAAAGTACCGATTCGAAATCGGAGGAGGTCGAGGGAACCCGCGGCCTTCGGAGGGATGTTCGGCACGGGAGCGCCCGGGTCGGTACTTTTCGAATCAGGTGAGGCGAACAAGCGCTCGAAAAGGTCGCTGGCTCTGGCGCCGTCGAGAACCGCGTGATGCACTCGGATCACAATGCCGCACAGACCCGGTCGAGCTGCAGGAACGAAGGCGATGTGCCACAACGGTCGGGTGGTGTCGAGGGGTTGCATCACGAGTCGACCACAGACGGATTCGAAGTCGGGTTCTGTAGGCCCGCGTTCGTCAAGCGAGAGATGGAGGTCGAAGTCGATGTCGTTTTCCGTCCACCACCATGACCCGTTCCGCATGATCGGTCGCTGCCGCAGTAACGGCTCCTGCGCGATGTGAGCGGCGAGAGTGCGGTGAAGTCGCACTAGATCAGGTCGACCGTCTCGATCGACGAAGCCACCAGGAGCGAGCAGTCCGGCAATAGTGACCAGGTAGGGCTGGACGTGCACACCGAGCTGGAAGCTCGCAGCGTCGACGGGTGATATCGGCACGTCGGGTGTGGTGTCGACCATCTGCTGAGCCTAATCGAGGCGACATGGTGGACGGCGCTGTTTTCGGCTAGCGGATCACCAAGTCGTGGTCGGTGGCGCTGAGCGTGATCGCGGCAATGGGGTTTCCGTGCATCCAGTCCTGCACGAACGCGTCCAGAGCGGGGTTCGATGCCCGATCCGCGTACGCGTCCGACGGGATCTCGATTGCCCCGACGAGGTGGCGCGGATCGGCATCGAGGCCGGATGCGCGGGGAGCCATCCGTAGTCCGTCGGCGGTGTGCAGGACGACCGGAAGAACCGTGCCATCCGGTGCAGTCACGGTCGCGGTCCGCGTGGTGGCGACCGGGTCGAAATGGTCCACGTCCAGTCGGTATCCGGACGGTTGTGCGTGCTGGCCGATCGCGTCGAGCATGCGCGGATCCACCACAGAGTACGGAAACCCGATGTCGATCAGAGTCTGACCGTCGATGGCACCGTCGCGGGCGGGCAAGGTCGTGGACAAGTGCCAGGGGGCAGCGGGGGACAGGGTATCCGTCGACCGGTCTGTCGGCGCGTTTTCGATCAGTGTGCCGAGGAGGGACGCGCCGGTCGGTGTGAACTCCCAGTCGCCGCCGACGAGATCCTTGTGCCAGAAGCCGGATTCGGCGCCGCGGAGACCCTCGACACGCAACTCCCGCCGGTTCGGGCCGGGACCGAGTGAGTGCACACTGATCGCGGATGTAACTTCACCGGGAATTTTGGGCTGGTGCACCCAGTCGGGGGCCGGAAGTTGGATCGCGGCGGTGTTGCGGTCGAGTGTTTCGGCCACGAGGTTGGGTGCCGACGGCTTGTCCGACTGATCTTCCCAGCTGTAGCGGAAGAAGATCGAGTCCGATCCCGAAGAATCGAAATCAAATGTGCGGGTGTACATGTCACCGTACTTGTTCATCACGAAAGTGGTTGATCCGGCCGCCGACAGCGAGTCCGCCTGGAATCGCCCGCCGAGCGGGCCGCCGATCTCGTAGCTGTCGTCGTTGGGCAGCCACGGGTCCGCGTAGGTTATCCGGCTGCCGTCCCCGGTCAACGTGGGGATCATCGTCATCTTGGCGAGTCCGACGAAGTGAATCCGTCCTGCGACGTCGGTGAAAGTTTGGTTGTCCCAAGGCGACGAGACGCTCAGTGCCCACCCGTTCGGGTGGTCTCCGGGGAGTTGTCGGCCGGGACCGCTCCACAGCGGTGCGCCCCATGCCGAGGTCCAATTCCACACCAGCGGATCCTGGGATGCGTTGTCCATCGTGTAGATCCAGCCGTTGTCGTCGACAGCGACGAGTTCGTCGTCGTCCAGTGATATCCCGACCAATCGTCCACGCAGGCACCCGGGCATCGGCACGAAACGCCACGGTTGAGCCGTTGATGCGCCTGGCTCTCGCGGCCGAGCGAGGAAGTCGTGGTCGACTAGCGCGAAGTCCCAGAAACGATTGAATTGCGTAGTTGGCGTGCGGATCTGGACCGAGCTGGGGGCGGTTGAACCGGTGAATGTCGGTAGGTTTGCCAACCCGACTCGACCTCCACCGGAGGGCGCACCTGGTGGCAGTTGGGCGGTTCCGAATGATATGCAACTGGCCGGCCCAGGTTCGGTGGGCCCGGCAGCGGCGAGGGGAGTGGACCACAGGAGGGCGGCGGAGAGTAGGACGCCGACGCTCAGCAGTCGCGGTCGGTGCGGGTGCGAAACTCCACTCGCGGTCTCGTTCACCGTCCGATTGTCGCATGATCGGCACGTTGAATCTGCGAATTGTGAGGTTTGTCCATCTGTGTCGGTTGCGGCGAGAGTGCCGATCGCTGCGTTGGTTGTTGTGAGTGGAACGAGAGTGCGTGTACTGCAAAGGTATTCGCCGTGTAGCTGAGTTTTGCCATGACCTGCAGATACGGTGGGGTGATGAGAAGGCCGAAGTCGCTGGGTGAATGGTTGGTAGCTGACCCTCCGGAGTCGTCCAAGCCACCGGGGCCGATTCTTTTGGCATTCACCGTTGTTCCGCTCATTGCGTTGGTCTGCCGGCATTACGGTTGGTGGCCTTCGCCGTTCGGGGAGTACAGATGGTTGGATCCCTTCCTCGTCAGCGCCGCGGCTCTGCTCATCTTGATCGTGGTCGGTCTGGTGTGGGCGATCCGCACCCTCTATGCCCTTGGCCAGGACCGGCGGTGGTCGTGGTGGATTCTGTCCTCCCCGATCGCCGTCATCGCTGCAGTAGCTCTGGTGTTGTTGATGCCGCCGGCAACTTTCCTCGACAAGAGCGGAGAGTTCGAGACCATCGCGATTGGTCTTTTGGAGCAGCCTGAATCGACCGTGGAAGAGCTCGAGATCGGCCAGTTCGATATCAGTAGTGCCCATGTCGTGCGGCCGGATGAGGTCTACTTCATCGACAACGACAGCATGTTCATCACCTCGAGTGGGTGGGTGTACTCGCCCAGCGGCCCACCATCGGGGTTCGATGATTTCTCCGCAACTCACCTCGGCGGACCTTGGTACGAGTTCACGGCGGTATGGCGTGACTGATAAATCGAGTGGCCTGTAACGCAGGCCTGTAGCTACCATCGCGGTGTGGATACGTACACGGTGACGCCCCATGGGCGTGAGGGGGTTGTCGGCGTCGTCTTCGCCGGCGACAGATAGCGCATTTCGGACCCGACAGCACTTGGTGCTGATCGGGCCATGAGCTGTACCCACCTTCACCGAGCCACGATTGGTATACACCCATGATCATTTTGACCGATACATCTATTCGTTCCAGCCTCGTCAACGCGAGTCGTAAGGAGAAGTCCGATCTCACCCTGCCGGACGGCTTCGGCACCATCGACTTCGACGCTCTCGACTACCTGGGCTGGCGAGATCCGAAAATGGGCCGACGCGCCTACGCGATCGTCCCGACACTCGACGGGGAGACCATCGGAGTCTTGCTCGTTCAAGCCGAGGCCACTCCGCGATCGCGCGCCCAGTGCTCCTGGTGCCGCGACACGCGACTCCCCAACGAGGTCGTCTTCTACGGCGCCAAGTTGGCCGGGCCCGCCGGTCGACGTGGCAGCACGGTCGGAACACTGATCTGCCGAGACTTCCAGTGCTCGTCCAATGTTCGTAACGACCCCCCGCTCCCGTATGCCGGCTACGATGCCGCCGCTGCGCGCCAGAACCGGAAAGATGAACTGGTGCTGCGGGCTTCGAGTTTTGTCGAGCGGGTGGCTCGGCAGTAGAGCGGACCAAATCGGGGACGAGATAGCACCCTGTTGCGACGTTCGTCCCCCTTTCCTGACTCAGGGAGGGGGACGAGCTGTCTAGACGGGTTTGATCCGACGAGCACTTCGAGACGACGCGACATGTGGCGTCGCACATGATTGCGCGGTCACGGCGTTGCTCGACGCAACGTCGCCCAGGCTCCGGCGATGCACGCGATGGCAAGGGCCAGAGGGAGTAGTGCCATCGGTACCACTCGGGGAGTATCGACAAACCACGAACCGATCGCCGGCCACCACCCAGCCCAGGTGATCGCGATCGCTGACAAGCCGAGCAAGCCGAAAAGCCCGGTGAGGGAGGCGAGTAGACCGGTGATCCTCCACCGCTGGTAGATAGCACCTGCCAGCATTGCGATCGAACTGGTCAGCAGCAGCGTCGCGAACAGTGCGAGCAACTGTACGGCGGTGTTGTCGGTGAAATAGCGTGCGATGCCGAACATGCGCATGTGCACACCCCAGCCGTTGGTGGCGGACTCCAGCACGGACAGCAGTTGCAGCGCGATTGCGAAGACTGCGGACTGTGCCAGCGCCATAACCGTGGTGGCAGTGAAGAACTCGCGGCGAGTCACGCTCAGTCCGAGCGCGAATGGGAACGTCTGCGTCATCGACTGGAGGTAGAACGCCAGCACGAAACCGTAGACCGAGAACACACTGCCGGTGAATCCCTCACCCTCCTCGTTCCCGACGATCGCGTAGATAGTGAAGCTGATCAGGAACGAGATCAACAGGATGCCCACCGGCCAGGCGATCAGCAACGGCCACGCGACCGTGTGCAGTTGTAGGACGGCACCGATCCTGGACCGAGCGGGCGTCTTCGGGACCGTCCGTGGCTCTGTCGTTGCGATACTCATACGGTGATCTCCTTGCGCTGCGTCGAAGTCGCGATGACAAGTTCCTGCAAAGATGCCGGTTCCACTTGGACTCCTGCCTCCCGCAGTCGGTTTCGCTCGGTCTCTGTCACATCGGCCTGCAACATGATTCGGCTGTGGGCGCCCAGTGTCTCCCGGCGCAGGACCCTGCCGGACGCAGCAACGGCATCCACCGCATCAATGGGACCGGATACCACCACGGCGCGGCTACGCAGTGCATCCGCGTCTGCGTCGACGACAATCCGGCCGCCGTCGACGACAATCACGTGCTCGAGTAGATTGGCTACCTCGTCGATCAGGTGAGTCGAAAGCACCACAGTGCGAGGATGTTCGGCGTAGTCCGCAAGCAGGCGATCGTAGAACAGTTGGCGTGCAACGGCATCGAGACCGAGATACGGCTCGTCGAAAAGCGTGAGCGGTGCACGGGAGGCAAGTCCGATGATCACTCCCAACGCCGACCGCATGCCGCGCGAGAGCTTCTTCACCTTGCGGCACAGGGGAAGTTGGAAATCGTCAAGCAGTGTCTCGGCGAACGCGTGGTCCCAATTCGGGAGTAGATGGCCGGCGGCGACGAGTACGTGCTTGACCTTGAGGTCTTCGGGGTACGTCTGGCTTTCCTTGACGAAGCACACGTTCGCCAGGACGTCGGCATTCTCGAAAGGGGCGGCCCCGAAAACTTCGACGTCGCCGCTGGTGTGCAGGTCCTGCCCGGTCAGTATCTGCATGATCGTCGTCTTGCCTGCGCCGTTACGGCCGAGTAGGCCGTAGATCTTGTTGCGGCTGATCTCGAACGAGACGTCCGCGAGCGCGTCGACATCCCCGTACTTTCTGTCCACGGAGCGCATCGAGGCGACAAGTTCAGTTTCGTCGAAACGCCTGACTCGGGGCTCGGTCGTTGTCGTGCTTGCGTTCATCGGTCCGCCTTCCTGTCGTCCAGCATGGATTTGAGTTCGCCGAGGGAAATCTGGAGCCGGTCGGCCTCCGCGACCAGCGGCTCGATGTACTGGCGCGCGAACGCTTCTCGGCGTCTGAACCTGAGTGCGTCGCGGGCACCGACCGTGACGAACATTCCGATTCCCCGTTTCTTGTAGAGGATCCCCTCGCCTACGAGCTGATTGAGGCCCTTGGCTGCCGTCGCCGGATTGATTCGGTGGAACGCCGCCAGTTCGTTGGTTGAGGGCACCTGCCCGTCTTCCGGCAGGGAGCCGTCGATGATCGAGCCTTCGATCTGCTCGGCGATCTGCTGGAACAGTGGTCGTCCGTCGTCGATCACGATGATCGATGCCCGATGTTCACTGGTTCATTACTCATGTAATGAACCATAGAACGTCGTGGCGCATGTTGGCAATGAGATCGCGGAATCTGGCACCGATGACTTGGGTCTCCGAGCGCTGCCTATCGGGACATTCATCGCAGAGGCTGATGGAACAGCTTGGATGCAGACCGGCTACGACTTCCAGATCCCGGGGCGTTGCGCACAGGCATTGAGCTTCTTCGGAACCATGGAACCGCCGATCTAGGTGGTCGACCACGGGACGGGGCACCTTCGGGTGGCCGGTAGTTATCGCCTCAATGAATTCGGCCACCTCGTCGAAGGCGGCAACTATGTCGCGGGGGTCATTCTGCATGGACGTTGTCGATGGAGAGTTCGCTATGTGTTGACGCAAACACCCGTCAGCATCGGCAGTTCGCCACCCACCCGTGAAGCAGGCGAAACCACCAGCCTCGGCTTCGGGGCGTAACCCGTAGTCGTAGAACGGAAGCTGGACCGCACGCGGCGGTCGGGCCCCTTTTCGTCAACCCAAAGACGGAGTCGTATCCACCGCAAGTAGGGACTTAGCGCCCCGTTTTGGTGTTTCTGTACTGATTTGCAATCCCGATACGTACGCTTCCGGCCAGGGAATCGGACACTCGACCAGCAGGGGTATCTATGCCGAATGTGACAGTGAAATTCGGGGGTTCAGACCCGGAAACAGCAGACCTCGCACGCCGGGCACTGCAACCAGTACTCGACAGCATCTACCGCACATACCGCAGGAAACCGCTCCCATTCGTCGAAGCCGCACTTAGACGCGCAGGTCGAGGAAGCTTCTCACAAGCAGGAATTGAACGATTTGCCGACTACATTTCAAGAGGAGACCGACCGATCCTCACCACATAGCGGCCGCTCGTGATCACGCCGAAGAGTGAAGCGCTTCCACGGGCTACCTGTTCGACGACCTAAATTGGTCAGTGCCAACTAGGTACAGGTCCATCGTGGTCAACATCAACATCAAGAGACAGCGCCCGCGTCCGAGATCGGTAGCTTGCCTCCCCGTAGCAAGGGCACTCGAGCCAGCAGACGTATTCGATCAAACGGAGCTGAGAAGGCTGATTCAGCAGATGCACATTAATCGACCTCTGTGTGAATTCTGCTCACGGTGCACACTCGCGTGATCAAACCAGTCGGCGCTGTGACATTCGGTTGCTGATCCTATTCGGGGCGGCCTCGACCGACTATTTGGGACCTGTCAAACATAAGCTCCCCTTCCTGGCCAGGAAGGGGAGCTTATGTTTGTGACCACCGCACGATCCACGCATCTTCTGATATGCAGGTTTCAGGCAGAGCTGAAAATGTCATCCACATGCGGTCGGCCGATCTTCTCTACAAGTCGGGAGCGGTTAGTGGCCCTGCGCCTTCTAATGAGAAGGGGATCGTGGAACCGTTCGCCATCGCCACGATCACGTTGACGATAGCAAAGAGGACGTTATCCATTTGAATTCACCTCCTCGCTCCGTCTAGGGCCCGGCAGTATTCGCTACTGCATACAGGGCAGATGTCCTGCTATCGAGATTGAGACCTGCAATGTAAGCGGCGAGCCTGGACCGAATGAGGTGACTGTCCTGATATATCCGAGGCCATTCGAGGAGTTGTAGTCCACCAACCAAGATCCACCAGAAGCACCTGCGCCAAAGTTGCCCGGTTTGGCAGTTGCGTGAGAAGCCGTAGTTCCGAACGTCATAACCAGGGAAGACGCTGCGATGCTTGCGGGGAATGAGGTTTCGACTCTGGACACTTACGGCCTTCTATCGAATTGGGGCCAATCTGCCGGTTTCTAAAGATATTCGGGAAGGTAGCGCGACGCTAATGTGACAGTCCTCGAAACTGGGGTATTTCTTCGAGCTTTATCCTGCTCTCCGGATTCGGAGTGTATGAGTTGATCCACGGATGATCCGAGCAGGCACAAGATGTAGGTTGGTGAGGGTTTTAATGTGCAGACCGATGGCGTGCGTTGGGACTTACGGTCAGGGCTGTCCGGTACTGAGGAAGAATACGTACTTGATGCTTTTCGAAGGTGATTTTTTGACGCACTTGGGTCCTTTCACAGTTGTGATTGTGAGAAGACCTGCATTCGTGCGTGAGTTGTGGTCCTCGGCGTATGGGTGCGCTACGGCAGATCGTTTTTGCAATATTCAACTGACAAGCTGTGCGGAGTCCGAGCGGAGACAGTTTCCAAACCCATTTGTTGGTAGTCGCGCTCGAATCACTGATGGAAGGCAAACGAACCGAGGTACCGGCGACCATCGGCTTCGAGGTCGACAGCACTCTCCTGACAGTGCGCGCAATGGACACCGATTCAGGCCGGGGCACGACCAGTCGGACGGCATCGATGAACTGCAGAATTCCGAGACGCGGTCCTCTAGCACCCCCATTTTCGTTGGATTCACATTGACTGATCACTGAATGGAGGGGGTTGTGTACCTGCCGTGTACCTGTCACAGGATTTGGGACCCAAACAAGCGAAGTTCGACTGCCCCAAAAGGGCTCTGAACTGCGGAGAATCTGTGGAGCCGATGACGGGAATCGAACCCGCGTATTCAGCTTGGGAAGCTGATGTTCTACCATTGAACTACATCGGCGTCGCAGCCGACCGGACGTGTTTTCACCGCCGATCAACGTGCTTTCCGAACATTATCAGACGAGCTTTCAAGCAGCGGTGTCCCCGGCCGTCATTGATCAACACAGGCGTGTGGAAGTCGGCGCCATCGGTAAATGATTTGCCCACAAGTTCTGCGCGGGAAAGCCTTTCGGCATGGAGAACTTGAGACAGGTGGGGCTGGGCTCTGCCGTGGGAGTCCAGAACCCGCGCATCGTGTTCGGTAACCACAGTGTGATCGCCCCGGCGATGGGTCGGCACTGCCCGCAGAACCGGTAACCTCTACCTGTGCTGCTCTCCGATCGTGACATCCGTGCCGAAATCTCCGTTGGACGTCTGGGTATCGACCCTTTCGACGACTCCATGGTGCAACCGTCGAGCGTCGACGTCCGACTGGACGGTCTGTTTCGGGTGTTCAACAATACGCGGTACACGCACATCGACCCGGCACTGCGCCAGGACGAGCTGACCAGCCTGGTCGAACCGGCAGAGGGCGAGCCGTTTGTACTGCATCCCGGCGAGTTCGTTCTCGGTTCGACTCTCGAAGTGTGCTCGCTGCCGAACGACCTGGCCGGGCGCCTCGAAGGTAAGTCGAGCCTCGGGCGCCTGGGCCTTTTGACGCACTCCACCGCCGGTTTCATCGACCCGGGTTTCAGCGGCCACATCACACTGGAGCTGTCCAACGTCGCAAACCTGCCGATCACGCTCTGGCCGGGAATGAAGATCGGACAGCTCTGCCTGCTCAAGCTCTCGAGCGCTGCAGAGTTCCCCTACGGAAGCTCCGAGGCCGGATCCAAATACCAGGGCCAGCGCGGCCCGACACCGTCGAAGGCGTACCTGAACTTCAACCGCGGCTGAACGAACGAACTTCGGGGGGAGTCGCATGATCGGAATTTTCTACGGTCTGGTTTTCATGAACTTGTTGTTCGTGACCAGCACCGTGTGTTTGATGAAGCCGTCCAAAGCCAGTGTTGTTGTGACCGTCTGTGCAGGGGTGGCGTGGCTGTTCTTCAATGGACCGCTGGAAGGTCAGGTCTTGTGGTCGTTGAACAGAGAACACGGTCTGACGGTCTCGGATCTGATGTCGCTTGTTGCCTTCGGCATCGCCGCTCGTGGTTGGAATCAGGTTCGCAAAGCCCGTGAAACTGTCGACGCAGATCGTTTCTGACCTGCGCGCTCACCTGGATTGACCGCCACGATTCGGACAGATGTTTCGACCTGGAGCACAACAGTCGTCGAATCGGGCACAATTACTGGTTATGTGGTGGATTGTCGGAGGCGTACTACTCGTATGGGTCGTGTGTTCCATTCCGATTGCCATCCTGGTGGGGCGGGGTATCGCGCGTCGGGACCGCGCGGAATTCGACGGGCGAAATCAACAGTGGGCCGACGAGGTTGTCAGGTCGATCGAGAAGCAATCGGAGCAGGACAATGCCGATCGGCGTAAGCCACCACTGATAAGCTGACCAGCTGGACTTTTCCGGAGGTGAGTGGGCATGGAACTTCCATCCGATACTCCCGACGACGTCGTGGCCGCGGCCGCCGGCGGACCAAGGGTTCCGCAGTTCGATCCCACAGTGGGGATTCCGGTAGTTCCGCCAGGGGGAGATGCTCCCCACCGGTTGGTGGTCATCGGCGATTCGCTGTCTCAGGGATTCCAGAGCGGGGCGATCTTCAATACCGATCTGTCGTATCCGGCGATCATTGCTTACCAGCTGGGCCGGCTCGACCAGTTCCGCTTTCCCCGTTACGGCGGCCCGGGCGGGCTTCCGCTCAACATCGAACTGTTGCTCCGCACCCTCGAGGAGCGCTTCGGCCCACGGCTCGACCTCTGGGAGGTGCCGCTCGCACTCTTTGCTGCGCGCGCGTTCATGGATCAGGTAGAGGACTATTGGGAACGCGGACCGGGCAGCGAAGCGCCGACATTCTCGACAATCAACCACAACCTCTCGGTGTACGGGTGGGATCTTCGTGACGCTCTGACCAAGACGGCGCAGGGCTGCGAGGATGCTCTTCACCAACCGCACGACGATTTGATCAGCCAGATCGTCGAGAACAACGGCGAGCGCGCCGCACTGCGAGTTCTGCCGCGAGGCTCCGACGCCGAGAAGCGTATGACCGCGTTCGACGCAGCAGCGGAGTTGGGCAAGGAAGGCATCGAAACTCTGATCGTCTTCCTCGGTGCCAACAACGCGCTCCGCACCGTCACCGAACTTCGAGTCGAGTGGAGCGGCAACAACTTCCGTGATCCGGGCGGCAAGCGCGACTACACGGTGTGGCGGCCTGAGCACTTCGCGTCGGAGTACGCCGAGGTGCTGGCCGCGATCCGCAAGATCAACGCCCAGCACGTCATCCTCTGCACCGTCCCACACGTGACCATCGCACCGATCGCCCACGGGCTCGGGGGGAAGATCGAAATCGGATCCCGCTACTTCCCGTACTACGCACGACCGTGGGTGCGCGACACCGACTTCGACCCACAACGCGATCAGCACATCACCGGCGCGCAGGCGTGGGCCGTCGACACCGCAATCGACATGTACAACGACGGAATCGAGCAAGCCGTCGCGAATGCCCGTCGGGTGGGGAAGGACTGGTACCTCTGCGATATTGCCGGGTTGCTCGAGCGCGTGGCCTCACGGCGCTACGTCACCGACGTCAATGCGCGGCCGTCATGGTGGACGCCGTACCCCCTTCCCAAGGCGCTGACCGACTTGCAACCCGTGCCGGACTCGCTGTTCCTCTCCGCCGACGGTCGCGGCGGCCGCGCTTCGGGCGGCCTCTTCTCGCTCGACGGCGTTCATCCCACGACAGTCGCGTACGGGGTGATGGCGCAAGAACTGGCGAACATCATGGTCACGGCAGGGGTCCAGTTCGACCGCGCTCAGATCGATTTCGACCGACTCGTCCGACGCGACACCTTGGTGCGCACTCCGCCGCAGAATCTCGATTCCACGCTCGGCGTCATCGGCTGGGCCGACGAGCATCTCGGCTTTGCCAAACGTGTGTTCGGCCTCTGACTTTCAGCTTGCCTTCGACATCGTCGGTGCAACGATGCGTTCCGCGTACTCCCGCAGCAGTGCCACCAGGTCTGCGTCGTCGACGGAAAGTCTGCCGGTCGGACCTATCGCAGCCAAGGCACCGACGACACACCTTTCCGCGTCGTGGATCGGGACGGCGACGGCGGAGCGTCCGACACGAATCTCGTCGACCTCACGGGCGGCCTCACCGCGCCGGATCCGCGAGAGCTCGAGTTCCAACGCGTCGCCGTCGGTGATGGTGTGTGCGGTGACCTTTCGCAGTGGGGCCTCGGCCAATTCGGGTCGGTTGGCGAGGAGCAGCTTCCCGATAGCCGACGCGTGAACGGCTGTGACCAGTGTCCGTTCGCCACTGAGTTCGTGGTCGGGATCGCGATCGACGAGCCGAATTCTGTTTTCTGCAAACGACGCGAGGTAGACGCCGAACCGTAGCTGTTCGCGGAGTTCTTCGAGGAGCACCGAATTGTCGATGGGTGTGGGTTCGGCGGCAGCCCCGGCTAATTCACGGGTGCGTCGGCCTAGTGCGAAGCCGGAGAGGTCGGCGATCCGAACCAGGTAACCGTCGGCGACAAGGATGTTGAGTAACCGATAGGCAGTGGCAGGTGGGATGTCGGCCAGGGCGGCAATGTCCTTGGCGGTGGCTCCCGATCCGAGCCTGGCCGCCGACTCGAGGAGGGCAAGGGCGCGCTGAACCGCTCGGGGTTCGTGCCCACCGAGGTCGCGTGGTCGGCCCACCATCAGCGGGCGCCGGCAGTCGGCTCGCCCACCAGCACGATGTTTCCGGCTGCGTCGGTGGCGAACACCCCAGCTCCTGGTAGTACGTCCTCGGTTTCGGGACTGTCGAAAGCTCCGACGTGCAGCAGACTTTTGGGGCTTCGGCGTCGCAGGTAGAACTGCCAGAGTGTGCCCGAAGTCAGGATCACGAGTACGGCGATCGGTGCAACGTACGCGTGGTCGATCGTGTTGGCATAAACCAGGTAACCGAGGACTATCGCTCCGGCACCACTGCCACACGACGCGGCCGCGAGAACGCCGGGAGTGTGCTCGCCGATCCGTGTCAGGAAGACAACGGATGCGATAGCCGTCAGTGCATAGGCCACGATGACGGCGCCGCGAACAGTCAGTCGAACGTCGTCGAAGATTTCTCCGCGCCCGAGAACGGCAAAGGTTCCGCCGCCCAGCAGGACGGTGCAGACCACGGTAGTCAATGCGAAGTAGGGCGTACGGAAGGCACTGTGAACCGAGGCGAACCGGCGGGGGAGTAGGCGCTCGACACCGAACGAATAGACCAGGCGTGACGCAGCATTGGACGACGCCATCGAGGACGCCAGCCACGAGCACCCCAGACCGACGTTGAGCGCGATCACGACACCGGGGCTCACGCCCGTCGCCGTTCCGTGGAGATAGGCGTTGACGAGGGTGTCACTGCGCCCGGACCAAGCGGCCCAGCCCGCGAAGATGAAGAGCGATCCACAGATGATCGGAGTGAGAAGGACTGTGCGGGTGACGGTTACCAGCGGACGACGGGCCTCGGGGCCGAAGAAGGCCGCGCTCTCGAATCCGGCGAGAGCGAACACGGCAGCCAGGGCGGTGAGTAACAACCCGTGGCCGGAGGTGGGTGGAACGATCTGTGCTTGTTGACTTCCGGAACCGCCCAGGATCATGAGCCCGACGATGAACAGAAGTGAACAGCTTTCGACGACGAGGATCGCGAGCGCGGCAAATCTGACACTTCGCACGAGAGCGCCGAGAATCAGCAAGGCTATCCCCAGATAGAGCGCGATGACGTGAAAAGTCTTGTCCACGTGCACACCCGCGAAGCCGAGCAATGCGATTGCGGCCTGTCCGCCGTGATAGAGCGTCATCACCGCGCTGCCGACGTACTTGACCAGCATGGCGATGCCGGTGGTCAATGCTGCCCGGGTGCCCAGGCCACGAAAGACGAAGCTGTGCAATCCGCCCGACGCAGCCATTCGGCGAGTGAACTGCGAAACGCAGAAGGCTATGAGCGTCACCAGCACGGTGGCCGCGATGATGGTGATCATCCCGCTCAACAATCGGCCGTGTGTCAGCATGGTGACGGGCAGAACGACCATCGACACAGCAGGGGCAGTGGTTGCCACCGACTGGGCCAGCACTTCGGCGCCCGAGAGTTGCCGACGGCCCAACGCCCGCAGCGGTGATCGCGCCGGGGGCTGCTTCTCGCGCGTGGTGAAGGACCGCGCGATGGCTTCGGTGAGAGCGGACATGTCGCGTCACGCTAGTCCGGTTCTGTAACGCCGATATTGCGGGCATGCTTCCGCTGATCGCACTCGGGTGAGAGAGCAAGATGCGAACGCTCGCACGTTTCTCACTCGGTCCCCACCGACTGTTTCCTGCGCGTCAAGTTCCGGACCCAACGCTCCTGAAGTCTGTGTTCAACACCAACCACCCGGGTCACCGGGAGCACACTGGGGAGCTCGAATGCCATACACACGTAGATCTTTCATGCGCAGCCTGGGAATCACCGGCGGCGCCGGCCTGGCACTCGGTGCTATGTCGTCCATCGGCCTGGCGCCGGCAGTGGCGTCGACGCCGAGGCGATTTCAGGCACCTGCTGCGGGTGACCTGATCGGAAAGGTCAAGGGAAATCACTCCGTCGTGATCCTCGGCGGCGGACCGTCCGGGCTGTGCTCTGCCTACGAACTGCAGAAGGCCGGATACAAGGTCACCGTCCTCGAAGCACGCAACCGCCCGGGTGGTCGGGTGTGGTCGATCCGCAACGGCACCGAAGAAACCGACCTGAACGGTGAGACACAGACCTGTTCGTTCTCCGAGGGGCACTTCTACAACCTCGGTGCGACGCGTATTCCGCAAAATCACAACACCATCGACTACTGCCGCGAACTGGGCGTCGAACTGCAGATGTTCGGAAACCAGAATGCGAACACCTTCGTCAACTACACCGGCAACAAGCCGCTGGCGAATCAGTCGATCACCTACCGAGCAGCCAAAGCCGACACCTACGGATACATGTCCGAGCTGCTGCAGAAGGCCACCAATCAGGGCGCTCTCGACCAGGTCTTGAGCAAGGACGACAAAGAAGCACTCTCGTCCTTCCTCACCGACTTCGGCGATCTCTCCAGCGACGGCCGCTATGTCGGATCCTCGCGTCGAGGGCACTCCGCGGAGCCGGGCGCCGGCCTCAACTTCGGAACCGAGATCGAACCATTCGGGATGAGCGATGTCATCCAGGGCGGCATCGGGCGTGCATTCTCCTTCGAGTTCGGTTACGACCAGGCCATGACGATGATGACCCCCGTCGGTGGCATGGACCGGATCTACTACAAGTTCCAGGACGCGATCGGGATGGACAACATCGAGTTCGGCGCCGAGGTCAGCGGCATGAAGAACGTGCCGGAAGGCGTCACCGTCGACTACGTCGTCGACGGCAAATCCAAGTCGATCACCGCCGACTACGCAATCTGCACGATCCCACCGCACCTGATCAAGCGGCTGAACAACAACCTGCCCTCCGACATCCTGCTCGCGTTGGATGCAGCCAAGCCGTCGTCGTCGGGCAAGCTCGGTATCGAATACTCGCGTCGGTGGTGGGAGACCGAGGACCGCATCTACGGTGGCGCGTCCAACACCGACCGCGACATCTCCCAGATCATGTTCCCCTACGATCACTACAACTCCGACCGCGGCGTCGTCGTCGCGTACTACAGCTCGGGTAAGCGTCAACAGGCTTTCGAATCGCTCACCCACCGTCAGCGGCTGGCAAAGGCCATCGCCGAAGGCGCAGAAATCCACGGCGACAAATACACTCGCGACATCTCGTCGTCCTTCTCCGGAAGCTGGCGTCGCACCAAGTATTCGGAATCCGCCTGGGCATCATGGGCCGGCGCGGGAGATTCCCACGGCGGCATGGCAACTCCCGAGTACACCAAGCTGCTCGAACCCGTCGACCGGATCTACTTCGCCGGCGATCACCTCTCCAACGCCATCGCCTGGCAGCACGGGGCCTTCACGTCCGCGCAGGACGTCGTGACCCACCTGCATCAGCGTGTTGCGCAAACTGCCTGACGTGCTTCGTTTCCCATCACTTTTTCTGGAGGTCTAATCATGAAATCTCGCAGCACCAAGGTCCTTGCAGCGGCATTCGCCGCCACCACGCTACTGGGCTTCGCCACTGCCTGCTCGTCTGACGAGGCGGACGCCGAGACCACATCGAGTTCGTTCGTCTCGAAATCGATTCTCGAAGCGGGGCAGGCAAACCCGATGATCGCTCAGGGCGTCGCGATCGGCGGCGACACCGCAATCTACAAGACCAGCGGCATCGGTCCGTCGGCAGGAAACAAGGCGGCGCCGGAAGGTTCGCCGGAGTCGTACATCGACGGTCAGTTCTCCGGCGGTGTTCTGCCGACCGGTGTCACCGTCACCGAGGCGCAGGGCATCAATGTACTCAAGAAGATCCGCGACAACCTCGAAGCTCAGGGATTGAGTCTCGAAGACGTCGTGACGATGCGCGTCTTCCTCGACAACGCGCCGGGATCGGACAATGCCGACTACACAGGATGGAATCGCGCGTACCGGCAGTTCTTCGCCAACACCAATCTCGACACGGGTGACACCGAGTTGGTGCCGATGGGCACGGCCGAGCCGATCGCTCCGATCGAGCGAAACAGCGCCCGGCCCACCCGCTTCGCCCTCGAGGTTGCCGGACTGCCCGTTGCCGGTTGGCTCGTCGAGGTAGAGGTCGATGCGGTGTACCCCGACGGCAAGGAACCCGCCTGATGGGCGCGCTCAGCCCGACTCACTGGGCGATCGTCGCAGTAGTGCTCGTGGTGCTGTTCGGTTCGAAGAAGCTGCCCGACGCGGCCCGGGGCCTCGGCAGGTCGATGCGGATCCTGAAGTCCGAAGTCGGTGAACTGCAGTCGGATACGGACCTCGCGTTGGAGCAGCGAGACTGACCCCCGTGCGCGGTCGAGGAGTCCCCACACTCCTCAACCGCGCACAGGTCTACTAGATCAGACCTTCGGAACGAGCTACCGACGGTGGTGACGGCGGACCCTTCACGAAGACATCGATCAGCACGTCCTCGTCCTGGTACGACGCGAACTGCGCCAGCCCCGGCGTCTGGCGCACAGCCGAATGAACGGCGTCACCGTTTTGCGGATACTCCGGTACGACGTGACGCCAATGGGCGCACAGCAGCGTTCCGCCAGGCTCGAGATGCTCGACGACCTGCAGCATTGCCTCGATGAGCTTTTCGAAGGTCAGGTAGTAGCCGACTTCGCTGACGACGACGAGGTCGAAGGTTTCGTCGGACCAGTCGTCACCCAAGGCCCAGAGCCGAAATTCGGCGTCATGTCCGGTAAGCCTCGCACGAGCGCTCTCGAGTGCGGTCGGGACGATGTCGGTGGCGAGAACGCTGTCGCAGCGCTCGGACAACTTCTCGGTGAGAACCCCGATCGAGCACCCCGGTTCGAATGCGCGACGGTATCGAGGTTTCGGGAGCATAGCGACACTGAGTGCGTACTTCCGCTGCTCGTACCAGCGGGATTCGAAATCCCATGGGTCGGACTGTGCGGCATACATCTTGGCGAAGTAATCCGCGGGGAGTTCACGATCGCTCATACGAACACCGTCTCGTACGGCCTCAGTAATCGTTCCATCGCGTGGCGGGGGAGGATGGGTGCATCCGCGGGATGATCGGAAAGCGGAGCGATCTGTGAAGTGAACTCATTGGTGGCAGCAGATTTCGCAGCCTGAACGTCGGAGGGCAAGGGCACCTTTCGTGCTCTTTCCCACGGGACTGCCGCATGATCCGGCGCGGCCCAATGCCACGCCCAGATGGGATACTCGATCAAGCGCGATCCAGTGTCCGCGCACGCCCTCGCCGCCGCGTCTCCGGTGGCTTCGTGGTCCGGGTGGCCGTCCCCGCGCCACGTGGAGGCGCACCAGGTATCCGCCGAGGAATCACCGAGAATCGAGCTGAGGCGGTCGGTCAACTCCTGTCGGTTCTCGCCGATCTTTCCGTCCGGGATGCTCAATCGAACCGGTGCGGGAATTCCGAGGACACGCGCTGCCCGATCCGACTCGGACCGTCGACGGCGTTCCATCTCGGGCTGAGTCACGGTCGGTGAATCGGGATGCGAAGCTCCGCCGTCGGTGACAGATACGACCTGAACACTGATGCCGGAAAGTATTGCCAGAAGAGCGGTTCCGCCCAGACCGAGTATTTCGTCGTCGGGATGGGGAGCGACGATGATCAATCGTGAGCATCCGGTGAGATCCAGTTCCGGAAAACTTCTTCCCCACTCCCGCCATGTCGATTCGGGAGTACCGCCGTCGTCGACAGGCTTCTGCGCGAACAGTTTCGAGTTCACCACGGCCGTTTCCCCTTGGCTGCAATCCGGCCCAGCTCGGCGAGATCCTTCTCGGCGTGACTCTGCCGCAAGTAGACGGTGAGATCGGCTACCCGTGCGGCGTGCGCGGCGTCCATGCAGAGCGGTGCGGCGCCGAGAGCGCGTCCCACCCGATCCAGGGTCTCGGTAGCGGCGCGCTCGACAATTGCGCGCACACGGAGTGCCCGCTGCATGGCCTCGGCATTTTCGTCGAAGGGATCCGCATCGACCTCGGCCGCCGCGACTGCGAGCGCGTTGCGCGCTGCGGCGAGCGCTGCATCGACCGCACCGAGGTGTGCGAGTACGTAGGGGTCTTCGCTGCTTGCAGCCTTGTCGTACAACGGATCAGCGACGCCGCAGGCGCCGCCGTACCAGCATGCAGCCACGCCGATCGCGCCGTGCCAGAACCCCGGGCGGCTCAGGTAGTCGCCTGCCGTCCCGACCGGTATGGCCGGAACCATGTCGAAGTCGACCGCGCTGGAGTCGCTTTCGGCCATACCGACGGCCTTCCACGAATCGGGAACGGGATGCACCCCAGGTAGTCCGAGCTCGACCGCGAAGAGGGAGGGGACACCGTCGACCAAGGCGGTGATCAGTGCATGCGTGCAGGTGTTGGCGCCGGAACACCACAACTTGCGACCGGTGAGCGTCCAGATCCCCACGTGCTCAGACGCATTCACCACAGGTTGGGGTGGCTCGGCCGCCCACACTCCCCACAGCTGCCCGGGTTCGGGATCCGGTCCGTCGAGTTCGGTGAGTATCGCGACGGCATCGGTGTGAGCCTCAGCCATCCGGCCGAGAACCACATTCTCCCGTGTGAGCTCTGCCAGGGAGGTCCACCGTGCGGCCGTCGCGCCGCCGCCGGGCAGCGGCAAGTACAGTCCACCTGCGTCCAGGAGTGTGTGTAGTCGTTTCATCGTGCCAGCTCCGCTTCTTCGTTATCGGCGGTCGTACCACCCAGGTTACGGATATGTCCGGCAAAGCCGCCCGGAGTTCGGCCGTCGAGACGCGCAGACGTGGTGACCGCAATGTCCTCTGCCCACGCGATACAGGCACCGGCCTCGCTCAACCGCCGGACGAGATCGACATCCTCGTCTTCTTCGAGATCGCAGAATCCTCCGACGTCCCAGTACATATCGGCGCGGACACCGAGGTTGGCACCGTGGACGTGACCGTGTCGACCATAGGGATGTGCGTGGTACATACGTTCGTACCGTTCGCGAACGGAGTGCGGATGGCCTTCCCAGTCCGCGATGCGAACGGTGCCCGCGACGACGTCCGCAGTACGCGCATACTCCAATTGGCGCGCAATCCAGGTGGGGCCGACCACCGAATCGGCATCGGTCGTGGCGAACCACGCTGAGGCCCCCAAATCTGCGCCGAACGCAGAGAAACCCGTCGCTCGCGAACGGCCGACGTTCTGATGCTCGACGCGGAGTACTTCCACCCCGTCAGGGATGACCCCCGCGGTTCCGTCCGAACAGTTGTCGAGGACGGCAACCACTCGGACGGGGACAACGCAAGCCGACGCCGCTGTTGCGAGTGCACGAAGGCAATTGGGGAGGTCTTCGGCTTCGTTGTGGGCGGGAACTACGACAAGAACCTGGTCGATTGGCACAGTGACGATCCTTTCCTCACCCTGGTACGGTCGGGTCTTCTTTCGTCCCGGTTCTCAACAGATAACCACATTTCGGACGGGGGCCGCCGCGCGACCGCCAGCAGCCGTGCAGGTCGAAAACTGTTTCGGTGAAACATCTCTGGATACGTTTGAGAGATGTGCCGGCGGGGTACAAGACGGGGTTTTGCGACTGTGCTTTCGGGTGCAAAACGGGGTTTTGCACCGAAGAATCTTCAGAACCGGCGGTGGCGCACCGAATCGACGAGCATCCGGGCCACCTCGTGCAGTTTCACGTTGGTGTGCTGCGATTGCTGAACGAGTCGGCTGAATGCTTCGTCGGCGTCGATGCCGTGGATGGCGATCAGCACGCCCTTGGCTTGTTCGATCTCGGCACGAGATTCCATGGCGCAGTGCAACTGTTCGATGTGCTCGTGTGCCTGACGCCAGCGTCGTGAATCTGCGATCGCCGCGCCCGCACCGGCGGTGAACAATTTCATCAACTCTTCGTCGAAGGGCTTGAACTCTGTCGAGGCGAATCCGTAGACGTTGAACGCGCCGAGAAGTTCGGTGCTTCCTTCGCCCATGGTGAGCGGCACGGACAAGTAGGACCGGACACCTTGTTTCCGGGCCTCGGCGGTGAATTCCGGCCATTTGTCGTCGTGATCACCCACCTTCGACCGAACCGACGACATGGTGCGCGCGGCGTCAACGCACGGACCACGATCGGCGGAATGCTGGGCATCGTCTATCGCGGAAAGGTAGTCCGCGGTAGATGCAGCAGTTCGTGGGCCATCGGCGGACAGCACCGTCACGCTGACAGCATCGGCATCCGGCAGCGCTTTGACCGCCGTCTCGGCCAGACGTTGGAGCATGGAGTCGAGATGCGCGTCCGTGTTCAGAGTGGACCGGAGTCCGGCAATCGCTTCGGCGAGGGTGTCGAGCGAATCTGCTGCGGAAGCAAACGCCGCGGCTCCCTGTGGGGTGTCCGCATTGCCTGTCATGATTCAGGTCTACTCCGCAAAGTGCGGCGATGTAACCGTTCCAGGCGGTCTTTGCTTCGATGTTGCATGAAATCCGAGGTTCCTGGGTAGCCGCACGCAGCGATGTGCGATGTCGCCTGAAAAAGAGGAGCCGATGATGATCCTGCGTTTACCTGGTGTGTATCCACCGCAACACGACACGTCGTTACTGGCGGATGCGCTGCTGTTCGAGCGCCTCACCGCTCGCAGTCGGGTGCTGGATCTGTGCACGGGGACCGGCGCCCTCGCTGTCGCGGCATCCGCGGCAGGCGCAGGCCACGTCGTCGCGGTCGACATATCTCGCCGCGCGTGTGCCAATGCTCGTCTCAACGGGATCCTCAACGGAACCTCGATCGACTCCCGTCGTGGCGACCTCACCGAGGCGGTGCACGGCGAACTCTTCGATCTGGTGATCTCCAACCCGCCATACGTCCCTGCTCTTGCAGATGATCTCCCTACCGCTGGAATCGAACGTGCTTGGGACGCAGGAAAGGACGGACGCGCCCTCATCGACAGGATCGCAGCCACCGTGCACGAGGTGCTCGTCCCGGGCGGCACACTGCTTCTCTTGCAATCGGTGCTGTGTGGGGTCGACAAGACCGAGGCGATACTCGAAGAACACGGTATGGCCGTAGAGATTTCAGCCCGGAAGTACGTTCCCTTCGGGCCCGTGATGCGCGAGAGGCGCACCATGCTCGAGGCACGAGGGTTGATCACCACCGGTCAGGAAATCGAACAACTCGTGATCATTCGCGCAACGAAGTCTTGCCCTTCTCCCAACTCGATGTGAGGTGATCGCCGAGAAGATCGTCGAACGCCAGGCACGCTGCGGCGCCGAACAAGATGTCATCAGTGCGGTGCGGCTGCGAAGAAGCGAGACCGCCGGCAAGTTCCCGAACGGCGATCTGTTCGTGAACGGAATCCGCTTCCACGTGCTCGTCGTAGAACAGTGTCGCGCCCGAACCGAATCCGAGTCGGCGCAGTCCTGCGCTGTATCGTTTGCTCGGCAGCGCAGACGTGGTCTCGACAGCGCACAGGTGCCCGACCAGCGTTCCGAGATGGCGGCGATGAAAACCGAAGAGCGAGAGAGCATTCAACGACGCCAACGTTACCGCGGGAACAGAATCGATGTAGTGGCCGTAGCGGTCCGAAAGACCCACAGCCCGCATGGTGTCGGCAAAAAGACGCGAATGCATTCGCTCTGCGCGGCCGCCTCCGTACTCGTCGCTCTGCACTTCGACGAGGGCGGCCTTGACGGCGCCGGAGAGACGCGAAATTCCGAGGGTGTGCACATCCGCCTCGCGGAGCTGATTGAGCGAACGGTGAATCAGCACCTCCGAGAACTGATCGATCGTTGCATCTTTCGCCATGAAGGACGCAAGACCTGGGCCTGCACTGGGGGCGGTCATCGACCAGAGGTCGGCCACGACGTCGCCAGACGACTCCACTGTCCCCACGAGTTGCGCGATGGCGGACTCGAAACGCTCTTCGAGCCGAGACCGCACCGCGAGCAGGTCCGGATTCCACTCCCATTTGTCCGAGACGTTCTCGATTCCCTGCAAATGAAGCTCGTAGAGGAGCGTCAGGGTCAGCTGAGCGTCGTCGTCACGAAGAATGTCGTAGGTGAGGTCGGTGGACTGTGCATCCTCGTACGCGTCAGCGGCAGCCGTAATCTCCCTCGGATCGGCCGAGGAGCGCAGAATGGAAACGAGAGTGGCGCTCAGTGGGCCGCGGGCCTGTGGAACAGGCATGGAAGTGGGCACACCAGTGGCCGAATCGAGAACTGAAGAGGACATATGACCGCGTTTCCCGAATCGTCATCTGCCGAAACACCGAGTGTTCCCGGTAACAACACCACCATAACCGCCTGCACGGACGGCCCGCTGCTGGTGCGTGGTGACTTCGAGTTGCTCCGTGACGACGGCACTCCGATAGAGAACAAGCGCTCTACGGTTGCATTGTGTCGATGTGGGCGGACCGGCATCGCGCCGTTCTGCGACAGCTCCCACAAGAAGAAGCGGGCGCGAGCGACGTAACCGGTGCCAATATTCGGAACAAGCCCGACCCGTGAACCGAGACGACCCGGAAACCAAGAAAAGGCTGGATGCCGGCACCATGCGGTGCAGCGTCCAGCCTTTTCAGTCTGAAGTCAGACTGGGATCGAACTCAGATGGCGCGAACGTTCTGAGCCTGGGGGCCCTTCTGGCCCTGTCCGATCTCGAACTCGACCTTCTGGCCCTCGTCGAGGGACTTGTAGCCGCTGCCCTGGATCTCCGAGTAGTGAACGAACACATCCGGTCCGCCACCTTCCTGCTCGATGAATCCGAAGCCCTTTTCACCGTTGAACCACTTGACACTGCCCTGAGCCATAACCAAATTCTCCTGGATCCATCGAGCCGAGCCCTCCCATCGAGAGTCCGGTCTCACACCTGATCCTGCCATGCTCTTCTTTTTCTGTCTCCAATTAGATGCATGGCGAGTTGCAGTATTTGACGGCTTTGTCCCGTTCCGGGACCACGTCGGAAGCAGGTGATTGTTCAACTATGCGCGTTTACCTGCTGTGATGTATTCGTCCCTTCGATGCAGCGCGAAATGACAACACCTGTGTTAAATCTGGATTCGCGGCGCAGAATGCCACCCCGATACCGAGGAGGGGACCAAATACCCAACTCGATCGGGGTCGAGATCAGTCCGAATCGTCGGGTTTGGTGTGCCCGTCGAACGTCACATGGATGTTCTCGTGGGGAACCGCGCGTTGTGCTTTTGCTTGATCGGCGAAGGTGCGCCGATCGCCTTCGATGAGTTCGGTGTTGTCGGTGAACGGAGCCAACAACGCCCGCGGATGGAGTTTGTCGACTCGCACGACGTTGATTTCCGCGCACATGACGATCGAGGCTGCAGCGAGGAACAAGAAGGCCAACAAACCCAGAACGATGGCAAAGACGCCATTGGTGGTGGAGGCACCCCGCACCACAGAGGTCACATAGAGGGCACCGAAGGACTGAAGTGCTTGCCAGAGAACAGCAGCGGCGATCGCTCCAGGTGCCACATCGGCTACCGAGAGCGGGCGGGCGCAGGTGAGCCGGAAAGCGACGATGAAGATGCCCGCATTCAAGACGACTACCGCAAGGGTCAGTAGGAAGCTGAACGAACCGCCCAGATGAAGCGCACCGCCGATGTTGGAGACAGCGGTGGTCCCCAAGATCGCGAGACCGATCGTGCCGAGGAGTAGTAGCCCTTGGAGACGCCCGCGGATGGGATCCGGTCGCATGTTTCGGGGTACCGACCACACCGTGTTCATCGCGTTCTGGCAAGCCAGAGCGACACCGAGGCCACCGTAGAGACCACCGACGATTCCGATCACCAGACCCGTGACACCGCCGCCGATCTGTTGCGCATTGCCCAGGTCGTCACCGATCACCGGAAACTGATGCAGCGCGGAGTCCAAGATCTGTTGCTGAAGCTCAGGGTTGCCCGACAGCACGAAGCCGAGAATGGTCGAGAGCAACAGAAGAAGAGGAAAGAGCGAGACGAAGCCGTAGTAAGCGATCAGCGCGGCTAGATAAACACCTTGATCGTCGAGGAACTTGTAGAGGACCGCTATCGGGAACCCCAGGGCCGGATGCTTCTGTTGCAAGGCATCGAGGCGCTTGGCGATTGTCATTCTCGGTCTCTCTCAGCTCGTCGGACAGCCCGACGAACCTTAGTCGCTGCGAGCGCCCGGCGCTCGACGCCGGTGCAGCCGTCGCGTCAGGAGGCTTCGAGTGACTTCTCTGCTTCGTCGAGCGCGCGCATTGCTCCCTCGACAGAGTTGGTGACCGGGAATTCCTCTTCCGCCCGCGCCGCGCGAAGCAAGCGTCGAAGCGGGTGTGACCCGATCGCGGCCCACTGGAAGTCGTTGGCTCGCGAACGGGTGTTCAGCTCGGCGAACAGTTCGAGGCAGACCGCACCGACGAACAGTGAGTTGGACAAGTCCAGAATGACGCGAGACCACTCCGCAGCGTACGAGTTGAGAAGTTCTCGTAGTGCTGGGGCGGAGAGTTTGTCGAGGTCGACCTCGACCTGGATCAGGACTGTCGAGGGCGCTATCCGCCAGGCCGCGAAACCATGCGTTTCCACGATCGGCCCCAATTGTGTTGAGGGATCGATGGAATCGATCGGTGTGTGGTCGAGTTCATTCAGATTCATGGCAGATCCGGTCTGTGTGCTTTCATCGAAAGGCTGACGACCGATCTGGCGGCGCGGAAAGTTAATGCGTCCAGGCGTGGAAAGCTTTAGAGCTCAATGGAAATGAACAGTACAGATGTGCGCAGGAAATGCTCACCTGATCCAGAGCCTTGATGCGAACCGAGCGCCAGTGGCTTCAACCCCGGCTGTATTCTCAACCTCGGTACCGTTCAGTGTAGCTCGAGGGCGTGAATCGGTCCAGGTGAGAGGTCGAATATTAAGCGGTGCAATGTTTTTGGCTCGACGCTTCGGTATGGTGGAAGATCAGCGTCACCGGACGAAGGGAATCAGATGAACGACCGCGATGCACTCACGGCCATCTCGACCAAGCTCGACACACTGATCGGCGCGGAGACCAACGGTTTGCGGGACGAGGTTCCGCCCGGTTCCAGTGTGCAGTGCACCGAGCAGGACGGCGAGCACGGCCGGTGGGGGCACGATTACCGCCTCGCCAACAAGTATCTCGAGGCCCTCGACATCGGCCAGCCCGGTCTCATCGATCGAGACGAGCTGGAACGTCTTGCACAGGAATACATCTGATCCTCGAGACGTACCTTCAGAAGATTTCACCCATCTCGGTGCGTAGCTGCTTCAGTGACTGAGTGAGGATTCTGGATACATGCATCTGAGAGATGCCGACCTTTTCGGCAATCTGGGATTGGGTGAGATGGCCGAAGAATCTGAGAACGACGATCGTGCGCTCGCGCTCCGGTAGTGCCAGGAGCGCGGGCCGCAGGGTTTCGTGATTGTCGATCCGACTGATCGCTTCGTCGTACTGTCCCAAAGTGTCTATCAGAGTCAGACCACTCCCGTCGCCGGCGGACGCGGTGTCGAGCGGTGTGGTTCGGTACGAATTACCGGCGGTCAAACCTTGTTCGACCTCGTCCGGTTCGATGTCGAGTTCCTTGGCGAGTTCCGCGACTGTCGGTGCACGGCCGAGCGTCTGGGACAAAGTCGTGAGCGCCCGGTTGAGGGCAAGGTGCCGTTCCTGAAGGCTACGAGGCACTCGCACGGACCAGCCGTGATCGCGAAAATGCTTGCGAACCTCACCCATGACGGTCGGGACGGCGAACGAGAGGAAATCCGATCCTTTGTCGACGTCGAATCGCTGCACGGCCTGTATGAGCCCGACGCGAGCAACTTGCTCCAAGTCCTCGAAAGGCTGGCCACGCCCCTGGTATCGGCGAGCGACGTGTGTGGCCAGGGGTAGGCACAGTTCGATGATCGAGGTGGTTATTTTTTCTCGGCTGGGATCATTCGGCGGAAGCGAGGCCATCGAGACGAACAGTTCGACAGCTGTTTCGTACTGGTCCTTCTTGTCCGGTGGGACAGCGGTCACGCACGCTCCTGGGGCAAGCCCTTTTCAAGCGTCATCGTCAGGGTGATGTGACCGTCCGCGTCGATTTCCGACTGTTCCAAGCGGACGGAATCGACCAGCGCTTCGAGAACGAACCATCCGAAGCTGTGCGACTTGTCGGGTATCTCGGAGTGCGCGATCACGGACACGACAGTCCGAAGTGTGCGGCCGACGGTGTCGAATCGGCAGATCAAGTCGCTGGACGGTATCGCGTGGCCGATGAGGATGCTCGCGACTTCGTCCATCGCCAGAGCAAGGTCGGCTGTTCCGTCGACATCGAGTCCGGTGTTGTTGGCAACCGTTCGGGTGATTCCGCGCAGAGTGGGAAGTTGAGAGTACGACGCGCGGACGCGGAGCGAGGCGATGGAGTCGTGAGTTAGTTCGGTTTCGGTCGGACTCGACAGAGGGATCAAGGGGCTTCCTGTAGGTAGATGTGGCGTAATTCCGGCGGACCGAGGCAAGGACCGGTACCGGCCGTGCGTGCCAGCCATCTCTACCCCGGAAGTATTCATGGCCTTGGATTACCCTTCGCCCGGCGAACTAACCCTCTTTACCCGAACTAGAGGATGAATTGTGAGACACATCACCTGTGGTGCGGACGTACCGAATCCTCATCTTTCATTTTCGCGTCGTTCGGGTACAGCCGCTTCATGGACACCCATTCGGACAGACAGATCCCCGTACACAAACGACCGGAAGGTGTAACTGATGACGAGGTGAAGGCGGCAGGAGTGCTGTCGAACGCCCTTGAAACGGTGGAACGGGCACGCGGTGCTCTGTACGACTTCCATCAGCTGATAGGGCATGCCGATCTGATGCTCGACGAGGTCGTCGAGCTACTGCGATCCAGCGGCAACGACGACCTGGCCGACCAGGTCGAGGGCGAGTTGATGGGCCGGAACGTGGTCGAGGGGCGCTGGACTTTCCAGTTGGTCGAAGAGTTCGACGAGAACTACTGGTCGTTTTTTCGTGAATGCGAGAAAGTGGTGCGCGACAAGCTGGCAGGCGGAGTGCCGCACCTCTTCGAAGCCGAGATGAAGGAGCGACGCCGCACGCACGGTTTGCGGCACCACGAGGCCAGGCCCTGAGGTTCCTGTCTACTCTCGTGAGCTCGTCGCGGCACTGATCAGTGGTTCAGTTCGAGCTTTGCGCAACGATTCTCGCTCGGTCGCCGTCATGCCGCCCCAGATTCCGTGGGGTTCCCCGGTCTGGATGGCGTGCACCAGGCATCTCTGCACGACAGGGCATCTGGCGCACACCAGCTTCGCCGAACTCTCGCGCTTCGCTCGCCTGGAGCCGCGCTCGTTCGTGTCGTCGTAGAACAGAGCGGGGTCGGTGTCGCGGCAGGTGCCGGACAGTTGCCAATCCCACTCGTCGGCAAGGGGCCTGGGAGATGTGTAGGAGCGCATGAACATGGACGTTCCCTTCGCTGCGTGACGAACTCGACTCGGATCGCGGATCCAGGTCGGGTGTTAAGGCAAAGCTCGGTCCCGCCGGCCTGAACCGGCGGGACCTTCGAGGCTCCTCCCTCGAGGGGGAAGATTTCGGGGGTACCTCTGGTCGGTCATTACCCAGCCGTACAACTTTTGAATCCCGGTCGTCAGGAATTCTTTCGATCCACGGCACGTCGTTCTGCTGCGGCGACAAGACCACCGGCGATGTCGCGCACCTTGACGTTCCATTCCTGCGACATCTGGACCAGAAAGTCGAAGGCTTGGTCGGCCGAGCACTCACGCTCGGCCATCAGTAATCCCTTGGCCTGCTCGATCAAGGGCCGAGAATCCAAAGCTCTTCTCAGTTCGTCATTTTCCGCGCGAAGGCGGGTGAGGACGTCTGACGCCGAACTGGACTGCTGAGCCAGCGGTCGTTGAACCTCGTATACACGATGAAGCACACCGATGACCCTGCCGTCATCATCGGTGACGGCGGAATTCACCGTATTCCAATAGCGGGTGACAAACATCCCGCTCCCGCGCTCGTCGCGCACGTCGTAACGCTGAGTCGGCAGTGCGTCCCGAGTTCGGGACCGCATCGTGCGCTCGAATGACGCTGTCAACGAGAAGATTCCATCGGCAAACGAGTCGTCGGGATTGTCGGGGAAGGCTTCGAACACTTCCACTCGGTGCAATTGATCGAGGCTGCGACCGGATACGGCAAGGTATTCGTCGTTTGCGCCCTGGATACGAAAATCGCTGTCCACGAGCAGAAGAGAAGAACTGCTTGCCGCAAATCGATCGCTACGAACGATCGAGCGGAGAGTGCTCGAACTCATGATTGTGTCGTTTCTGTCCTGTCTTCGACGGTTGCGGCCCCTGATATTTCAGATGATATTTCAGAAGTAGGTGATCGCGAGAACTCCAAGGGCGGTGCCTGCCACGATCGATCCGAACAACAAACGCTGCTGCAACACGAACATCTGATACTCGCGACGTGTTTGTGTCGACGTGCCGCGCGAGTCCGCAGACATGCTCTTGCCCTTTCCTGTTGTGGGGAGTGCGATTTCGGCCGACCCCCGATCGGCCGAAACCGCGGACGGTGCGTCAGTTCTGACGCGCCTCATTTGCGGCATCCTGCTCGGTGGACGCGCCTTCGTGTACGAGGCTGCCACCCGAGTTCTCGAGGTGAGCACGAACGAACCACTGGAACTTTTCCAACTGCGCCGTCTGGCCGATCAACATGTCCTCGGTGATCGGATCGATCTTGCCGACGCTGTCGATTGCGGTGCGACTGTCGGTGATGATCCCGGTGTAGACGAGGTCGAGCGCAGCGAGGTGCGCACGAGCGTCGTCGCGGCCGACGGAGTAGTCGTCCCACGTTCGATCGCGCTCGATTGCTCCCGCGGTGCCCTTGGGTGAGTTACCCAGTGCCGCGATACGTTCGGCCACATCGTCGGCGTAGCCGCGAACCAACTCCACCTGAGGGTCGATCATCTCGTGCACGCCGATGAAGTTGGGGCCCACGACGTTCCAGTGAACGTGCTTGAGCGTGAGGTGAAGATCGTTGTAGGCGCTGAGGCGTTCCTGCAGAATATCGGCGACGGACGAACCGTCTGCGCTGCTCAGTCCCGGTACGGTGAACTCGGACATATGTTTTCCTCTCGTCTTGATGGGGATCGCCCTCCAGTGGGGCGGTCTCGCGCCATCGTCAATCGGATCGCGTGTCGGTCAGGTTCAGTGCGCGAGTGCTACTGGCTCCTCTGTCACCGGGTCGCCGTACATCATCGCGATTCGGCGCTTGACCTCTTCGGTTGTCAAAGTCGCACTTGCGACAGTGATTCCGATGCCGGTGGTGCTCTCGCCCTGTGTGGGCGGGATGTCGATCGTCGTCATCTTGCTCCCGGTGAAGAGTGTGCCGTGAGGGAGTCGGCTGAACCACCGGCTCCGACGTCTGGGTGTTCTGCGCCTTCGAGCTCCAGTTATGGCGCTTTCAGGTGCTACAAAATCTATATCAGCCGATGTAGATAATTGGCAAGGCTACTTCGATTCGCGGGCGAAGGAAAGCGCATTGTGCAATCTTGCCGAAATCGGCTTTGATCTGCCATTTCACGCCTTTTCTGCTGGACGATTCTTGTTGTCAGTGGTCCTGGACACGCTTGAATCTATGTCCTGGGCGTCAGATTCACTGCGTGATGGTGCTAAGGTCGGGTGACGCCGATTGAGACAGCCCACACCGAACTAGGAGGTTCCAGTGACGTCGGAATCCCAGACCCGGGCGCTGCGCGGCGTGTACGGGATCTCAGTGATGTCTGAACTGTCCGGGGTAGGACCTCAGACGCTGCGCCTTTACGAGCGAAGGGGCTTGCTCACACCAACCCGCACCGATGGCGGTACGCGCCGGTACAGCGAGGCCGACCTGGATACGCTCGGACGAATCACCGCGCTGATCGACGACGGAGTCAATCTCGTCGGTATTCGTCTGATTCTGTCCCTCGAGGCCGAGAATGCAGTCTTAGCGGCTCGAATCAGCCAGTTGACCGCCGAGGGGGACTAGTGGTGCTGCTCGAGACGATGCCGTTCAGGATGGAGTTTCGGTGCGGGTAGGGTCGCCGAAGTCCGCGTCGGCGGAGATTTTGTTCCCTGCCGCTGCGATCTGTTCGAGCGCGGCGTCCAAAGCATCGACCAACCATTGATGCGACGCTTCCGCGAGGAGGCGATCCGGAGTGTCGGTGTTCTCGGATTGGAAGAACCGCACCAGCCACGATTCTCCGTTGTCGGGTCGATCGGAGAGTCCAGCCGCGGTATTGGTCGCCAGAAGGAACCGGTTGTATTCGAGGTCAACACGAATGGCGTACTCGCCGAACAGGTTCACCACGTTGGCCGGCCGATGAGTAGCGGCAGCGAGCGCAATGAGAGCGTCGTTGTAGGTTTCGGAGTACTTCATCGTGAGGGGCATGGTCGGCCTGTCTTTCTGGGCCGATGCAGCATTGCACGGCTATGTCGAGGAAATCAGTTCGCAGCCGCTGCTTGACGATGAACTGAAACCAATCCTAGCTCGAGTCTCCGAGCGCACTGACGCAAGCCCGTGAGGGTCAGTTGTTGCGCGCAAAGTTCGACTCACGCTCCGTGACGAACTGATCGTCCGGAAGCGGTCCGGGTGGGGCAAGCGCAGTCAGGAACGACTCGGCCCACTGATGCACATCGTGTGTCATGACCTGTCGATGCAGCGCAGCCATACGGCGACGGCCTTCCTTCGGATCCTGATGAACCGCGGTCAGGATCGTATTCTTCACGCCGTCCAAATCGTGCGGGTTGACCAGGTATGACTGTCGTAATTCCATTGCGGCACCGGTGAACTCGCTGAGAACGAGAGCACCTCCGAGGTCGCCACGACAGGCCACGTACTCCTTGGCCACCAGATTCATCCCGTCGCGCATCGGCGTCACGAGCATGACGTCGGCAGCGACGAACAGTGCGATCAGTTCTTCACGGTCGACCGGCTGATACAGGTAGTGAACGACGGGGCGGCCGATCTGACTGTGGTCACCGTTGATGCGGCCCACCTGCTCTTCGATGACGCTACGCAGGTCGATATAGTGCTGCACGCGTTCACGACTGGGCGTCGCGAGCTGCACCATCGTGTACTTCTCCGGATCCAGACGATCCTCGTCGAGGAGTTCCTTCAAGGCTTGAAGCCGCAGGTCGATACCCTTGGTGTAGTCCAGCCGGTCGACTCCCAGCAAGATTTTCTCGGGATTTCCCAGCTCTTCCTTCAACTCGCGCGCGCGACGCAGGACCGAATCGCTTTTCGACTGGCGCTCGAGTTCGGCAGAATCGACGGAGATGGGAAAGGCGCCCACCTTGACGACGCGAGAATCGAAATCCACATGCCCGAGCGCACTTCGAACACCGACGCCCGCGGTCGTCGTCTTGAGGCCGAGAAGTTTGCGGGCCAAGAACAGGAAATTGTTTGCGCCACCAGGTAAGTGGAAGCCGATCAGATCGGCGCCCAGCATTCCCCTGACGATCTCCTTGCGCCACGGAAGCTGCATGAAGAGCTCGACCGGAGGGAACGGGATATGAAGAAAGAACCCGATCGTCAGATCTGGCCGCAGCTCGCGCAGCATCGCCGGCACAAGTTGCAACTGATAGTCCTGCACCCAGACAGTCGCTCCGTCCGCGGCGCAACGCGCGGTTTCCTCGGCGAACCGCTGGTTGACTGCGACGTAGGTGTGCCACCACGACCGCTCGAACGTCGGAGCCACCAGAACGTCGTGGTAGAGCGGCCACAACGTGTCGTTGGAGAACCCCTCGTAGTACTCGGCGAGGTCCTGAGAGGTCAGCTCGACGGGAAACAGACGAAGGCCGTCAACCACTATCGGATCGACCTTCTCGTCCGCGACCCCCGGCCAGCCGACCCAGGCGCCATCCCGCTGTCGCAGGATGGGTTCGAGCGCAGTGACGAGCCCACCCGGACTTCGCTTCCAGTTCTTGCTTCCGTCTTCGTCGGTTTCGAGATCGACCGGCAGTCGGTTTGCGACGACGACGAATTCGGAGAGCTTTTCGAGATCGGTACTCACGCCGACATCGGCTCCGCCAGGGTCTCGTCCAGGACGGAGGTCGAGGACAGGTACGCGACTGCATCGGCTGTCGAGTCGGTGTACACGATGTCGGTGTCCATCTTCAGAAGAGACAGCGGACGCCTGACAGGGTGCGCTGCGACGAGCGTCCACGGCACGCCGAGCCTCCGTGCCTTGGCCGACAGAGTCTCGATGATGGAAAGACCTCCGACGGAGATGAACTGGACGTCCGAGCAGTCGAGTACGAACGGGTGTCGCTCACCGATCAGGTCGTCGACGCAGGCAGCGAAATCAGCTCGGGACCGGACGTCGATCTCGCCGCTGACCACGAGCGACTGAATGTTTTCGGCACAGGTCGTCGTGAAGGTGGGGGGACTGTCCGTACGCTCATCTGTAGTTCTCGAAAACTCGTTCATCGAAACTCCTGACGGATTGCTCGAAACGGTTCGTTCGAACGGTCTGGTTCGAAACGGTTTCGTTCGAAACCGGGAAACGGCACGGGAAGCAACGCACGAACCGTGCTCGTCTTCAACGGCTGGGTACTCAACCGTGCTGAGTGCCTACCTTACCGCATCGCGAAAACCCAGGTGAAAAGCGTTAGATCCGTACGGATTTCAAGGTCCCGTGAGCGTCGGCCCACGGGACCTTGGTCCCGATGGTTCAGACCTTCCGGGATCAGTCGGTGTCAGTCGCCGGGCCGGTGCTCGAGGCTCCGCCCTCGTCGGCCCACGTACGTTCGCCCGACGGATCGGTCTGAACGTCCTTGGGTGCGGTGTCGGAGCCGGTTCCCGGACCGTGGTCGGTGCCGGTGGTCTGCGGCTCGTCCGTCTGATCCGTGCGGTCGGTGGAATTCTGTTCACTCATGGTGTGCGTTTCCTTCGGGAAGTCGTTGTTCATGTACTTGTCGTTTCCTGCTCACCCGCGAGGGGTACTCAGTAGGGGGTAGTGCGTCACGTCGAGCCAGTACGTCACGTCGAGTCCATACCGGCAAAGTCAGCTGTCACCGAAGCAGGAGATTTCACGTGAACCATATGACCGTGACGACCGAACACCTGCGTGCACTGCTGGGCAGTGGCCCCCATTCGGAACTGGTAGCGGTCGGGGGCGAGATCGAGATCTACGTCCCCGATGAAGAAGGGTTCGGTCTCGAGGGTATCTCGCTTGTCACTCGCGAGCAGTTGGCCGAACGTCTACCGTCCTCACCCGACAACCCCGACGAAGGTGAACTACGTATCGCCGCAGAATCGTTGAGCGAGATGATCGCCGAACTCGGCGGTTGAACTCCGAAGTTCGGGGCAGCCGACGTCAGATCTGCGGGATCGGATCCGGAGGGTACGGGTTCGGTGGCGTCGGAGTCGGTGGCACGGGCGGCGGATTCATCGGATCGGGTGGTGTCGGCGCCGGTGGTGTCGGCGGCCCCGGGTCGGGGGCGGGGCCCGGATCCGGTGGTGGGGGAGTGGTCATGAGTGCCGGGTTCCCAAACACTTGCCGAACAAACACCTAGTGTTCGGAGTGGCTTTTGGTGTTCCCTTCGGCAGGTAGATCATCGACGATGTCGACTACGGCGACGTGGATGCTCTCTGCAGAGACCGGTGGGTCCGTGTCGCCGAGGATCAGGTGAACGACGTCCACGACGGTGAACCGAACCCGGTCCGACAGTTCGGCCAGATCCACTCCGTATGGCGCTGCCAGTTCGATACGTAATGAACGTATTTCGTGGCCGTCGACGAAGAACTCGATGCTGCTCGGCGAGCAGTGGTGCCGAGAACGTATCTCGGCGGCCAAGTGGGTGCGGAGTACGTGATCGCTCACCGACACAGTGCCTAGACGTGGACCTTCCGACGCGTGTGCGTCGAGCGGCCAACCGGACGCCGAGGTCGACCGTAGCGCCCGGATCACCTTGTCGCTGATTCGATCCCAGCCCGGCTCGGGAGCGTTCCGCAGGACGTCGGATGCGTGCGCCATCAATGCGTCGGTTCGTGATTCAGTCATCGCCACCTCGTCATTCGTTCACTCAGGTTAGCCCGTGCACGATGGTGATGCCCGCGCACCGCATCCGGGGTGAGTCTTAGAATCTTGCCGATTTGAACGAACGTGAGCATCTCCACCTCTCGCAGCGTCCATGCCGCACGCTGGCGATAAGGCAGTTCACCCAACGCTTCTTCCAGTGCCTCGAGGAACGCGGAGTTCGAGGTCGTGTCGAACGGGCCGGCCTCGGGAGACGGCACGAGAGGATCGAGCAATCTGTCGTCGATCGGTTGAGCTCTCTTGATTCGATAGCTGTCCACGATCTTTCGGGAACAGATCGCGAAAAGCCATGTTCGCATCGACGATTCGCCACGAAACGAATCGAGTCGACGCCAGGCGGCCACGAAGGTGTCCTGGACTACCTCGAGAATGTCACCTTCGTCTGCGAGCATGCGACGCGCATAGCGGTGAAGTGCAGGTCCGTAGTAGTGCACCAGTGACTCGAATGCTTCTCGGTCGCCGAGTATCGCAGCGTTCACTGTCGCGGTGTCCAAACCGTCAGGTGCTTCGGTGAGCCCCTGTGTATGCGGTAACGCCACAGTCGCTCCTCTCGCGGAAATGCGGAAAACTCGGCTGCGTTCGAAGATTGTTCGCCCGGCCGGGGCGTTGAATGTTACGGACAGTAACTAACAAGTGTCAGTGATGCACGTCACCTGACTGGGGCATTCGGTTTTGCCTTCGAGTGACGACTACACAGGTAGATCGATCAACAGGAGGAGATGACAATGGTCAGCACGCAGGTTGCGACAGCATCTACGAAGGATGTTGCATCATCGAACGACTCGGCTCTCGTGAGTTCGCAAGGAAAGACGTCGATCGCCGACACCGTTGTCTCGAAGATTGCCGGCATCGCCACGCGAGAGGTGAGCGGTGTGTACGACGTCGGCGGCGGAGCGTCGCGGGTTGTCGGGGCACTGCGCGAGCGGATCCCCGGCGCGAGTGTCAACCACTCCCAGGGAGTATCGGTCGAGGTCGGCGAAAAGCAGGCAGCGGTCGACATCGACATCGTGGCCGAGTACGGCGTATCGCTCGCCGATCTGGCCACCGGCATTCGCCGCAACGTCATTGCGGCGCTCGAACGGATGACGGGTCTCGAAGTGACCGAGGTGAACATCACGGTTCACGACGTTCACCTCGACGAGGGCAGTGACGACGAAACCGGCGAGCCCAAGACTGCACGGGTGCAGTGAGTTCCGAAATCGCCGACACCATCGCGGCGGCTGTGACGGGGATACCTGGGGTCGCCTCGCTTCATGCCGGAATGTTCGGCGAGGTTGGCACGTACCTCCCCGGTCGCCGCGTCGTCGGCGTGCGGGTGACGGAGTCGTCGACAGACATCCATGTGTGCATCTTCGCCGACGCCGCCGTTCGAGATACGGCTTTACGTATCCGCCAAGCGGTTTCAGGACTCGTTACAGGCCCCGTGAACGTGACAGTGGAAGACGTAGTCGGTCGTGCGCACGATGCCTGAGCACTCTCGGGGTTCAGTTCCTGATCGCCGATCCGCACGCCGAGAGGCGATCAGGAGCTACCACCCCGACGTGGGCGGATCTGCTGACGCGCTCAATCGAGCGCTCGAACGCGTCGACCGGGACTTCGCGTCCCCGATCGGTGTGGGTGTGCGCAGGACACTGCGCGGCACGATGCGGCAGATAGCGAAACCCGCTCGGACCCAGTACACGCGTTTGCGCGCTCGGTTTCCGGGTGCCAAGACCTACACCGAGATCTGACTCGCACCATCGAACATCATCCACAACGGAGGATTCACATGACCACCTCGACTGTCGGCCTACTGGCAGGACTACTTCTCGGAGTCGCAGCTGCTGCAGGCGGTTTCACCGGATTCCTCATCGCTCTGGTTCTCGGTGTGATCGGATACCTCGTCGGTGGTCAGCGTGACGGCGAGTTCGATCTCGGTGTGATGCTGAAGGGTCGCGGACGTGGCTGAGACAGCTCGACCGGAGTCGTCTGTGCTTGGTGAGCCGGGCGATCGTGGAACGCTGACGATTCGAGACAGAGTCGCGCAGAAGTTGGTTCTCGAGGCGACGCGCGGGACCCCGGGGGTGCGTCATCACGCCGGCGGCATGGACAAACTGACCGGGCGTGAATTGCCGAGGGCGCGAGTGCTGGTATCCGGCAAGCGGGTACGGGCCAAGGTGGACATCGCGATCGAGTGGCCCGGATCCTTGTCGGTCATCGGTACCGCGGTGCGAGAGAACGTGACAACCCAGTTGCAGTCTGTATCGGGCCTGGACGTAGACGGCGTGGACGTGGCGATCGTGAGCGTTCTCCCGGCATCGACCAAGCGTGACGCGGGAAGGAAAGTGCGATGACCGCCGACAAGGTCGCACCACCCACTGCCTCGAGGGCTGCTGCTCCTGTTCCCCTTGCGGTGCCCGGATCGGCCGTCACGGGATTCCTCATCGCCGCGGCGCTACTTGCGCTCGGCGTGGTCGGCGTCCGCGACGCGCTGGTGGATACCGGCGTGATCACCGGGTCGCAGTGGATACCAAGTGCTGCCGCATATGTGGACGGGCTCGCGTACCAGGGTTGGATGTTGCCGGCGGGGATCGCAGCCGTCGTTCTCGGCCTGTGGTTCGTCATCCTCGGACTCAAACCGCGACGAAAGACTGCCAATGCCTTGGTCGGAGTCGCGAATACGTGGATCGATCCCGCCGATGTAGCGGCGATAGCGTCTGTTCGCGTCGAGTCACTGGCCCAGGTTCGATCCGCTTCGTCACACGCGACCCGGCGCAAGCTGGAAGTGAAGGCCTCGGTCACGCCCGATGGAGCCGCCACCGCTGAATCGGAAATCCGTGCGGTGCTGGGGGACTTGGCCGGGTCGCTGTCACCATCGCCGCGAATCAAGGTTCGTATCCAGACGGGATCGCTGTCATGACTCGGACGGCGACGGCGATGGATCGTATGGCGACATGCGTCGTAGGGATGCTTGCGATAGCGCTGGGAGTTGCAGCGATCCTGTGGAATCGCGACGTGATCAAGGATTTCCCGGCGCGTATCGAGATCCCGTGGGCTGAAGATCTTGTCGATCACTCGTGGTGGCCATGGGCTGTCGGAGCTGGGGGAGTACTGCTAGTCCTCCTCGCGTTGCGGTGGTTGATCGCGCATGTGCCGCTGCGTCGGGTGAAGGAGGTCACGGTCCCTGGGTCGAACTCGCACAATTCCATCACCGCGGATCTGGGTGCAGTGGCGGAAGGAGCGACCGCATCACTGGAGGACTTCGACGAAGTGTCGCGTGTCCGAGGAAAAGCGTTGCTCGATCGTGGAGTTCGCACGATCGATTTGCGAGTGACATTGAGACGTAGCGTCGTATCCGGATCGGAAACGTTGTCCGAGTTGATTTCTCGCGTCACCGATACGGTGGATCAAGTCGAGTCGATGGTCGGTGATCCATCCGTCGCGACCAGAACTCACATCGCCGTGGAAAGCGCGAAACGCGATGAGCCGAGAACTCTCTGATCAATCGAGGTTTGAGCCTCCCGGTGACCGGGTATTGGTAGACCTCCCGATCGTGCGCAGAGTCATGGATGTTGCTGTGGCACTGTGTGTCACGTTGCTCCTTGCGACCGTGACCTCGATGGCGATCGCGATCGTAGTGACGCTGATCATGTGCGCGTCGGTGAGTGTCGTTTCTCGTATGTGGTGAATCGCCAGTCATTTTGGTTCTGTCGTGAACACCTGATAGAAAGGTAAGCAGACAATGTGGCTGCTACTGAGTGCACGATCCCCCGCGTCGTGCGGCGGAGAGTCCGGTTGTGTGCAAACACAACCCGCGATCACGGTCTAGTTGCGCGGGCCGATCGCTCGGAACTCTCCCTTTACCGGCAGTCTCTCATTGCGCCGCCCCTCTTTACTCTAAGGAGTTCAAATGCTTCCTCTCGGTATCATCGCCTGGATCATCATCGGTGGACTGGCGGGTTGGATCGGCAGTAAGATCATGAAAACCGATGCGCAGCAGGGGATCTTCCTCAACATCGTTGTCGGTGTGATCGGCGGTCTGATCGGTGGTTTCCTGCTTCGAGTCTTCGGGGTCGATGTCGAGGGCGCGGGCTGGATCTTCAGCTTCCTCACTTGCCTCCTCGGCGCTGTCATCTTGCTGTTCCTGGTCAAGGCAGTCACCGGAAAACGTTGACACGCATTTGTCCACGCAGTTCGAGTTCGACTGAATCCACGACCGAATTCCACGGCTGAACGCACGACCGAATCCAAGAAGGAGAAATACATGTCTGACTTCATCGACAAGGCAAAGCACCGCGCTGAGGATCTCATCGGCGAGGCGAAGGAAAAGTTCGGAAACGCCACGGGCAACGATGATCTGGCTGCCGAGGGTGTTGCCGATCAGGGCGAGGCGAAGGTCAAGAAGGCCGGAGACACTGTCAGTGACAAGGTCTCGGATATCAAGGACAAGTTCACAAGCTGAGTGAGCTTCGGCGCGGTTGATCGGCACGTCCGGTCAACCGCGCTTTTGTGTGCCTCCCCGGCCGTTGCGGCTACCGCGATACGCGAACTTGCGCGTTTCTGCGAGCCACTCCGGAAGCATGCGCATGTGGGCCGGCCTGTTCAGAATCGGATCGAAGGACGGCTGGAGGCAATCCGGGTGGTCCTCGACCTCGTCGAGGCAGAGATGTCCGATCGGTATCAACTGAAGTTGAATCCTCGCGAGGTACACGGAGAAGTGCAGCGGGGAATGATCGACCGCAGCTTTCAATGCAGACAAAGAAGTGCCGGCCGGATGGACACCGCGCGGTGTCACGATCAGCCACGCCGCGGCACCGCCCGCGCGTGAGTAAGGAACCAGTGTGCTGTATCTCGCGCCGTTCCACGAGAAAGCCGGAGCTGGAAACATTTTCGAGAAGGTAGAAAGTCCTGATGTTGCGAGAAGAATGTCCCACGGGTTTTCATCTGCGCCGACATCGTGCAACCGAAGCGCCAGGCCGAGTACGTCGGGTAGGTCTCCGGGTGTTCCGAGGGCTTTCGACATTCGAGCGGTGACGGTAATCGTCGACGACTCCGATACCGGCCACCATGGGGTGGCCGGCTTCAATGTTCCCTTCAGTTCGATCCCGTGAGGGTGAAAAACCCTGGCCATGCGCAGCGATGATGCGAAGTGGAACGGCGCACCGACCAGCTTCCCGATCGCACTCTTGCCGGCGGGGATGATCGAATTGATCGTCACAGCTTCCTTTATCTGAGAATTCTCCGCCCGTGAAGCGCCCGGACTGGACGGACGTTCAGGCGTATTGACGGGCTTTTCAGTGGCGTCTTTCGACTTCCCAGTGGTGGTGATTGCTAATCATGTGACATGCCGTAACAAAAGTCTCGCCCGCCGGGATAATTAGCCAAACGCATAAATTGGTCGTTATGGTTTGTTCGTCCGTAACGGTGCGATCGGACCTGCGACCGTCGCGAACTGGCGAGATTGCTACTCGTGATTTGTGTTTGGTGATTGCGCGGAAACAAGAAATGTCGAGGAGACACGCTGATGGGCCACTCTCGAACCTGGCTGACGCGCGCGCTGGCAATGCCGGTGGCTGTCGCGGTCACTTTGTTGCTTCCGCTCGGCAGTGTCGCCTCCGCCCAGGATTTCGAGGACGACGCAGATACTTCGGTGGCCGCCGCAGCCACAACTCCGATCTCCTTCACCGAACTCGGACGAGGAACAGACATCGTGTTCTCCTCCGATGATGCACCCGTCTTGGTGACCGTGCCGGTGCCGGACGGACTCACCGCAACAGCCGTGACCGGAATCCTGACCGCCCCGACCGACTTCAGTAGGGGTTGGCTCGAAGTGACTGCCGACGGCAGATTGGTGAGCCGCGTCGACTTCGACGCCGGGCAGGCCGGAACCGGCCTACCGATTTCGGTTCCGTTGCAAGGTCTCGAAGTGGTCGACCGGAGCGTGACCGTGTCGATGATCGCTCACCTCGTTCCCGTCGACGACCGCTGCTACGACCGAACGAGATACCAGCCCCTTGCGCTCCGGGATGCCTTTGTCGCCTACGACGGTGCCGAGCAGCAGCCCACGACTGTTGCAACCTTCTTTCCGCCGATTTTGAGGAAGGCAACCATCTACGTCACGGATGGTTCGTCACGGTCACAGCAGAGTGCGGCTCTGCAGCTGAGTGCAGCGATTGTCAACAAGTACGGAAGTCAGCCTGACGCCGTGGTGGTGGAACAACTGCCGAACGGCCAGAGTCTGCCGTCCGCTGAGCCGGGACTGTTCGAGAGAGCTGTAGTACTCGGCAACAGTGGGGACGCCGGCATCGATCTCGCGGCTGCTCCGAATGGTGCACCAGTGCTGCGAATTTCAGGGGACGACAAGACCCTCGTTCCTCAGGTCAGTCTGTTGGCGGCGAACTTCGACGGCTACTGGGCGGCGAGCAGGGCGCTCGCGTCACCGGACAACACAGTTGCCCAGATTTCCCAGGACGCCATCACCGTCGGTGAGCTGAAGCTCGGAACGTTGACGGCTTCCGGTCTCAATCACATCGAGGTCGACGTCCCGTTCAGCCAGTCGCAACTGGGGCGTCCGATGAAGGACGTGTCGATCCGAATGATCGGTTCCTATGTACCGCTGCCGAATTCACGCAACGGAGAACTGTCGATTTCGCTGGGGGACTCACGGCTTGCTTCGCAGACGGTGAACGAGACAGGGCGCTTCGACATCGGCGTCGATGTTCCGAACGAACTCCTGCGTCGCGACCTGACCTTCGAAGTCTCGATGGATGTGACCGGCGACTTCCAATGCGGCACCAGTAGCCCGTCTTCGCTCACTGTCGATCCGGCAAGCACCATCACGTCCACTACCGGATTCCCGCCGACGCCTGGAGGATTCCAGGCATTACCGCAGTCGATGCTGCCCACACTCGATGTCGGTTTGAGTCACGGTGATTTCGCAGATCTCGTTCGCGCGCAGCGCCTCGTTGTGGCGATGCAGCGGTTGAGCTATCTGCCGCTGCAACCGCGTGTGCTCCCGTTCGGCGACGCGGCGACCAGTTCGCTGCCGGCGTTGTTGATCGCGGCGGACGGGAAGCTTCCCACTCCGGTGGCTCTACCCATGGACACAGCAGATCAAGGGCTCCTGCGCTTGCAGGGTCTGGAATTCGGTGGACAATACGGTGCCTTGCAGGTGGTTTCGGGTTCGCACAACGAAGTGGTGGCGCTGACCTCTGAGGGTGATGCGGCCGATGCCGACGGTCTGCTCAACTGGTTGGAAGGTGGGAAGGACCGGTTCGCAGAACTGACCGGCGATCTCCTGGTCGCGCCTCGGGGAAGTGAGCCCTTCGATGTCGGAGTCAACGTCGCCCCGTTGGGCACCGCGACCTCGGCCGAAGAGGAGACCGGACTGAGCGCGGTCACGATCGGCTGGATCGGATTCGGGACCGTGGTTCTGATCGCTGTTGCCGTCGGTGGTGTGCTCGTGGCTCGGCGTCGCGGACAGTGACCGTCACCGATCGCCCGGCCCTGTCCGTCGCGGTCCACGATCTACCGGGCCGCAAGCCATGGCGGATGTTCGTCGCGCTCTTCGCGATCTACACCGCGTTGGGCGTGTGGATGAACGCGGGTATCGGGTTCATCTTCACCGATTCGCTCAGCCGCGTCGCCGCGGTGTCGGCGATGCTGCTCAGCCGTGATCCGCACTTCGCGGCGATCGGGTTCGTGTTCACCCCGTTGACGGCGGCAGTCCAGATTCCGATGGGCCTGATGGGTCATTGGTGGCCGGATCTGCTGCGGTGGAACATCACTGCGGTCGTGATGTCCGCGGCCTTCATGGCTGGTGCTGTGATTCAGGTACGTGGGATCAGCCGCGACCGTGGGTGTGCGCGATGGGTCACCGTCGTCCTGACCGTGCTGTTCGCTGTCAACCCGATGATCGTCATGTACGCGGCGAGCGGAATGAGCGAAGCTCCGTTCCTCTTCTTCGTTCTGTGGGCGACACGTCGATTGATTCGGTGGATGCGAAGCGACGACGTACACGACCTCATCGGTGCCGGCCTCGCTTTCGCTCTGGCGTACCTCACCAGATACGACGCATTGGCCCCGCTGTTCGTCGCGGTGGTGCTGGTGACCGTGGTGAGTTGGCTTCGTTTCCGTCCGACTGCTGAGGAGCGCGGCGAGGGCGCGGGGCCTGGCTTGCGGCTCTGGGCAGCAGCCCTCGACGGTGCCGTAGTGCTGATGCCGGGATTCCTTGCCTTCGCCTTGTGGTCGTTTGCCAGTTGGCTCATCACAGGTCAAGCGTTCCAACAGTTCTCGTCGGTCTACGGGAACAGTTCCATCCTGGAGCAGGCTGGTGCCGGAACCGACTCACCGATCGCCCGTCTTGCGTTCTCGATTACCGAAATGGCCGTACTCGGCCCGGCGCTCCCGGTGCTCGCGGTCCTTGCAATCATCTACGCACTTCGGCGGCGCGACACCGAAGTGGTCGTGCCTCTTGTGTTGTTCGGCGCCATCCTCGGTGCCCAAACCTTGCTCTACGTGATGGGATCGACGTTTCCCCTTCTGCGCTTCTACATTTCGATCATTCCGCTGTGTTTCGTGTTGGTCGTCCTGATCGCACCTCGCGGAGCGCCGGTCGTCACGCGTCGACCGGGGGCTGCTGCGTCACGCTCGGTATCGACGTACCCCGAGCAGTCGGGACCCTCTCTGCCCCTTGTGATCTCTCTGTGCTTGCTGGTCGGGTCGACGCTGGTCACGTTTGTCGCGATGGGTAATGCGCGGATCGCAGTGCTCGAGCATTCCATTGCCAGTGCGATCATTCCGGGCCGGCAGAACCTGGAGGAGCAGACGAATCTGCGCACGTTTGCGGCCGAGCGTCGCATCGCCAGATACCTGGACGACTTGGCTCTGCCGGAGGGGTCGGTTCTGCTCGACACCGTGCAGAGCTATGCCGTCGTGGCGTCGTCGAACAACCCTCGGCAATTCGTCGTGCCTTCCGATGCGGACTTCGTGCGCGTACTGAACAACCCCGCCGAACATCACGTCGAATACATCCTGTCGGTGCCGAACACCGGTCGCGGTGTGTCGGACGCGGTCAATCGGCGCTATCCGACGATGTACGACACCGGGGCCGGCGGTGTGGGAGCGCTGGTACTCGAGGTTCCCAACGACGGCGGCATGGACCCTTCGGCCTGGCGTTTGTATCGCGTCACCGGTGAACGGCAAACGGGTCGATGAGGCAATTCGTGTGGGAGGATTGTCCGTATGACGTGGATGGTTGTAGATGTCTTCTGAAGAAGTGCGTCCGCGTGTGCCTGGCACAGTGCGTCGCCGTATCGCTGCCGCTGTAGTCAGCTTTGCAACCGTCGCGGTGGTGACAGGAATGTTCACGACGCCGGTGGTTGCCGATTCGCCCAAGACGGTTCGGGTGGGAGTGTCGTCGAGCGGACTGACGCTCGACGGACAGCCATGGTGGCCTACCGGGCTGAATGCTTATCAACTGGCCACTGATTGGTCGGTGAACTTCGGCTGTGGCGCCATGGTCGATCTCGATGCCTACTTCGGTTCTCTGCCACCGAACTCCGTCACGCGTTTCAACGCGTTCCAGGCGCTCGCGGTGAACAAGGTGTCCGGGGAGATGGATTTCGGCCCGATGGACGCGGTGTTCGACGCTGCGGCGCGACACAATCAGTTCACGATTCCGGTGCTCTCACCCCAGGACAGCGGGTGTGATGACGGGCTGTTCAAATCCAGGGACTGGTACACCGACGAGTGGAAGGTCGCGAACCTGATCCCAGGTCGAGCCACCATGAGCTTCCAGGACTGGATGCACACCGCCGTCGACCGTTGGAAGAACGAGCCTTCCGTCGCGGCGTGGGAATTGGTGGGGGAGCCGGAACCGAGCCTGTGTACCGATGCCGCCTGCAATTGGTGGACAAGAACGTGCCCGTCTGATTCCGCGCAGGTGTTGCGGGAGTTCTTCGACACGGCAGGCGCCGAACTTCGGGCGATCGATCCGAACATCCTGATCACGGCCGGATACGTCGGGGGCGGTCAGTGCGGCACTGCGGGTGACGACTACCAATACGTGAGCGAGTCCGACTTCGTCGACGTTCTGCAGTATCACGACTACGGAGCAGACGGGGTTCCGCTTCCGGGCGACCAGTGGAACGGACTGGCGCGTCGCATCGAACAGGCCGCGAACGTCGGGAAGCCGTTGTTGGTCGCCGAGACAGGCGAATTGGCAGGCAGTTGTGAATCACTGGCGACCAGAGCCACGAATATCGAGACGAAGCTGACGGGGCAGAAGGTGGCCGGTACGGCCGGAGCTCTCCTGTGGGCATTCGTGCCGGATCCACGGCCGAACGAATGCACGATGGATATCGGGCCTGACGATCCACTCTTCGACGTGATTGCTTCACTGGCAAGTTAGGACACTGCGAGTAGTCCACTGGGAGTTCCGCCCAGCGGGAGTATGGTCACGATTTGATAACAACCTGAACCTGGTGTTGCGGCGTGATGATCGTATTTCGTTCGTATTCAATGGTATTCAGTGGCATTCACCTGTGGATAACCGAACTTGAAGGCTGGTGAAGTCGCACGGGACCATCGATGCGACGCCTCCAGGACCTACGTCCGGGTCGGCTGGGGACGGTCCGGTTGAGGCGCTGAGTTCGGAAGTTGTGTCGTACCTGTCTCTTTGGTCAGTTGCTACGTCCCGCCGTGGTCAACGTCGAAATACGATCACAACCGTTCGCCGCGGTAACGGGTAGTGCGCGGAGTGCGGCGCGCCCCTCGTGGAAGTGACATCGAGGGGTGGTGTGTAGCTCTCGCGCGCAACGAATTCCGAGTTCGAGTCAACTTGCGGCGGCATCGGCCGCCCGGTAGACCTTGTGCGCAGGCTGTACATGCGGTGTGAGCTTCGGTCGTCGAAATGAGGGGACGACCGCTGCATGCGCGTAACGGTAAGTGTGTGAAACATCGCGTGAGCGGAGAGGTGAACGATGACTGGGTGCGCTGAACGGCCTTTCAAGACTGCTGTGGTTCCGGCTGCCGGAATGGGGACTCGTTTCCTCCCGGCCACCAAGACGGTTCCGAAAGAGTTGCTCCCCGTGGTCGATACACCCGGGATCGAGCTGGTCGCCAGCGAAGCGGCGCAAGCAGGCGCGGAACGTCTGGTGATCGTCACTGCGCCGGGCAAGGCATCGGTCGTCGGGCATTTCGTCGAGGACCTGGTGCTCGAGGGCAAGCTCGCCGCCAGCGGGAAGCACCATCTACTCGAACGTGTGCGTCGGGCTCCGGGCCTGATCTCGGTGGAGCCGGTTGTGCAAGAGTCTCCGCTGGGATTGGGACACGCTGTCGGTCTGGTCGAATCGGTGCTGGATGCGGACGAGGACTCGTTCGCGGTGCTGCTTCCCGACGATCTGGTCCACCCCTGCGGCATTCTCGACGCGATGGCGAAGGTACGTGCCGAGCGTGGTGGTTCTGTGCTGTGCGCGTTCGACGTCGCGCCCGATCGTGTTGGGGCCTACGGAGTATTCGACGTCCAAACACCTGTGGAGGGCAGCGATCCCGATGTGCTTGCCGTCATCGGCATGGTCGAGAAGCCGGCTCCTGAGGATGCTCCGTCCACTCTCGCCGCGGCCGGACGATACCTTCTCGATCGCGCCGTGTTCGACGCGCTCAGACGAATCTCACCCGGGCAGGGTGGCGAACTACAACTGACGGATGCGATAGCGCTGTTGATCGCGGAGGGGCATCCGGTTCACGTCGTCGTCCATCACGGAACCCGCCACGATCTTGGTAACCCGGGAGGCTTTCTGCGAGCATCTCTCGACCATGCGCTCAGTCGCACCGAGTACGGACCGGAGTTGCGAGTCTGGCTCAAGGAACGATTGGATCAGCCGGATCCGCAGCTGACCTACTGACTTGCAAGGCTATGCGACGCGGAGCGTCTCGCCAGCTCATCGAGGAGATCTTGCGTGCTGAGCGACGACAGCGAAATCGGCTTGTCGTCCAGACCCGACTCGTCAGGTGTCATGTAGCCCGCCGCGACAAGAATTTCCTGGACGTGGACGTCGAAGACGCGGCAAGCAGTTCTGATCGTGTCCTGCGTGGGGGGGCGTTTCGCGGACAGCCACCGACCGAGTTCGGAGGGGCGTATTCCCAGCGCACGCGCAGCATCGGCTACGTCAGTTTCTTGGCGAAGTTCCAGTTGATGCTTCACCCATTCCGAAAAACCGCTCATACCGGTCATAGTGCCTGAGTGCTGCGCGGTAAGCCAGCGCCGTCTCGACACGTAAGGCGCTCGACGGCTGATCTGTGATCATTCGGCAACCAATCACCGCAGTTCTCGCGTACCGGTAGTTAAGTTTTGTGACTGGATTGTGTGTTTACCGCAACCATCTAGCTGTGCGTTTTCCGGTGAAACCCGAAATCGGGTGAAATTGTGGGTGAGGCGGATCAGTAGACATAACTCACACCTGTGTAGAACGTGAGGGTTGCGTTGTCACGTGTTCAGACCGTGGAAGGTTTTTTCCCAGTAGGACGGGTTGCGAATCAATTGGTAGGTCCCCTTGATCGCCGCGATGCTCATCAGCACCCAATACAACGGAGCAGTCAGACAGGCGAGGAGGAGCATCGCGTTTCGCGTTTCTCGGCACGCCACGAGGTTCATGTAGAGAACAGCGGCATTACCGAATGCCAGAGAGATCAACGCGGGGAAATAGACATAGTTGGGGAAGACCTGGTGGATCACTTCAGGTTGTCCGAGAATCCAGTCCAGACTGATGAGCCAGAACACCATGTTCAAAGTGGCGACCAAAGGTGTGCCGGCCATGAGAATCGTGAATCGGAGAAAGCCGATCGGACCCAATCCTCGCCATAATTTGACGGGTTGGCGCATGTGGACGAGCCACGTCTGCAAATAGCCCTTGTACCAACGCGAGCGCTGTCTGATCCAGTTGATCGTGTCACTGTTGGCTTCTTCGAGCGTGGTGGAATTCAAGACCGCGGTGCGATATCCGCTCTCTGCAATCCGCACGCCGAGGTCCGCATCCTCCGTGACATTGAAAGGATCCCACGCCCCGATCTCGTCGAGGACGCTACGGCGTAGGTGATTCGAGGTGCCGCCGAGAGGAATCGGTGAATTGCTCCGCATCAATCCAGGAAGGATGAAGCTGAACCACAGCGCGTAATCGGCGGTGAACCACGCGGTCAACAGGTTCTGAGTTCCGTTGTGGAATGCAAGTTTGGCCTGAACACAAGCAGTGTTCTCGGGAAGTTTCGCGAAAGTTGCGACTACTCGACGTAATTGGAGTGGGTCGGGGGAATCCTCGGCGTCGTAGATCGTGACGATCTCGCCCGTCGAGAAATGCAGACCGTAGTTGCATGCTTTCGGTTTGGTTCGTGGATCGGCCGCGGGCACCTTCAGAATGCTGACGACCTCGTCCACACCGGCGGCAAGTGCAGCTTCGATAGTGACGGCGTCGTCTTCCTCCAGTAGGAGAAGGACTTGCATCTTGTCTGCCGGATACTCGATCGCTCGCATGGCTGCGATGAGGTCGCCGACGACTTCAGGCTCGTTGTATGCGGGGACCAGAATGGTATAGGTGGGAAGGTCGTCGTATGAAAGAGCAAGTGCCTCTTCGTCACTGATCGTCATGATCGAGGACGCATCGAGACCCCTCGTGAACAAGATCAGACGGTCGACCATCGCCCAGATGTATCCAATGGTGCAGATCAATGTCAGCGCGATGAGAGTCGGGACGAGGAAGAACACGAGGCTGACGACGACCAGCGCAAAGCCTGCCAACAACGTATTTCGCTGCCACGGATAGAAGGCCACGGAGGCGGATGAGATCGGATGGCGCTCGCGTAGACCGTTCACTGCATCGTGCAGGGCGGCCTCGCGGTACTCCGCTGTATCCGGGTCACCGCTGACCACGACACTGTTGGACTGGCTTCGGTTTGCGTTCACCACGTCTGAGCCTCCACGAGTAGTCGAGCGAGTGCTTCGAGCATGTCCAGGTCCTTGTACTCGGATTCGGTGTCTTCGGTCGAGGTTTCACCACGCAGTAGAACGGCGAGGGTATTGCTACCGTTGGACGCCATCGACGGCTTCGGTTCGGGGAAGTAGGCGTCGGGTTCGTGATTGTCGACGCTGATCAGGCTGACTCGTTGCGCGGCTCCGTCGCCCCGCGTCCAGACGAAATTGAGATTGCTCCATGTGAGAAGGAGAGCGTCGTCGACGATCGTGTACATCTCGGCGACGATCCCGTGCGGCAGCTCCAGCGTGACCGTCGGGCTGACTCTCGCGTTCTCCAGGTCGTAGGTGGTCTTGCTGGGATACACGGCGAGCGTGGAGGGTCGACGGACCTGGACGACGTCAATCTGTACCGTGCGAGGCCGCATCTGTGAGTCCCAAGCGGGATTCGGAGTGTCGGCCCGAATGGTCTGACGACTCAGCTCGGAGGTGCTGCCGAAGTAGCGACGGGGCCAGTCGTATTCGGATGCTCCAATCTGATGCCAGCCCAGTGGAACGACAAGTCGAGGATCCGCAGTAGCCGGGGGCGGACCGACGTTGACGGTCAAACTTGTCGATGGCAACGGTGTGAAGAACATCAGCACTGCGGCGGCAAACACCGCGAGGATGGTCCAATTGCTTGTGGCTGTCGAAGGCTTTCGGAGTGGTCGGTCGAACGGTTTGAGCGACTTACCCCGGCGTTCGTACAGATAGAAGGCGCCGCCGACGACGATTGCGGTTCCGAGTGCGGGAAACAACTGCACGGCGAAAAGCGGAGCAGTGGGATACTTCTGAATCGTGAAGTAGAGAATCACCACACCGAGCAGCGTTGCGGCGACGAAGGCGATCGCCCCTCGCCTCCACGTTCTACTGACGGCGATCGTGGTCGCGGCAGACGCGACAAGCACCATGAGGACGCTGTAGTCGAAACGAGTCCCGCCCAATTCGGTTGCGATGGCGCGGTAATGCAGCGGCGCCAAGATGATCGGGACCACCCAGATTGCCCAGTACCGATTGACCGGACGGAGGCCGAACATCAGAACCGCTGCGCTCCAGACGAATACCCACGCTGCAATGACGTCGATATGCATCAGTTCGTAGGTCTCGGCGAAACGCGGTAGCAGGAGCGCTTGAAGTCCCAACGCGACGAAGAGACCGATGCAGCCGACTATCTTGTCGGTCTCACGGTCGTGAATCGGAAGCTCCGGGCCGCGCCTCAAGTCTGTTCCGACGGCTGCAACCAGGCACAAGAGCGGTAGAGCGAAGACGTAGCCGATGGCAGTTCCGCTGGCCGTGCTCTGCCAAAGCTTGGTCCAGGTGGGCCAAAATGCAAAGATCGTGGCGAGCGCGATCATCAACCACCGCACTGCGAGTCGAGGAATGATCCCGGACTCGGAGCGGATCTCACGAATCTTCAACATTTCCAGTTCCATTCGCTTGCTACCCGACATCTGCGTGCGATTCGAGGCTGCGCACCGCTGGGGACTGCCGACCATCGCCATCGGTCCGGCGCCATATGCAGACATTACTTGATCGAGACATATCGCCCTCGCCACGTCGAAGCGCCAGTCTCCGAGCAGGCCGGCCGGAACGTCCCACATGCTCACATCTCACATAGTGGGAAGTTTGAAATCTTTTTTTCGGTACCCAGTGCGGGTCTGGGTTGGCCGGATGGCATGACGAGATTTCGGGTCTGCCGAATTACTCCATATCGAAGGGCAATTCACTTGCGGATTGCAGAAAGTTCAATCAGGTCCGGCGGATTCGACCTACGGGGACATAGGTCCCCGGCGTGCAGGGACGGTTCTCGGTTGCGTGGATTCGGGTCCAGTTACCCATGCGAAAGAACTGTGGTCAGCAGTGAGAGGCAATGTCCGCTTTGTGAGCTATTGCAGTCGTCGGGACCTAAGCCCTCGACGATTCCGCGGATTCACTCAATAGCTGAACTATAGCTACTAAAGGGTAACTACAGCGTAAATGGCGCCGTGACATTGCGACGATTGAACGTGAACGATCGTCCAACATTCTTTGGGTGTGTGCTGGGAAGAAAAATTGCCGGTTAGAGTCTTGACCTGCAACATTATTCGAATTGAACTCCGGCCTTGGAGATGTTCTCATAGTACTCACGCGGCACGTGCAATGCCTCCGGATTATCGAGTTGCAATGTTGCCGATACCTAAGCGGAACATTTGCTCTTCTCCATCTTTAGCTGTGCCTGAAGCATTCGGGTGCAAACGGGAAATTCCGAAGAACGGTCGGGGCCTGGGGGCTCGCAAACGGGAAGGTTGGTCAGATGTCGGCATTGGACATGTCCATGGCGCCGTCGCTCGGGTATCGGCGTCCGCGCATCGTGCCGGACTCCCGTGCGGAGTTTTCCTCGCGTGCTGCGTGGCAGCATCGATACATACGTGCTCTGGCAGTGACGGATTCGCTGATTGTCGTAGCGGCGGTTTCGGCTGCGCAGTGGCTTCGATTCGGCGCCGCGCCGACCGCCGTCGACGCTCGTGAGCTCGGGCAGTTCAGCTACACCGGTTTGTCGATCGGCGTGGTGATCGCGTGGCTGGCGACGTTGCAGATATTCAGGACCAGATCTGCGAGTGTGATCGGAAGCGGTCCTGAGGAGTATCGGCGAATCCTGGTGTCCGCGATGAGATTGTTCGGCGTCATTGCGATAGTAAGCCTTCTGCTTCGTCTCGATATCGCCCGGCTCTACCTCGCATTCGCGTTCCCTGTCGGCCTTCTCGCGCTACTGGTGAGCCGTTGGCTCTGGCGTGGGGTGATCGTGCGAAGGCGTACTCGCGGGGAGTGCCTCACATCGGTACTGGTGGTGGGCAGCAAGGATGCCGGCGCTGAACTTGCACGAAACTTCGAGCGGGGTAGCGCAGACGGTTTCCGTGTGGTGGGAGTGTGTGTGCCGGGGTTCCTTCGGCGCGCGGACGAGTCCATCGCAGTCGACGGGCGTGACATACCGCTCCTCGGTGGTGAGACATCGGTAGTCGAAGCGCTGGAACTGGTCGGCGCAGATACCGTTGCCGTGACGGCAACCGAACATCTCGGCTCGGATGGCATCCGTGCACTTGCCTGGGATCTGGAATCGCGGGACGTAGATCTGGTCGTTGCGCCAAGTATCGTCGACGTGTCGGGGCCGCGCCTGTCGATGCGGCCGGTGGCCGGTCAGCCTTTGATACGCGTCGAGCGACCGAAATATCATGGTGCGCAACGCTTTGCGAAATCGTCGTTCGACGTAATTTTCGCGTCATTGTTACTGGCAGCAATTGCACCTGTTCTCCTGGCCGCGGCACTGGCGGTCAAGCTCTCGAGCCCGGGCCCGGTGTTGTATCGAGCGGAGCGAATGGGACTGGACGGCAAACCATTCCCGATGCTGAAGTTCCGTTCGATGGTCCAGAACGCAGACTCACAGGTGGAGTCGTTGATGGCCCAGAACGACGGCGCCGGTGTGCTCTTCAAGATGCGCGACGACCCGCGCGTTACACCGGTCGGGCGCTTCTTGCGCCGTTACTCGATTGACGAGCTGCCACAGTTCGTCAATGTTCTTCGGCGCGAGATGAGCGTGGTCGGCCCCAGGCCTCCGCTTCGCCGCGAGGTCGAGGCCTACGACGGAACTGTCAGTCGCCGACTTCTTGTCAAGCCGGGGATTACAGGATTGTGGCAGGTCAGTGGACGATCGGACCTTTCTTGGGAAGAGACTGTACGACTGGACCTTTCGTACGTCGACAACTGGTCGCTGATGGGTGATGTATTGATCGTCGGCAAAACGTTGAAAGCGGTGTTGGCCAGCGACGGTGCGTACTGAGACGTGAATGCGGATTCGGGACCGACTTCAGTTCGTGATGTTCTCGGTGGAAAGGCATAGCTCCCCTTGATCTTTCGTACGTCGACAACTGGTCGATGACGAGCGAGAACACGATCGTCGCGAAGGTGCTCAAGGCGATGTTGGGAAGTGATGGAGCAAATTGACCAGGAGAAGTTTGTGTCGGAACCGCCAAAGTTGAAGTCGTTGCTTGTTGTGGCGCCCTGGTTGGAAGGTGGGGGTGCACAGAAATCATTGTGCGGGTTATTGCGCGGGCTTACCGACACACATACGACCGTGGTCACTTTGTTTGCAGGATGCCGAGACTTCAACGAGGTTGCGGACCTCGCAGACGAGTTCGTCATGCTCGACTATCCAAGGAGTCCTGGCGGACTGGTCGGAGCCAGTCGAGCCATAGCAACACATCTACAGCATTCGGATGTGGTCTATTCACTGATGAGGGGTAGCCATGTCGCACTCGGCGTTTCGAGTTTGCTCAAACGTCTTCCGGGTGAGCTGATTGCGACCTTCCATCAATTGCCGAGTGCGGATGAAACTGGCGTTCTCTCCCTGGTCGAGAACATGCTCGTTCGCAAAGCACTTCGGCACGCAAAGCTGATCACCGCGCCTTCGGAATCAGCCGTGAGTCAGATTCGTCAGCGACGTTACGGACCGCACGCTCGGCTTGTTTACGAGCCGAACTTGATCCGAGTTGACTCGAGAGAAACCATTCGTCGTGAATCTTCGGGGGCACCGCTACGGCTCCTGGCCTGTGGCCGTCTATCCAAGCAGAAGGGCTTCGATCGTATTCCCGAACTGCTGTCAGATATCGAGATTCCGTGTGAAATAAAGATCTTGGGATCAGGACCGGAAGAAGAAGACCTGAAACGGCGGTTCGGCAGTACGAAGTCTTCTTCGCATACGGTGGAACTAGTAGGACGCGTCGATGACGTTGTGCCCTATCTGGATTGGTCAGACGCGGCATTTATGCCCAGCCGAAACGAACTCAACCCTGTGTTCGTATGGGAGGCGTGGGCGCGCGGCCGGCCGGTTGTTGCTGCCGATCTACCTGCATTCGAGGATCTGCGAACCTCCGGGCCGGTGCTCACATTTACCGGCGCGGCCAGCCTTCGGTCCGCCCTCGGCGTCGTATCGAGTGACGAGTACCGAGATTTCGCCTATTCAATGGGTTTGCAGGCGTCCCGAACCATGACGACCAGGAGTGAGATCGTTGCCCGAATACAGTCGTGACCACCCGCGCATCCTGGTCATTCACGCATACAGTGCTCAAAACTCCGGCGACCGGTTGCTGGTGGAGGAAACACTCGAATTGCTGAGATCGGTGTGGCCGGATTCTGTCGTCGACGTGATTGCCACTGATGCCGAATCGTTCCGTCACCATCCGATGGCGGATCATGTCAAGTTTCATCAGTGGACGTCGGCATGGATTCCGAACCCGAAAAAGAAGGCATCCGTACGTGTTTCCATGCTGGCCAGTACCGTCACCGGCGGGCCGGCACCTGTCAGGATACTGTTCGAGCAAGCGGATTTGATAGTCGCTGTCGGGGGCGGATACCTTCGGGGTTCGTCCGTTTCCGAGGCCCTGAAAACTGCGGGGGCGCATTTCGGTCAACTCGATCTTGCCGCACGAAGTCGTGCGCGTAAGATCTATCTGCCGCAGAGTATCGGTCCGTTCCCGAACATTCTCCGTCGGCGTATCGCGAGTTCGCTGAAGGCGATGGATCAGGTGCTCGTTCGTGACGATCGATCACGGGAATTGTTCGCCGACCTGACCAATGTCGAACGAATCTCGGATCTGGCGGTTCTCAAGATGGCGGAGGTCCGTACACCTCGTACTATCGAGATCACGCATGGCCCGGTAGTCGTGGCACGTGAGCTGTCCCGCCCTGGATCCTACGAGAACACTCTGTCCGACTTGGCTCGGTCAGATCATGTTGTATGGGCGATTCAGTCCACCGGTGGCGGAAACAATGACACTCCACTCACCGTCAAATACTCCTCGGGAACCCCAAAGCCATTGCAGCACTATCTGGAGAGCGCGGAGAATCGCGTCGTTGTCAGTACACGCCTGCACGGATCGTTGTCTGCATTGCTCGCCGGAAAGCCGAGTGTGCACCTGGGCTACGAACGAAAATCATGGGGAGCATTTCATGATCTGGGGTTGGAACAGTACGTTCTCGATGCCCGACGGACTTCGGCAACTCGCGTTCTCGACGCGGTGGAATCGATTCGAGACGATCCAGCCACTTACTGGCGCCTGATCGATTCACGCATCGAGGCCGTCGCATCCCAGAGGGAACGCCTACTCGGCTCCCTGGCTGTGCCATGCCACCTGCCGACGGCTGGCCAATGACATGAACCTCTCGTTCCTGTTGTTTGCCAGTGTTTTTCTCTTGCTGATCGCACGTGTACGTGGGGTCACGGTGTTGCCAACCCGCCGTCAAACCTCAACAGGTACCAGAAGCGGGCTGATCGGGATCTGGTTTTGGGTATCGGTGGTATGGCCGGTCCTTTTCAAGGCGGTGTTAGGTAGCGTCCTTGCCCTATACCTTCCAGTTTCTGGCTCCGCGGTCTTCGTGATCTCCTACGTGCCTTCGATTGTCATCGGAATCGCGATTTTCATCGCCTCTCTCGGGTCCCGAGATTCATTCCCCTATATCCCCGCGATACTGGTCATGGCGGTGGCGATCATGCCGATCCTCATCTTCGGGGTCGTGGACATCGGTGTCGTCGGAGCGATATTCATGATTGTGCCTACGCTCCTGTGGTGCCGCGCGCTCTCGGTTGACGTACTGAACTGGCCCCGTCTTTGTTACCAGGGTCTGCTTGCGCTTTGTCTGAGCATGGCTGTGGTTTTCGTCGTCTGGCCTGAGGCTGTGGTCGAGACCTGTCGGTTGGACAAGTGCACTGTGGCGGGCCAAGTGCTCACGTCATCGATCACAGGCAATGGCAACTTCCTGGGGCTGTGTGTCGCACTGCTGAGCGTCGTTGCCGTGTATCGGCAACACTGGATCACAGTTGCGGCGGTTGGACTGGCGAGCCTCATCGTGATCGAAATTTCTGGCAGTCGAACAGCGATGATCGGTCTGGTTCTCGGCTACCTCGTAGTCCTCGGTATCGGAAACCGCATGTCGCGGGTTGTAGCTCTGGCAGCTGCGATGGTTGCGTTGGTGATTTCTCTTGTGCCAGTGTTCCGAGTTTACGGGCTCCGCGATTACACCTATCGCGGTGCTTTGTGGATGAGGGCGAAGGAGCTGATTTCGGAGAGTCCGAATGTTGGTCACGGCGCGAACTATTGGACGGAGCATAACGCGTATCGCTTCTCCTCCAACTATGCCGCGCACAACATTTGGTTAGAACTCGGCGTTGCCGTCGGGTTTCTCGGAATTGCCGTGCTTGTCGTCGCTGCGGCCTGGGCGTTGCTGACCACTGACGTGGAAAATCGATACTTGGCATGGGCGCTGATCGTAACTACGGTCGCTGTGGGATTTCTGGAGGCGCCCATCCAGCCGTATCGAACCGGTCTGCTTCCCTTCCTGTGCCCTCTCATTCTTCTCTTGTGCTCCTCGGGTATGCGGAAAAGATCAGTTGATACTTCGGAGACGGAAGACCTTGCGATGGAAGATATTCGAAGCTCACATGTTGATGCCGGCCTGACGAGGGATGGTGCGCGATGAAAGTTCTGCATGTCACGGAAGCGCTCGGAGGAGGTGTAAGCACCGCGATCTTGAACTATCAGGCGTTGACGCCAGAAATGCATCACTGCGTGATTGCTCGCGAACGGGTCGGGCAGAGCACATACAATTTCCCCTCCGAACTCAGCGTGACATTGGTACCTGGAAGTTTGGCCGCACTTTTGCTGTCCGCGATTCGTATGGTGCGCCGGGGAGATTTCGATGTTCTCCACCTGCATTCCAGTCTTGCCGGTCTCGCCCGGATCATCCCGGGGCACCGAGCTGGAATCGTATACACCCCACACTGTTACGCATTCGAGCGCACCGACGTCAGTCCCCTGGCGCGGGTACTCTACAAGTCCGTTGAGCGTGGGCTACTCTCGATTCGGCGTCAGTGCGTTGTTGCCGTGAGTGGACGAGAAGCCGAGTTGACTACGGAGTTGTCGAACTCCTCCACCTCCATCGTGGTCGGCAATGTATCCCCGACCGATCACGGCGCATATTTGCGCGCAAGCCGCCCTCGGACAGCGGAAGCATCGGCTGAAAGAAGCCGAGTAGTGATGGTGGGAAGGATATTTCCCCAAAAGGATCCCCAACTGTTCGCCGATATTGCAGCAAGGTTGTCGAGCAGGTTCGAGTTCGTGTGGGTAGGAGACGGCGAAGCCGGGTTGAAAGAAAGTCTCGTGGAATCCGGGGTTCGGGTGACGGGCTGGATTCCAGCTGAACAGGTGCTGGATGAAGTGCGCGCCAGTTCGCTGTATCTCCATACCGCGGCCTGGGAGGGCGCTCCGATTTCCGCTGCGGAAGCCGCCGCGGTCGGTGTCTCGGTGATCAGTCGTGACATCAAAAGTATGGTCTCGCTTGGCTATCCAGTCGCTGGCAATACTGCGGAGTCTCTGTCAATGGCCGTCACACATTACTTCGACTGCCTGGACTACCGAACGACTGTTCAAGCCAAGACACAATATTTCAACCGAACAGTGGACGTCATGAGTTCGCGTACAGCACTCATCGACGCCTATGCATTCGCGATAGGGGATTCTCGATGACTTCATCGGTCACCGTCATTACCATCACCAGGAACGATCTTTCGGGGCTGGTCCGCACGATCGAGAGCGTCCGGGCTCAGAGTGCACAGGGAGTCGAACACATCGTGATCGATGGTGGTTCGACGGATGGAACTGTCGAATACCTTGATTCGTTGGGTGATTCGTTAGTGTGGAACACAGGCCTCGACAGCGGTCGCTATGACGCAATGAACATCGGTGCGGAACTGGCGAGTGGCGAGTTGCTGTGGTTCATGCACTCGTCCGACGTGTTCCATTCATGTGACGTTCTGGAGAGAGTCTCTCGAGATCATCAAGGAGGGGGCGTCTCTTGGCGGTGGGGTTACGGGCTGAGCAACATCCACGACTCCGGAAGTTCCATCGGAATCGGTGGCCGTATCCCGTTCAGTCTGTCCCGATTCGCGCTAGGTGGAAACATCATTCCCCATCAAGCATGTGTGATCGAGAAGTCGCTGCATGTTGAGATCGGCGGTTACGATACCGAATTCGGACTCAGTGCCGACCAACTGTATCTGTTGAAGATGGCGGTCCGATCGCAACCGCGCGTGTGGACCGAGTTCTTCTGTGACTTTGATTCGGCCGGCGCTGGTTCGGTGCGGGGCATGATGGATCATTACCGGGACATGCGGCGATCACGCGCCCTGACCGGAATCACAGTCTTCAGGGCGCAGTGGCTCGATTATGCGGTGTCCTTGGGGGTTGCGCTTCTCGCAAAAACCGACCGTGTTCAAAGACGAGTTCTAGCAGGGGTGACTCCTCGTGTCCGATGACTATTTGGAACCCACAACGCAATCAAGTGCGGAATTCGCAGTTGTCATACCAGCTTTCAACGCGGAAGCCACACTTTTGGCGTCAATCGAGAGCGCGCACAATGCGGGCGCTTCGGAAGTCATCGTGGTGGACGACGGATCCACAGACAGTACCGCCGCGTTATGTCGCGCCCACGATATACGTGTCCTGACGCAGCCAAATGCGGGTGCATACCTCGCGAGACGACGGGGGGCCACGCTCGTCACGGCACCGTACATCGTGTTCCTGGACGCGGATGATCTTCTGGTCGCACCCGGCATTCACGAGTCCTTGGGTATTCTCTCTGCGCAGGCGGACTGCGCAGTCGTCGCTGGACGTGTGATGGCGAGTCTCCCACGTGGGCGTAGTCGGTTGAACAATCAGTCGTACTCCGAGATCAATACTCGAACCCTGTTGACACAAGGGTATGGTCCGTTTCCACCGGGAGCGGCGCTGGTTCGGCGTGCCGATTACGAAGCAGCGATTGCGCTGGACGTACCGGAGATCGTCGAGCGTTACGCCGACGACTACGAAATGTTCATTCGTCTATCCGTCGTCGGCCGAGTCGTTCAACACAACACCGTTTCCCTCGTGTATTCGATGTACGCAGGCAAATCCATTGGTTCTCCTGAGAAATCGCTGTTGTGCAAGGAATCGATCAGGGGGCACTACGCGCGACATCTGGGGATCCCAGTTCGGCTGATGAGCGCATCGGCGGTTGCCGCAGCTGCGAACGCACGCATGGGACGAGCGTCGTTCGCGCAAGGTTTGTACTGGCGGGGTTGCGTGAAGGTAGCAGTTGCCGCGTGCTACAAGGTACTCGCTCGGATCGGCGACAGCGGTCTGAAGCAGTCCACAATCGTGTCTGGCGCTGGAACCTCGGAGACACGAGGGTGAACACAGTGGTCAGCTCATACGTGAGGTCGGCGAAGTCGATCGACCTGGGCGGGACCGGGTTCTTTCGACTGGTAGGTCTGCTGGCCGGCGCTTGCGCGAACTTCGCCGTAATAGCAATTCTGTCTCGGGACTACGGCGTCGAGTACTACGCCTTCTATGCGCTGATGGCGTCCATGTTGAATCTACTTCCCTTCGCGGACTTCGGTATCGGCGCGACCATGGTGAACGCGACAGCAGATTACCGAAGTGGTGCACTCGATCGGATGTCGTTCCAATCCCATTTTCGGCGGGCGAGTCTGGTCACCGTTCTGGTATCCCTCGCTGTCGCAAGCCTCGCGTTCCTGTTCTATCAGATGGGGCTGTGGGTGCCAGTTCTAGGCGCAGTCGGTGAGATGGATCATGCGTCGGCGCTGGCCACAGTAGTGATTGTATCTGCGGCAGTTGGTATTCCATTGGGTTTGGGGTCACGCATCCTGCAGGGTTGCGGAAAGATGCGCGTTGTCGTTACCGCAGCGTTGATCGGTCCGATCATTCAACTGATCGTGATAGGGGTTTGTTGGACTACTCAGGCGCCGGCCTACCTGTTTGTTCTGGCACCGTGCGCAGGCTACCTCGCCGTCGGATTTCTTACCCTTGCTCTCGCGCTTCGATCGATTTCCGGCGATGAGGGTTCGTTGATCGGCTGGCGTCTTACAAGCCCGGTGCGAGTTCGCATAGCTGAAACGGCGGTTCCGTTTTTTCTCATATCGATCGGCATGGTTGTCGGGTTCCAGAGCCATAGGTTGCTGATCTCCACTTTTGGAACGGTCGAAGACGTCGCACAATATTCGGTGGTGGCGCAATTCGCTGGACCCCTGCTGGCTATCTTGGGAGTGATGGGCCAGAACTTGTGGTCAAGATATCGCGAGCGATACCGAATCGGGACACTTCGGGTGCGTGAATTCGCCCAGCATATAGTACTTCTCGGCACTGTGGGCGCCGTATTTGCGCTTGCTCTGGTCGTCATCAGCTATCCCGGAATTCGGTTTGTCTCGGGTGGAAGTCTTGTCGTCCCGCTGGCAACCGTTTTGGCCGGAAGTGTTTACATCCTTGTTGTTTCGGTGCATCAGCCGGCGGCGATGTTCCTCATGGACCCGCGAGGACTATGGTTGCAAGTCCTCTGTGTCTGGCTGAGCGGCCTCGTCGGAATGGTATTGGCAATATCCCTGATTCCTGAACTCGGAGCCGCCGCACTCTACTTGGGACTATCCGCAGGAATGGTTGTACTCCAGGTTATTCCGTGTATCTATATTTCGGTTCGGCGAATTTCAAGCATGGAGAAGGCGGTGGAGGCAGGCGTGACCGTGTGAATAGCTGCCCGAAAATCGTGAAGTCGCACATACATGAAGGAGAGAAATGAAGAAGGCACTGATCACAGGCATCACCGGTCAAGACGGCTCCTATCTCGCGGAGTTGTTGCTGGGCAAGGGATACGAGGTCCACGGACTTATTCGTAGATCGTCCACGTTCAATACAGCTCGAATCGATCACATGTATGTGGATCCCCACACGCCGGATGCAAAACTGTTCCTTCATTACGGAGATCTCAGCGACGGGGCGCGTTTGGTCACTCTTCTCGCACAGATACGCCCGGACGAGGTCTACAACCTCGCAGCGCAGTCCCATGTACGGGTAAGTTTCGACGAGCCCGAACATACCGGTGACACGACGGGAATCGGGTCGATCAGGCTGCTCGAAGCAGTCCGGATGGCTGGTCTCGAATGCAGGTTCTACCAGGCGTCCAGCTCCGAGATGTTCGGTGCGACACCGCCTCCGCAGGACGAGCAGACTCCCTTCTATCCGCGATCGCCGTACGGTGCGGCGAAGGTGTACTCGTACTGGATCACCAAGAACTACCGCGAGGCGTACGGGATCTTTGCCGTGAACGGAATTCTGTTCAACCACGAATCTCCGCGGCGAGGCGAAACATTCGTAACTCGCAAGATCACGCGAGCGGTGGCGCGGATCAAGGCCGGCCTGGAAAACGATTTGTACATGGGTAATCTCGATGCAATCCGCGACTGGGGCTACGCGCCGGAGTACGTGGAGGGAATGTGGAGGATGCTTCAGGCCGACGAGCCGGACGATTACGTGCTCGCGACAGGCGGTAACTACTCGGTCAAGGATTTCCTGACGGTGGCCTTCGAGCACGCGGGTCTGAACTGGGAAGATCATGTGCGCTTCGACGAGCGCTATCTGCGGCCGACGGAAGTAGACGCGTTGATCGGAGATGCAGGTAAGGCGGAGCAGAAGCTCGGCTGGAAGGCGACTGTACATACCCCCGAGCTGGCTCGAATCATGGTCGATGCGGACATCGAGGCTCTGAAGTGTGAGGGCAAGCCCTGGATCGACCGCCCGAACCTGGTGGATTGGGAGCATGCCCGATGACGGGGGAGTACGCGCAGAAGTCCCTCGATCGGAACGATGCGGTGTACGTCGCGGGCCATCGTGGACTCGTGGGTTCAGCGATCTGGCGTCGTTTGGAGGCCGACGGTTTCAATCGCCTTGTCGGTCGCACGTCCGCCGAACTCGATCTTCGCGACCGCGGTGCCGTGTTCGAGTTCTTCGCCGCCGAGAGGCCGAAGAACGTGGTCCTCGCGGCAGCCAAGGTGGGCGGGATACTGGCGAACAGCACACTGCCGGTGGACTTCATCTCCGACAACCTTCGCATCCAGGTGAACGTGATGGACGCGGCGGCCGAGTTCGACGTAGATCGCCTGCTGTTCCTCGGATCATCCTGCATCTACCCGAAATTCGCTCCTCAACCGATTCGCGAAGAATATTTGCTGACCGGTCATTTGGAACCGACGAACGATGCATATGCCATCGCCAAGATCGCGGGAATCCTGCAGGTACAGGCTGTTCGAAAGCAGTTCGGGCGTCCGTGGATCGCCGCGATGCCGACCAATCTCTACGGCCCGGGTGACAACTTCTCTGCCAAGGGCTCTCATGTGCTGCCAGCCCTCATCAGACGCTTCGACGACGCGCGCCGTGATGGAGCTGCTTCAGTCGTGAACTGGGGCAGCGGGACGCCGAGGCGAGAGTTTCTCCACGTCGACGACATGGCGGATGCCTGCCTTCATTTGCTCGACCACTATGACGGAGCAGAACACGTCAATGTTGGTACAGGCGAGGACCAGAGCATCGCGGAGATCTCTGCGATCGTGGCGGACGAGATCGGGTTCGACGGCGAGATCGAATGGGATCATTCGAAACCTGACGGGACGCCGCGGAAGTTGCTTGACATCGGGAAGCTTCGAGATTTGGGGTGGCAGCCCAAGATTGATCTTCGTGCGGGGATCGCATCGACCGTGGAGTGGTATCGACAGAACGTCGATTCGATCAGGACATGAAGTACTACAGCATTATTCGACGTAAACTCGACTTCGACAGGCAGACATCGTTATGACTTCTCGTATTGCGGTATTCGGCACAGGCTACCTCGGGGCGACACACGCAGCTTGCATGGCCGAGTTGGGTCACGAGGTTCTCGGGGTGGATGTTGATCCGAACAAGCTCGCTATGCTCGAAGCTGGGGAGGTTCCTTTCTACGAACCGGGACTCGAGGAAGTACTGCGCCGCAACATAGCCGCGGGACGTCTTCGATTCACGGCTTCCTACGAGGAGGCCGCAGAGTTCGCCGACATCCACTTCCTCGGCGTCGGTACGCCGCAGAAGAAGGGTGAGTTCGCGGCCGACATGCGATTTGTCGATTCGGTGATCGAGACACTCGCACCCCTCTTGACCAGGCCGACCGTAATCTTCGGGAAATCAACTGTGCCAGTCGGTACAGCAGAGCGATTGGGTGCGCGGGCACGGGAACTGGCGCCTGCCGGACAAGACGTGGAGGTGGCGTGGAACCCGGAATTTCTCCGGGAAGGCTACGCGGTGAAAGACACGCTTCACCCGGACCGGCTTGTGCTCGGGGTCGACCGCAATCGACCCGGACGTGCGGAATCGATTGCGCGTGAAGTGTACGAGCAACTCTTGAACGAAGGTATTCCCTTTGTTGTGACCGACCTTGCGACTTCGGAGTTGGTCAAAGCATCAGCCAATGCATTTCTGGCAACGAAGATCTCGTTCATCAATGCGATCTCGGAGGTGTGCGAGGCTTCAGGTGCGGATGTGACCGTTCTTGCCGATGCCATCGGCCATGACGAGAGAATTGGTAGGCGATTCCTCAACGCCGGAATCGGTTTCGGTGGGGGCTGCTTACCGAAGGACATCCGTGCTTTCATGGCACGTGCTGGTGAGCTGGGAGCAGATCAAGCACTCACATTCCTACGCGAAGTCGACAATATCAACATGCGTCGTCGTACTCGGATGGTCGAACTGGCTCGAGAAGCGTGTGGTTCTCTACTCGGAGCCAATGTGGCGGTTCTCGGTGCAGCCTTCAAGCCTGACTCCGACGACGTGCGCGACTCACCTGCGCTGAACGTTGCCGGGCAGATTCAGCTGCAAGGCGCTGCCGTCAATGTCTATGACCCGAAGGCGATGGGAAACTCGAAGGCGTTGTTCCCCACCCTCACTTACACTTCGAGCGCACTTGAAGCGTGTGCAGGCGCTGATGTCGTCTTGGTTCTGACCGAGTGGGCCGAGTTTCGAAAGTTGTTGCCGTCGGACCTCGAACCTGTCGTCCGCAAGAAGGTCATCATCGACGGACGTAACTGTCTGGAACCGACCACCTGGCGCGACGCAGGGTGGACCTACCGAGGTCTCGGAAGGCCGTAAACCGGTGAAACCTTCACGGAGGGTGGGTGTTGTAGGCATCGAGGGGAAGTGGCCGTGTGCCCGGGACCAAAGTCCGTCAGCGAGCGAGCTGTGGCCGGGGGAGATGCTGGGATAGCCGCTCGTGCATCACAGGGTGAGGGGCATGTTGCCTTGTTCGGTTGGTATGCATCAACTTCCGTCGGCAAGTTGCGTAGTTGGTCGTCGACGGACGTTGGTCCTACGGCCCGCTGTGGTATGTGACCCTTTCATGGTCGGCACAGTCGACTGACGATGTCTAGGAAGTTTCGAGGCTCCGTTGCGGTGGTGAAAAGACCAATGACGCAGTAGAGTTCAGCCTGGCTGCACGTTGTGTCTGCTCTGCGCGATGTGTGAGTGGGCCCGATGTCAGTGTCGCGGGTTTGTCAGTGTCGCGTGTTCGCCACTTCCCGATCATGCATCGGCCAGGAAGTGAGATGTGTGAGATGCCGTGAAGGCCTCTCCCCCCTGGCTGTTTCGGCAAATACCTCGCGCTGTGACGCAGGGACACGCGATAGAAGATTGGCTGCCTCGTTCAGCCTGCATTGAGTGCAGCGGCTCGACAGCGGCTGTCGATTACTACTCGAAGACGTGATACGTGTTCGAGCCGAAGGAGATTCGACGATGGATGTACGGGACTACCTGAAGATTTTGCAGGCACGGTGGAAGATAGTCGCTGTCGTCACTGTGGTCGTGATCTTGGGCGCATTGGGCGCCTCGTTGATTGCCACGCCGATCTACCAGGCTTCCACGCGCCTGTTCGTGTCGACTTCTACCGGAACAACCGTGAACGAGGCTTACCAAGGTAACCAGCTCTCACAGCAGTTGGTCACTTCCTACGCCAAGCTCCTTACCGGCGAGACACTGGCACAGAGAACGATCGATTCAGTCGGGCCCGATCGACTCGGCGGGCTTTCCGCTGCGGAGATTTCGTCCAAGGTGACCGCCACATCGGCGCCGGATACAGTACTGCTCGATTTGAGCGTGCAAGATGCGTCGCCTGAACTGGCACGTGAAATCGCAAATGCGCTCTCGGACGAGTTTGTCGTGATGGTCAAAGATCTGGGTACGCCCGCAAATGGTGGCACAGCACCTGCGCGCGTCGTTGTCGAACAGCGAGCACAAACTCCCGCGGAACCGGTGTCGCCGAAGACTTCGCGGAACGTGGCGCTCGGTGCCGCGATCGGGCTTCTGCTGGGGATCGGGTTGGCTGTGGTGCGTGATCGCCTGGACAACACCGTCAAAGAGCGCAAGGTGGTCGAAGACATCGCCGGCGCGGCGATGGTGGGAACAATTCCGTTCGACAAGGAACGCGAAGTTCATCAAGCGATCAACTTCCACGAGGGCAACTCCGCAAGTGCCGAGGCGTACCGCGAGCTGCGAACCAATCTGCAGTTCCTGGCCGTGGATCGCCCACCGAGTGTCATCGTCGTTACGAGTTCTCTTCCCTCCGAGGGAAAGACCACGACTGCGGTGAACATCGCACTCGTGTTGGCCGAGGCAGGCAAGAAGGTGTGTCTCGTCGAAGGTGACCTCCGTAAGCCTCGCGTTTCGAAGTATCTGGGACTTATCGGAAGCGTTGGTCTGAGCTCGGTCCTGGCCGGGCAAGCAGATCTCGACGACGTACTTCAAGTCACGAGCAATGCTGACCTGACGGTTCTTGCCTCAGGTCCGATTCCCCCGAACCCGAGCGAACTTCTGGGCACTGACACTGCCCATGCGGTCTTTACCGATCTCCGCAGAAGGTTCGACTACGTCATCATCGACGCCTCGCCGTTGCTTCCGGTTACGGATGCTGCAGTTCTTTCAGCGCTGGCGGACGGTGCGCTAGTGATTGCTCGTCACGGCACGACGAAGAGGGAACAGCTGAGCAGGGCGGTCGGCAATCTCCACAGTGTGGGCGCGACGATTCTCGGTACTGTCATCACGATGACCCCGCTGAACGGTCGTGGTGTCTACGAGTACAAGTACTACTACGATTCCGATCCGGTTGTCGCTGACGTGGCCGTGGAAGGGTCCGTGGACAGCAATCCAGTCGGCGAACGAAAGGTCACGTCGACAGTCATCTGACCTGGTCGTACGGTAAATCCCGACGCCTCACAGGGCCCTCGAGCAATGCTCGAGGGCCCTTCTCTGTGTGGTGAATCGGACGCAATTCTCTAGTCGGGTCCTCTGAGTCTGCGACGCGCAGTGCGGAATACGGGTTCATCGGCCGTCGCAGTAATTGGGTAGGCACGGGCATGCGGGATGTGACGCTGCGGTCTGAGCTGTCCCTGCTTGACCAGTGCCTCTATGACTGTCGATCTGGTTGCGCCCGACGGGGCCTTGGGCGTCTTGGTCGGAATCGCGTAGCGAGTGTGGCGGACCGCAGGCGGACCAGCCCGATTCGGCCTCGAGAGTTTCGCAACGCCTAGATGTCGATCTGGCATCCCTCGATGGATTTGGACAGCGGGTGCGGGGGTTGTCGGCCAGCTGCGACTCAGCATGAACGAGTTCTTGGCCGATGTCGGTGGTCATATCGGCCACGGGTCCGTCGGTCGGAGGGCCGGAAAGGGATAGCGTCGACTGCTCTGGGTGAGGCGCTCGCGTATGTCGGCGACCCGGTGGGGCTCAGTCGCGTCCTGGTTACCTGCGACGAAAGGAACCCGGTTTCGCGTAAGGCAATCGAAGCGTGCGGGGGTTTACTCGAGAGCGTGCGCCCAGCTGATCAGTTGTCCCGCAATGTCGGTTGTTCGAGAGACACGCTCCGCTACTGGGTGCGAACGAGCGTGTCGAGCGTCCGTTGACCCTACACGGCCACACACGTTTGCCATGGCCATAGCCATCGCCATCGGTAGCAGTCGCCCCGCTTTGCAGCCGAGCGGCTGCGCAACTCGCATGTCCCTAATTGGGCTGTGCTGCAACTATTTCAGGACATCACCGGCGATCGCTGGCGGTTCACACTCCTCCTTTTGCATGTCTGAATTCTCGGTGTCGCCCGATCGTAGGTTCGCGCAATGCCTGCCAGGAGTAGGTAAGACGCCCAGAGGCGAAGTGCCGAACAATCGTCCAGGGCTGAGTGGATGCTGAGCGCATCAAAGTATGGATTGCAGAGTGTTTACCAACCGCGTGCTGGTTTCCGTCCAAACGCGGAGCCCAAATGGGCTAGGCGATGAAAACTATAGGTACGCAATGGTAATGGTGAGCAATGTTCACTCCTTCTTGTCGGAGGGTGAATAACTGACGTCAATGCTGGCGTCGGGAAGAACTTCGGAAAGCGCTATTGCCACGCTGTCCGGAATGTGGCAAACTCCTCACTGGTACTGACCAGCTAGCCGAAGAGTTGCCAAGATGTGAGTCCTGGCAATATCGAGGCCGGTGACGTCAGCGGGCGAGGAGAAATCGCCGATCGTCCTGTGTTTGGGTTGTTAGTGGACTCTGCTTCAATCACGGGGTGTGAGCTGCGGCAATGCCGCAATAATCGACAGTTGGGCCGAGGCCTGACAATAGTCGCCGGGTTAACTGCAAGGCGCACGTAATGCGACCATACGCACTGAACGCAGCAATGCGGAGCAGTTGCTTCGCTGTCGAAGTTTCGGGAATCGGCAAGGCGGTCCGATGGACCTCGGCCGGTGAACATCTTCAGGCCGAATTCTGTGCATGGGGAAAGGTTTCTGAACACATGACGGTTCTCGAGATGGCCGCGCCCACGAAAGAGCGGCCACAACAACACCGACGAGTAACGCCGGAGAGGGCCGGTGGAGTTTCCGCACGCAGGAAATGGCAATCTGCGTATCTTCGTCGTCTGGCGATCACCGACACGATCATCGTTGCGGCAGTTGTGTTTCTGGCTCAATGGTGGCGATTCGGTAGCGACGCGGATGTCGTCGACGGTGAAGCATTCGGCCATTTCAGCTACACCGCACTGTCTTTCGCCCTGATTATCGGCTGGTTTGCCGTACTGAGGGTATTTCGGACCAGATCTCCTCGCGTGATCGGAAGCGGCCCTGAAGAGTACCGATTGATCGCTGTCGGAACGCTCCGCCTGTTCGGACTGATTGCGATCGCCAGCCTTCTCCTTCACCTGGAGATCGCGCGCCTGTACCTTGCCGTGGCGTTTCCGATGGGATTGACCGCCTTGATCGCGAGTCGTTGGATCTGGCGACGGGTGATTGCTCGTGAGCGAGCCCGAGGTGAATTTCGAACTGCCGTACTTGTGGTCGGTGTGCGAGGGGCGGTTGTCGATCTTGCACGCAACCTCGAGCGCGACGATGCCCATGGATACCGAGTTGTCGGAGTCTGCGTACCCGGCTACGGAGGAGACGTGGGCGAAGTTGTCACAGTGAACGGTCGGGACATTCCGGTGCTCGGAGACGAGCACAGTGTCACCGACGCGATCGAACAGGTCGGTGCCGACACGGTGGCAGTGACGGCGTCGGAGCGGTTCGGACCGGAAAGGCTGCGCACGTTGGCCTGGGATCTCGAGCGCGATCATGTGGACCTTGTTGTTGCACCAGGGATTCTGGATGTGTCCGGGCCGAGGCTCTCGATGCGCCCGGTCGCTGGATTTCCGCTGATCCATGTCGAGCGTCCGCGCTATCACGGCGCGCAGAAGTTCACGAAGACGACCTTCGACATCGTCTTCTCAACCGTGGTACTCGCCGTGATCAGTCCGGTGCTACTGGCGGCTGCGATCGCCGTCAAGCTCACGAGCAAGGGGCCCGTTCTGTACAAGTCCGAGCGGATGGGGTTGGACGGCCAGCCGTTCCCCATGCTCAAGTTCCGCTCGATGGTCCAGAATGCGGATTCACAGGTCACGGCGCTGATGAAGGAGAACGAAGGCGCCGGAGTGCTTTTCAAGATGCGAGACGATCCGCGTGTGACGACGGTCGGTCGATTCATGCGCCGATACTCGATCGACGAGTTGCCCCAGTTCGTCAATGTCCTCCGGCGTGAGATGAGCGTTGTAGGCCCGCGGCCACCGCTTCGGCGCGAGGTCGAGATGTACGACGGTGCGGTCAGTCGTCGGCTACTGGTCAAGCCCGGTGTCACCGGCCTGTGGCAGGTCAGCGGACGTTCTGATCTTTCGTGGGAAGACACTGTCCGCCTGGATCTTTCCTACGTCGACAACTGGTCGATGATGGGTGACGTCATGATCGTCGCGAAGACGCTCAAGGCGGTGGTGGGAAGTGATGGCGCCTACTGACAAGAAGGCGGTACCGGCGCCTTGCGAAAATGAGGCACCGAACAATCCGCTGATCTTGCGAACGGCATTGGTGATCGCGGTCATCGGCGCGAGCGGAGCCTTTCAGGCGTACACGCAGAGGACAGCGCTCGGATCGTTGCTCGTACACGGTTCGGCCGTTCTTTCGGCGACACTTGCGTTGGTCTACTTCCTCGACCGGCGATACTCACGCAATACGACGTGGCCTGTCTTCACGCTTATGATCTCGGCCGGCGTCCCGGCAACCAGCTGGTACTGGTCGACACTGCCCCGGAACTCCGCCGTCGCCGGCATCGTCGTCGTGTGCCTGGCGATCACGGGAATCATCGTCGCCCGTGAGTTGACCTTCGCGGTGCGAGTGCGGACTGTTGCCCTCACCTTGCTGGTACTTCTCGTGCTGTCGCTGATGGTCGTGTTCCTCGATCCTTCGACTGGCATCGACGTGGACACCCGCGCCGTTGCTTATCGCGGAATCTTCACGCACAAGAACACTTTGGGACGAATGGCTGCCATCGAAGTTGTACTTGTCGGTGTCATGCTCATGCTTCCCGACGGCAAGCGTATTCCGTGGGTGGCGGCGCTGGCTGTCGCCGGCATCGTGTTGTTCGAGGCCCGGAGCCAGACCGGTCTCGTCGCTGCGGGGATTGCGCTGGCGACAATGCTTGCTCTGAGGTGCTTTCGACGGACACCGAACGCTCACCTCGCCTCGACTGTGATCATCGGCCTGTACCTCGGGGTGTCCGGCGCGATGAAGGTGCTCGGACCCGATGTCGCGGCGCTACTCTCGCGAGATGTCACGCTGACCGGCCGGTTACATCTCTGGACGGTATCCGACTACTACGCCGAACAGCGGCCTCTGCTCGGATGGGGCTTCGGCTCGGTGTGGGCGCCGGACAGTGCAGTGGGGCAGATGATTCGGTCAAAGCTGTCTTTTCCGGCGACCAGCGCACACAACGGAATGCTCGACATTCGGCTGCAGATCGGTTGGATCGGATTCCTGCTGCTGTTGGCCGGCTATTACCTGCTTCTGAGCACGGCGCTCGGGCGAGCCCGCAGCAGAACGGAGTACATCGCCGTCGTCGCGATCATGGTTCTCGTCTTCTCGATGGACTTGACGGAGTCGACGCTCTTCTTCGGCGCCATGTGGCTGATCGCATGGGTCTTCCTGGCGCCGTACGGACCCTCGACCCACCGCTCTCACAGTGCGGGCAACGCCGAGTTGTCGATCCGTGGGGTTCGTGCCGACAAGAACGACGCGTACAGGTTCGCTCCGGAGCGAAGAGGAGGTCACTGAGATGTACAAGTCGTTCGATGTAGCGCGTTCGAAGCCTGAAGTGAACCCGACGTCCACCGGTGGATTCACGCCGCCGAAAGCCTTGATGTTCCATGCGATCTATCGGAATCCGGGTGGTGAGGAGCAGAGCTTCGCCAACGAATCCAAGCTCCTGAAATCGATCGGATACGAGACGGTTCAGTGCACCACCGAGAATTCCAAGATCTCCCGGGGACCGTGGGCGGCAGTCACCGCAGTGTTCAGTCCTCGCGTACTCGTCGATGCGTTGCGCATCATCCGTTCGGAGCGCCCCGACGTCATCTACGTGAACAATCTCTGGCCGGCGTTCTCGGCTTCGTTGCTCGTGGCCTCAAGAGCCGCCGCAATTCCTACATTGCAGGCGGTTCGGAACTATCGCCTCGCCACACCGTCAGCCAAGTTGCGCGCAGATGGCACGTGCACCGAATGCGGTTCCACCAAATACTTCACGAGTTGTGTCCGCAACGGATGCTACGGAAACAGCCGACTGCAGAGCCTTGTCTGCTACCTGAGCGCTACGGCGGTCAAGCTGAGCGTCTTTGGGTGGAAGCAGCACAGGTTCGTCGCAACGAGCGCGATGACAGCACGTCTGGTCGAAGGACGACTGATCAGTTCTGGCCGCGTCGTGGTTCGTCCGAACTTCGGATTCGAAGAAAATGAACCCGAGTTTCGGAGCACTGATTCGGTTGTGTGCGTCAGCCGACTGACACCGGAGAAGGGCGTCCTGGATTTGGTGCGCAACTGGCCGCAGGGCGCTGGAAGTCCCTCGCTCACAGTTCTCGGTGACGGACCGCAGTACGGCGAGATCTCCAGCATAAGCGCAGCTCTCGACAACGTCACGCTGGCCGGATTCACTTCGCACGAAGATGTGATCGAGATACTTCGCGACAGTGCGGCGTCCGTGGTGCCGTCTCAATGGGCAGAACCGTTCGGACGCGTTGCGATCGAATCGATGTCGGTTGGCACCCCGGTGATCTACGCAACCAACGGTGCACTCGCGGACATCGTCGGACCGGGCGGAACGCCTCTCCATACCTTGGAAGAGTCGTCGATACGCGAGGCCCTCGATCGAATCTTCGGAGCGGACGATCGATCGGCGATACGCAGATCTGCTTATCGTCACTACTCGAATCGCTTCACATCGCGCAAAGCGGCGACGTCGATGCGTGAGCTCATCGACGAGGTGAGATCGTGAAAGATCGCACTCGGCATGTGACATTCATGGCCGATCAAGGGCTTTCGAGCGTCCTCACTTTTGTCGTTCTCACCTCGGTGGCACGACTCGGTGGTCCGATCGAAGTCGGCCAGGTTGCCGTGATTCAATCGGCGGGTCTGTTGGCACTGGCACTGGGGAGAGCGATCGGCGTCGACGTCTGGCTGTCGCGAGGGGCGGGGTCCGACGAGCGTGGACCGGCGTTGGCGCCCACGATCGTGCTGGCGGCGGTATCGGTGACATCGGTGTGGGCACTGTTCGTGATCGCCGGCTCGGACTCGATGAATCTCACGGTATACGCCTTGGCTGCAGCTGGTTTCGTGGTGTTGGACGTGATACGCACGATGCTGATGCACGACGGTGCGAGTTGGATCTCTGTGTCGATACAGATCGTGACACTCTCGTTCGTCCTTATTGCAGCTTTCCTGGTCGAGAATCTGACACTTGCACTCGTGACCTATACGGTCGGTGTCTTCGTCGCGCTCGCTCTCGGTCACGCATCCATGCGTCTGGTACCGCCGGTACCGTCGATCAGGTACTCGCGCACTCACCGATATAGATCCGTGCCGTTTGCGATCGAGATATTGATGGGATCAGCTGCGCAGCAGGCGATGTTCTTGATACTCACTGTGGTGGCGTCGATCTCGATGATCGGTGAGATCAGAACTGCCCAGACACTGCTCGGTCCGCTGTCCTTGATGTTCGCGGGCATCTCGCCAATTCTGATGCGTAAGTTCGGCAGTGGTGTCGAAGCGATGAGCCCGAGCGAGTGCATGGCACTCGGCCGCCGAGTGGGCTTGCAGATCTTCTGGGTTTCGATCATCTGCGTTTCGCTGATCTGTCTCACGCTCGAGATTCGATTCTCGGGAGTGCGATTGATGGATCATCTGGTCGGGTCGCACTTTCCGAACTTGATACCGGTCATTCTGCTGTGCGGGTTGGCGGTGGCGTTCAACGGGATTCTGCTGGGAGTCGGCACGTCGATCCGCGTCGTGGACAAGACGGGAAACCTCAACAGATTTCGCGCCTTGCTGTTACCTCTGCAGTTTCTGATCGTTCTCGGGGCGGGACTGACCGACAGCGCCGTACCCGTCGCAGGAGCATTGGCCGCGTCGGCGTGCGTCAGCGCGAGCGTCGCACTGCTGGTTTCGATGAACCGTGACGCCCGACCGAAAGTTGACCTCTCATGAAGAATCCCAGCGGCGTCGTAGTGGCGATTCTGACCTTCCGTCGTGAATCGGAACTGGCTGTCTGCATCGACAGCGTCCGGGCATCGATCCAGGCTTCCGGTGCCTCCGCCCAGGTCGTAGTAGGCGACAACGATCCGGAATCCACCACGCCGACGTATGTTGCCGACGGGATCGAACGACTGCATCTCGGATTCGGCGGGGTATCTCCGGCGCGACGTGCGCTGGTCGATCTCGCCCGTGCACGAGATCGTCGTTACATCGTCTTCGTCGACGACGACGAGTACGTCGATGTCGACTGGCTGTCGAATCTCCTCACCTGCGCCGCAGATTTCGACGCAGGTGCTGTGGCCGGTCCTGTGATTCCGGTGGGTCTGCCTGCCTCGGAACTTCCATTGCACACTCGCGTTCGCCATTCGACCGGCACCCCGGTTGCGTCTGCAGGCGCTGGAAATCTGTTGTTGGACCTGAAGGCTTTGAACGGCTTGAACTTCAGTGACGACTGGGATCTACCTGGCGGCGAGGACACCGAGTTCACGCTCAGGATGAGCGCCGGCGGTGTCCGGTTGGTGTGGTGCGACGAGGCGCTTGCGTACGAACCGGTAGGCGAGGATCGGCGTCGGGATTCCTGGCTCTTCGCCCGGTATGTCAACAACGGACGAATCCTCGCGGTCTGTCAGGGACAGCTCGAGCTGCCACTGTTGGCGGCTCAGAGTGCCAAACGCGCTCTGCTCGTCCTCGCGTCGGCGACGTTGATCCCCGTTGCCTTGATCAGTCCACGGATCAAGCGCGTGGTTCTCGACAACGGTGCACGCAACATCGGTTGGTTCTCAGAGCGATTCAGCCGCAGCGATTCTCGGACGCCGCGCGCACAGAGGCTGGTGGTAGCGCGATGACACGGTTGTTGATGACGGCATACGCCTGCGATCCGAATCAGGGGAGTGAATCCGGTGCGGGTTGGGCGCTTCTCTCGGCAGCTTCCGAACTGTGTGAGTCGATCACGGTGGTGACTCGCTCCGGTGAGGCTCCCGAATTGGAATCAGAGTGTGAACAGCTCGGTTGCGAAGTTCGTGTCGTGCGAATAGCGACTTTGCCCGCGGAAGAAGCCGGATCGTACGGTCGATACCTCCGATGGCTCTGGCACACCTCACTGTTCGTTCGGCGTGAAGCGGCAAACTTCGACGTCCTGCATCATGCAACGTTCGCCTCCGACTGGTTGCCCCCACCGGTGCTGTTCGGTGGAGCCGGCGGAGTACGACTGGTATGGGGGCCTGCCGGGGGCAACACCTACCCGCCGATGCCGCTCGCCAGGCGCATCGGTATGCGGTACCTGGCAACCACGGCAGTTCGGACCTGCTCCACGAAAGCCGTTCGGTCACTGACACACATCTTCATGTCCGGACGAGTCGACACTTTCATCGCGATGAACTCCGACAGCGGACGAGGCGCACCGCGGGCACGCAATGTCGTCGTCCAACCCAATTGTGTTCTGGACTACGACGGAATCGAGAAGCAAGCGGTACCCAGACCGAAACGAAGACTCTTGTTCGTAGGAAGACTGTTGCAATACAAAGGAATCGACCTGATTCTGGATGCGCTCGAGCAGCTGGGCACCGATTGGTCCATGACCTTTGTCGGGGACGGACCCGCCCGCGGGCGGATCGAGAAGTCGCTTCCGTATCGGCGCGGTCAGGTCACGCTTCGCGGATGGCGCGACAGATCGGAAGTGGTAAGCGAGATGGGGGCCTCCTCCGCTCTGCTCTTCCCGAGCATGCACGATTCGGGCGGCTGGGTGGCGGCCGAAGCGGCTGCGGTGGGCCTGCCGGTGGTCTGTTTGGATCTCGGCGGTGTGCCGACACTGGCAGGTAGGAACGCCGTGACGATCCAGGTTGCTCCGGCGTCGACTCTCTCCTCTCGTATCGCTCGATCGATTGTCGAGACCGAGCTTTCTCTCTTTGAACCGCAACGTGATTGGACTCGGTCCCGGTTGACATCGGTCTTGTCGCGCAGCTACGGCCAGTGCAATGAACGTCGACAAACGAACTCGGAAAAGTGGTGAGACAGATGAGCAGTCCGTTCGAGGTCATCGAGGTGGGTGGCATTCCGTTTGCCGCGACAAATCTCGAGAGAGCTACCGATTGGGTGGTCAACGACAGACGAGAGGGAGCCGGAACCGGAGTCTCCGTGAGGTTGTCGAATTCCTACTGCGTGTCGGCGGCGCACAGTGATCGCGACTACTCCGCGGTTTTGAAGGGTCCCGGTGTGAACTTCGCAGACGGAACCCCGGTCAGCTGGGTGATGCGCCTGATCGGCGGCACCGCCGATCACGTCGGTGTTCGACCAGTCCGGGGTCCGTCGTTCTTCGAGGCCACCCTGGACAAGGGACGCCGCTACAGCCTTCGTCACCATTTTGTCGGCACGACAGAAGAGACGTTGAATCTCTTGACGGATCGAGTCGAGGAGTTATACCCGGGAATCAAGGTGGCCGGCACATATGCCCCGCCGTTTGCCGCGTTCAGCAAGGAGTTCGTCGACGACATCATCACGAAGATCGATCCGACGTCACCGGACATCGTGTGGGTCGGTCTGGGTGCGCCGAAGCAGGACTTTGTCACGAAGGCGATAGCGGATCGAACCGACTACGTGGCCGTCGGTGTCGGCGCGGCCTTCGACTTCTTGGCCGGAACTGTTTCGGAGGCACCATCTTTCGTCCAGAACTCGGGTTTCGAGTGGTTGTATCGACTTGTATCCGAACCCAAACGTCTGTGGCGGCGCTACCTGTTCGGTAACTCGACATTCATACGGCTGGCATCACGTGACATACGAAAAGTCTTCGGCCGTTTGGGGGGACGCGCATGAGCGAGATCAAGACTGCCGAGCGATTCGGAGGACTACGGACCACGACCGTGGTTTCGCAACTATCAGGCGGGCTGTCCCGCAACGGAAGGAACGCAGGATGAAACGCGCACTGATTACCGGAATCACGGGGCAGGACGGCTCTTACCTTGCCGAGTTGCTGCTCTCCAAAGGCTACGAGGTTCACGGACTGATCCGTCGATCTTCGACGTTCAACACTTCGAGGATAAACCACATCTACGTTGACCCGCACGATGCGGATGCTCGACTTTTTCTTCACTACGGTGACCTCAGTGACGGAGCGCGCCTGGTGACACTACTCGCGCAGATCAAGCCGGACGAGGTGTACAACCTCGCTGCGCAGTCTCACGTCAGGGTCAGCTTCGACGAACCCGAACACACCGGGAACACCACTGGCGTCGGGTCGATCCGACTACTCGAAGCGGTTCGGATGGCCGGACTCGACTGCCGGTTCTACCAGGCGTCGAGTTCCGAGATGTTCGGTGCCACACCGCCACCGCAGAACGAGGAGACACCGTTCTACCCACGTTCGCCCTACGGTGCGGCGAAGGTGTACTCGTACTGGATCACCAAGAACTATCGTGAGGCATACGGGATCTTCGCTGTGAACGGAATTCTGTTCAATCACGAATCCCCGAGGCGTGGTGAGACATTCGTGACGCGGAAGATCACGCGCGCGGTCGCACGCATCCAGGCAGGTATCGAGGATCATCTGTACATGGGCAATCTCGATGCGATTCGCGACTGGGGATATGCGCCGGAGTACGTGGAGGGAATGTGGCGCATGCTGCAGGTCGACGAGCCTGAGGATTTTGTGCTCGCCACCGGTGGCAACTACTCGGTGCGCGACTTCCTGACCGTCGCGTTCGAACATGCAGGTCTGAACTGGGAAAACCACGTTCGATTCGACGAACGGTATCTTCGGCCGACCGAGGTGGACGCACTGATCGGGGATCCGAGTCATGCCGAGCGCAAACTCGGTTGGAAGGCCGGCGTGCACACACCCGAACTGGCCCGGATCATGGTCGAGGCAGACATCGAAGCGCTCGAACACGAAGGGCGACCGTGGATCGACACTCCGGCACTTCCCGACTGGTCGGCGACGCGATGAGTGATTCATTCGCAGCGCGACCACTCGATCGAGGCGCACCGTTTTACGTGGCCGGCCACCGAGGTCTGGTCGGCTCTTCGGTGTGGCGACACCTGGAATCTGCGGGCTTCACCAGGTTGCTCGGAAAGACGTCGGCCGAACTCGATCTACGTGACCGGGAAGCTGCTTTCGATTTCTTCGCCCGCGAAAAGCCGACCAACGTGATCCTCGCAGCAGCAAAAGTTGGGGGGATTGCGGCGAACAGCACTTTCCTCGTCGACTTCCTGTCGGAGAATCTGCGCATCCAGGTGAACGTGCTCGACGCTGCCCTCGCACACGGCGTCGAGCGTCTCCTGTTCCTCGGATCATCGTGCATCTACCCGAAATTGGCACCGCAACCGATCAAGGAGGAATACCTGCTCACCGGGCATCTCGAGCCGACCAACGACGCCTATGCAATAGCAAAGATCGCGGGAATACTCCATGTTCAAGCTGCCAGGCGGCAGCATGGTCGCCCCTGGATCTCAGCTATGCCGACCAACCTGTACGGCCCGGGAGACGATTTTTCGCCGCACGGATCGCACGTACTTCCCGCCCTCGTTCGGCGTTACGACGAGGCGCAGTCGTCGGCAGTCCAGTCGGTTGTCAACTGGGGGAGTGGCAATCCGCGACGTGAATTCCTGCATGTCGACGACTTGGCGTCGGCGTGTCTGCATCTGCTCGACAACTACGACGGTGCATCGCATGTCAACGTGGGAACCGGCGAGGACCACACAATTCGCGAGATCGCCTCGATGGTCGCCACGGAGGTCGGATACACCGGCGAGACGCAGTGGGACACCTCGAAGCCTGACGGAACGATGCAGAAACTGCTGGACGTGAGCATGATTCGTGAACTCGGATGGCGGCCGACAATCGGATTGCGCGAAGGAATCGCGTCGACGATCTCGTGGTACCGCGACAACATCGGTGCCGTACGTACCTGAATCACTTTTCCCATCAACACACTTCGCACACTCTCGAGAAAGCAGATCGAGCAACATGAGCACTCGCATAGCAGTATTCGGCACGGGATACCTGGGCGCGACACACGCGGCCTGTATGGCCGAACTCGGTCACGAGGTCCTCGGAGTGGATGTCGATGCGGCAAAGCTGGAGAAACTGGCAGCAGGTGAAGTTCCGTTCTACGAGCCAGGGTTGGGCGAGGTCCTACGAAACAACATCGATCGAGGGCGACTGAAGTTCACGTCGTCGTACGAGGAAGCCGCAGAATTTGCGGACGTGTTCTTCCTCGGGGTCGGGACGCCGCAGAAGAAGGGTGAGTTCGCCGCGGACATGGTCTACGTGGATGCCGTGATCGAGACTTTGGCGCCGCTGCTCACCAAGCCCGCGGTCATCTTCGGCAAGTCCACGGTACCGGTGGGAACCGCGGAACGGCTCGGTAAGCGCGCGCGGGAACTGGCACCGATCGGTGACAGCGTCGAAGTCGCGTGGAATCCCGAGTTTCTGCGTGAAGGATTTGCCGTCCAGGACACGTTGCACCCGGACCGACTTGTGCTCGGAGTCGATCGAAATGTCCGCGGTCGAGCGGAATCTGTTGCGCGCGAAGTTTATGCAGAGCTCATCGATGCGGAGATTCCGTTTCTCGTCACGGACCTTGCGACGGCGGAGTTGGTGAAAGCGTCAGCGAACGCTTTCCTGGCCACCAAGATCTCGTTCATCAACGCCATCTCCGAAGTGTGCGAGGCCGCTGGCGCCGACGTCACAGTGCTTGCCGACGCGATCGGGCACGACGTTCGGATCGGACGTCGATTCCTCAACGCGGGAATTGGTTTCGGCGGAGGGTGTTTGCCGAAGGACATCCGCGCCTTCATGGCTCGCGCCGGTGAACTCGGTGCCGATCAAGCACTGACGTTCCTGCGCGAAGTCGACAACATCAATATGCGCAGACGTACACGCATGGTCGAACTGGCGCGGGAGGCATGCGGATCGCTTCTCGGTGCGAGAGTCGCAGTTCTGGGTGCCGCGTTCAAACCGGACTCGGACGACGTTCGTGATTCGCCGGCGCTCAACGTCGCGGGTCAGATTCAGCTCCAAGGTGCTGCAGTGAACGTGTACGACCCAAAGGCCATGGACAATTCGCGCGCGCTGTTCCCGACGCTGACCTACTCGGCAAATGCATTGGAGGCCTGCGAAGGTGCCGATGTCGTCCTGGTATTGACCGAGTGGCTCGAATTCTTGAAGTTGCAGCCGTCCGATCTCGATTCGGTGGTTCGCAACAAAGTGATCGTCGACGGGCGCAATTGCCTTTCCCCCGACGACTGGCGAGGCGCAGGTTGGAACTACCGCGGACTGGGACGCCCGTGAGCACAGGACGTCTCGTCCGTCGCAGCTGATCTATATCGAAATTGATAAAGCCCGGTTCGCCCTCGCGGTCCGACCGGCAAAGACCGCTCAGACCCGCAGTGGACATGCGTGAGCCGAAGGAGACATCAAGATGGAAATTGTCGACTACCTGAAGATATTGCAAGCCAGATGGCGAATCGTCGCTGCTGTAACCGTGCTCGGAATCCTCGGAGCCCTTGGCGCTTCTCTTCTTTCGACGCCCGTTTACCAGGCCTCGACGAGGCTGTTCGTTTCGACGTCGGCGGGTACCTCGGTCAACGAGGCACTGCAGGGCAGTCAACTTTCACAGCAGCGAGTTCTGTCCTATACAAAACTCCTGACCGGCCGAACACTCGCACAGCGGACGATCGACGAACTGGGACCGAGGGTGGTCGGCGGGATGTCGGCTGACGAGTTGGCCTCCAAGGTCACTGCGACGTCGGCGCCCGACACTGTGTTGATCGACCTCGCAGTCAAGGACGGGTCACCGGAACTCGCACGCGAGATCGCGAACACTCTCTCATCCGAATTCGTGGCATTGGCAAAGGAACTGGAGACACCCGAGAACGGCGGAACACCGCCTGCACGTGTGGTCGTCGAACAGCAGGCTCAACAGCCGACTGTTCCGGTGTCACCCAAGACTTCGCGCAACCTCGCGCTCGGCGCAGTGGCGGGACTGGTTGTGGGGATCGCGCTTGCGTTGATTCGTGATCGACTCGACAACACGGTGAAAGATCGTCGAACTGTAGAAGAGATCGCGGGTTCGGCGATGGTGGGCACGATCCCGTTCGACAAGGACGTCGAAGTCAATCACGCGATCGCTTTCAGTGACGGAAGTTCCGTGAGTGCCGAAGCCTTCCGTGAGTTGCGCACCAACCTTCAGTTCCTCGAGGTGGACCATCCACCGCGTGTCATCGTCGTCACGAGTTCGCTTCCCTCCGAAGGTAAGACGACCACGGCCGTGAACATCGCTCTCGTCTTGGCGGAGGCCGGCAAATCAGTGTGCCTGATGGAAGGCGACCTCCGGAAGCCGCGAGTGTCGAAGTATTTGGGATTGCTTGGAAGTGTCGGCGTCAGTTCGGTGCTCTCCGGTCAAGCGACGCTGGACGATGTGCTTCAGCCGACTGAGTTCGACGGGCTGACAGTGCTCGCCTCCGGACCGATCCCGCCGAACCCGAGCGAACTACTCGGCACGGACACGGCCAAACATGTTCTCGAGGAACTGCGGGCGCGATACGACTACGTCATCATCGACGCCTCGCCGTTGCTACCCGTCACGGATGCCGCGGTCCTGGCCGCGATGTCGGACGGTGCACTTGTGATCGCCCGACACGGCTCCACGAAGTGCGATCAACTGGCGCGCGCGGTCGGAAACCTACAGAGTGTGGGTGCGCACGTCCTGGGCACGGTCATCACGATGACGCCGTCTCGCGGACGCAATGCGTACGAGTACAGCTACTACTACGAGTCGGACAAGTCGCTACCGCAGTTGACCGCGGTGCCCGCGCTCAACGCTCACCGAAGCGAAGTCGGCTGAGCAGCGGGCCGAGGAGATCGGCGATCTCAAGTCCGATCTCGTGAAACACGTTCTCTTCCTTACCCATCGGATCCATGACGTCCTCGGGTTCGGTGGCACGAAATCGGGGTCTGGCGGCGGCGAGGTCCTCGACAGTTCCTGCATCTGCGAGCGAGCCCAACCGTGCGGCTTCTCGAAGTGTGAACGTGCGCTTGAGCCGCGCCGGAGCCATCGCCAGGACTTTGTCTCGCTGACTTTCGGTCATCGTGAGAATGAGGTCGGCGTCCGAGGCCAGCGCTGTTGTCATGCGTCGGGCTTGAAACTCCGTGGGGTCGCCGCCGAGCCCCGCGAGAACCCTCGCAGCAGTTGGCTCGATCGGGTGTCCGACCATCGCCCGGGTTCCGGCACTCGACGCGGTGAATCCGGTGACCCCGGCTTCGGCGGCATAAGCACGTGCAAGGCGTTCGCCCGTGGGTGATCGGCAGATGTTTCCCGTACAAACGAAGAGAACGTGCATGGCAGAAGCATAGGTTGCACACGCGACGCACTCGTCGTACGCCCGATGTTGGTTTCGCGCCCACCTGGCGTACGCGTTTCGGAAAGTTCGGACGCATACCAACAACACATGAAGATGACCGTGTTCGGAACGGGATACCTGGGGGCGACCCACGCAGTGTGTATGGCCGAACTTGGCCACGACGTGCTGGGAGTCGACATCGACCAGTCCAAGGTCGACAAGTTGTCTCGTGGGGAGGTCCCGTTCTTCGAGCCGGGTCTGACCGACATGCTGGAGAAGAATCTGGCGTCGGGTCGGCTGCAGTTCACGACTTCCTACTCCGATGCCGCGGATTTTGCGGACATCCATTTCGTCGGTGTGGGGACGCCTCAGAAGAAGGGGGAGTACGCCGCAGATCTGAGTCATGTTCATTCGGTGATCGACATGTTGGCGCCGTTGTTGCGAAAGCCTTCGCTGATAGTCGGGAAGTCGACGGTGCCGGTAGGCACGGCAGCGGCTCTCGGCGAGCGGCTCCGAGCGACTGCGCCGGCGGGTGGCTCGGTAGAGGTGGCCTGGAATCCGGAGTTCCTGCGTGAAGGACACGCGATCGCGGACACCTTGAGCCCTGACCGGTTGGTTCTGGGGATCGATCGTGACCGGCCGGGAAACGCCGAAGGCCTTCTTCGCGAGGTGTATGCCGAGATACTGGACGCAGGGGTGCCCTTCCTCGTGACCGATCTGGCGACGTCCGAGTTGGTCAAAGGATCTGCGAATGCGTTTCTCGCGACCAAGGTGTCCTTCATCAATGCGATTGCGGAGGTGTGCGAGGCGACCGGGGCCGACGTCACGATGTTGGCCGACGCTCTCGGGTACGACGCTCGGATCGGTAGGCGATTCCTCAATGCGGGCTTGGGGTTCGGCGGTGGTTGCCTGCCGAAGGACATTCGGGCGTTCATGGCACGCGCCGGGGAGTTGGGTGTCGACCAGGCGCTGTACTTCCTCCGCGAGGTCGACAGCATAAACATGCGACGACGGACAAAAGCTGTGGAACTGGTGACGGCAGCCTGCGATGGCAGTTTGCTGGGAGCTAACGTGTCGGTGCTGGGAGCCGCGTTCAAACCCGAATCCGACGATGTGCGCGATTCGCCTGCGCTCAACGTTGCAGGAATGATGCAGTTGCACGGGGCGGCGGTCACCGTTTTCGATCCGAAGGCAATGGATAATTCTCGCCGACTGTTTCCCACCCTTCACTACGCAACCTCCACGTCAGAAGCTTGCAGGAATGCTGATGTGGTCTTGATCGCCACTGAATGGGACGAGTTCGCCTCACTCGTGCCCGGCGATTTGGAACCGCTCGTTCGGCGGCGGGTGATCGTTGACGCCAGAAATTGCCTCGATCCGGACCTGTGGCGCGCCGCCGGTTGGAACTATCGCGGATTGGGGCGGTAGGTCGAACGTCCAGGTAGCGAAAAAATAGCTGCGAGAAGGCCTTAGGTGAGATGCGCGAACCTCGCAGACCATGCCCAGTGGGTAGACTTCCGGCCGGGGAATGACGGGGTCTGGTGACGGAACCCGTCGACGGTCGACGAAGGTGGATCATGAACTTGGTTTTGGGTGTGACGGTGGGAGCCAGCGCTGTGCGTTTGGCGCGCCCGGGGACGCCCGACCACAGTGGTCCGGTGTTCCGATCCAGAGCGGTCGATCGAGGCCGCGAGATTCCGGAGGAAGTCGCAGCGGAGGCAACCGGCGTGGCCTTGACCGAGAATGCCGACCTCGGCAGCAATACGGTCGTCGCCTACCGGGATCAAGCACAGGCCGGAGCACTCCAAGCAGCGTTCGAACAGAAAGGCATCGACAACTTCGAGCTGGTTCCCGAAGTAGTCGCGACGCTTCGAATGCTCGAGGAGTCCGGTGCGTTGACCGACCAGAGCACACTCGTCGTCGTCGACATCGGTAGTTCTGGATCGACGATCAGCATCGTGGACAGGCAGATGCGGTCTACCGTCGTCACCGCCCGGTCGACGCGGGTCAGTGGAGATCACTTCGACGAGCTCGTCTACTCGGATCAGACCGTGCGTCGCCGTATAGCTACGCCGGCCGACCCGGGCGGCGATGCCGAACTGCAGGCGCGATGCCGACTCGCGAAGGAACAGCTGTCCTCACGAAGTGCGGTGTGCCTGCCCGGCCCCGGCGGGCTTCTCCTGCTGTCGCGGGAAGTTTTCGATTCGTTGGTCGTCACGTCGGTGGAGGCCTTCGCACGCGAGATACGAGAGGTCATCGCAACGTCCGGCCGTAACCCCGACGCGATTCTCCTGATCGGTGGCGGTGCACGCATTCCGATCGTGCGGGCGACCCTCGCCGCGTGGCTGGAGTGCCCCCTCATCGCGCCCGAGCAGCCGGAACTCGTGACTGCTCAAGGCGCTGCGCTGATCGCGGAGTCGTCGATGACGCCATCGGCGCGCGCGGTATCTGCCCCGGTTCAAGTTCCGGCTGTAGCGCCGATCTTTGCGCCGTATCCGATCCACACCCCGGCGGAGGTACCCGTTCCGGTTCAGGCGTTCAGCCACGGAGGGGTCGCAACGCTCGCGGAATCGGAGCGGCCGAATGCCTTGTCCGAAGCCGCTTCCGGTACGAAGTCCGTTCCGCAAGAACAGGTGCCGAGCCCTTACGCGGCGGAACTGCCTCAGCCGCGACCGAACCGACACGAGCAACGATTCGATCCGGCCGCAGATCTCGTGGTCGCCGACAGCGACCCGGCCACGGACGGATTCGGCACAGAACGTGACGCAGACACCGAGGCCGTGATGGTTGACGCCCAGGCGTACTCGGCGATGTACGAAGGCGAGGGACCCGGGGCAGGAACCGCACACCCGTCCTGGCTCGCCGGGACACAACCCGTTGAATCGACATCCAAAGAGCCGAGAAACCCGCTACGGTTCGCGGGCCTCGGCGCCGGTGTGATCGCGGCGATCGTGATCGTGGGGCTGGGATTGGGCTACGGAGGAAAGGTCTTTGATTCCGAGGACGCCGGACCCGTGGCAACCGAGGTGACCACGACGGCACCGACGACCACGACTACTCCGCCGCCTACGACCACAACGACCCCGCCCCCGACGACGACGGAGGAAGCCCCTCCGGTCGTCGAGGCTCCGCCAGTCGTGCAGGACACTTACGTGCCTCCCGCGCCCGCGCCCGCGCCGCCACCGCCGGCGATCTACATCCCGGGGCTTCCGCCGATTCTGTTGCCGGTCCTCCCACCGATTCCCGGACTCTGAGGCTCGCTTTCAGCGTTTGGAGTGTCGGCCACCTGACGTGGGGCCGGCCTTGACCGCGCTACCGGGCGGACGGGCGAGAATCACGGCGATGGCAGTGGTGAGTGGAACCGAAAGCGCCAGGGCTATTCCGCCGACAGCGGACCTTACGATCTCGATTGCGACGGCGTCGCCGACCAGGACGTCCTGAAGTGGGCGCCCGCTGACGCTGAAGAGCAGTAGCAGTGGCAGCGCCCCACCCGCGTACGCGAGAACCAAGGTGTAGACCGTGCTGGCGATGTGATCACGTCCGACCCGCATCGCACCGCCGAAGACTTTTCGACGGGACGCATGCTTGTCGAGTTCGGCCAACTCGAATGCCGAGGATGCCTGGGTGATGGTGACGTCGTTGAGAACGCCGAGCGAGCCGATGATGAAGCCCGCCAGCAGCAGGCCGGTGATGTCTATGTGCTCGATATAGGTCTGAACATTGGTGTTCTGCTCTTCAGACAAACCGGTGAGGTGTGTCAGTTCAATGCAGAGGTAGGAGAGAACCGCGGCGAGCACCATGGCGGCAAGGGTGCCGAGCAAAGCAGAACTGGTCTTGAGTGAGACCCCGTGCGCCAGATAGAGAACCGCGTACAAGATCACCGCCCCGGCGACCAGCGCAACCGGTATCGCAGGCTTGCCGTCGAGCAGAGCGGGTAGGAGAAACCCGACGACTACGCCGAAGGCGATCACCAGGCCGACGAGTGCGCGCAGCCCTCTCCACCGTGCGACTGCGATGATGACGACGGCGAACGCGATGACGATCAACGCCAGCGGGAGCCCACGCGAATAGTCTTCGAAGGAGTACTGCGTGTTTCCGTTCGGGTCGGTCTGACGCACCAGCCGAATGTGGTCACCCACGCGAAGGTCCGGCTGACCGGCGCCCGGAATGACCTCGAGCAATGTCTTCGTTCCGGCATTCGGCCCGGATTCGATATCGACGATACTTCGCTGGCACTGGTAGGCGGAGGTAGGCGGCGGTTGCGGGGCACCGACGAATACCCTTCCAGCGGAGGAACTTCCGCAGTCGCCGAGATCCTGCATCGTGACGGTGCCCGCCTCGGTTTCCACCGAGCTGCCGTCGGCATTCTGGAAGGGGAGTGGGACGGGAATGGTGTTCTTGTCCGGCCACAGTGCGACAGCTGCCGCGACGACGACCATGCCGATGACGACGAGCAACCCGATGACGACGCGTGATGCGGTGGGGCCGATCTGAATGGGGCCACCGTGGCCATGGCCGTGACTCATCGGAAACTGAGTGTCGGACTGGGGATTTGCACCGGTGCAATGTTATCGGCTCCGAAGCGAATGGTCAGCTTCTGACGGCAGTGTCGGTGAAAGGCAGTGTCGCTGCAAGGCAGAGTCGGCGAAAACCGGTGCTACCGATGAGGGGTTGTGAAACTGGGATTGGTCGAGCTGGGTGGCGGGGAACAGGGGGGGTTGTCCCCGCCACCAACCTGGTATCCACAGGGGGGGAGGGATACCAGGTGCTCGCGGCACCGAAGTGCTGCTAACTAATGTACCCAATTTCAAACCGATTTGGCGCGTTGTCCAACTACCAATTTCACAACGAATCACGTACCGGTTGGACCGTTTTCACATCGGGGCAGGTCACTAAATAGTTAAAGAGTCAATCAAACCGCCTGGTTTGCGAAAAATGTGACCAAGGTCGCACAAATGCCCCGCAGTTTTACGTTTACGGGGCATTTGTACAACGAATTGTTTACTCGATTTCAGCCGGATTCAGCGTGAGAATCTACTGTTTGTAACTGGTGAGGAAGTTGCCGAATCGCTCGATGGCCACGGCGAGATCTCGGGCCCACGGAAGGGTGACGATCCGAAGGTGATCGTGATTCGGCCAATTGAACCCGGTGCCTTGAACCATCAGGATCTTCTCCTGGAGAAGCAGGTCCTGAACCAATTTCTCGTCGTCGTGGATCTCGTAGACGTTCGGATCCAGACGAGGGAACGCGTAGAGCGCGCCGCGAGGCTTCACACACGAAACGCCCGGAATCATGTTCAATCGCTCCCAAGCGACGTCGCGCTGCTCGAGCAGGCGGCCGCCGGGCAGGATCAGGTCTTCGATGCTCTGGTGACCGCCGAGGGCGACCTGAATGGCGTGCTGTCCGGGGACGTTGGGGCACAGACGGGTCGACGCCAAGAGATCGAGTCCCTCGAGGAAGCCGGCCGCGTGATCCTTCGGGCCCGTGATCGCCACCCAGCCGGAGCGGTAGCCGGCGACGCGGTAGGCCTTCGAGAGGCCGTTGAACGTCAGGCACAGCAGATCAGGGGCAAGTGTTGCCAGCGAGATGTGCTTGGCGTCGTCGTAGAGGATCTTGTCGTAGATCTCGTCGGCGAGCAGCAGAAGCTGATGCTTGCGTGCCAGATCGACCAACTGCTGCAGAACCTCCATCGAGTACACCGCACCCGTGGGGTTGTTCGGGTTGATGACGAGGAGAGCCTTGGTCTTGTCGGTGATCTTGGATTCGATATCGGCGATATCGGGATTCCAGTCGTTGGCCTCGTCGCAGAGATAGTGGACGGGCGTGCCTCCGGACAAGCTCGTCATCGCAGTCCACAGGGGGTAGTCCGGTGCTGGGATCAGAACCTCGTCGCCGTTGTTGAGGAGGGCCTGCATGGTCATCGTGATCAGTTCGGAAACACCGTTGCCGAGGTAGATGTCGTCGACGTCGAGCTCGGGGAAGCCGGGAACCAGCTCGTAACGCGTCACGATTGCGCGCCGCGCCGACAGAATGCCCTTCGACTCCGAATAGCCCTGTGCATAGGGCAGGGCGGCGATCATGTCCCGCATGATCACATCGGGGGCGTCGAATCCGAACGGTGCCGGGTTGCCGATGTTGAGCTTGAGGATCCGGTGTCCTTCCGCCTCCAACCGGGCGGCATGCGCGTGTACCGGTCCACGGATTTCGTACAGGACGTTCTGGAGCTTCGACGACTGCTCCAGCTCGCGCTGCGGCTGACGGTGGCGGACGGGTTCTGGTGTGCTCACGAGTTACATGATTCCACCACTGTGCAAGTGCATTGTCGGGGACCGTGTCGCACGCCCCGTTGGCTATTGTCGAGCGATGACCCCCAGCGAGCAGATTGCAGCCCCGTACGGATCGTGGACTTCTCCGATCGGAGCAGCTGATCTGGCTGCAGGTGGGCATCCTGTCGAGGGTGGACGATACGTCGGTGACGAGATCTGGTGGGCTGAACTTCGTCCGACCGAGGGTGGTCGGACCTCGATCCGTCGATCTGGTCTCGACAACCAACCCGTCGACATCCTCCCCGCGCCGTGGAACGCGCGTACCAGGGTTCACGAGTACGGCGGTGGCGCCTGGACGGTCACCGAGTCCGGAAAACTGGTCTTCAGTGAATTCTCCGATCAACGGGTGTACATCCTCGAAGGAGTCACTCCACGGGCGTTGACGCCCGAACCGGCGTCGCCGGCCGCGTGGCGATACGCAGACCTGCAGATCGTGAACGGCGAGGTGTGGGCGGTTCGGGAAGCGCACGCGGAGGACGGGGCGATCACTCGCGATATCTGCGCGATTCCGCTGGACGGTTCCGGCAACATCCGCTCGATCGTCGGCGGCTCGGACTTCCTCTCGTCACCGAGGCTTTCGCCGAGTGGAACCAAGATCGCCTGGATCGCATGGAACCATCCGCAAATGCCCTGGGACGGTACCGAACTGCGGGTAGCTCCACTCGTCGACGGCGTCGCTCAGGCGTATTCCGTGCTGATCGGCGGACTTGAAGAGTCCGTCCTGCAGCCGGAGTGGATCACCGACGACGAACTCTACGCAATCAGCGATCGCAGCGGCTGGTGGAACATCTATCGCGTCGGCGGCAAGATCAGCCCGATTTGCCCGGTGAACGCGGATTTCGGTGGCCCGCAGTGGCGCTTCGGTGGGCGCTGGTTCGTCGAACTCGGCAACGGGCACCTGCTCACCGCACGCACCGTCGGAACCGACACGCTGGCGGTACTCGACCCGGCGTCGGGGGAACTGCGCGACATCACGATCCCGGGTGTCACCAGCATCGGCCTCATGCAGGTTCGCGGAGATCGGTTACTGCTCATCTCGGGAGGCGCGAAACTGGCGGGCGCGCTACGTGAACTGGACCTCGGTACCGGCGAACTCACCGAAATCCGTTCGTCGGTCGAAGAATTGCCCGAGTCTGCCTATCTTCCGGAAGCGCGAGCCGTCGTGGCTCACGGACACGGGCGAGAAGTTCACGCCGTTGCTTATCCGCCGCGCAGTCCGCGATACAAAGGGCCCGACGATGAACTGCCGCCGTATGTCGCGTTTGTTCACGGTGGGCCGACGGCGCACGTCGCACCGGCCCTCAACCTCGTCTACGCCTTCTTCACCAGCCGCGGAATCGGCGTCGTCGACGTGAACTACGGCGGGTCGACCGGTTACGGACGTGAGTACCGTAATCGATTGCGTGGTCAGTGGGGTGTCGTCGACGTGCAGGACGTCGTCACCGCCGTCAACGGGTTGGCCGAGCAGGGGCTTGCCGATCCGGCCCGCCTTGCCATCGAAGGCGGATCCGCCGGTGGTTGGACCGTTCTGGCCGCACTGACGACGTCCGACGTGTTCGCTTGTGGTGCTTCCTATTTCGGCGTGGCTGAACTGGACCTGTTCGTGCAGGAAACTCACGATTTCGAATCGCGTTACGTCGACGGTTTGATCGGCCCGCTGCCGGAATCTGCCGACCTGTACGCGGAACGTGCTCCACTCAACAACGTCGACGGGTTGAACTGCCCGGTGTTGCTTCTCCAGGGTCTCGACGATCCGATCGTGCCACCCTCGCAGGCGGAGCGATTCCGGGATGCTCTGGTGGCCAAGGGCATTCCGCACGCGTACCTGGCCTACGAGGGTGAATCTCACGGATTCCGCAAGCAGTCGACCATCATCAGCTCACGCAACGCCGAGCTGTCCTTCTACGGGCAGGTGCTCGGATTCACTCCACCCGGCATTCCGACGCTCGAGCTGTGGAAGCCTGCGATCAGTAGCTGACGGCCCCGTGGCTGCGCGCGAAGGCCGCCAGGATCCGGCTTGCCACCAGTGACGGGGTCGACAGGTCGGCCCACGTCCACCTCGCGACCTCCCACCCTGCGTCACGGAGTCGGTCTTCGCGGAGCTTCTCGTTCCAGAGCGCGTCCTCGGGGCTGCGACCGGCGGGCACCAGTCGGCCGTACTTGATGCGGCCGTCGAACTCTCCGATGGTGCGCTGCTCACGCCACAGGAAGTCGACGCGGCCGGCAAACCCTCGAGCGTCGTGGATGTCGACCTGGGGTTCGGGGAGCGGCAGGTGTTCGTGCAGGAACAATGCGAGGCTCCGTGATTCACCGACGCTTTCGATACGGGAGTCCATCGCGGTGAGCGCGTGGAGCGCATGTCGATGGCGCGGATGGTTCGGGCTGAGTGCCAGCGAGGCTGCAACCGCGTCCTTGGTCAACCTTGAACGGTGCAACGCTGAATTGCCCACGACGAGAGCCTGTTCGAAAGTGAGTGTCCTCGCGAGATCCGCAACAGTTCGTGCCGGAGTCGTGACGCGCAGCCCATCGACTTCGGTGATCTCGTTGTCCGCCAGCCATGTCGAGTGCACATGACGTCGAGCGGACTTTCGGCCACCACCTCGCCGGTTCCGGGACAGGTGAACGACGTCGAGCGGAGTGTTCCAGAGTTCGAAACCGTGCAGAACCGCAGCCGAGACGTGGCTGACAGTGGCACCGGGTGAAGCGGCGCAGGCCACGGCCTCTGCCCGCAATCGATGTCGTCCGTATGCGTCGAGGCGGGACAGGTGGCCGCTGTCCACGTACGCACCACGATGGATTCTGGCCCAGGTTCCACTAGCGCAGGCCTGTCGGATCTCGGCATCGGTGCGACCGATCGACAGTTGGTCCGGCCTGCGGATGATATGTGTCTGTTCCCCCATGTCGATCGATCTTGCTGCGCCCGGCGCTGGAAAGGAAGCCGTGACCCCGGGGGTGTGGATAGCCGTGAGTGAACACCACTTGTCCACAGTTCGAACCGGTTTCGCGTCGCTGGAGGGGGTGTTCGGTATGGGGAAACGGTGGCAGGTTCCCGGTGTCGCGCTCTAGGAAACCCTTGCGTCCGGAGCGTTCGCGTGCCAGGCTGTTCAACTATGACTACAGGAAAGGCGGACTCCGCCACCGTCGCGTGAGCGCCGCACCGATTCGCTCGTCGGCATCACATCGAGCGACATTGCCCGAGAACTTCAATCTCTTCGATGAAGACAGTCTGGCCCTGGAAAAGATCCGCGACGTGTGGCTCGAACGCGGATTGTGTACTCGTCCTGCTGATCGAAACACCGCAGAAGCCTCTGTCGCGCAACTGTATCGACGCTCCGGGCTCCCGAAACCGGAGTTCGTCTGGGTCCCGTCGCCGTCTGCTGGTTCGGACCTGATCGTCACCGAAGGACTGTCGACCAAGATGTCATTGGACGGCACCGGCCTCGACTGCGCTTCCGGGTATATCGCGAGCATGTTTGCGGCTTCGCGCCGACGCATGGACGCGCGAATCGAATGTCGGAGAACTGGCTGGCAGATGGAACGCCGGCAGGGGGAGCGCCTGATCAGGGCGTCCATTTGGGAATCGTTGCACACCACGCTGTTCGACGGCGTCGCAGCTGCGATACGAACGATGTTGACCCCGGTGACCGGGGAAGTGACCTGGTACGGGCAGCAGGACGCACATCGAATCGCGTACTACGACACATGCCATCGATTCGGTCTTGCGACCTTCCGCTCGGAAGACCGTGAACTCCTCGACGTGCAGACCGCACTGGCCGACTCGACCGGGTGGTGGTGGGCGTTCGACGACGTGTGCATCATGGCGGAACGACCCACCGCCTTACATGCCGAACCGATTCCGGGCAGCGCGCAGGGAGCACGGCGCTTGCATCATTCTGATTCCCCCGCAATCGAATTCGTAGACGGTACAAAGGCGTTCGTTCTACACGGAGCGATCGTTCCAGACTGGGTAGTGCTCGACCCCACCGCCGAACGCATCGCACACGAGCGCAATGTAGAGATCCGTCGATGTGCAATCGAGCGGATCGGGTGGGATTCCTACATCGAGCTGGCGGGCCTGACACTGGTCGACCAAACCGACGATCCCGGTAACGCCGGTTGCCTGCTGCAGCTCTACGCGTCGCCGGAGGGCTGGGGTCGAAGTGGACGGATTCTCCTCGCGGTCAACGGTTCTCTCGAACGCGACGGGCATCGGCGTCGATACGGCCTTCACGTACCCGGATGGTTTACCTCCGCGTTGGATGCCGCCGGATGGACTTACGGCATCACCGGTACCGACTATTCCCGTCTCGTTCGTCGAACCTGAATCTCGAACCCTCTACCCTCAATCCTCAAACCTTGGGTGATACTTATGAACTCGAACATGACCTTGTCCGCTCTCACCAGCCTCACCGGCCTCGATGTCTTCGACTACCTGGACCAGGAAGTGTCCATTCCTGTGATCGACGGACTTCAGGCGCAAGGCGATCTCATCGTGATCCCGTTTTCGCTGCTCGCAAATATCGTGGCGCCTCTGCCATGGACACGCTCTGTGAGAGTGCCGCTCTCCGGCGTGGAACTGCTGCGAAGTGCGGCGGGAGGGAACCCCCACAGTCTGGTTGCAGACGAAGGGGAGTGCACGTGGTCGACGCCGGTGAAAGATGCTCGGGGCCTTGCACTCGGCATGCTCGACACCCGAGTGACCGCGTACCTCATCCACCCGGAGCACGGCGCGACCGGCATCGCTCCGGGACGATACGTCATCGGCCGGCAGCAGGAAAGGGGCGTCGGGCGTGCGCGCGGTGCGGTGATGCTTGTCGCCGATTGACACGCCGGCCTCGAGTTGGCGGGGGAGTGAGCACCACTTGCGTAGGGCGAGCACCGGTTTCCGTGTGCTGGACGGTGTGTTGGGTCGAGGGAAAGGGTGCTCGGTCGGCAAAGGCTCCCGCACAAACACGAATGCCCTCACCGTGACGGTGAGGGCATTCGCGTGTGGTGCGCTTACTTCTTGCGGCCAGGAGCCTTCGCGCCGGCCTTGAATCCGAGTCCGCCTGCCTTGGGGGCGGGCGGCGCGGCAGCAGGCGCCGGAGCTTCCGCGGGTGCGGACGCCTCAGCAGGCGCTTCAGCGGCGGGTTCTGCCTTCACAGGTTCGGCGGCGGGTTCTGCCTTCACAGGTTCGGCCTCGGGAGCCGGGGCCTCTGCAGCCGGCGCCGGGGCCGCAGCGGGAGCTGCCTTCCGGGCACCGGGAGCCTTTGCGCCCGACTTGAATCCGAGTCCGCCGGCCTTGGCGGCAGGCGGAGCCTTCGGGGCTTCCGCCTCGGCGGCCGGAGCCTCTGCCGGTGCAGCCGGAGCCTCTGCCAGAGCCTCTGCCGGAGCAGCAGCAGGTGCTTCAGAAGCAGGAGCAGCCTTTGCACCAGGAGCCTTGGCCCCACCCTTCATCTGCAGTCCCTTGCCGCCGGGTGCCTTGGCGCCGGACGCCAGGCCCAGACCCTTCGGCTTGGCGACGGGTGCAGCAGCTTCGGGTGCAGCAGCCTCAGCAGCCGGAGCTTCCGCTGCCGGCGCGGCAGCGGCCTTTGCTCCGGGTGCCTTGGCGGCGCCCTTCATCTGCAGTCCCTTGCCGCCGGGAGCCTTGGCCCCGCCTGCCAAGCCGAGACCCTTGGGCTTTGCGACAGGTGCTGCCGGTGCAGCAGCTTCGTCAGCGGGAGCTTCCGCGCTTGCGGCGGGAGCCGCCTTCTTGGCGCCGGGAGCCTTTGCCCCGCCGGCCATTCCGAGCCCCTTGCCGGGTGCCTTGGCACCGGGAGCTTTCGCGCCTGGTGCTTTGGCGAGTCCCTTCATGGCCAGACCCTTGCCTGCCGGTGCAGCCTTGGCTTCCGGAGTCGCGGCAGCTTCCTCGACTTCGGCGACCCGATCCTGCTCGACGGTCTCAGCCTTTGCCTCAGCAGCGACCGGTGCCTTCTCGCGCGGGATCACCTTGATGTTCTCGCCGAGCTGGGCGGGATCGAGACGAGTGACGGAGTTCAGCATCAGCTGCGCGACGTCGACGACCTCGACGCCTTCGCCCTGGCCTTGCTCCTGGCGGGCAGTGACGCCGTCGGTGAGCATGACGCGGCAGAACGGGCAACCCGTGGCGATCTTCTTGGGGTTGGTGGAGAGCGCTTCGTCGACGCGGTCGACGTTGATGCGCTTGCCGATGTTCTCTTCCATCCACATGCGAGCACCACCGGCACCACAGCACATGGAACGTTCGCCGTGACGCGGCATTTCGACGAGCTTGGAGCCTGAGGCTTCCATGAGTTCACGGGGAGCGTCGTAAACCTTGTTGTGGCGTCCGAGGAAGCACGGGTCGTGGTAGGTGACGTCTTCGCTCACGGACGCAACCGGGATCAGCTTCTTCTGGCGCACCAGACGGTTGAGCAGCTGAGTGTGGTGCACGACCTCGTAGTCGCCGCCCACCTCCGGGTACTCGTTGCCGAGGGCGTTGAAGCAGTGCGCACAGGTGACGACGATCTTGCGCTTCTTCTGCTCGATACCGTCGAAGACCGAATTGAGCATCTCGATGTTCTGCATCGCGAGCTGCTGGAACAAGAACTCGTTGCCGGCACGACGTGCGGAGTCGCCGGTGCAGGTTTCGTCGGCGCCGAGGACCATGAACTTCACTCCCGCGGTGGCGAGGAGTTCGGCGACGGCCTTGGTGGTCTTCTTGGCACGGTCTTCGTAGGCGCCGGCGCAGCCGACCCAGAAGAGGTACTCGTAGTCCTCGAAGCTGTCGGCGTCCTTGCCGAAGACGGGGATCTCGAAGTCCATCTCGTTGATCCAGTTGAGGCGATCCTTGGAGTTCTGACCCCAGGGGTTGCCCTTGTTCTCGAGGTTCTTGAACAGGCCGGCGAGTTCGGAGGGAAACTCCGATTCGATCAGGACCTGGTAGCGACGCATGTCGATGATGTGGTCGACGTGTTCGATGTCGACGGGGCACTGTTCGACGCAGGCGCCGCAGTTGGTGCAGCTCCACAAGGTTTCGGCGTCGATGACCGGGGCCATCTCACCTTCGACGGTTTCACCGACGAGCTTGCGGTCGGCCTCGAGGCGCGCGGCCTCGGGGATGGCTGCGAGGGCGCCTTCCTTGACATTGCCTTCGCTGTCGACGAGACCGATCTCGTCGCCGCCCATGTCCTTGCGTCCACCAGCGAGCAGGTACGGGGCCTTGGCGTAGCCGTGGTCACGCAGCGACATGATGAGCAGCTTGGGCGAGAGCGGCTTTCCGGTGTTCCACGCGGGGCACTGGGACTGGCAACGACCGCACTCGGTGCAGGTGGTGAAGTCGAGCCAGCCCTTCCAGGAGAAGTCTTCGATGTTTCCGGCGCCGAGAGTGTCGGTGTCGGGGTCGACGTTCTCCATCGTCAGGACTTTGCCCTTGGACATCATGGGCTTTGCCGCGCCGAGGGCGACGGTGCCGTCGTCTTCACGCTTGAAGTAGATGTTGAAGAACGCCGAGAAGCGGTGCCACGCGACGCCCCAGGTGATGTTGCGGCCCACGATCGCGAGCCAGATCATGCCGGTCATCAGCTTCACGAATGCGAACACCGAGATCATGACGGGGCTGGCGGGAAGCAGTTTCGCGACCTGCATGGTGAAGAAGTCGGTCCACGGGTTGGCGTGACCGTAGGTCGCGATCTTGCCTGCCTTGACCATGATCATGCCCAGGCCCTCGAGCAGGACGATGCCTTCGATGACGTAGGCAGCCTTGAAGTTGGAGCCGCCGAAACGGGACAGGCGCGCGGGCAGACGCGGGTGGTTGAGCTGACGGATCACGATCAGCGTGGTGATACCGATGACGGTGCCCAGGCCGAGGATCTCGTCCCACAGGTGCCACGCCCACGTGTTACCGAAGATGGGCCAGTGGAACTCGGGGTTGAACGTCTGGCCGTAGGCCTCGAACCACAGCAGGAACCCACCGAGGAAGCCGACCATGACGAGCCAGTGGGCCCAGCCGACGCTGCGGAACTTGTTCATGCGCGTGTGCGCGATGAACTCGATGATCATCTGCTTGAAGCGAGGGAAGAACGGGCGCCATCGATCGGGTGCCGACTGGCCGATGCGCACGGTGTTGAACATCCTCAGCGCGCCTGAGAGGAAGATGTACCAACACACCAAGCTCAGCAGAGCACCAATCGTGCCCAACGTAATCGTCAGGGCATTCATGTCGCGGCCTTTCGTTTCAGGGCGACGCGTCGGCCACCTCGGGACAGCCCACTGATACTAACCTGCGTTATGTTACCCGCCAGTAACTAGCATTACCAGCCTGTAGGTACCGGCTGGTAACCGCTCGTGGCCTGGAGAGATCAATCTTCTGCGTCGGACGGGCTGGGCCAGACGCAGACATGTCTGGTCGTCACGTTAGGCGGTGCCCGTCAGGTGTCCATCTGTCAGGCAGCCCTAACTCGGGTTCCGAGCAGGTGAGAACAACCGACCGGCTGTTATCGTTACGCCCGTCACGCACAGGGGAAACGGGTGGTGTGAGTCATCGACTGACGCCCGCCCGATCCCGGGGAGGATCAAAAATGTTCATTCGAAAAGCTGCGGCCGTCGCAGCGATGACCATTGCCGCTACGGGCATCGCTGCAGGTACTTCTTACGCAGCTCCGGAGACGTCACCCGACGTTTCGTACACCGCCGAGGTCGTCGACCAGGCCGTTGTCACCACCATCGACGCCGGAGCATTCCGGGTCTCGGGCGACGGAACTCACGTCGACTTGCAGAACAGCCAGGGCGCAACTCTCGTGAGCCTTCCGCTCGCGTTCAACCTCGGCGACGTTCAGTTCCCGTTCGACGAGACCGTCAGTGAGGACGGCAAGACCCTCACCCTCAAGCCGAACCTGGACCCGGCCAGCTCCAAGCCGAAGCCGGTCGCTGCCGAGTTCACCCCGGTTGCTTCGCCTGACGAGGATCAGAAGGCAATCGAGAAGTTCCAGTCACAGCTCGGGCTTGCCACGCAGATCGGTAGCCTCACCGGCACGATCGTCGGGGCGGTCATCGGTTGCATCGTGGGTCTGCCCGGCCTGGTCGTCGGCTGCCTGCCCGGCATGGTCACAGGGGCCGGTATCGGTGGAGTCGCCGGTACCATCCTCGCCGGCGGCGGAACTGCCGTCGTCGCGGGCTTGGACCTGATCAAGGTTCTGAACGCTCCGGCTGGAACAACTCTCTTCCAGTAGAACGTCACGAACGCCGAAACGGGCGCCACACCTTCAGAAGGTGTGGCGCCCGTTTTGCTGTCTCGAGTAATGCGTGTGATCAGTAGTCGCGAACCTTCAGGCCTGGGTTGGCGGCGAGGATGTCGTTGATCGGCGTCGCGTACTGGGTCGGGGCTTCTTGCCCGAACAGTGTCTCTGCCTGAGCGATCTCGCACAGGGGAGAGGTGGCGACGTTGGACGCACTCGTGATGCCCACTGCCAACGTTCCGGAGACGATCGGGCCACCGCTGTCACCCTGCAGGACGCAGATGTTGGTGGTGAAGCCGTTGTCGAGGGTGTGATCCAAAACCTTTGCGACGCGGTTGACGCCGGTGACGACGCCGCAGCTGAAGCCTGTGGTCGATCCTGCCTTGCAGACCGGGGCGCCCACGACAGGATCGGCGGTACCGGTGATGTTGACCGAGCGGTTGAACGGGACCCGCACGCTGTTGTTCTCGAAGCGGTACTTCGCGTTGTCGTCGATGTTGATGATCGAGTAGTCGCGCCCGTCGAAGCTGCTCTTGGCGAAGTACCCGACGCGGGGCCCGGTCTGGTTGTTCACCATCGGGAAGACCTGGCTGGAGTTCGAGGTGCCGGCAGCGGCACGGTTGGGATCGCAGTGACCGGCGCTGATGTTGACTGTGCGTCCTGAACCGTCGGTGCCGTTGAAGCCGAATGAACAACGCAGTCCAGTGTTACCGGAGGTTGCGCCGAAGGCGTCTCCGCCCAGTGCAGCGTCGCCGGTTGCGGATCCGGTTGCGGGGATGAGGTCCGCGACGATCGGGGGAACCAGTAGCGGAGCAGCGGTATGGACGACGGTCCGCTTCAGGAATTCAGGCAATTCGATGCCGGCGGCAGGATCGGCCGTGAGGGCGACTCCGTTGCCGACGACGTCGACGGCGATGCCACGCACGAGGTCTGCGACCTCGGCAGGCTGCGAATCGAGCCAGGTGTTGAGTGCCGAGAGTTGACCTTGCAGAGCCTGCTCGCTCTGCGCGACGTCCTTGACCTCGAAACCGGCCTTCTCGGCGGCCTCGCGGGCAGCATCCTTGTCGCGACCGTCAGCGAGAGCGACGATGCCCTTGCCGAGGTCGTCGAGCCACACTCCGGCAAAAGAGTCGGGAAACTGGACGCGCGCGATGGCGGCGAACTCCGCGAGCTTCTGCGCGAGTTCGGAACGCGAGACGAACTGGTCGGGCGTCAGCGCCAGGTCGTGCTGTAGGGCTTCGGCGAGTTCGACGGGCAGATGGGCTGCCTGATCGGATACCCCGGATTCGTTCGGTTCTGCGTTCGCGACCGCGGTGATCGGTCCGAGGAGCAGCAGCGCGGCCGAACCGAACACTGCGGCGCGACGTGCGATGGAGCTTCGCATGTGGGCCTTTCCACTTCGTTGACCGTGTACCACCCCCCTGGGAGCACACGGATACGGCTCACGGACTTGTGGTGAGCCGATCACAGTCGACCATGACTATATGGGTTCGAACGCGCTATTCCCACCCGTTACATGAGCAGACAGCGCTGACCCCGACCGACAACAGCACTGTGCCCGCCGATCGCGAAACGGATCGGCGGGCACAGTGCGTGAATCAGTGGTTGGTCAACCTGCAGTGCGGACGCGGATTCCGGCACCGACACCGCCACCGGAAGCGCGATCTGCCGCGTCGAGGATGTCTCCGACCGGAATACCCAGATTCGAGGTTCCACCGGAGGTCGCCAGTACCAGGTTCGCTTCGTTGCAACTGGGTGCTCCGCTGCTGTTGGAGCCGCTGGTGATGCCCAGAGCCAAGGTTCCGGAGACGATGGCGCCGCCACTGTCCCCGGCGAGGGTGCACGCGGTGCCGGCGAATCCGCGAACGGTTCGTGAATCACCGTCCGCCATGACCAGTTGAGTTTCGACGCGATCGGCTGCCACGACACCACAGGTGAAGGACGACGTCTGGCCGGACTTGCAGATGGGAGCGCCGATCACGGGACGTGCCGTTCCGGTGATCGCGAGGGTGGTCCCGTTGGCACCGCGGACGGCAGCACGGTCGAGGCCCGCGTCGATGCCGGACTGGTCGAACTTGATGACCGAGTAATCGAGATCGCCGGCGTTGTTGCCGACGGAAGACTGTGAGAATGCTCCGATCAACTGACTGTCGTCGACGTTCGCGTGATTCGGCAGGTAGACGGGCGACTTCGAACCCTCGGCCGGATTACAGTGTCCGGCACTGATATTGAGAGCATTGTTCTGATCGTCGACGGCGTTGAACCCGAACGAGCAGACCGAGATGTTCTCGGTCGGTGTCTCGCGAATGGGGCCTGTCGACGTGATGTAGGTGTCGCCGCCGAGTGCTCCGGGATCAACCGATCCGCCACCGTCCGGGCTGACAACGATCTTGGTGTTCTCGAGCAGGGTCGGAAGATTGAGCGCCTGCCCGACGGGGCTGTTCGCGACGTCGATGACGACCTGGTTGTTCAGGACGTCGATAGTCGCCGAATTGACTGCGCGTGAGATTTCCTTGGGCAGCCCGGCAATCCATCCGTTGACGTCGGCCAGCGTCTTCTCGAGGGTGTCGGCGGAGACGGGGGCGACGTGCGTGCGGTAACCGTCGTCGGCCGCGATGCGTGCAGCTTCGGTGGTGGTGACGGCTACGACGGGTTGACCGTCGAGTCCCATCCACGAGCCGGCGTAGTCGCCAGGGCGCTCGGACTTGAATTCCTGGGCGTATGCACCGAGTTCCTGAGCTTTGGCAGCGCGGTCCAGATACTCCTGTGGGGAGATCTTCAGATCGCGTGTGATCGCCTCGACCAGCTCAGCCGGAAGCTGATCTGCCCCGAGCTGTTCGACATGCGTGTCGGAGGCGGGCTCTGCCGATGCCGTCGTGGTGAATGGAGCTGCGAGCAGTAGTGCCGAGGCGCCGACCACAGCGGTGCGGATCGCCAACGAGTTACGCATGAAATCCCTTCAAGTCCCCGGCACCGAGCCGGTAGGTACCGCACCCACCATAGGGGAAAAGTTTCGACGAGGAATATGTGCCTGTTGTCGGCAAGTCGAATTATTCTGTCTAACTTGGCATTCCGGGTCTCGGGGCCAATGGCATGACGGGCATGTCGGGATTCGGAACCACCGGATCGGTTGTGTCGGTCGGGTTGGACGGCTGCGTCGGCGTTGTCTGTGTATCAGTGGGGTCGGTCACGGCGGGAGTGTCCGGGGTATCCGGATCGACCGGATCCAGCGGTCCGACGACCGGCGGCAGGTTCTCGATCCGAAGGGGATCGATCTGGATGGTGATCGGCGATCCCTGTTGCGCGGGGACGTTCGCCGTAGTGGATTTCTCTGTACCGGTGCCCGGACTCACCGGAATGGGCTGGGATTCGGATGAGGTCGATTCTGCTTCGGATGCCCACGACTGCGCCGTCGGCTGCGCGCCGAGAGCGGGTACTTCCGGTGGAGGTGAGGTCGCTGATTGCGTGCCTGTCCCGGATGAACTCGTCGGGGTGGCAGCTGTGTCCGTCCCGGGGGACAGGGAAGATTGTGCGTCGAGAATCCTGGGTGCTGAAATGGTCGGAGTGTGTCCGATGATGACCGCGGCCGCGCAACCCGACACCGTCAGAAAGACTGCGGCGGCTGCTGCGGCGATGATCGGTCGGCGCTCCGACCGCCACTGGCGATTCAGCCAACCGTCGATGCTCGGTTCTTTCGTGACCGGTGCCTCCACGCCGGATTCCGGCTCCGGTTCGATCAGAACGAACGGCGGAAACTCTTCGGGGGTGTCCTCTGGCTCGGCAAAATCGGTTGGCTGGGGTTCGGGACAGGTAGAGGTGATCGAGAAGGGTGCGGCCAACGCAGCGGCTCCGCGAGCAGCACGGTCGTCGGCGTCAGGATCCGCGAGCCAAGCCGCAGAGGCTTCATCTTCTGAAATCAGTTCGACGCCGTCGAGATTCATGCTGTCGAGTGCGCCGCGCAGTACGTCGACGGAATCGCTCGACCAACCCGCGGGGATCACCGCAGAGATGTTCAGGTTCTGATCGGTGAGTGTTCGGACTTCCTTGACCAGGCAATACATCGCTGTCGCTACCAGTTCCTCCCCTCGCGTCATGTGCTCGGAAGTTGTCGGTATCGTCGGTGCCGACCCTGTCGAGGAACCCGCGCAACCCGGTGGACCCCGCCGCGGTTCCGCCTAGCTGCACGGTGCCGTCGGGGGCGTGGTGCAGAACCGATTCGCGTTCGAGGGTCACCAGCTCCGAGTCAGGTCTCGCGATCGCAGCAATGCTTCGTTTGTTGCCGACGGCGAGTCCGACTCCCCACTTCATAGCGATCCCCGTTTCACAGTTACCGAACTTTGCTCGGCAGGCATGTCCTGATTCCTGTGAAAACTATCACTTAAACGGATATACGCAACCCTCTGGACAATATGCAGCTAACTACTTGTTCGGCGGTGTCATGCTGCGAAGGATAGTGAGCAGTTCCGAACGAGACTGCGCCCCGACGCGCCGCTTGATGCGTGCGACATGGTGCTCGACGGTTTTAGCGGAGATGTAGAGGCGTTCGCCGATTTCCCGATACGTCAGTCCGACGACGACGAGTTCGGCAACTTCTTGTTCGCGCTCGGTCAACACCGACGGTGGCGCCGCACTTGTGGCGGTATCGGTTGCACTTGTCTCGGCCGTCGACGTTGTGCGTAGCGAGCGCGCAACGTGGAGCAGTGCCGTGGCCGATTTGGTGTCCGGGGTGCGCAGCGCTGCTTCGCCGGCGAGGCGAGCGGCGTCCCACGGGAGTCCGATCCGACTGAGCGTTCGTGCGGCGGCTTCGACACCGTCTGCGTCGACGTTGCCTTGCATCAGTAGGAGCCACTGGCGTCCGGCGATCGCCAAACCGGCTGCGTAAGTGTGAGTTTTGGCTGATTCGGCGAGTGTATGGGCGTGTGGGAGGAGATCGGCCGGCGACTGCGAGAGGATCGACGCCTGGACGCCGTACCAATGCAGCGGCGACGACCACAGCGGCGGCTCGCCGAGCGCGCGGAGGAGTGAGCGCGCGTTGTCGACGAGATGCTCGACCTGCTCGGTCTCCTCGAGCCGTACTGCCGCAAGCCACAGTTCGCCGATGGGAAGCAGATTGAACAGATCAACGCTGCAGGACGAGAGGGTGCCTGCCGCGCCCGACCAAGCTCGACGCAGCTGGGCGAGATCGCCGGAACGCCGAGCGAGACCCACGATCAGAGCATGCAGAAACAGTGCGTCACGCTCGCGGAGGGGGCCGCGGACTACCTCCTGCGGTAGGTCTTCGAGAATCGCGTCCTGCCCGCGGACCATCGCGATCCAGGCGCCGAGAAGGTGAAGTCGCGCCCACGTGTGGCTGCTTGCGTCGTCGGCGGCGATCGCGGCCGTGACGACAGCGGCGGCCCGTTCATGGGCGCCGTTGTGCAGGAGTGCAAGAGCTACCAGCGCCGGGGCGGAATCAGGCTGGAATTCAGATGTGTCGGCTCCGCCGGGGAGCGAGAGTGCGCGCGACATCGTGTTGAGCGCACTCGGTGCGCTCCCGGTGACCGATTGCATCAGTCCGTTGGCCAGTGTGGTAGCGCCGACCGTCGAGCTCGACGGTGATCCGGTGTGTCCGGTGAGCGCCGCGTTCGCGTCATCGACCTTGCCGATGCCGAGGAAAGTGATTGCGGCGAAGGGGGATTCGTTTCCGGTGCGCCCTGGCCCCAGCCAGGTGTAGAGATCTGCAGCGGCGCCGAGTTGGCCGCATGCTGCGGACGAAGCTGCGCGGATTCGCACCGCCGCAGCCAATCTCGCGTCGTCGAGATCGGGTGCGGCGATGACGGAATCGGCCAGACGGCAGGCAGTGTCGAGGTCACCACTGCGAGCCGAGACCTGGGCGTACAGCAGCGTGTCGGCCACGCCGAGAGGCTCGATCGAATTCACGCGGCGAAAGAGATCTGCCGCGACCGCCGGCGTGCTCGCCTCGACGGCGTCTCGTAGTACACCCGTGAGATCGCGGTGGCGGATGCCGGAGTCGAAAAGTCTTCGTGCTGTGTCGATATCGAGGGTTCTCGTGTGTGCGCGTGATTCGACGATTCTGATCAGCTCGCTGCGGATACGCCCGGTGCTCGTCGACTCGGCGAGCACGCTCGCGACGAGTGGTGATCGCGAACCGAACAGTCCGGTCGCCAGTGCCCGGTCGAATGCAGCTGTGAGGCTGAACTTCTCCTGTCCCAGATCGAGCTCGAAGGCGTCGATGTCCGGGACGGCGAGTGAAACTTCGAGGATCTCGCGCTCGATCGGATGCAGAGCGGTGACCTGGTGGAGGATGTGTGTGCGTATGGCGTTCGGCATTTCCAGGCGGCCTGCCGAGGCGGCGGCGAAGTACGCTTCGATCGCCCCGAAGGAACCACCGGACAGATGCTCGAGCGCCACCACGGCGCGGTCGTCGAGCGGGACTCTTCGCTCGGCCGCGATCTTCCGAATATCGTTTCGGTTCAACGGGTTCAGATGCAACACGGTGCCGAAACTCGAGATGTTCGAGTAGATCGGTGCGAGTGGTGGATCGATCCGATCGGAGGCTACGACAACTCCGAGGTCGTCACGTTGGACAAGCTCTTTCAGGGCACGGATTTCATCGGAGGTCAGAGCTTGCGCGTCCGCGATCACCACAATCGCGTCGGCGGGGACGTCATGCGTGACTGCGGTGACCACGGGCTTGTCACCCGATTCGATTCGCTTCCGTACAACCCTCGTCACTTGGGGCCGAGCGCTGGCATCGGTCCCGGTGACGAATAGGCGCAGTGGCGATGCAGTCAGGTCGACGTCGCGCAAAAGTCCTGCGATGAAAGACGATTCGGTGCCGTTGTCACGGTTCATCGAAAGACCGCCGGTCAGCGGATCGGTGCGGTGACGCCGCCGACGACACCACCGACCACGTTTCCGACACCACCGACGACGTTACCGAGACCTCCGACCACGCCGCCGACTCCGTTGCCGACACCGTCGACCAGACCGCCGACTCCGTTTCCGATGCCGGTCGCAGCGTCACCGACACCGGTCCCGACGCCGGCTCCAGGCGCGGGTGCGGGTGCGGGTGCCGGGGCGGGAGCAGGTGCGGGCGCCGG
>OBNE01042092.1_pt1 | contig 73128 bp, 113 predicted proteins | sample 1670241 | NCBI WGS metagenome assembly OBNE01 (sample SAMEA104232318, study PRJEB22302) | groundwater metagenome | biome: forest; feature: aquifer; material: groundwater | place: USA | collected 2011-08-07 | depth 6.7 m
CGAAGGTGAGAACAAGTTCATTGAGTACTACCCGAACGTCAAGTACTTCGTGCAGCAGCAAGATGGGTCAGTGAGCAGAGTACCTCGTATCCCTCGTGAAGGCGAGAACTGTGTTGCAAAGATATTCAGACTGTACTCCGACATGGTCGGCAAGAAGCCTGAAGAAGTCAGCGACAAGCAGTTCCTTCTGGGACTCGAAGGCTTGAAGGCAACCATCACTACAGCGAGCGGAACGTTTGCTGGAAGGAAGTGGATGCGCAACGACATCATCAAGCTGACCAAGTAGGTCAGTTAGGTTTGAAGATAGTCTACATGAAGACATAGGTCTCCGTGTAGGCTATCTTCTCCTTTTCATATTCCCATGGCAATCCGACTCAGTTTCAACCAAGCGCGCTCATTCATTGAGTGCAACAGAAAATGGTACTATAAGAAAGTACTGCAGCTCCCCGATGATGGTGACAAGAAGTACGCTGATGCCGGAACAGTCGTTCACGACACACTTGAAGCATTCTACAACGAGAACCGAACGAGTCTCGCCGGACAGCCAGCTGCTGTTGCCCAACCATTCTTAGAGAAGTATCGTTCAGTCTTCGATACGAACTGGGCGAAGTATCAACCACGCTTAGAGAAAGAAACGTACTGGCGCATGGTCGATAACGGCATGCATGCAAGTTCACCCGATGGAGCACCACTCCATCTCTCAAGTTGCGAACTTGAAATCTTCTTCCCCGACTTCGTTGCATACATTGACGGAGTCCACTCATTCTATACTTCTTCTGACCCGAGCCGTGAAGGACTCATCATTGATTGGAAGACGAGCTCACGGAAAGCAGAGAAGGACAAACAGTACACAGAGCAGGTGCTCGCATATGCTTGGATGTACTGGCGCAAGTTCCACAAGCTGCCAGCTGCATGTGTAGTCTACTATCTCAAGAACCACAATGACAGGCTCGTTGTGATTCCCACAATGGCTGACGTCATGAAGATTGATGCTCTCTATAAAACAGTCGAAGGAGACATGGAGATGCTGCTTCCCTTCAAGGATGAGCCGAGTAAGTTCACTCGTGTCTCCGCTACACAAGATGCTCCTGAATGCTACTGGTGTCCGTACAAGACGCAGTGCTCAGCTCCTGATGATATTGAGACGTGGAACTTAGTTGTGCAGGGAGACTGCATCGTCATCAAGCAACACGTCGATGAGAAGATACACATGATGCTCGAGAAGCATCTCAACTACAAGTTGAAGGATGCGTACTTCGTTGCAAAGATGGTGATGGCCAAGACAGGCAAACACTACGACGGTGTTGTCAGGTTATGGAACCGCGGCAAGAAGCAAGCACCCATCGGCTTCATTCACTACGTCATGACTGTGCTGCAACAGTGGAGCGAGTACCACGGCAGAAAGACAAAGTTCATTCTCGAAGATAACCGCACACCATTCCAACATCTTGTCGGCTGGCCTGAAGCGCTCATTGATGTGACGCTCTATGACTACCAAGAGCTTGCTGTAAAGGAGGCGCTGCGTGCACACTACGGCACCATAGAGGTACCAACTGGTGGTGGCAAGACTATGATATGTGCCGAGCTCATGCGTCGCGCAAAGGGCAAAGCACTCTTCGTGATTGACAACAAAGACTTGCTCTGGCAAACCAAGACTGAGTATGAGAAGTATCTCGGCCTCTCATGTGGTATTGTTGGCGCTGGCGAAGAAGACTGGAGCAAGCACGTCACGCTTGCTACAGTGCAGACACTCACTCAACGAATCAAGAAGAAGGACCCAACTACGCTGGCAGAGCTAGCAAAGATTCATGTGCTCATTGCAGATGAGTGCCATCTCTGGGCGGCGAAGAGCTACTCTGTACTTAGCAAGTCACTCAAGAATGTCAGATACAGAATAGGTTGCTCAGGTACTATCATGCGCGATGATGGCAATGAGAAACTCATTGAGGCATACATCGGCTCAAAGGTCTACACGATTTCTCCGGCTGAGTTGCGTGAGAAGAACGTCATCATGATGCCGAGAGTCGTCTTCCTCTCACACAGCGGACATGTCTCAGCTGAAGAATGGAAAGACGCATACGAACAACTCATTGATGATAGCAACCGCAACATCACTGTGCTTCAAGCAGCAACAAACATGTTCATCAAAGGAAAGAAGGTACTCATTGTCTCACGACGCATCAAGCACTGCCGTTGGATATTCGACAATCTCAAAGAAGCACACGGAGACAACGTCTGGCTCGTCATTGGTGAGACAGAAGATGAGAACAGAAAAGGACATGTCGCTTCATTCAAAGATGCCGAGGCGGGGATTCTCGTTGGCAACATGAGCATGTTCAACAAGGGTATGAATGTACCTGACCTTGATGTCATCATCAATGCCACTGGCAATGCTGGTGACGTTGCAACAATCCAATCACTTGGACGAGTACTTCGATGCTCACCTGGAAAAGAGCAACCACTCTTCATTGACTTCGACGATAGAGGTTCATTTGTTGATGAGCACACTGCAAAAAGAAAAGCGGCATTTGTCAAGCGAGGATATCCAATAGAGCCTACAACACTCGAAAAGCTATGACAATATTTTTATATAGATATGAGTTACATATCTATATCAATCAGATAAGGAGGAAATATACATGGCGTTGATTATCGAGAACGGACCACACACAATCCGGAAGCATGAGCTCATTCGACTTCTGGACCGTGAGCAAGATGTCAACAAGAGAACAGCGATGGAAGCTGAGCTCGAAATCTTAGAGACAAAGATTCGAGAGAACTACATGCAGCATCTCAAGGAGCATCAATCTCAGATACGAGATGAGCGGCCAAACATGAAGGGCATGAGCAAGAACAAGGTGAAGCAAGTCTTCGGAGACTACTTCCTCGAGCTCATCAAAGACTTAGATGATAACATGAAGAAGGGGATTGGCAGATACATGTACAAGAAGTTCAAGGGTAAGGGTGGCGAGGACGATGACTGACTATTCTGTGATAAACATTGTTGAGGAACGCGAAGCAATCCTCTTTGTCCTCTGGGATGGAACCCAGAAGGCACTGAAGAGGATGCCGTTCCTTTCCTACTTCTTCGTTCTCAAGAGTGATGGTGAGTTGTATGAGAAAGACTTCGTGCTTGCCTTCGGCAAAGAGTATGCTCTCTCTTGGGTGAATGCCAAGAACTGTGATGCGAATGGTCCGGCGAATGTTGACTACATGCGCATTGAGACCACCAACAACTTCATGCGAGTCAAGCTACGCAACTGGTGGGAAGACCGAGGCGTGAAGACATACGAAGCCGACATCAAAGCCAACAAGAGATTTCTCATCAACAACCCCGACGTTCCCCTACACGCTTCTAATCTCAACTACACATTCATTGACATCGAGACTGATGACCGTAAGCCATTGCGCAAAGACAAGGACGGCGTCATCATCGCCGATGCTTCTATCCTCTCTTTCTCAGCCGTTGATAGTACTGGTGCTGAAGTCTCATTCGTGAATGAAGGTACGAATGTACCTGAAGAACGAGAGCGTGACTTGCTCGTTCAGATAGGTGAGTACTTGCAGAAGTACTGCATCGCTCTTGGCTGGAACAGTTCGAAGTTCGATATTCCCTACATCAAACAGCGGATGGAGATTCACGCGGTGCCATTCAACTGGGAGCACATCGTCGAGCTTGACTTCATGGAACTCTTCAAGAAGAACTTCCGTCACAGCTTACCAAGCTACAAGCTCAACGCAGTTGCAAAGAGTGTTGTCGGTGAAGAGAAGCTTGACCACCCAAAGGGTAACGGCAACATCTACAACTCATGGGTCAACACACGTGACCACCTCATCGAATACAATCTACAAGACTCACGACTGCTCAAGAAGATTAATGAGCGGCTTCAGTTCGTTGAACTACACAAGACCATCAGTGACTTGGCTCACTGCTTGATGCGAGAGACACTCCAGAACAGTTTGAGTATGGACGTTCTTTTGATGATTGAATATCGTCAACAGAACATCGTCATGCCAAGCAAACCAACTCGGGAAGAGATGGATGTGTTCGAAGCACTCGGTAGCATCGGTGGTGGCTACACCACATGTCTGAAGAAGGGACTGCATAGACGTGTAGAGATTTTCGACTACAAGAGCATGTACCCATCAGTCATCATCACATGGAACATCTCACCTGAGACCATGTTCAACCGAGAGATGCCAGAATGTATTGTCACTCCTGACGACTGGAACGAAGACACGGGTGGGCGCAGGTATCATCCCAAAAGATATTTCTCACGCGACAAAGGTGTAGTGCCCACCGTGCTCCAGCGTTTGATTGATGAGAGAGACAAGACGAAGTACTCAATGAAGCAGTTCTTGAAGACTGAGCCAGCAAAGTACCAACAGATGTACTTGCATCAGTATGCTCTCAAGGTCTTGGCTAATTCGGTGTATGGTATCCTTAGTTTCTCACGTTCTCGGTACTACTCATTCGACTTAGGTGACTCAGTCACATCATGCTGCCGTGCTCTCACGAAGAGTTGCTATGCATACTTTGAGTCAGTCGGCGGCATTCCGATTGGAGGAGATACAGATAGCGTCTTCGTCTCACTACCTGAAGGCATGACGAATGAAGAATGTGACAAGCAGCTCGCTGAGTACATTGATTCTTGGCTCAAGCAATGGAACATCACAGCACACTGCATCGTCTTCGAACATGAGAAGACTGTGGGACCAATGCTCTTCGTCATGAAGAAGAACTACGCATATCTCTGTGAAGCCGAGAAGAGCGAGAAGAACCCGCTTGGCTTAACGCTCAAAGGATTAGAGTGTGTGAAGAGTGATGCTAATCCTCTTGCTGCAAAGCTTCAGAAAGAGTTCGTCATCGGCATGCTCACTGACAAGATTGAAGTGAATGCTTGGATGACTCGCATGATGGATGAGTACACACGCTGTGTTGATATGAAGCTGACGACTGCTGAAGTCACCATGAGCAAAGAACTCACAAAGCCAGCTGAGGAGTATGGTGGCTACACTATTGATAAGAAGACAAAGAAGCCGAAGGTCAAGAAGGATGGCACACTACAGGCTCGACCGATTCCTGCTCACGTGAAACTTGCTCAACGAATGGCAGCAGAGGGACACGACATCGCAGTCGGCATGAAGATACACTACGTCGTAGTGGGACAGAAGCCACTCGAGATTGTCTCAGCTGATACTCACAAGGGAGAGTACGATGCTCTCTATTATTGGACGCGCTTAGTGAAGCCGTCCGTCAAGGTGATGGCCGCTAGTGGCTTAGGCTTTGATTTCAACAAGCTTGGTGTTCCCAGAAAAGTACTCGTGAAGTACGTCTCGGCAGAAGATGATGGTGAGGAGGATGAAGACGAATGAGTGATGAACCAACTAAACATAAGTCAGATGGCTGCAAGCAATTGACGCTGCCAAAGTTTTTCGGGTGGGTGAGTGAGGACAATGTTCAGGAACTTTAGATTCGATTTGTTTGTGCTTGGCGCATTCCTTGCATTCTATGTCTATGCTCTTATGAACATCTGGAACAGCCAATGGGAAGCATTGCTGTGGAACATTGGATGGATGTTTGTCTTACTCGTTGCTGTTTCATACTGGGGCTACTGGCTCCCGAATGGTGTGAGACGCAGAAAGATTGTCATCGTTATCAAAGACGGATTGAGTGGCTTTGATATCAATGTCCGCTCGTATCCGATGGTACACAATAATGAGAGACTATCAGCCGCAACATACTTAGGCATGAAGACTATTAAATTCGTTCAGAGAGAAACAAGAAAAATGAAAGCGGAGGCTGAGAAACGTGCAGATGACCCTTTATCACGGTACCAATGATAAGCATGTGAAGTTGACGAAAGACAGTTGCTTCACTGATAAGCTATTGACAGCGAAAGACTATGCCCTCTACTGGGTTGACCAGTACGGTGGCAAGCCATGCATCTTAGAAGTCAAAGGAGACTTCACTGCAGTAGGTGGCCCAGATGAGTTCAAGCTCACTGACCCACTACGACCACCGATGGTGCTACGAGTCATCGAGGTGAAGAAATGAACTTCGCTTGTTTCTTTGGCTTCCATCGATTCGAGCAATTGACATTCTCAACAGAGCAGTGCATCAAATGCAAAAAGATTTTCAAGGTGAACTCCTTTGCATGAACTAGACCAATTCAAACAGATGGTTCGAGAGATGGACCCAGACCTCATCCTTCATGTCACTAGTGACCCACAGGAGTACCACGTCTGTCGTCTCTGTTTCATGGAGTGGACGATTGGCAAGAAGGAGGGAGTTCCGGCTCAGACAATGACGGGAGGTCAGCTTGCTACTCAACCATATACATTCAAGACTCGTGAGCAACTTGTCGGACATGTTCAGAGACAACATCTTGATGTAACTATGAAGGAATAACAGATTGAATAAACTGAATGAGAATATTTATATATGACTATCAAGTCAAATACTATATCAAAACACGTGAGGTGTAACAACATGGCAAAATGGAATGACGAAGACATGAAGAAGTACATCGAGCAGGCACAAGCAGGAAAGCCGCTCAAGAGAATTGGTTCAGAGGGTGGGCCAAAACCAGCAGCACTGAAGAGACATGCAAAGAAGCTCGGCATGGTCTTGCCGAAGAGGGGTGGGGAAAAGAAAACCCCTTCTGCTCCGAAGAAGGCAGCTGCTGTGAAAGCAGCACCAAAGAAGCCGGTTGCAAAGAAAGCTCCGGTGAAGAAGCCTGTCGTAAAGAAGGCATAGAGCGGGTGTGACTATGAAAGTGATAGTTGAAGGAGTCGACCTAGCTGGCAAGACAACGTTTCTCGAGAAGCTCTCGAAGCGCATGAACGAAGGATGCATTCTCAAGAATGCTCTCAAGCCTCGTGCTGAGGGAGATACTGCAAAGCTCAAGCAGCAGTATGAAGACTTACTCGCGATGGCAGAAGCTCAACCAGAGATGCTCGTCTTCTTCGACCGCTTCTATCCTTCTCAACTTGTTTACTCTGTACTGCGCGGACACGATGATATGAGTGACGCTTGGTACTCTGAATTCGAGACGACAAGCTTTCAGACTCGTAGTTGTCTCATCATGATTTATGAAGATGATGGAGAACTCACCAGACGATATCGATTGCGAGGAGATGAGCACGTCAGTGAAGAGCAGATGCTCACACTCTCAAAGCGGTACGACATATTCTTTGAGAACTGTACTCTGCCGAAAGTAAAGCTGTGGTCACGAGACCCAGAGTACATTGAGAAAGCAATCGCATTTATCATGCAGAACCGAGGTGCATCAGTATGAATATTCTTGACGTTGAAAACCCAGAGAACATTCCCCATCCTCTCTTCCCAGCTATCTTTGCACGACAACAAGAGCTTGCAGAGAAGTACCGAGAGATAGAGGGCATGGGACAGTTGCTCGATGAAGAGCACAGAAAGACAAATCTTGATACGCTCTTTGGCCAAGTATGGTTGAAAGACTTTGCCTGGCGAGTGACAGAAGAGCTCACAGAAAGTATTGAACCTGTCGTCGATAAGCGTGACAGCTTCACCGAGATGCACAAGCTGCACTACCTTGAAGAGCTGAGCGACGCTCTCCACTTCATGACCGAGCTCTGCATCATTGCCAACATCAAGGCTGAAGAGCTTATTCCGATTGAAGACATCGCACCTGTTCTGGCATATGAGATAAGCCCAGAGCACGCTGATGAGATTGCGCTACAACATTGGGCTGTTGTTTATCAGCTTGGACTCTTCTGCAACTGCTTGAAGAATAAGAAGTGGAAGCAGACACAGATGATGACTGATAGGAAGAAGGCAATCAAGTACGCTGTGCAGGCGTTTGCTCAACTCATCCTCTGCTTCAAGAAAGCAGGATGCAGCAACGAAGACATCTACACTCTTTATTTTAAAAAATCGGAAGTAAACAAGTTCAGGCAGAGAAGCAACTATTGAGGTGGAACTATGGACAAAGTGAATATGCGATACAAGTCAACACCGTTCACGAAAGAAGGCGTTGATTATGAAGTGATTGAGAATACCACGTTGAAGATAGAGAAGGACGACTTCGCTATCACAGTGAGAGCAAACAAGATTCGAGCAATCAAGGACGAGTCAGCCGACCCAGATGGCGACATGAACATCCTGGTGCAGAAGAAGCTCAAGTACAAAGGCGACAAGCCGTTGGCCAAGGGCGACTTCGATGAAGCAGTTGAGGAGTTCGTTGGCCTCATAGATGAGGTGCTTGCATGAGAATTTTCCTAAACGTCAATGAAGCAATGAACGAAATCAAGCGTGACCTCTTTGAGATGGGCGTCAAAGTACACCCAGCATCGATGCAGAACAAAGACGTCCGCAATGATGATTCATATGATACGCTTGAGACTCAGAACTACTCGTTCTGCATTCTTGACATGAGTGACAAGGATAGCAAGGCACCATCAGTTGCTTGGTGCAAAGCTGAGTTCGCTGAGCGCATTGACCCGAACTTCATTAATCCGGGTACGGCATGGAAGCTCAGACCAGAAGTATGGACTGAGTTCATGCGACCACTCAAGGAGCTTGGACACGATGAGTCATACAAAGGCGACAAGCGATTCTGGGACAGAATCTCTGCTGACATGGATGATGATGAGAAGGTCTTTGAGTATACTTACAACGAGCGAATGCAGTGGCAGATACCCGGTATCATCACTGAGCTCACCGAGAATCCTGACTCACGACAAGCAATCATCCTGGTGCACAATAGAGAAGTTGATGCAGCACGCATGAGGAAGTTCAGAATCCCTTGCAGCATCTCATACCAATTCTTAATCAGACACGGCAAGCTCGACATCATCTACTACCTGCGCAGCTCAGACTATGCTACGCACTTAGCGCATGACCTCTGGCTCGCTGATGAACTGAGAAAACACATTGCAGAGAAAGTCGGCGTGCCTTCTGGCAGACTCTTCTGCAACTTGGGAAGCCTCCACGTCTACAAGAGATATGGTGGAAACTTCGAGCACGTATTTTGAGGTGAGGGAGAATCACTATGCCACGCATTAGCAGAGACGAATACTTCATGCGCATAGCAGAAGCTACGGCCCTTCGGGGTTCGTGTGATAGAGCACAAGTCGGTTGCATCTTGGTGAAGGACAAAGTCATCGTCAGCACTGGCTACAACGGCAGTCTTCCTGGTGCTGAGCACTGTGATGATGTCGGACACTTGATGAGTGAAGGACATTGCATTCGTACTCTGCATGCTGAGATGAACGCGGTTGTACGATGCTGGCATAACGGCCATAGTCCAAGTGGAACTATTGCCTATTGCACACACGCTCCGTGCAGCTACTGCTACAAGCTCTTGAAAGCAGCTGGCATCATTCGCATTGTTGTGCGCAATGATTATGGCTCAATCAAGTTCGATGATGTTGAGGTGCTCAATGAAGCGAGTAAAGACTGAGTTCATCTGCGATTCATGTGGCAAAGAGAAGAGTGAAGCTCCGGGCTTACCTGTCTATCCATATGTTGATGGCTGGAACTATCTTTACAGCGTCAACCTCCAGCTCGGCAATCCTCAGAACTTGAAGCGCATTGATGAGAAAGACAAACACTTCTGTAGTGCAGGTTGCTTACTTGCATTCATTGCAAAGAAAATTCAGGAGAGTGGGTGAAGAATGGACTTATGGAATATGCTTGAAGAGCTTGAATCATGTAGCGGTAGTCTGTTGAAGAAAGAAGCATTGCGACGCATACTCAAGACTCAAGAAGGAGAAGACTTCATGCGATACGCCTTCAATGACGAGGTCTACAACCTCAGTGACAAGAGCTTGGCCAAAGCATTCAAAGTCGAGAAGGGCAAGGACGTCACGCTCTCAATCATGGAGAAGTGTGATGGCACAGGCATTGACTTCATTCCCTTCTCACTCAAGGACTATAGCGGAGATGTCAAACTTGCAATGGTATATCGCATGCTCAGTGAGATGCATCCAACCGTAGCCAAGTGGCAAGCACGAGCACTGCTTCATGACTTACGATGTGGTGTTCAATTAAAGCTTGTCAACACAATTCTCGAAGAAATAGGCAAGCAAAAAATCTTCGTGTTCGAGGTTGAACTCTGTGAGAAGTTAGAGCATGAAGCTCTGGAGCAACAACTCAAATTCCCACTCATCATAGAAACAAAATATGATGGGATAAGAGCGATGACGTCTTTGAAGGCAGGCACCGTCACAATCATGTCTCGACATGGTAACGACGTCACGCACTTATTTCCTGAGCTTGTCAAAGAGCTAAGCATTCTCAAAGGCGACTTCGTCTTTGATGGTGAGATAACTAGCGTTGACTTTCAGACTTTAGCCAAGAGGGTACAGAGAAATGAACCATCGAATGACTTGCCTCTCACATACAATGTCTTCGACATCTTGATGTATGAGGGACAAGACTTAACAGCAAGACCGCTCGGCGAGAGAAAACATTTCTTGAAGCCTGCACTTGCAGATATGACAAACATCATTCCTGCTGCATCATACATGGTCACTACGCTCAAAGAGGTCCTTGACTTCTACAAAGAGATAGTCGGCAATGGTGGTGAAGGTATCATCATCAAACCAATTCACGTTCCGTATGATGCCGGTGGCCGTAAGCAATGGTTCAAGCTCAAGCCAGTTCACTCAGCAGAGATGAAAGTGATTGGTGCAACATACGGCAACGGCCGAAAGTTTGAAGTCATCTCATCACTTGACTTGATTGATACAAGCGAGACAGTTCGCTGCAGCGTCGGTTCAGGCATCGATGACGAGTGGGGGCGCGATTTAACCGCGCTCTTCAAGGCAAACAAACTACTCGGCAAGATAGCAGAGATTCAATACTCAGAGCTTACTCCCACGAAGAGCATTCGCTTCCCCAGATTCATTGCTCTTCGAACAGACAAGACAGAAGCAGATGACCTGAGTGATGGCCATGTCGACGAATGATGAACCCATTCTTTGCAAGAACTGCAAGGTCCCTCTCGTCCGTGTTCAGTGGAGATTGCACGGCGTGATGCATAGTGAATGGAAGCATGAAGGATATGAACGCCGACTCCACTTCTGTGGCAACCCACAATCACCAGTTCGATTCAATGCAAAGATACACCAAGTGAAAACATGATGCTCTCAGACTTTGTGAAGATAAGCGTGCATCAACTCGTGAAAGGAAAAGAGCTGAAGACATTCATTGCTCCAATTGAGATTGATGTACTTCGAAGTAGAGCACTCCTTAAAGACTTCGGCATCAATGAAGAGAACGTGATGCGGTATCTTCGAACGAAGTATGTACCAAAGAAAGAAGTGAACACTATCTACTTCCCAACATCGAAGTGCATTCAGTTCGCTTCATGTGAGAGAGACCTACATCTTGAGATGGAAGTGAAGAATAGTGAACCACACAAGCTCATCACAGACATCTTCTACTGCAAACAACTCTTACCAAAAACAAACAACAGAGTCATCCTCACTGTTGAGCATCTCAAGTTCTCTCCAATCGATGTTCTCATCTACTCAGCTTGCTTAGAGAAGTGGAACTTTGATATACCACCAGAAGCATTGCAAGAGGTTGAGAAGTTACTCAAGAAATATCCTACTCCCGAAGCAGCCCGTGCAATCAAGAAGAGAAGTATCAGACGCAAGTACTTGCGGTACTTCATGGTGAAGGGACAACTGACAGAGACAAAATTCAAAGAGTTCGTCAAAGAATGAATCATACTCAACGGCCAAGAGCGTAAGGTGACACGAGAAGCAGCCCCTCAAGAGGACGTGCAGCCGAGCTCGGCGCGCATGGTGCGAGGCCAGCGACACCTGCTGAAGTACAAGTGGTGCGACACCGAGGAGAGTACTCGGACCCAATCATAAGGTGAAAGAAATGGAAGAACCAAAGATGATTCGAGCAGGACGCATTAAAGTGACAGCTGAGATGTGGAGTGACTTCTGGAAGAACTTTGGTCAGTACTGCATTCCTTACCATATTGCATATGACCCGCTGATGCATGTCTATACACTGACGTGCACATGTGAACTTTTCGGTGAAGTGATTGAAGGCGGAGAGATGCCGTACTATACACCGAGCTTCAAGCGTCTGTCAGAACATATCACGGTCTTAAGTGGGGTGTAAAACATGGCTCATCCATTAGATAAGCACTACCGATTGCAATGCAAGAGCTGTGAGCGTGGAGCGAAGATGACTGTCTTCGGCGTGAAGCGAGTGAATGGAGTGACAGTGAGTTGGGTCTGTACTCAATGCAACTTCAATAACGAAGTGTCCTTCGGAATGAGTGGCTGATATACTATGGGGAAACAACGAACAGAGAAGCGATTTCGCGAGAGTCTTCAGCATGCAGCTGAGGTTCACGGAACATCTCTCTGGTACATCAAGCTCCAGGTGAATCAGCTTGCTCACAACTCAAACCCAGGAGACTTCTTAGTCTTTCTCGACAGAGAGCTTCACTGCATTGAAGCAAAGCAAGTGACAGGAAAGAATCGATTCTCATTCAAGCGATTGAGCCAGAAGAGTAAGTTGACTGAGTTCGATTTGAAGCCGAACCAACACGGATGGGTGCTCATCTCATTCTGGTTCGGCAGTGCGAAGAAGAGTGACACCTTCTTGTTGACTGTTGCAGAATATGAACAGTTGATTTCGTCCACCACTAAGGTGAGTATTAGAATTGATGAAATTGTCGCACTCTTTCCCAACAGCAGAGTGCAGCTGTGTTGCCGTTCTACTTGGGCAATTGTGAGTAGGCTTCAGAGTTGTGCCACGCCTCACGAGTAGAAACGACTGCCGCAACCTTCTCTTGAACTTTCTTGAGCATCCTCTTGCCGCGTCTGAGCAACCTGTTGGCTTTCTTCTTGTCAGCCTTCTCAGTTGCAAGTGGTAGAAGCTTTTCTCCTTCAGCAACCATCGTCTCATACTTTGCAATGCGAACGTTGAGAGCATCGATTTCTTCGGTGTACTCTTGCTCGATTTCTGAAATCTTTGTGTCGTGCTGCTCCTTCAATCTGGCTGCTCGTTCTGCCTCAAGCTTTGCGAGTTCAGCAATGCGTCCAGGCGTTGAGTGTCCGTGTTCGATGTCGAACTTCAAACCAAGATACCTGCTCTCATCCGATTGGACGCCAACTGAAGCGCCTCGCTTCGAGCCACCACCAGCTCGCATTTTCTTCATGTGCTTTTGGGCCTTCTCCCGACTTGTCATGTGTGCCATTTTTCGAACCACCTCCAGGTGTATTGATATAGATATTCAGCTCCTTCTTTTTAAATATTCTTCAGAGCATGCCAGTATACGAGTTGTTACTAATTGGTTACAAAACAACTAGGGTCTTACGATAGACAAGTCTTTATAAAGACTAGGGTATCGTACTAGACAAGCTAAGCCGGTGCCAACGGGAGTGCCAGGAAGGGCTGTCCTTTATAAAGAAAAGGGCTCCAAATTGGTCACCCAATGTATAACGTGGGTAGAGACCCACGTCCCTTAAAACGGCTCTAAACGGCCTCCAAATCAAGGCGAAAATCCTTTATAAAGGCCCCCTCATGACTCACGATTTGAGAATATTTATAAAGACATAGATATGACTCTATAGTAATTAGACAAGAGGAGGAATCAGACAATGGACATCAACGAATTTCAACCCGATAGGATGAGACGTTATCTCAGACGCAAAGCCAGACGCGAAGCTCGAAAGATGCGAGGAGAAACACCTCAGCTAGAAAGCTATCGCAAATTCTTCAACGACAAATGTCTTGAGCTCGGCATCACCGGCTGGACATTCAAGTTCGACACAGCAGCCACACGCAGGCTCGGTGTCTGCAAGCAACATCGCAAGGTGGTTGGCATCACTCGAGCTTGGGCAGAGAAGGGAACTGAGCAACAAGTTCACAACACAATTCTTCACGAGCTCGCACACGTTCTGACTCCTGGCCACAAGCACGACCACGTCTGGCGAGCAAAGGCAGTTGAGCTTGGTTGCGATGGAAGAACCAAATGCACTCACGACGTTCAACTCGTTGACAACCCGAAGTTCATCATCACCTGTCCGAACAACTGCTTCAAACCAATTGCTCGAACTCGCTTCACACCACGCATCCTCAATTCTACTTGCAGGAAATGCAAGAGCAAGGTGCTTGTCTCAGGCGAGAAGCGGGTTGCATTCCACCGAGGCTACATGTTCACCATTCCCACTCACAACGAAGTGGCTGCTCAGAAGACTGAGAACCCACTTACAGAATCAGACAAGGAGGTAAGAAAATGACAAGAGACCAAACGCAGTTGCTCGAGTTCGAGCACGACTTCGACGTCAATGTCGGAAGAGCCGATGACGTCAACCCACGTTACGGGAGCAAGAGATGGACGGCAGTCGTCGTCTACGTCGATACATCGAGACCTCTCGACAAGGGAGATATACTCGGTGACTTCGCTTGGAGACGAACACACAGCTCGCCTCTACCGAATGAAGTGGTGAAGAGAATCATCACTCCGACATTGCAACGACTCGGCTTTGACTTGACTAGCATCGAAGTCAAGTATGACCGATACGCAGGATGCAGCATGTGTCCTTGCTCACCTGGCTACACAGTCAAATTGATTCGAGAGAAGAACAACTCGACATTGAAATACCAGAAGCAACACATCTGGCTCAAGCCGAAGAACACAGAGGTGCAAGCATGAGCATGGATTGCGACTTCGAGATTGGTCAACGTGTTTGGTATTGGCCAGCAAATGACCCGAAGGAACGCAAGCACGGAGTCGTGACGGATATCACGATGGGAGAAAGTCTCTGCACCTATGAAGAGGACACCGGCCTTGACTACGACGAAGATGATGATGCCTGCGGTTGGGAACACGACAACTGGTACATCAAGGTCAAGCTCGATGATGGCGAAGAGACCGATTGGAACGACGAATACTACTGGAGGTTAGAAGAATGAGCTTTAGAGATGGAGAAGAGTCTGGCAGGGAATGCCCAAAGTGCGAGACCATCATGGTCTACGAGATGAGCTTCACTGACCAGTTCAGTCACACCACAGGACACTACACAACGGACTTCCCGTTGCTTGTCTGCCCAAAGTGTGACCACAGCGAAGAATACACTGGAGAGGAGGATGAAGACAATGAGCTTTGAATCAGACGGAGCAGGCAACGAGATATGGACATGCGACACATGCGGCTACTCACTCTTCCTTGCGGGAGAGGGCGGAGACGTTGCAGAATGTCCTGAATGCTTGCGGAGAGAGTACGCCGAAGAAGCAGCACGAGAGAACGATATGTTCTGTTGCATCTGCGGACAACCAATCACAAGCACAGCGATAGAAGACGCCGAGAAAGATGACAACGGCACATGGGTACACCAGAAGTGTGCTCAGGACCAGTGACCACATGAACACCGTAACATATCCTTGTGGCTGCGTTCTTGAAGGGGACCATCCTGTTGTGACAGTCGCTGTTCTCTGTGACGAGCATGAGCAAGAACTCTTTGGTGATGCCAAATGAAGATTCCTGTACTCACCCCAGAACTGAAGCAACTCTTCTGTCCTCTACTCATGAAGCAAGCTCATGGCATGATTGGTGTACTCGTTCATGTTCCTCATGACAATTCAGCAGGCGTTGGCCCTTGCACATACTGTGGAGCACGCATCAACTGGAATGACTATGTTGGAAGACTTGCCAAGCACCAAGAAGAACTGCGAGAGATTCATGAGTTCATTCAGATAGTGAGGGATGCAGGATGGTAAAGATACTCTTCGGCTCCGAGATAGAAGGCACGTTCACCCATTGGGTCGATGCGAAGGACGTCGACGCTGTCATCAACCACACACTCAAGACTCCTGAGCATCGCAACTCATTCAAACCACACGGCGTCTGGCTCAGCTGGAACGGCGACTGGGAACGTTGGTTTGAATCTGAATGGAAATCCTGGGCAGAAGGAAAGGTCTGCCTACGAGCTCGTATTCACCCCAGAGCAACCATCGTAGTCATTGACACTGTGGAAGACTTGAAGGAGCTGATGGTACAGGCAGGCATCCCACTCACCGAAGAGAACATCAGGTTCTATCGCAACTGTGAAGAGTTCTGGGAAGCACTCCGAGGCCAGTTCGATGGCATCGCTCTCACTGAGGCGGGGCAATGGAGAACACGCATGACGACGTTCCTCTACGGCTGGGACTGCGCAAGCATCTGCATTCACAATCCTGCTCACGTCACATTCACACGAGATGAGAACCATGAATGAACGCATCCTCGAGAAAGTCAAGCTGCTCTGTCGAGCGTATCCCTATAAGATAGTCGGCTTCGGTATCGTGCAGCATCCGCTCATCTCAAGCTTGCACACACTCGAAGATGGCAAGCTCACACTCATCACTCCTGAGACATTCGACGAGCACGTCAACAAGCGGCTGGCTCTCTTGGAGAAGTCAAAGGATGTTTCATACATGCTTAACGTGTTCATCAACAAGCCGTACCGTATCACAGTCCTTGAGTTCATTCAAGATGAGTTGTCAGTTGAGGAGTTCGGTGAACTTCTTGCTGACTGCTGGACGATGATAGAGTGGCCGCACCAGCACGGCATCAACAAGCTCATCAAGATGTTCACTCGAGCACAGGGACACCTCATGGACAACGACGACCAGGCGGAGTTCGATGCTCTGCCGGAAGAGCTGACCATCTATCGAGGAATCCAGGCAGGCAAGGCAACCATCCGAGGTCTCAGCTGGACGACACGCCTCTGGACTGCTCATTGGTTCGCAAAGAGGTTTGAGCAGCCTACACCTATAGTATACCGAGCAAACATAGCAAAGAAACACTGCTTTCTCTTCACAAACGGCCGCAAAGAGTACGAAGTGGTCGTCAATCCCAGATATCTCAAGAACATCACGCTCATGAGCCAAGAGGAGCTCAGAGAAGAAATAGACAAGGAGGAACAACATGACAAAACATCGAATACAGATTGACCGCAACATGACGGTCGAACTCGACATCCCGGCGGAGATGTCTGCGGGCGAGTTCAAAGGATTGACGTTGAAGGTCAACAAACTCTTCAACGTGAGTCAAGTGACAACGACAAGTAAGAAGTTTGGCACACCAAGAGCTTGGGTCAAATGGACTGCCGAGATGATGGACATCTTGCAGAAGAATCCAAAGAAGACACCCAAGCAACTCGTTCAGATACTGAACGTGCCAGGCATCACTGAGAAGCATGTCAGCTACAAGCGAAACTACCTCAGAGGTCGAACTGCATGAAGCGAGCAAAGATAAGCAGCATGAAGCTCAATGAGAAGACGAAGCTCACCGTGAAGAACGTTGCGCTCTCCGTCATGAGCATCATGAAGGAACACATCGGCAGGAACAACGCCGTCAGTAAGCGTGTCCTCTTCCGCAAGGTATATGCGAAGACATACGACACTGATGATACGTTCGACTTCCTACGATGGGACACACTGAGACGAGCACTGCACTTGCTTCGAGCAAGCAGCAACTGCTTCGTCATTGGCACCAACGACCGAGGCGACTGGGAATACTTTGTCATCTCAACTCAGAGCGACGCTCAGCTGTACATCACACAGCTTGACAACGCAATTGTCCGCATGAAGAAGATGCAGGCAAGAGCACTCCGCTCAATTGAGAAGGGATGGTATAAGCAGCCCTGGCAGTTCACCTCGAAGAAGACAGAGGTGTAAACCTATGGTGAACCACTTCAACAACAAGACCACTCGAGATTTGAGTGACAGCGAAGTGGCGGCTGTGCTTGAAGCAAAGAAGATATTGGAGAAAGCATTCGGGAAGAACATCTTCTCCGTCTCGCTGAATCCAGACAAAGACACAACAACAAACGTCCACAACGTGAGCTTCACGTTCGACGTTAGAACAAACCGAAAAGGTGAACAACATGACAGAACCAAAGAAGAGCGTCGCTAAAGCAACGCAGAAGAAGACAGTGACCAAGAAGGTCGCTCCGAAGAAAGCGGCCGTTGCAAAGAAGGAGAAGATTCAGTCTCCCTTCAATGCAGTACTCGCTGAGCACTGCCAGCACTGTGGAAAGCATCTCGTCGTTGCCTTCATTGTGAAGGGAACCAAGATGGGATTCACTTGCACGAAGAATCAAGAAGCGCCAAACGCAGAAGAGATTCGTGCGATGAAGAGTCTCCGCAGAAAGCTGAGAAAGCAAGCAGCAACAAAGAAGGCGTGAGGTTAGCTCACGTCTTAAATTCTTTTTTTCTTTCTCTTTCTAAATCAAAAATAAAAGAAAAAATTTAGTAGCATCTTACAATGCTTTTCGTACCTTGCTCCAGAATGTTGGTGCAGGCATAGCAGCCTTTGATGCAGCAACGGTCTGAGGCTCAAGTAGTTGGTTGATGAAATTCACAACGCCCATGATGAACCCTGCAGCAAGCAGTGTCCAGAGGGTTTGCAAATCCACGATGTTACCAACTGCACTGACCTTCGCTGCCGCAGCAACAAGGCCAGCAACGAATCCCTTCAATAAGATTTGCGTCCAGTCCATGTGGTTTACCTCCGATGTTTTATTAGTGTCGAAATGTCTCCTGCTTTTTGTAAGTCATGTACTTTCTGCTTCTGTGCATCACTCGGCATGAGTGTTGCCCACGTGAAGCAAAAGAGGCCTACGAGGAGTATGAGTTTGGGAATAGCAAGGTATGGAGGAGTGATGAGAGTGTCCTCAAGTTTCCCATCCATGAATGTAGTGGCAATTGTGGTGACAGCAAAGAATGCACTATCAAGAGTAATTGCAAGCATGAGAATCCACACGCTCTTTATCATGCGTGTCTTCTTCATGACCTTCCAAGCGTGATAGTACATCACAGTCAGAATGATTCCGAGGACCGTGAGTAAGATGTAGACTAAGTCAGTGAAAAGAAAACCGATGGTTAATTGATGTGAAGCCATGTTAGGGCGCTCCTGGCAGGAATTTCAATACTTCCTTGTAACCAAGTACGAGGAACAGAACTGCCAAGAGTACCAAGAGTAGCCACCAATATTTCTTTGTTAAGTCATCAATCTTGAGAAGCATCGACTTGTGCTCTTGAGAAGTCTGCTCAGTGTGTAAGATATTTCTGTCATTGAGAATTTTCAGATTCTCATTCATATGCTCAAGAGAGGTCTGCATCGTCCGTGCAGCATTCGTCATTTCGCCAATTGCTTGTGCGAGTGAGATATCGAGACCCTCACGTTGGATTGTACGTGGCTCTCGTCGTGCTGGAGTCATTTGGCGACCACCGCCCATGCTTCCATGTAGCTCGACATGAAGAGTGAGTAGCTAATCCAGCCGTAGCCTCCGCGACCCCAATCTTTACCCCAGCTGTTCTGGAAGAAGATGGCACCTTTTGTCCCATCGGGATTCTCGTGTTCGTCATTGTAGCCACAAGCACAGAGTGCGTGACCACCAACAACAATCCCCTGGCCTTTCAAGTCGCCAGTGAAGTCTGTGAGAAAGATGTCTTTGTGAACTTTGATGCCGAAGACAACTGGCTGTAGTTGAATGAGTGCTGTCTTCACGCTTGCAATATCATAGCAGAATTGGTACATGCTAATCTTCCAGAGACCAGCAAAGCCATACGCCATAATACCCGGCTTCTCGTTGAACTTCATTTCATCGTATGGACACAACTGCTCAGGACAGAGGCCGACTTTGTTAGCAACTTTCATTGCATCACGAAGCTTCTGGCCGCTGTCACGAGGCAGCGTGTTTTCATATTGGGGTGAACGTACAACATAGTAGTGGAATCTTTCAGAGAGAGGAACATCATCCCAGCTCACAGCATCCCGTGCACATGCTACTTCAACTGCTGTAGCTGTAGCGTGAGAACCACAAGAGCCAATGCGTCCTTGATTCTTCACTGGAGGAAAGAGCTCTGAGAAATCAAACTCCGGTGGAAGATTGATGCTTGGTAGAACAGCGAATGCTTTATCTCGCTCATCATCAGGTGACTGTTGCAAATTGACGATGAACTCTTCAGGTGTAACTACCTCACGATGCTTGTGAGGCAATATCTTCAGAATCCATTTGACAAGAGTTCTTCGTATCATAGGGAGCACCTAGCTGTGGATGATTCCAAATCGTGCGAGTCGTGGGAAGTTCGGCTTTGTAGCAAAGACCGGGGCTGTTCCAGCAAGCGTGACGTTGAATCGTATCTTCAATGTTGAAGATGCAATTCCGTTGTTATTGAATGTATCAAAGGTGAGCGTGCTCCAGTTTGAACCACCATCTTTGCTGAACTGTCCTGTGATGCCAGCATCTCTCAATGCTCCAATGAGTTGAGCAATGATTGCTGAGTTGCTTGAGTTGTTTAATGTTCTCGTTGTGAATGTGACAGTGCTTGCTGAGCCGTCTCCGATGAGAGAGACGAGTTCGTATACTTGGAAACTCCATGAACCAAACGAGCCTGAGACGTTATGAACGTGTTGCCCCGAGAATCTGATTCGCCACGTTGAGAGAGCTGAGATGCTTGTTGGACCCGAGTATGAAACACCATCAGTGCTATAGTATACGTTCTGTGCAGCTTTATCAAAGAAGATGTAGAATGGAGTTGTTGCGCCCCCGTTCACGTTGTTCTGTTGAAAGAGGTTGACAGTTGTAGTGCCATCTGTTATCTGCAAGCTAACAATATTCTGGTTACCAGATGAACCAGAACCAACGTTGTATGACCACTTGCCATGCACTTCACTATTGCCAGCAAATGATTTGAAGTCAGGAGCGCCAGTTCCACTGAGTGTTGCTGTTGCAAGTGTTGCAACACCGAAGACATCAGTGCCAATCAAGTTCCCAGAACTCTCAGTGATTGTAGAGCCGCCTGTGACTGAGTTTGTCCAGATAGCGCTAATGCTTCCGTCTTCAAAGTCATCAATGAATTTACCAAATCTAAGTACGTTTGAGCCCATGCTTCCAGCACTGAGTGCATCAACTTCAGTGTGCATGTCAGTCTCAGGGAAGTCAAAGAAGTTCTTGATTGAAGTAGGAGATGTGAATCCAATACGGATGAAATTGCCAAAGAGTTGGTCATTGCTGCCAGTGAATGCTTCACCGAGCGGACCAGAGACTCCACTGTTATCTTTCAACTTTATCTTATTGTTGTCTGTGCTATCAATATAGACGCTGTTGTTTTCTGTCGGTGCTCCCGCTCGTGGAGTAAATGCTACATACGGGATGCTTCCTTTACCAGTTGCAGTGATGTTGACTGCACTGACGTCACCGGTTACAGTTGCGTTTCCTTGCGTCGTTTTATTACCAATTGTGTCTACCATGAGTCTTCACCTATCTTTACGGGAGTGGTTCAAGTGGAGTGAACCATCCTGCAATACATGCATCGCAGTACGTCTTCGTACCGATGGAGACTGCTTCTTGAACTCCGTGTTTATCGCATTGAACTTGTGCCATGAATATCACCTTTAGTCTTGAGGAGTTGTCTCTCCCATGAGGATTGCAGGAGTGCCGATTGTTGTTGTGCTTGATGGATAGTAGATGTACATCTCATTGCTTCCGTTGATGTAGTCTGCTATTCTTCCAACGAAGACACCATTACTTGTGAATGTGAAAACGGAATTGCTTTCAGTGAATGTTTCAGTGAAGCCAACCCACGAGCTCGTTGTGAAGTTCCAAATCTGATATGATTGTGCAGTGTTCAGCGGAGTGAATGAGTTTGCCGCGATGTAGAACCATGTGTAAATTGGAGTAGTGGTAAGTGTGATTTTCTTTACACCATTCACGCCAGATGACCATGCAGCCCAGGTTGCCCAGCTACCAGTGACTGGATTGAATGGAGTGACACCCAGCTTGTTACCGTTGTCAGTGAATGCTGTCATTGTTGGTCTACCAAGTGAACCCTTTGTGTAGAACGCATACCAGTTCGGAATCGTTCTTCCAGATTCGGTTGTTGTCGTAGAGTTGATTGAGAGTGTGCCAGTCGTGTCTCCTTTCAAGACTGCTGGTCCTTTGATGAACCCACAGTGTCGACCAGAGCCACCATAGACATAGTTGACAAGCGTCATCAATGTCCACGGACCTCCGACGTTGAAACCAGCAGCATCAAAGCCACCACCACTATTGTCGCTTCTCCAGAGGAAGATGCCAGTGTTCTGAGCTGTGAATGGAAATGCTACACCGTAGGTATAGTTGACGTTGTTACCAATCCCCAACTGTGTCGAGTACTGATGATTCGCAGAAGGAGTAGTCGCTCCTGCCCACGGTACACCTGGGAGTCCAAAGATAGTGGTCATTCTTACAACCTCTTGTACTTCAGTCTGAAGTCGAATAGCTGCCAGTCACCAACTGCAGTATCATTCACATCAGCTGCTTTTCGATAGAACTTGAAGTGAATAGCTGATTTGCCAGTCATGCTTGCTGCTGGAATGCGGCATCCAGTTCCTGTAGTAGTAGTGATGAACGTTGCGGTGTTCGCAGTGTTGACAATGAGGATTGTTTCGGTCGTAGTAGTTGCAGCAGCAGTTACGGTATCTCCAGTAGTGACGCCAAGAACATCGAGGCCGAGAACGATATTCTTTGTGCCGGTGTTCGTACCAGCCATTGTGTACTCAAGTTCAAGGACAACATCAACAGTTAAGTCAATATCTGGTGGCAGTTGGAACGCATAGAATGCGTTGTTCTGAGTTGTATCATTGAATGCTAAGCAAGGAGCGACTCCAGAGAACTTCTGAGTCGGAGGATTCTGTGTAATATCTGCACCGAGTGAATCAATGTGCATTCGCATGAAGCCGCCCTTCACACTATCAAGGCCTGAGGGAGTTGTTGCAGTCCCTGCTGTCAACGTGATGTTTCCTGTTGAAACAACAAGATTGCCAGTTGAGATGGTGGTCGCTCCATCGATTGTAGCTGGACCTTTTAGTTTGAGTGTCATCCTATATCACCTTGCGTCTTTACCATATTTAAACATAATCTCAGGGCTTCGTTATGCTGCCATTGTATTCAAGCAATCCGATGTAGCCTATGTTGAAGACAGCTGCTGAACCAGACGATGGTTTGCTTGTTGCAAAGTAGACAGCAACATATGAAGTTCCACTGCTCACATAGTTCGTCGCATCATCAGCAATGCAAGCACCGACAACATATTGACCACCGCCACCGAATGCAGAGTTTCCTTCTGCATATGCATCAGCGCCTTGAATGCCGCCAACAGTTCCGTCCCACGCATTCGTATTGAAATTCCAGAGTCTGACATATCCATGTGGTTGGACGAATGAGCCGTTCTGACAGAACATCTGTCCAAGCCCCATGATTTTGGATTTCGTAATTCCAGTTACTCTCAGAACGTAGAGACTGTAGAAGCCGCCAGAACCAAGACCGCTGTTCGTTGTTCTGTATGAAGTATCGTTCCAATTGTTAAGTTCAGTTGTTGAATAGAGTGTTCCGAACGCATTGAATCCAGTGTTCGGGTTCAATGTGATTGGGTCAACTATCACTGATTCACTATATCTGATAGTGATTGTTCCTGCATTGTTTACTGCATCGTGTAGTAGCGGAGCTGAGTCAATTGCATGATACGTGTTTGAACCAAAGAAATATGTAACTCCTGCACTAGGTGCTAGCTGAAGCAGCGTTGTTGCGTCCTTCGTGAACTTGCCAAACATCCATGCTCCATAGAATCCTCCATTTGAGAGATTTGAAGTATGGGGATGTGATAGTTGATTGACACCGGTGTTGATATTATATGTGCTTCCTGGCTTCTGATTGTTTGAGGGGTTGTTCAAGCCAAGCATAACAGTCCAGACTTCATTGTCAGCTGAGAAGAATTGCAACTGGTTATTGCTGTTCACTCCTGAGAAGAGAAGTCCAGCACCGCCGATATTGACAAAGCTTGTACCATCATGCACCTTTAACTTCTTCGCAGTGCTGTTGTAGTAAACATCGCCTTGAGTAGGTGTAGCAGGGTCTGCTGTTAAGTTCTGCATTCGCAGTCTGCCGATGTTCTTTACTTGATTGTTTTTGACATCCACATTTCCTGTGTTGTCAACTTCGAAGAGAGTTCCCATTAGACATTCACCCACGATGTTCCATCATATAATCTGAGTTTCTTTGATGTGCTGTTGTAATAGACATCTCCTTGCGTAGGTGAAACTGGGTCACTTGTTTGATTTTGCAATCGAAGTCTACCGACATTCTTCACTTGGTTATTCTTCGCATCCAAGTTTCCTGTGTTGTCGACTTCAAAGAGTGTTCCCATTTTCTATCCTCATGCAAGATTATCATTGATGTATTGAAGCTCTTCTCCCGTGAGAAGTGGTTGGACTTCAACTGAAAGTGCTGCTGTGAGCTTCTCTAAGATACGAGTCTTCACATCAGCTGAAAGTCCATCAGCTTCTTCAAATACCATTATCGTTTGTTCGACCATATGAATCACCTTTATCCGAGTATGACGGTTGCAGTTCCGTTGTACCCTTTGAACTGGCTCACTGTTGAGTTGAACCAGACTTGTCCTGTCACGGGAGAGCCGGGGTCTGAAGTAAGCACACCGAGGAAGAGTCTTCCAGTTGCGCTTGTCTTCACGTCACCGCCTGCAATGACATCTCCTGTTGAAGTAAGTGCTCCTGTGGCAGCAGCTCCTGTGACTGTAAGTGTTCCAGCAATGGTTGCATTCTGTTGCAGCCAGAGGTTCGCCCATCGTGTAAGTGATGCTCCGATGTCGAATGAGTTGTGAACAGTTGGTATGAGTGAACCAGCGCCAGTTGCGCTTGTGAAGTTCGAGCCACCAACAACCACAACGTTCCCCGTAGTTGCAACACCGAAAGTGACTGTGCATTGTGTTGCAGAGTTCAGTGTTACTGAGAGTGGGTCAATCAATTGATTCGAAGCATTATAGACATAGACGCCTACGTATTGCTGGTTCAAATTGTGAGTGACTGTCACTGAAGTGGTTGTCGTGAATGCTTGCTGATACGCACTGCTTGTACCATATGCTGTGAATGTGCCAATCATGCTCATGACAATGCATGTACCAGTTGTGCTTGTGGCGAATGTAAGAGTTACACTATTTGCACTTGCAATCGTGATGTCACTAGGATAAATAAGCTCGCCACCACTATCATATACTTGTACGATTGGTGATGAGTCATTCAAGTTGTGTGTGACGGTGATGCTTGTTCCAGTGAATGCTTGCGTGTACTTGCCACCGCCGACAGCGAACTCTGGGTCGATATCAACCATCAGCTTTGTCGTTGATTGTGCAACTCCAACCTTCACTGGAAGTGTTGGACGAGTTGCAGTGATTGCACCAGCTGAAGAGTCACTGAGATAGTATGTGCTGCCAGCAGTCAATCCTGAAAGGAAGTCAATCACTCCAAAGAGTGTGACATCGCCAGTACCGCCGCTGATGTTATTGATGAACCCAACAACCTTCGAGTTTGTAGCAGTGTTCGCTTGAGCAGGTACGAAGTTCGTTCCATTGAATCGAACTGCATCTCCGTTTGAGCATCCACTCTGGTTTGCGCCAGTGATGATAACGCCACCGCCACCAGTACCGGGCGAGATGATTCTCTCATCAATGATGTTCGCGTTTGTAACAGTCGTTGATGTGTTTGGAACGAGGACACGAGCAAGACAGAAGTGAGTTGTCGGCGTATATGTTGGAGCAAGAGGCGTTGCTCCTGGTGTGCCAGTGACAACTGACGGAGTTCCAGCGCTATTGATGAGGACAAGGTCATAGCGGTTGAAGCTTGGGTCAGATGCAGCGATAGCAAGTCCGCTGACTCCACTGACGACGACTTTCGTTGCGTTGAAGAATATCTCACCGCTTGCCACATCTACTGACATGTTGAGTGGTGAGTGCTGTGTAACAGCACAGCCTGTCTTTACAGCATTCTGAAGCTGGAACGCTAAGTTGTTCAGCTCAGGTGCAAAGACCCGATTATTTGCATTAAATTGAAGTGCCATTGTCCTCTACCTCATGTGCTCGCAGTGAAGTTAAACGTGAACTCTATCTTCACTTCTTCTCCTGAGTTTTTCGTATATGTTACGTTGATGCGATTGAACATCGTTGGTCCGCTTGAAGCATTGAATGTGCCAACCTCACCGTACGTTCCATTTCCTTCTGTCACTCCAAGCACTGTGCTTACAATGAGTGAAGAACCAGGAGTGGATGAAGTGTCAATTGCTTTGCGGAAGAGTTCAGTTTGAAGTGCAGTATCTGTTGCAGTCACTGCTGTTGCCCCAGTGCCAACTGCAATATGTGAGAGTGCAGAAACAGAGTTGGATTGTAGTCTATCGCCAATCATTGCAAGGCCAGTGTTCACTACCTTGTTTTGTTTTTCTAGCTCAAGCTTCCAGTCGCCTTCTACTCTCTTGTAGATGCGAAGAGTTCCAATACAGTTGATTGCGTCTCGTAGCATGTTCTCCCTCATGATATAAATGTCGCGTCCTCTATCAAGCTTGCTTCAATAGTGAAGAAGCCGCCTGCAGTGACGAGTGTGATTGTGACTGAATCTGCAATATCAACAGCGTCAGTAAGTAGTGCTCCTCCAATAACAGGAACGAATCTTGCATAGATTCCTGCTGCTTTTGAATCGGCAATTGCTTGAACGACTGAGTCTTTGAGTAAGAGTGATGGGATAGTTTCGAATGTAACAGTGAGTGTGAATTGACATGGGTTAGCTGGGAAGTCTTCTGTCAAATCAATGCTTCCTGGGCTAAGCCCCGTTAGATTGACAATAGCATCAATGATACCCGGTGATGTACCACTGCTCCTGAATACGCTTGCTGCTGATTTGACTCTAGCTCGATAGTTTGTGTCTGTCTCTCCCGGCTTTCGAGCAAGCTTGAAGAGTGCTCCAATCGAATCAATCTCATCACCGACAGCAGTATCGATTTGTAAGCTGAGGACGAGGAGTGCAGTTTCTGCATCGAACGTGTCAAGTTCTGACATGACGGAGTTCATCCAGCCGTAGGTAACACTGCCGGCGTCGGTATTCCACCAACTAGGCAATCGTCCTAATGCCCTGTCGAGTCTGTCTGTCATATTCTATCTTCACCTATATGAGTATTTAAAAATATCAACTGACCGTGATTGTACCTGCTTTGGCCACTTGACTGACGCTGATTGTGACATCAGCCGCAGGAATTGTGAGTGTGCTATTGACGACGCCTTCAACTGATTGAATGACGCGTGTGAGTTCAGCCCTATAGACATCAGCTCCAACTCCCAAGCTGTTCAAGTAGAGACTGAGTGCATCGGCCACGGCGCTCTTTGTAGCAACTGAATCATATGCAACATCGACAACAACTGAGCAGGTGACAGCAATTGAAACGACAGTTGGTTCACTGACTGTTGCAACTACACCTGCTGCTTTTGTTGCAGCAACAGCAGCATTGACATCTGCTAGCACTGCTGGTGGCATTGGAATCTCTACGCCAGAGACGAAGATATCGACGTGTCCCAACCAGTGGTAGTTGTACGTAGTGTAGAACTGTGTGTTGTTGTCAGGCTTCTGTCCTGCAACTTGCCAGACAATGTTGCTATCAGCATCGAGGATGTAGTCAGTGTTGACAACGAATGTATGTCCCGGTGTTGAAAGGTATGTGCCTGTGACAAGGAGTGTGACGTCATTCTGAGCAACTTCGTTTGCAAGCTTGTAGATGAGTGTGCCTGTGAGATATAAGTGTGGTTCAGCCGCAACCGAGTTCGCCGGTAAGTCATTGACAGTTACTGATGCAACACCAGTCACAGCAAGCACAGCGTTCTCAAGAGCTTGAGCAGTTGCCAAGCCTGTGATACCGCTATTCTTGATTCTATCACGGAGAGCGGCATCAGTTTCAATGTCAGAGCCGCCAGTCATTGCTTCATAGTTGTTGACTGTGTCAATGCTTGGAATACTGCTGACCTTGAAGACAATCTTATTTGCGCCAACATTGTATGCAACACCAACTGCTTCTGCAATGCATTCAACTTCTTTCGAGAGAGGAATGTATGTTGTAGCGAAGTTGGTCGTAGTGTCTGGTCGTGTTCCAGCGGTTGTCCACCGCACCAAGTCGCCAGAGTATTGGCTATTCTCGCCAAAGAAGAAGAAGTCCATATTGAGCAAGCCGCTCGTGATTGTATCTGAGGTATTGTTGGTCTCAACCCTGAGCTGTAAGAAGTTGATAGCAGTCAAGCTCGGGAAGCCAGTTTGTAAGAGCGACGTTGCTGTTCTGTCAATTCTGACAAGGTTCCATCCAACAGCAAGTGTGCTTCCTGAGAGAGTCAAGTCTTTGCTGTTTGCAGTCGAACCACCACTTCCATACCAGAGCCGAATGTTCTTGATTTTTGCAAGTGTTGGCGCATCAGCAACTCTGAACCAGAAGAGCAAGTCTCTGCTGCTTGCATCTACAACTGAGCCAAGGATATGTGAGTAGGTGATGAACGCCGAAGCAGTTCCAGTCTTTCCGAGCTTCAAGCTCTTCGTACCTTGCCTGAAGTTCACGGCGTCAGTTGTGACGGCTGAGGCATCAACGTTGTTTGTCCATCCTGTGATGACTTCACAGTTGTCAGCAGCATTGATTGTTGAGACATCAACAAGAGTGTAGTCTGTCACATTCACCACTGAATAGTCAGTTGTCGCAACGAACGTGTGTCCAGGAACAGTGAGTACAGTTCCCGTAAGTGTGGTGATTGAATCAATGATTCTCTCATTGAGTTGATAGTCATAGATGCCGTCTACAAATGCATGTGCTTCGGTAGCGATGTTAGCACTGAATGTGGTATTTGCTACAACCAAGAATCGTAGTGGGTCCTCACTTGTATTGGGTTGAGTAGACACTACGCTGTTGATAGCAATTGTGAAGTCTGAGGGAGCTGCAACATTTCTTTGGAATGTGACAAAGTTATTCGCCTGAGAACCAGTCTTTCTCGTGACACCAACAATAGCACCAATCTGTTCAAGGTCTGTGCTCGTTGCAGTATCTACACGGCTACCATCATAGATGTTCTGCAATTGTGTGTACAGCAAATCAATCTCTGATGCGACTGATTCAAGCATCTGTCGAAGAACGCTTCCGACGTTTGCATCAGTAACTGTATCAATGTTCGCCAAGACATTCAGCAACAAGTCGCTGATGATGTCATTCAATACTTTGACTGTGAATTGTGTCATGCTGTCACCTGCTTCTTCATCTCAGCTCGTAGTTTATCAGCAGCACTGCCAGCATTTCTGTCACGAAGCTCTTTCTCGAACTGAAGGAAGTATTCAATTTGAGTGCATCTCTTATCAGCAAAGTGTAGGCGAGTTGCCTCAATACTCTGCTCAAACTTTTGTTTCATGCTCATGCTGATTCACCTGTAATGAAGTACGGGAAGATGATATTGAGTGTTTGCTCGCTATCGATGGGAGTGACCATGATGTCAACTTGCATCGTATCTTTCAGTACATTCACATATGATACTTTGATTGAGTCAATTGATTTGATTCTCGGTTCTTGAAGCAGTGCTTCTCGAACATGTTGACGAGCTAGTTGAAGTGTGAAGTCATTTGGTACTTGGCCGACGAGGAGTGGAAGTCGTGAGCCGTAGTCAGGGTGTAGTTCAAGCTCTCCCCGCAATGTCTTCACACGACTGATGACTGCTTGTGATAGGTTGTCTTGATACTGTATGATTTTGAAATCGTTGCCAGAGCTAATTCGAACATCATCATCAGTGGCGTGCTGTATGAGTAAGTCAACTCCCAATCTTGCTTGTGCGATATCGACCATTTAACTCACGTCCACGAATGTGTTTGAACCTGCTCCATTGATTGCTGTTGCATCGCTTGTGTATGAATCACCGACGAGGCATATCTTGTTTCCGTTGATTGTGACATATGATTGTCCGAATGAGTTCGGAGTGAATGAGTGTGATTGGATGTTTGGTGGTACGCATGGTGGGTTGTTGTGGCTCGGAACGAGTAGGTGTCCGTTCTGCACCATGATTAGGGATGAGACAATGCTGACAAAACTGTTAGAACCAACATCAACAGTCCCAGCAACACTGCCAGCACAGACCGTGCCACTATGTATGCATGTTCCGTTGGAAATAACAACCTTGACCATTGCGGTCTCCCTTTTTGTATATTCATATTCCTGTTACGGCATATTTAAAAATAATCATGTGAAGGGTATTGGCGTCTGGCTGAAGTTGACTGTCACCCCACTAATCGTCATGTTTCCGGCTGCATCAACTTTGATGCCATACCCATCTTTGTTTGAAAGCACAAAGCCACCATCGTGATTCAAGCGCAGACGTGCACCGCCGTTGATGTTTCCTGCATTGCTTGCTTTCAAGATGATGTCATTCGTCTCTGTCAAATAGACAATGCTGCCAAACGTTGAATTGATGAGTAGGAGTTCTCCTTGTGCGGCCATCGGAACGCCATCAGGATTCTGAGTGTATGAATCAACAACTGAACCAATGACAACTGGCTGTTGGCTTGCGTCACCATAGAAGGCGACAAAGACCAAATCATCAGGTGCTGGAAGTGCAAATGTTCCTTTGTAGTTGCCCATGCCGAGACCGACAATTGGGACGTTGTTGTACTGAATGTTTATGAGGTTCAGGTGTCGAATATTGACAGTGTAGTCTTTAGTGTTGGCGTCTGTGACTTTGTAAATTTGCAGAGACTTGCTTTTCTGAATCTCTTTCTGAATCATCGCCTGAATTGTCTTGGCGAATGTGTCAACTGCGAAGAGTGTCATTTGAGGTTCCCCGTCCACGTTACAAGTGCAGCGTCTGCTTTCTTCACTGCTTCTAAACCATTGATGTCTGCTAGCCCAGCAGTATCAATCACCATCTGCTCTGGGAGAGTAGTGAGTGAATGAGCATAGCCAGTGATAGTTGCACTGACATCATCCTTTGTGATTGTCCACTGCAGCTTCTTGATAATCCAGACGCTTGAGTTGTTGAATCGGTCATAATCTGTGAGCGTGAATGGTTGTCCGACAGTCATTGCTGGGTCGAACTTCGTCTTGAATGAGACAGCGAAGTTGCGCTCAATCTCAAGGAGCTTTTGTCGTGCTACCTTCTGGCAGTCTAAGTCGCTCTGCAAGTTCCTGTTCTCAAAGACAATGAAGTTGTAGTTCTTGTCAGTGACCGGGTTGCCAGAGCCTGCATTGAGTTGCAACATGATTGGGTCAATTGCAACGCCCCATGAAGGATAGAAGCCAAGCACAGCAACACTGTTCACGTTGTCGGTGATATCTCCGTAGTCAAGATTGAACATGTTCACGCCGAGCACGAAGCTCCATCCATTCGCACTCAAGTAAGAATCACTCTTTGAGCTAAGCAAGTAGAACGGTGTGAGCACAAGCATAGTTCCATCACCAATCTGTGTGATGATGACAGCATAGTTCTCACGAATCTTTGAGAGTACATCCTTGAGGTTTTGAGCGCTATCAACCTTGATGAACAGTGTATTTGCATTCACGTCTCTGAACTCAACATTCGGAATGATTGTATTTGTCTGGTCACCAAATGCCAACTGCAAGATGCCAATGTCAGCGTTGTTGATTGTGTTTCCTGAGGCAGTGCCAATGATGAGATTCTGGAGCTCGCCTTCTTTTCTCTCAAAGCTAAGTGGTCGCTCATCAGCCATCCCCAATGAGCCGTGTGCTTCGATTTCATAATCGATGCTATCTTTTGATTTGCTGAGCTTGATGCTTTTGATAAACCCATAGAAGACGCGCTTCAGTTGGCCAAGTGTCGGCACTGCGGGTTCTGAAACAGTTCTTCCATTTGCATCAGTGTATGGGAAGTCGCGATAGTACAATTGAACTGTGTCATACTTCTTGAGTCGTGTGATGTCGACTGTTGAAGATGTGACATTCTTCTGGCCGGGTAGCAAGTATGGAAGCTTGAATGTAAGCTTTCCATAGAGTTCGTCAATATCAAACTCACCTTCCATATCATAGGCCTCAGTAGTCTGAATGCTATTCGAACCACTGCCGATGAGCATGATTTGTTTGACTCCCATTTAGGAACACCTACAGTTGCCGTTTGCGTCGGCGATGAGTTGAGCAGTCTTTCTGCCCTTCTCAGTGTATGTCTTACACTTGAGCTTACCACACTTCTGGCATGTATTCACCAGAAGGTTGGACTGAAGTTTGATTTGATTGGGTTGCATTGTTACGCTCCCAAGATGTTTCTATCTTTCGCTCTCTGCTTAAGTAGCTCAGCAGGTTGGAAATTAACAAGAGCAATTGCTGTGCTCTGAATGTTTGCTTGCCTGTATTCAATGAGTGTCATATCGAATGTGACATATCGTTGCGTTCCTTGCACTACACCACCAGCAAAGTTCCCAACAATGTATCTGCCGGTGTCTTCACTGTCGAGTGGGCAGTCAAGATTGACAACAGTAGCATTGTCTCTGAGTCTATCAATCGCCATTTTCTTAGTGTTGATGTCATTGATGTCTGCTCCTGTCAACTTGCCTCTCAGCACGACTGTCTTATTCTTTCGTCCAGTGGTGACAACGGTGCCGCCGTTTGAGCCGGGGGATTCATAAACGATGACACCGAGTTCACCACCGAAGCTCATACTCTCAACGACACTGAGGTCGATGATTGAACCAGTCGAAAGTCGTAGTCTGTAAAGTGATGCCATGATAGTTACCTCTGTGTCGCCTGAGTCTCAAGTTGCCCAGTCAACATCTCTGCAAAGCCTCTTGCTCCTTGCGGAGTTATCTCTCGGCTTGTTTGAATCGAAATGCTTGGGCTGCTATTCACCACTCTGCTTGAGGAATTTGTGATAGTTGTGGCAGGTCGTTCAACTGCTGAGGTGCCAGGTTGTTGGCCAGGAGTGACTTCAGTTGTTTTCCCAAAGCCAAGATATTCACCGACCTTCTTGGCAGTTTCCCATATCCATTTGAACGGCGCTAGCATTGCATCAAGCATATCCTTAACGAATGAAATTGCTTCTCCAATCGCGTGGAACATCTTCTGTACCCAGGTGAGCTTCATGAATGCTTTGCCCATGTCGAGTATCTTGTGTCCGATGAACTCACCAATCTTCGCCAAAATTCTGAAGTAGAGTACGAGTGGGAAGATTGCTACCTTCACAACGAACCCAAGAATCTTGCCAATCCAACCGATGACATTGCCAAGTACTTTGAAGACATCGACAAGGTCGAATGCTGTTCCTTGAGCATCAGCGAATGGTGCAAAGATTTCAGAGATAGCATCGAAGAGCGGGTCTAAGATTGCAAAGATTGCATCAAAGACAGCTCCCACAATAACGACCAATCCTTTGAGCACCGTGAAGATAGGAGTGAAGACAATCTTGAGAACTGGCCCAAGTTTGATGAGTAGCGTCTGGAAGTGGAGCAGTGCTCTTCCAAGCACGTCCTTAATCGCTCCGCCAACGCCGAATACGAGCTTCTGGATGCCGCCAACGTTCAACTGCCATATCTTATACAGTGTAAAGACAGCTGCAATAACGATGCCAATTGGCAGCGCTATAGAGGCGATAACGGGGATGAGTGAGCCAATGCTTGTGGCAATAGCGCTAAAGATAGTAGGAATGTTGCTGAGCATAGCAGTCACGCCGCCTGAGAAGACGGTCTTGAAGTTCGAACCGAACGCTGTGATGTTGCCTGCGAAGTTCTTGAAGAAGTCTCCGAAGACAGAATCCATTGCGCGGCCATTCTTCGTCAGCGTTGAGAACGACTTATTGAAGTTCCCCATCGATTGGCTAAGCTGGCTCAGCCGTGAAAGAGGAGTTTGAAATGCAGGAGCAAGAAGAGAACCAATGAGCGGGAGGCGTCCCACCACTTCGGATATTTTGTCTCCGCCATGAGATACGAGCTCATCGAACGCCTCCTGCTGCTCATTGATATCCTTCAGATTCCATTCGACAGTCTGCAGTTTGATACCCATATCTTGGTTGAATGCAGCAATCTCTTTCGCAGAATGTCCCATCAGTTTGTACTGTTGAGCACTCTCCTTCAAGCTTTTCTGCATACCTTCAAGACTGGTCTTCGAGCCGAAGATGTTTTTACGCATCTTCATGATGGAGTCTGAGAAAGTATTCGCATCGCGAATGCTCTTCGAGAAGTCAATTACTTTTTCAAACTGGACCATTGTTTTCCCTCGAATCGTGCTCGTAAATGACATACGCATACGACTTGATGATGTCCTTGCGTTTCATGTGAGCCACTTCTTCTGCAGTCTTATTGAACCTCATACTCACGAGGTACTTTGTTCGTTCCCACTCGTCGGTGTCGAGGATTTCTCGGAATCTTGCAAAAAATCAGCACTCTCCTCGTTGAACAGATTCAATCCGTCAACTAGTCTTTTCAGAGAACTGACCTTGAGCTTCTTCAAGTCGAGCTCGCCGAGCTTCGGCTTCACAAGTGACCTGCTGACAAGCATGAGTCCGCGAGTGAAGTCACTCACATTCTCGATGTTTGCACAAAGCCTTTCAACTTGCTCGTACTCTTCACCGGTGGGTTCACGAAGCGTGAACTTGCCTTCTTTCGTTGTGATTTCGACGCTCTCATCTGCGAGCATCTTCAGATACATGGGTATCTGTTTCTTCTCAATCTTTTCCTTCGTCATTTCCTTCACCCGGCATTGCGCCTTCGTCAATCTTCTTTACTTGCAACTCAGTTGTGTTGTGCACAATGAGTATGCCGTTGCGTGCAGTGTAGCTCAACTCAACGAATGCACCATCAGGTACAATCGCTTTATCAGAGCACCACTTGCCCGTGCGAAACTCCTCATCCGACAAGCGGAAGATTTGCTTCGACTTCTTTTTGGTTACTGTTGTTATCTCTTGCATTTCGCATCGACCTCATATTGAATGAATGAAAAAATAAAAAAATAATTTAAAGCTTTCTTACGAAAGCTTCCACTTCAAGCCTTTGAAGTTCATCGTGTTCTTCGCATAGCCATCGAGTTCAAGCGATGCAATGTCGAAGCCGTCGAACTTCGCCCCAGTCACAGTGATAGTTCTCTTCGGCGATTTGCCAGAGACAACTGTCCCAGTGATGGTAAAGTCCGGCCATACACCAGCGTCAGGCGGGAAGAGCGTGTTGAGCGTATCGTTGTCGATATATGCTCTCACGATGCTGCCTGTGACGTTCTTCTTACCGTCAAGTACTTCTACTCCGTAGTACGAGCCAGCTTCGAATGCAACTTCATTGTCTGCAGCAACAGTGACAGTCATGCTCTCTGAACCGCCAATGATGTTACCACCAACGCTGATGACGATATCCTTTGCACTAATTCTTTGGTTTACCATTCGTCATCACCTCAGTTGGTGACCTGAGACAAGCTCAGTGTCACGTTGATGAAGTTGATAGCAAACGTCGGCTTGATGGTCATATTGACAAGCACAGTATCTGGGCTCGTTCCTGCGTTGACCTCTGTTGCAAGGTACGCATCAATAATCTCATCTAGCTTGTCTGCTTCAAGCAATCCATCAACTTGCTTTGCCATGATGTCACGGATTCTCTGCAGGTTCGGGTTGCCGATGAACGGATTCAACTGCGTTCGAACTTGTGCCGTCACGTAATCTACAATGCGAACAATGTTCACTTCATAGAAGACGCTTGTGGTTGAGGTGTCGCGTGTCACGCCACGTGATGCCTGGATTGCTCCAGAAATCTTCGTGATAGGCACGATTCTTGATGCAAGCAGTTGTTCCTGTTCGCCGTTGTTGTAGTACTGCCTTCCGGTTGATTGCAAGATGCTGACATCTTCGACGTTCAGCGTCTTGTGGGTTGGGCTAATGTGTACCAATCGTCCAGCCATTCCGCCTGCATAACTGCAAGCAAGATAGGAGCCGTTCAATACATATTGATTCCCATCAATCCTGTGCGTGTACTTCACGTTCGGTGCAACCAGCGAAAGTCGATTTCCAGCTGCTGTCCTTGCCTGAGCAGTTGCAATGGTTTCATCCACTGCAATTCCCGAAACAAAGATTGCATATCTGTTGTCGTTTGCAGCTCTCGTGTTCAACTTCCCAACCATTGTCGAGTGGAAGCTATCACTTGCTTCAAGTGAATCCCCACCCGGAATGACAAGGATGTCAAAGTCCTGGTCTGACAACACACTATCAAATGCTGAAGTGTAGTCGCTTGCAACGAGACCTGTTTCACCGTCTGCTCCACTTGCCAAGAAGGTTTGTGAAGTAACGCTGATAAGATTCGCGCTGTTTACGACTGCAGCTACAAGTTGACTGTTGCCATTGATTGCTGCTGCAATTGCTGCGTTGGTCGCGTAGCCTGCTCCACCATTGTTGTAGACTTCGAGAATCTGTCCGTCAGTTACCTGAACGTCCCGATTCGCCGGAGTCACAGCGTTAGCAGTGACAGTCACGCCGATGTTGTTTCCATACGAACCGTAGTACAGACCATTAAAGGTCATGACTGCGGCCGTCGGCCCTGCGCCAGCGAAGTTGACAGTTGCCTTTGCTTTGCTCGAGGCAGCGATTCGAACTGCAAGTGCAGTTCCAGCGCCATCGCGATAAAGCAGGTCAAGTCCCTTCGGCAAACTAATAGTTGCCACGGTACCTGTCTTGTCGTCTTCAAAGACGGAGAGGGCCTGCGAAAAGCTCGTCAACGTTTGCACGCTATTGAGTGGTCCCCAAGTTGCGGTGCCAATAATGGCAACGATTCCAGGGCCCGCTTGAGCTTGCAACGTGAGAGCTTCACGCACATTAACTCGAATATTCGGTCTTAGTGCCATGTGTCCTCCCTCATTGTTTTCTAAATACTGTTGCTTTGATGCTCTGGTACTTGGACTCAGGCATCACGCCTTGAGCATCCCACCAGTTAAAGAGTGTTGGGTCAGGCCTATCGGGGTCTTGTCTTGCCCATTCAGTCGCCTTCAACATTGTCTCTTCTTCTGATTTCACTTCTACCTTCTCTGGCTCTTCGATTTGCTCGACCGCCTCCTCAGTAGTAGAATCTGTGAATGTGACTTCGTCTGAGACTTCAATCGTCTCTTCTTCTTGTTTTCGTTTCTTTCCCATGAATGTCAGCCTCCTATGTCTTAATACGAAAGTGTAATGCTTACGATATTGTAAAAGTATGATGGGTCAGTAGGTTGAGTACTTGTGCTTCCAGAGACCCAATTTAAGATGGTTCCAGGAATAGGAGTAGCCTGTGCGACATATGCAACTGTTGTTGCTCCAATATTCTGCACACGATAGTTCCCAGCCGGAAGTGTTTCTGAAAATGTCGCAACATCACCAATGTATGAAGCAGTAGCAACTACAGCGTCAGCATTGTTGGCATCAAGAATTTGTAGTCCCGTGGCATCATTGCTCGTCTCCTTGACAACTTCAAGAATCGTAACAGTTTGTGGAAGAGATATATTGACTCCCGCTGCTCCCGCAAAGCCGAGAGTAGATGTGAGTGGTAGACCATGTGCTTCAATATAGACGGGCATGAATGGGAATGCTTTCCCATTTCCTAAATTATATAACTCAGTTATCTCTGTTACAGTGAGAACTCTATCCCAGAAGTATAAAGCGTCCATGTATCCTCTGAATGCTGCAGGCGCGCTATTTGCAACATCTCCTCCGACATCCATTCTTCCAGTTGCACCAAGATTGCTCACTCCGAATGTAAGTGAACCTTGAGATACTCCGTCAAGAAACAATTCCCATGAATTAGTGATTGCAGTGTAAACTCCTACGATATGCGTCCATACATTCGGGACAGGAACAAATGCCCACTCTTGAAAGTTAATGTACTGGTCAATGCGTAAAACATTGGAGCTTGCTCGGATGAATACTTGTATTCCTTGCAGTGCTCCAACCCAGTTATATTGAAAAATGCAATTATCACCCACAGTGTTCAATAGTCTTACCCAGACACTAAAACTACGGTCATGATTTCCCCCAGTAAGCCAGCCTGACATAGTAAGTCTTGTGAATGTTGATGGGAAGTTTGTAAAATCAGCACTTGCACTTCCGAGCTTCTTGACACTAGTACTAAAGGCTGGTGTTCCTACAGATACATCAAGATTGTTTCCAGTCATACGCCATCACCTGAAGTACCGTCGAAATCATATACAGCAACTAGTCCTGTTAAGAGTGGTGAAATTGGTGTCGGTGGTGCAGGGCCTACATCGACCGTTAAAGAAAGACCAATATTCGCAATGATTTGTGGAATGTCTTCTGTCCAGATGTTCTTCATGATAAGCTCACAAGCGATGTCGCCTGCCCACAAGAAGTCATTGTCTTCATACGATGCCTCTGCATCTTTGACAACAATATCAATATCTTTCTCGATGAATTTGATTCTGTTCTTCAAGAGCTCATGTTGAATCTTATCAACGAGCCAAGCTGCTTGTGCACTGTTCTCAACATAGCGCTTGTCGCCATTGTAATCAACGACTTCAAGTGCTTTATGTCGAGTCTTCTTGCAGAAGACAGCTACAGTGACCGGGATGCGAGCGATTGTCGTGTTGATTGCGCGGACAAGTTTCTGGGGCTTGTCGATTTCGTACTCTAAGAATTGGCCTGCAGTCCACTCTTCGAATGAGACGCGACCATGAATGATTGCAATGCGAGGATAGTTCTCGTCGTTTGCTTCAGGAGTAGTTGGGAATATCCATTTCCTTTCGCCCTCTGATGTGCGCTCTCGTCTATCAGGGTTAGGGTCAAGGACGTTCTGAGAAATGATGTCGTACACGACCTGCAGTGGGTCGAAGTACACGTTCCGTTCAGTATGAATTTGGGCCATCTTTGCTCGCCTAAGTTGATACGAGCACTTCCAGTTTTTAGGAAGCACTAGTTGTTGTTATCATGTACTGAGCTCAGGGACTATTTAAAAATAATCAACCAAGCCACTTGATACGGGCAATCTCATTGCGAAGTGCGATTTCGAAAACCTTCTTGTAGCGAGCCATATTCGACTCATCCTCAAGTGTCCGACGAACGAATTGTCGACCTTCGAATCCGGGATGTAAGACCTTAAGTGCAAAGAAGTCTTTGCCCTTCTTCTTCCAGTGCAAAGCACCTGCTTTACGCACTCGAATGATGTGCGGCTTTGTACCTTCTTCAAGCAGTTGGACAATCGCATACTTCCTGTTGCGCGTCTCAGCACTGTTGACGAAAGCATAGATACCAGGGCCTTTCCGTATGAGTTTCCATGAAGCACTCGTCTTTCGAGTCTTCTTTGGCGTCGCTGCCTCGAGCAGAACTAAGTAGGTGTTCTCGAGTGCATAATGCATCGACCTATCGAGGGCTTCGCTTAACAAACTGGTCATCGTGGTCAACCCTCTTCAATGTGAACTCTTGCCAAGTGTATTGGCCTTTGTAGAACGGCTTGTTGAAATCTTCAATGATAAACACTTCACCAGGCTTGATGCCAAAGCATGTTTGAGAAGTCGTCTTGAGGAACTTCACCATATCGTTGTTGTCGATTGGAGCATTCCATTTTGCATAACCTTTGAATCGAACATCGTTTGTGGTGATGCCAGCCTTCGCACGTTTGTATGCATTTGTTGCTTCGGCAGTTACAAAGAGTTGAATGATTTGACGTTCAACAATCGGCTTCTCTTTAGTGCCAAAGAAGTCGCCGTTCGGCTCAACTTCAATGTCAGTACGTTGCTTGATGAGTTCAACTTCGATTGCATTTGCAGAAAAGATATACTCGAAATCGTATCTCGCTCTGTCTGCCTCAAAATTGGCAATCTGATTGCAATCGGTGTTGTAGCCGTATACCATTGTCCTCACGGAAGTGCTTTCTGAATCTGGAATCGCCCAAGGAAGATAGCTGAAGTGAGTGAGCCATTCACAATAAGAAGTTGAGCATCAAACACACCAACAGTATCAAAGTCAGTTAGGCCGACAGTATAAGTGCACTCTCCGGAGGTTGGAGCTGATAGAACACATGCTACTGATGCTTTGTTTGCTGAAGTGTTTATCTGTTTCAATTTGAATGTCACAGTTGCTCCAGTTAAATCATAGAGAGAATCATCTTCATCGCGAACGACGAATGTATAGACACTTCCCTTCTCGCCAGCAATAGCATCAGGAAAAGCATTGAAAGCTTTCCCTTCGTAGATTGTTACAGTCTTCATGTGAATCCTCCTACACCGACGTCTTCCTGAATTGCAGTGTTGAGAGGTACTCTCTGATGCGAGGCATCTCGTTTCTGCGTATCGTTGTGAAAGCAACGTATGGAAGTTCGATGTCTTGTATGATTTTGATGGCTCGCTTGTTGTTGTCATCCATCAGCTTTTGCATCAAGTCATACTCAAAGGTCACACTGACTCCATTGAGAGTCCATGTAGGAATACCTCTCTGAAGAACTTGGAATGGAGTATTTTCAAAGAGATAGTTAATTGACCACAGCTTGTTGAGCTGCTTTAAGTGAATGTTCATCCAACGCTTCGTGCCAGCACGAGTTGTTTGTAGTTGGTCGAACTTGAGCTTTTCCCACGTCTCATGCCAAACAACGTTGAGTCGTCGGTTAGCAGTAGGTCTAGGAATGCTAAACTTCACAGTTCTCCTATCAACATCAACAGCGATGATGTCTGAAGTGACATCATATCGGATGCCTGGCAATCCTTGCGTATCGAGGTCTTCCTCAAACGCATAGAAGTCAAGCTTATTGATTGGTCTGTTGTCAAGGTCAGCGTCGGCAAATGTTAAACGGGGATGAACCGGCAGAGCATGTTCTTGCACAGCGTTTCCTGTTTGATAGAGACGAGGAGTGTAAAGTCTACGACGTACCTCATTCGCTCCGTACGAGATTGCTTCGAGTATGAGCTCATCTCCAATGCTCTTAATGCATGTGAGAGCTCTGAACTCTTCTGGTGTGATATATCCAAGCGCATTTGAATCACTCGTTGAACCGATTGGTTCGCTTCTATTGAACTCGAATGAACTCACGCTGTTGTAGCATGAGTATGTGTAAAAGTAAAGTTCTGTTCCTGTGGTGTCGATGTATTGGGTGATACGTTGTGGATTTGAGTAGTCGATGTTGATTGTAGCAAGGAATGTGTATGTTGTTCCCATATCAGTGCTGCGATAAATCTTGAATTGGTCGCAATCAAGTTTCCTGACTGCCTCTGTCTTTCCGTGATAAAACACAGTCGGAGTTGTAAGCACAATCGTTCCGGGTGCAGTCACTGATGCAATCGTCTTCACTTCGTTCGTATCTGAGCAAGAGACATCACAGCTTCCGCCAAGCAGGACCAGATTTGTCGCAACAAAGTTAGTTGTTGCAGCTACTGGCAAGCTAGTGCTTGCTGCATTCACTTCTTGAGCGAGCAGCGTGACCTCATTTCGTGCAATGAGGGGATTCTGAAGTTGCAGTGTTCTTGTCATCAATATCACTTCCGGATTAGACTTATTTAAAAATAATCATCGTTTTGAGCTATGTTCCATTTAAGCACCTTGCCGTGACTTCCATGTAAATCCTTGTGTTGTTGATTTGCGTCTCCCTACGAGCACGTATGAGCCCTCTGGCGCTCAGCTAAGTGCCCTTGTAACCGTCGTATTTACATCAACCAAAGCCAGACGATATGCCTCTCGTTGGATAGTACATGAATCAAGTGCAGACTGAAGCTGCATCGTTTGGTTCTCAAGCTGTGCAATCGTTGTCATTGATTGGTTCAAGTTCGACTGGCATTGCATCAAGTTTGCTTGACAGATAGCAGTCTCATTAGTACCAGGAGGTGGAATGATAGGGGGTGGAGGTGAGACACTTGTACCAAATCCACCATCCTGCTCAACCATAGCAATCAGGATAAGCGTATCCTTGAATGCATCAAGTGAGTAGCCAGTGCCGGGGAATCCCGCAGGAGTCCATTTCGCGGCAATACTTGGAATCGCATTTCGACCAGTGCCATTGATGTTCGTGCTCCAGAGAGCAGCACTGAACTCGTTAAATTGAACAGGTCCGCGTGCAGCGGTGTTCATCTCATAGCCACTGTTACTGACACCAAAGTCGGCTGCAACAAGTCGTTGTGCAAGTGCAATCTGTTTCTGACAGACTGGTCCTTGCCATCCAACACGCTTGCAATACATGCCTGTCCAAAGCTCTGCTCGTTGAGCATCAAAGTAGTCGTGATACGGAGGATTGAGTTCACACTTCGTCCAATCAATGTTTGTGCCGTTGTATGCAGCACATCTACCGGGGAGTCCTGGAGCATAGAGGTCATCCATCTGCTTTACAGCGCCAGTATAGAGAGGAGTCCAGCGAGCATCATATTCACTCATGTCCTTCAAGAAGGGCAACATGACATACGCTGAGTAGACTCCATTGAAGCTATAGCAGCCGTTCCATCGTCCAATGCCTGAACCAGAAGCAAGCACTGTGATGTTACCATACTTGCAGTCAAGCCCGGCGATAGAACCAGTAGTCCATTTGTTGAAGAGGAGTTGGTACTTCACATCGCCTGTTCGTTGGTACGCTTTCATTGCGCCCCACTCAATTGGGATGTCACCGTCAGCAGCACTGTCTTTGCCCTTGCTGAGTCCGACTCCCTTCTTGTAGTACCAAGCGAAGCCATCATTTGACCACATGTTCTGGTCAGCCCATGTGAGAATCTTATCGCAGTAGACCATGCTACCATTGCCGCATTCGAGCATTGCATAGTACGCTACCGTCTCACTTGTTGTGTCATTACCGGGTCGATAGACGAAGCCAGTGAAGTTGTTCGGATAGCCTTCATAGTGATTCGCTCGAAGAGCATTCCATAGTTGGTCTTTCACTGGTGGTGAAACTGAAACAACATTAGCGGTCGGTGTAGAGCATGCTGCGAGCGTAAGCATCGCGGCTAGCATGAGTAAGAATAGCCAGGATTTTCTCATGTGTGCACCTCATTGCATTGCTAAGTAAACATTGATTGGTTTGTTATCGCACGTCAACCAACAGTGACAAGCGACTTCTCTCTTTACGAGCGTAGATTGGTTTGTACCATTGATAAGTACTGTTCGATTCTCAGTCACAAAGTCTGAGTTCCATTCAAAGTATGTACAGGAACTATTTGATTGTTGCAATGTTTTGCAGTTGTCTCTACATGAATTGAGTGTAGCAGGAATTGTGCAGTTTGAATAATTGTACACCGGTGTGCATCCTGCAAGAAGCAGAATTGCAAGCATCAGCGCAATCGGTCGAATAAGTCCCATAGTAAATCTTCCCTCTCAGGCACGAAGTCATCATCAATGACAAGCGTCTCTAGTGCCTCACGTAACAGTACTCTGTCCTCTTTTGAAAGTGTGAGCGTCTTCTCTTCCATTGTATGCACCAAAAAATAATAAAAAAGAATTTAGTTCGCCGTCTGCTTTGTCAAGATAACAAAGTCTTTCGTGATTGCCTTGACGTCATAGCCCTTGCTTGTCCAGGGAGCAATAAGTGTGTCGATGTCCTCAACGCGCTTCACTTTGCTAATATCAACTGTTTTACTTTTGTATATCATCGTGGCACCTCAAAGTTGGTTCGGGGTCAGGATATACAAGTCGTAGAACCTGTCAGCGGTCTCGACCTTCACATCCGTCCATTCGACGTCTGTCGTTGCAATCTTGTCCTTGAACTGCTGGTACGTCCAGTCTACTTGGAAGAACGTGTTCAGAACTTCCAAATCGTTCACGGCGTAACATTGCGCCTTGTAGTTCTGTTCGAAGTCAGCGGTGTTTATCGCTTCTTGAGCGGCATCCACACCAATGACGTCAGTCGTGTCGAACCAGATAGTTGCTTTATATAAATAATCTGCCATTGTTCTCAATCCTCCTTTATCTTATTCTTCTATGAACCAAATGTTGATTCCGTGCTGCTTACCAGTCACTGCTGGTTGCAGCGTGAAGTAGATGTTCTCTCCTTGCTCAATGTACCATGTCAGGTCATCGTCAATGATGTTGAATGAGCCTCCGCTCGTTGTTGCATTGTTGAATAGTAGTGTTCCGTTCGCGCTCACCGTGGGAGCTGTTCCTGAGAGAAGCACAGCACTGTTGGCTTGGCTCTTCACCATCTTCACAGGAGTCTTTGCTGTGCCGTTCGTTGTGATTGTGCAGTCTCTGTACACTCTGTAAATGCCGCTGTCGCTTGTAATGCTCGCAATGAGGTTGTATGAGATTTTCTTTATCTTGATAGTCTTACCACTCGCGACTGGATTTCGCAGTAGGAAGAACGGTACAGCCGCCGTGCCTGAGACCGTGATGAGGTCGCTCGTGAGCAAGAATGCTTTGCCTGCTGCTACTGCTGCTTGCCATTGTGTCGAATTACCGGCTCCAGAAATAGAGCTGATGTTCACACGCAAATTGCCGACTGAGTCTGTACTGAGTGGGATGTAGTCGCCTGTCGCTCCTGCAAGTGCTGTTCCCGCATCATTTCTGACAGCGAGTGCCATCACGCCGACGTCGCCACTCGTATGAGCTGCATCTTCAGCCTTGCCGAGGTTCGTTGCCCCAGTACCAGGTGTCTGAGAATCTGTTACGACGTGAAGGTTCGTCCCTGTTGGTTGGACTACTGTCGCGTTCAATGATGCAGCGGTTGCCTGAGTAACGGCAATAGTTGTGTTAGAGAAAGCGACTGTACCGTCAACAGTGATTGAGTTGCCGCCATCTTGTATGTTGACGGCTGCAGCTCCAGCTCCGTTGTTGTTGCTCGTCACCCAAGGTGATGTACTCTGTGTGACTGCAACTGTTCCACTTACTGGTTGAGTAGCAGGCCAGAATGTACCGTCAACAGTGATTGAGTTGCCGCCATCTTGTATGTTGACTGCTGAAGCACCAGCTCCGTTATTGACACCGAATGCTGTATTAGAAATGCTACCATCAATGGTGATTGAGTTTCCGCCGTCTTGAATATTGACTGCAGCAGCACCAGCACCATTGTTGTTGCTCGTCACCCAAGGTGATGTACCTTGTTTGACAGTTAAGAAACCACTTGCATCAATTGCAAGCTCAGTTGTGCCATTCCAGACATGAATCTTATTTGCATCATTCCAAGCGAGAGCAGCATTCACATCAAGTCTATTTCCAGTAACTGTAACTACACTTGTGCCATCAGTAATCTTTGAGAAGATTGCTCGTGCAACTGCATCAGCAGTTGGCATTGTGTTTGTGCCATCAGTGATTTGCACAGGCCACTTACCAGAAAGACTTGCTGCAAGTCCTTGATTGACAGTTGCTCTGCCACTTGCATCTACATCAAGTGCATTCGCTCCTGTCTCATCAAAGATTGTGGTATCCTGGGTCTTGACCATTTGCTATCCTCTCCTCATACCATGCAAGCTGTTTCAGCTTTTCTTCACGCACAGTTCGTGCTCTCTCATTATTTGATAAAAGGATGTCAAGGTCGAGGGAAGCAATCTGAGTTCTCAGACGCTCCGCCTCGACCTTGTAACTGTATCGAAACACGGTTCATCCTTATGCCTTACGGATAAGTGATGCATAGCCTGTGAAGTCGCTGTTCGGGCTTGCACTCTTTTCCCTGTTTGTGCCACGGACTCTGATTGTCTGTGTGCTTGAAACATTCAATGCGTCAGGCAAATCAACATACTCCGTTGGGTGTGCTGGTGTAGTCCAGAAGTGCAGAATGTCTGCTTCTGAACCAGTTGTTCCAAACTGTAGTGCCCATTCGCACAAACCAGAGCCACTTACCATAACGGCCATGTAGCTCTCGGTTGCAGCAGGTGAACGAGTCACTACTGTAGCAACAGTATCTTTCACCAAGTTCACGCTGTTTGGGTGATAAGCAGAGTTGCTTGCTCCAGAGACGCTGACATTGATGCTACCATCGCTGTTCACAACAAGCTGGTTACCAGTGGCACCTTTGATTGCAACGTTGTCAGTTGCATAATCAAGGTTTCTGATATCCAAATCAGTTGCAGTTACCCAGAGCTGACCTTTGCTATCAACTCTCAAGAGAGTATAGTCCCCGTCTGGGTCAGGTAACGTTGTCAGAGCGTCATCTCGCACTACAAGTGTGACAACACCTATATCAGTGCCGCCTTGCGTATCACCAATTGCATACTGAGTTCCCCCAGTAACTTTCAGTTGACCACTATCATTGAGTTCCAAATACACGTAAGTGGAATCGCTTGCTTTCTTAGCAAATACAGCAGGATGTTGGTCGGTACTGACAATTGCTTGACCCTCACTGTAGATGCCGCGAATACCTTGTCCAAATTCATCGGCTGTCATATTGTTTCCTCCTTAGTTTCCATTAGTTTGCAGAACCTTTAGCTTCTCAGTCTGCTCAGTGATAGCTTCACGGATTTTAGTCTTCTCCTCATCCATCTCGAGCAAACGAAGCTCTAGCTTCTGAATGTTTAGTTGAAATTGCATAATCTCAACTGCGTTCTTCTTTTTTAGTATGTCGGACATTGCGTCATCACCTATGCTGGCATCGTATATCCCGAGAGTGTAGCTTCAAATTGTTTTGGCTTGATGCCAATATTCTTTACCTTGATTTGAAGCAAGGTAGCAGCTCCTGCTGAAGGTGGCTCTAGGAAACGAAGCATGATAGTTCTATTGCTGCCACTGTTGCGAACAAGCGCAATCGTCGAAGCAGCAATCTCAAAAGTAAATTCACCAGACTCATCTCCTCCGACAATACCGCCAGAGAATGTAAAGACTGAGCTGACTGGAACAACATATGAAACGAGTGTGAGTGTAGAACCGGGAGTAACGAGGGCACTTCCAAAAACATTAACTTTTGTCTTCTGGAAATCTATTGCATCTCGTGTGATAACAGCATTGAATGAACCAATGATTTCAACATCAACACGATTGTCAGAGTTCTGGTCTTTCAGTTCAACTGCACCAATGTTGATTTCGCCTGGGTCAATTGAAATGCTACCAGCAACAACATTGACACGCCAAGCATCATCAGGATTATCGAAAGTCCGTTGGATGATTTGGCTCGGACTTACGTCCCGGTTTGGGTCTTGCCAGTCAGGGTTGCTTGTCATGTTCTACATCTTCCTTTCGTCTCTACGAGCATTTAAAAATAATCAACGCACTTCTGGGATTCCTCGCCCATTCATGAAGTCATGATTAAATCGCTCGAAGAGAGAATCGGGAAGTGTAGTCGGCATTTCGCCCGTATCATTGATAGCAACTTCACTATCTTGATAGCGAGGTCGAATCTCATTCCAAAGAACTGTCGTACAAATCTCAAATCCATTCAAGACTGTACGCACATGAATGAGCACATCCTTCTCAGTCTTCTGAATGTGGTAGAACACGATAGAGGGTACTGTATGCTCTTCAACAACCGGAAGAATGAACTTCTCCCAATCACTCGGTGAAATCGCTGCTGTCGGCATCTTTCTTCCTCTTCGTTCGTTTGATTGATTCTGCATTTTCTTCAAGTGCAGAAGGTGTTACAATCTCTTTGATTGTATGCTTCGGTGGAATATCGTTGAGTATGATTGCCTTCTCCATCTCTTCTTTCCCCTTCACTTCAATGATGGTGTCGGTCTCCAAGAAATGACGAATCTCGTAGTCATCTTCATCAACTTCTGACCATTCATCTTTCTTGATGATTGCTCCAGCAATGGTCGTCACGAACTTATTCGGATACTTGTCTCGTAATTTAACTTCAATCTTTCCCATGGTGTTTCACCTTCGGTCTAACTAAAAAATAAAAAATGGTGGGATTGCTCCCACCGAATATGCACTTAAGCTACCTTCCAGTAGACTTTCAATGCACCAGGTGCAGCAAGGACCTTGCTCTCAGCTGCAGTTGCAACTGGAGCTCCAGTTCCAAGCGCCTGTAGGCTCTGTCCGCCGGTCGCAACTTCAAGCACGTCGCCGAAGTTGTAAGTTGCAGCAACAGCAGTAAGAGACATGAGTCCCTCCTTGATGACGCCGACTTTGTTTCGACCAGGGTTTGCAAAGATTGCGTTGCTCTCAGCAACACCAATCTCAGTGCCCGGTGCAGTGTTTGCGATAACTCCGCCAGTGCCATCCTGCATCAGGATTGCCTTTGAGGCGATGTCTGCTCCCGCGTTTGCGGTAATGGTAAAGCTCTTCATTTTGGTTTCCTCCGTAGTTCGTCTATCCCTAACGGTGTGACCTTCTACGACTTACTGTTTTGAAATAATTAAAAAAAATAAAAAATTTGAAGCTAACTGCTTATACAGTTATCTTGCTGATTGCTTGCGGGTAGATGACTGCAAGTACGTAGCTCATCAGAGCAACAACTTCACGGTCATACGGGTCGCCAGGCAATGCACCTTCGAAGGTCTCAAGCTCGCTCTCTCGAACAAGCATCGCTGCCTTCTTGTGGTCAAGGACCAAGCCAAGGGATGCAGTCAGGAAAGGAGTAACGACGATGTCCATCGCGTTAAACTTCATAACTGGCATGTTGACGGTCACGTCACCAGGTCGAGCAGTTGCAAAGAACACGTGGCTCTTCCAGTCTGTGCTCTTAGCAAGAGTTCCCCAAGCCGCAGGGCTCAGTACAAGGTGGCTGCATAGGAATCCATACGGAGTTCCGTTGCCGTAGGTTGCGCCTTCAACCTGAACCTGAGCATCAATCACCTTATCGTAGGTAATTCCGCCAGGCTGGGAGAAGAATGCACCAGCTGCAAGGCCGTTCAGGATATCTGAAGCGAGCTTTCTGGTAACTGCATCAGCTGCGTTCTGAAGAACGAAGCGAACGAAGTCGTCCATACCTCTCTTCATGATTTCCCAAGTAATCTTGGTTCCAACAACAACCTTCCTCGGAGTCACAGTGATGCTGTCAACGCCTTCATCGAAGTAGCTAACAACTGCACCTTCTGCAACTTCAACTGCGATAGTTGGCTGAAGTCGTGGGATTTGGTATGCACCAAAGCCGCCCTTGTCCTTGAGGTCGTCATTCACATAGACGAGGTCAAGGATGTTCTTGATGTTCTCAATTGCAGCACTGTAAAGTGTGCTTGAGAGCATTGTGGTAAATGCACCACTCGCTGTACTCAATGTGACGTCCTCTTTGAACTTCACACCGTGTGCTTCCGCAAGGCGAACCCCTTGGATAGCCCACTGCTCTCCAGATTTTGATTTCTTCTGGAGAGATTCACATAGCGTCTTTCCGACTGCTTCAGTCAGAGCGATGCCATGAGACGAGGTCTTCGCCTCTGCAATCTTCTGTACTTTGTATTTCATTGTGTTCCCTCCTTATCCGCGTATGAGGCGTGCCAGTGTGGCATTCGCCTTCGATTTCTCAGCGACGTCGGCTACCGACTCAGTGAATGCGCCCCTAAGTATTGCACTCTCAGTACGCGGTCCAATCGGTTCTTCGTCTTTATGAGCTTCATTGACAGGTTTCATCGGTTCTGCAGCAGGTGCAGCAGCCGGAGCTTCGTCGCCATCAGGTTCAGCATGAGCAGCAGGGGAAAGAGCTTCAAGTCGCTTCTCCATTGCTTCCATCTTGCACCTGAGTGCTTCAACAACGTCAACCAACTTGTGCATGTCATCTTCCGCTTCGCGGAACTTCTCTGCATAGTCTGGCTTGTCGTCTTCGTCTGCATCATCAGATTCCTTCTGAATAGCTTTGTCGTTCTGTGAAGCATCTGGCTTCATAGGAGTGCCATCAGCAGGTAAGCTGTTGCTGCTAGTCGGTGTCGCCTGTACATCTTTGTGTTCCTGATTTTCAGCTTCCTTCTGAATACCCTTGTTGTCCTGAGACGTGGTATCAGATGGCATAGCGCTCACAGGAGCAGCAGAGACATCTATCTTCGCAGGTGCTTGGCTATCTTTGTCAAGGTCACCCTCTTTGTATCTATTTTTCTTCGTCATATTCTCTTCCTCCAAGTAGTGCTGACTCGAGAGTCGCCCGTGCTCTCGGAGAATCGTGGTCAGTTTTTCTTTTACGTTCTCCATTGTCCTTCCTCCGTTATTATTTTTACGACCTCAGCTTCGCCGAGCGTATTGATGAACATCTCTGCCAAACTCTCAGGCTCAACGGTAGCGAGCTTCGTGTAGTATTCCCTATCTTCTGAGAGATGGTCGAGCACAATTCGTGCTGCGGCGATTGGGTCATCAGTATGCTCAGTTTCAACCACAAGCCCCTTCTGGAACTGGTCCATAGGGAATTGAGCCGCAACTGCTGGGTCCTCTTCACCAAGCTTCTCATCTTCGGGAAGCTTTGCCGGAGCGACTGCTCCACCTGCAGTTCCAAGAGTCATATCTTCAGACGTCTTGAATGCTTCTGCAAATTGAGCAGTGGTATCTAAGAATCCAGGAGCAGGAACAATTGAGCCTTCAATGATGTCACTGACGAACGCTTCAGTGAATGAGCGTCCATTCTGTGGGTCATATCGTTCTTCAACACGACCGCCAATCAATTGAATGCTGACGTGACGAAGGTCACCCCGTTGAAGTTTGCGAATCAAGTCTCGCTCTTCAGGGTCGACATCGGCAGTATAGTACCAGCCATCATCTTTGCACTCACTCTCAATGAAGTGTCCTTTTGGAAGAGCAAGGTCTTCAACCTTGTGATTGTACATGAGTGGTCGGCCGATGAGGTCTTTGTGCTTCTCTCGTACGCTGCCTTCATTATAAAGGACGTTGTTTCGAGAGACTTTTCCGAATGGAAGCATCATACCCTTGAGAATGAATTTCTTCACTCCGGTCTGAGCATCAACTTGCTCGCGGAATGTGAAAGCTCCAGCGGACGGCACCCACACTTCTTTATGGATGGTTCTAGTCCTAAGTTCTGCCATACGTATCACCTGTCAGTCTGATTATTTAAAAATAATCTATGTATACACTCTACATGTCTATTCAGTAGGTAGCTCGCAACGATTGCTTTTGCATCCTCATTGGACATTTGCATGTCCATCACAAGGAAGTGAATCATGCTAAGCATGTCTCGTTTGCCTCCCTTGCGGAGCAAATCAAGTGCTGAGTAGTAGAATGGGAGGTCTTTCTCAAGATTGAGTGGGATGTCGATTTTCTCATCAGCCAACTCATTGATATCAGAAAGTGCCTCTCTGAGCCGCTGCCGGGAATCCCATGGCAGACTTGAAGGGGTGCTGTTGACGAGTGTTTGAAGCTCGTCTTTGAGGCGGTCGAAGTCGTGACGACCGACAACGAACTCAGAGAGGACGGAGAGCTTTGCTTTCAAGAGAGCTGAGGACGTCGCCTCTTTCTGGTTGGGCCAGTTGCCGGTTATCTTCTTATGAATGACAGCACAATATGCCTGCGGATTGCTCTTATCGCCATTATGCTTGACGCAATCGTCGAAGTCTTTGTAGTTTCCGAATGGCATATGTTTCACCTAATAATTTCCTGCATTGATGAGAAGAAATTCTCCATCAACAACAACTGATTTGTTCTCAGCTGCAATTCCAATAGGACGTGAACTATCAGCTATGATGAACCCATCAGAAAGACGATATGAAATAACAGCTCCCTCTATGTAGTTTCCTGTTTCTGCAGGAACTCGCACAAGACCTTCTTTTGCAACGGGAACTGGTTGTCCTGCCTTCACTGAAGCATATGCCCATCCAATAAGAATGCCGTTGGGTGAAACAATATATGGATATACACCCTCAGCCAGAGGAGACCTATCAGTGATGTCTTGTGCTGCTATGAGTGTTATCATTCGTACCATGTAGTTCACATCGCAATCCATGCAGTTCCATTCCAGAAGTAGATGAGTTTTGAACCACTATCGTAGTATATCTCACCTTCGGTCTCTGTTCCTGGATGAGGAGCAGTAGCGAGAGGATTCAGTTTGAGTACATCGTAGATGGTTGTCATCTTCTCATCAGCATTTGAGCGAATGAGTGGAACACTGTTCGTCCCAATCTTTACTTCATTTGAAGCATTGCTCGACATACCATTGCCAAGACAGAGTGCCTGTGGTTGTTGAGCAGAAGCTCCGCTACCGATAGCGATGCAAAAGTTGTCGCCTGATGATGCACTGTGTCCGATGGCAATACTATCAGGCCCGCCTGTATTAGCCGAAGTACCAATTGAGACTGTATCTGGTGAATCAGTTGTTGTAAGATTTCCAATGCATACAGCGCTTAGTCCGCCAGCATTTGCATCAGGACCAATTGCAACACCATTTGCATTAGAAGCAGAAGAAGCACTTCCGATGGCAATACTGTTTGAACCGCCAGCAGCAGCATTCACACTGATTGCAACAGTTGCAGTATCACCTGCAGTAGCATTCGTACCAATCGCAATTGCACTCGTAGCAGAAGCATTAGCAGCATCTCCGATGCCGACTGAACTTGCTGCCGAGCCAGTTCCTTGTGTGCCGATACCAATACTATTTGAACCAGAAGCTACAGATGAAAGTCCTACAGCAAGTGAATTGCCACCAGTCGCAGCAGCTAAGTTTCCAATAGCGATGTCAGCTGTACTTGGAGCAGTAGTTCCAGCGCCGATTCCGATAGCGTTATCTCCGGCAATACTTGAAGCATTTCCAATGCTGATACCATTCTGAGCAAGTGCTTCTCCACGTCCAGCAGCAAAACTGTCATCTCCGGTAGCAGTAGTTCCATACCCAAATGCAGCAGCCTGTGCTCCGAATGAGTTAGCAGTTGCACCAACCGATGTCGAATTTACTCCTGGAGCATTCGCTTGATGCCCGATGGCAACTGCTTCGGCTCCAACAGCAGCAAGTGCTTGTCTTCCAACACTTGTAGAATTAGTACCAACTGCTTTCGCATTCTGTCCGATAGCAACAGAACCAGCACCAGTGAAGCCAGCAGTCAAGTTACCAATGGGAATCGCAGTTGCAGTCGTCTTGAATGCAGTCCATACGGGGTCTGTCTCAGCACCGCCGCCACCGGCGCCAGTGCCATCAGTATCATAGATGACGTACAAATCTGTATCGTCTTTCAACTCATTGAGCTCTCCTCGGACGAGAATCTGCCCAAGAGAGACAGTAGCATAGAACTCCATCTGACCTCTATTGTCAGTGAGGTTATCTCGCTCAGCAGGAGTGACAACTGCTTTTCCTGCAGCTGTGATTGCTGCATCAGTGATTGTGTATGATGGTTCAACGCCAGGCGGGCTGTGCGGAACAGTTATCTTGATTGATTTTAGTACCATTGTGTTTACCTCTTTATTTTGAGAACATACTGGGCCAAGCGTCGTACTTGGTCTACGTTCATGACTGCTACTTTCTTCTTCTCAGTTCCGAGAGAAAGCAGAATAGCAGTTGCAATCTTATGAGCTTGTTTCAACTCATGCGGTTCAAGTGAGAGCGTCTTGCGGTCACTGAACTCGCCTTCTTTGTTTCGGCCTTGCCAGAATTTGAGATTCATTAGTATCCCCCCATCTTCATACCGAAGTCCTGCATGAGGATTTCAACTTCGCTATGGTAGTTCTCATTCTCCAGTTCTTTCAAATCTTTCGAAGTGAGTTGTGGAAGAAGTGGTTTGATTGCGGCTTTGAATTCGCTGCGCATTGGTTCTTTGAGCAAGTCAGCGCCAGTGTTAGATTTGTGTTTAGTCAAAATGCTATCTCCGAGCTCCATCACTCGTGATGCTCCACTCTCTTTCAGTGACTCTTCACCGACAGGTTGGTAGACATCAAGCTTGCCAACTTTAAATCCGCCCTTCTTGACATCTTCTGGTCGCAAAGGGATGACGAAGTCATTTCCTGCGCCTAGCTGTACTGCGAGATTCGCTCGTGTTGCTGTCTTGAAATCACTGTACTCGTGGGGGTCGTACACCTTGCGCTTAATATCTGCAAGAACGAATGGTCCTTTATCGTCAGAGCCCTTTGCTTCCAGAAGTTTCTCAACTCGCTTGTGAACAGATTCCCAATTCACTCCTCGCTTGAGGAGCTCATCACGAACCATCTGCAATTGTGTGCTTGTGATTTTACCATAACCAGTCTTCTCTAGAGAAATCAGAAATTCATTCGACTTGCCTTTGATGTATTGCTCCCAGTCAGTTGGACTGAGTGTCTTTGCATCAACGGTTGATTCAAGGAATGCCTCTTTGATGCCAGCTGCTTCATGCAGCTTCTTGATTCGCTCATGCAACTTCTCTTCACCAGTCATGACCTTCTTCACATCATGCTTCTTGAGGAGAGCATCGTATTGCTTCGTCCACTCCTCTGGCAAATCTGGGTCATCATCTTCTGGGTCAATCTTGTACTTCTTGTTAAGAGCATCAACATCCTTCTGGAAGTTCTTGACGCGTTGAGCTTCAGGAATAGCGGATTTCGGTTCTTCTTTTTTCGGCTCTTCTTTCTTTGGAGCAGGAGCAGTGCTGCCTGAATCTTTCGTATCATAGTACATGCCTCCATGAGGGCCTCTCTTTACAGCAGCACCCTTTGGAGCATCCTTCGCATCAGAGATGTACTTGCGTCCCTCTTCGTATTCGTCTGTGCCTTGCACAACAGCAGAAGGACCTTCAGGAGATTTATCAGTAACAGGAGGCATCACAGTCTGCTCACCAGCAGCAGCCTCGGCCCAGGCTTTCTTGCCCGTCTTCACACCGAGTGCTTCAGTGAGCTTCTCAATACGAGAGTGAGCTGATTCAGAAACTTTATAGACGTGATGTTGTTCACCAGAATGAATGACCCAGTAGCCATCCTTTGTAGCATAGCTGTCATTCCATTTGCCGTTCTTATCTTCTGTCTCTGTGCCAATGTACTTGGCTGTTCCGGCAACAGTTCCTATCTCTGGCTTCACGCCGGGTAATTTTTGTAGTGTCATGTGTATTCACCTATTCGTCATCGTCATCGACGTATTTTTCAGGATTCTGTTTCACTTTGACCAGCTTCTCCTTGAGTGAGATGAAGTCATCTTCAACAAGAGAGAATGCAGTGAACGGAACATTGCGCTCATAATCATCAAGAGCTCGAAGCAATCGAGTTGCTTCTTCTTTAGCATCCCACTTCTGAGTGCTTGATTCGACCTGCAGAACGCCCTTCTCATTTGGAGAAGTCTTTCCGCAGACATGCTCATGCAAATCCTTGATGCGTCCATGTAATTTGCTTGGTTCTTCAAAGTGTTCAGTCTTCACAGATGGGTACTTCTTTGCAAGTTCTCCATACTGTTTCATGATTGCCATGATGACGTCTTTACCAAGTCCGGAGAGTGCTTGAACATTTCGAACATCAAACATGTTCGTTCTGCCACTCATTTGAACTCGGACGTATCGTCGGAACTCATCTTCAGAGACATCAGTTGCAGATTCATGCATCTTCTTTACTTTCTCAGAATAGCTCTCATCCTCAGCATCGTCATCATCTTCGAATGCCGGCTTGTGAGAGTCACCTGACTTGTAGTCTTTGTGATGGTTATCTAAGAAATCGTCAACCCAAGAAGCATCTCCGAATCGGAGTCGCCACATAGCGAGCTTGCCAACATTTGGGTGAGCACTAGAATCAAAGAGAAGCACGAGGTCAGTTCTGCCACCACTTCCTTTGATGTTATCAGAAAGCTTTGAGACGAGTTTGAATACACGAGGTACCTTCTCATCAACGATGCCTTCATCCTTGAGCATCTTTGCAATGCCATCAGCCCATTCTGATGCGCTTCCACCAGCACCAAGCAAGACAAGACCAAGCTCGTTCTTATGGCCTGTGAGTTGTGCAAATGTCATTGAACCAGCAGACGGTTCACTCTCTTTGAGTGACTCAGCCTTCTTTAGAATCTTACCTGACTTATCAAGGTACCCAGCATCAATGAGTGCCTGAGCTTGTCGCCCATACATACCTTGTAAGCTCCAAGCTTGTCCGCTCTTCACGAGTTTACTAAAGAATTGTAATTCTTCTTGAGCACTCATCTCGCCGGCTTCCCACTTCATAACATCAGAAACGATATCTTCTTTATGAACTGATTCACTAGCACTCTTCTGAATCAGCTGGTAGAGTTGCTTTGCCTCTTCAGGAGAGAGCTCAGGATATGCAGAGTAGAGGTCATCTACATCGTACTCTCTGCGGTCATCAAGAAGGTCATTCTTCTTAATCATCTTGAAGACGGCTTGCACTTTAGAAGTAGCTGCTTCTTCCCAATCGTTGGGGTCATTCGTCATACGAGCAGGATTGCTCTTGCTCTTCTTCATTGAGGGAGCAGGGTCTTCAGGAGCTGACTCCTTCTTTGCTTGGTCAATCAGCTTCTGCCAACCAGCAGCAGTATAATCAGAAGGCTTCCAAGTGAATGGTGGGTAGTCGTATCCACACATCTTGGCATACTTCTTCATGAGCGTCTCACGTGGGTCCATTGCCTCTTCAACACGAGCCTTCATTTCTTCGATAGGCTTCTTGAGAACAGACTCTGTAAGCTTGTTAAGCTTGTTAAGCTTCTCTTTCTTGACGGATGAGATGTAAGAACGGTATGCGCGTATTGCCGCACTAGCGAGCTCGATTGCCTGGTCTGCAGTCAGACCATCATCTTCGCTTTGAATGAATGAGCGGACTTCTCCCGGATTGGGTTCATCTTCTCCTTCAGCAATGCGCTTCTTGATGTACTTCGTTGCTTTCTTGACGAGGTCTTCCTTCTCGTCTTCCGAAATAAGGATGCCCTCCGCCAGTGTGTTGATTCGACTTCTGATAGATTCGTGCATGGGGCTCTTCCTCCTCATCTTTACCCACTTATCGAGGGCATTCTTCGCTTCAACAGGTGAGAGTCCGAACATCTTCATGACCAATCTCACGTCGATGGCGTCAATACCTGTGGACTTCGACACTTGGTCAAAGTACTCATCAGGAGAAGCGAAATCCTCTCTTATCATAGTAAGATATGCAGTGACCGGACTATTTAAAAATATTCACTTCGGATGCTTGATGGCTATGTAATATTTCTGTCTTGGGCTCCGTCCTTCGATATGAACCCAGTCTTTCATCTTCACGAGCTTCGCCTTCTCAAGCCATCTGACCAGATGCCAGCTTTCGCTGTTCGACAATCCAAACTTTTCCGCGATATCCTGACGGCTATGCTCGTGCTCAAGATATGCTAGAACTTCTTCAACGTGAGCCATTCAATGCAGCACCCCATATTTCTTTAGCTCGCTTGGACTTATCATACTCAGTCTCAAGTTGTTGCTTCAACTGCTGCATTTGGGCTTCGATTGCTTTCACTGCGTCGGCTTCGAACGATTCAATGTTCTCAAGCCAGTCCTGCTTTCTCTTGCACTCTTCCTTCCACTTCCGCAACACTTCTTCGTCGGTCATCGCTAAATCTTGAAGAACTTGAGAGTGCATGACTTGAACTTGTTGGTGAGCCTCATCTTTTGCCTGATTCACCTTGTTGTCCATGTCAGCAAGAACACCTTCTATCTGCTCGACTTGTCGAGTGAACGTCTCAATCATATTCTTGACGTTGTCCTCGAAGTACTCCTGCTTTACAGTGAGCTCGTAGAAAGTTCGACCTTCACGGTCTACTGGCACAATGCTTCGTTGTGTTTCTCGTATAAAATCTTGTACTTCATCCATGTTACTTCACCTTCATCGCCTTTTCGGCTTGTCTATTCAACAGCTAAGATTGCAGTGCATCTGCAGTTGACTGCTGAACCGGGATAAGAGTCTTCTGTGAGTGGAGCTTTGCCAGTCAGCGCAGTTGAGATATCGTATACTTTCATGTTGCGCTTCTTGTGTAGCTCACGGACCTTTGCATCGTTCATTGTCACCCATTGGAATTTTGAGAATCCCTGCTCCTGCCATTTGATGAGGCGGAGAAGGTTTGTGCTCTTACCAATCTCAGTGCGGATGATTCGCTCTATCTCATAGTCTTGGGGGTTGGCTGCCTTCTTGTACTTGTTGATGACGTCCTTTACCTCAGACTTGATTTGAGCATGTGTCTTGTTTGCGGCAATACCTGCTGTTACCACGCTTCTGACTTCTTGCAGCTTCTTCTGATTGAAGACCTTGAGCTGTGCTTCAAAGTTCTGCATCATCAAGTCTGCTTTCTGTCGAAGCTTCTTTTCAAGAGCAGCATCATTCACGTGAGTGTCCATTCCGCCACGAGTGTCAGGCTTGAGAATATGAGCCATCACTTCATCGAATGCAGTCTGTGTGAGAGCAGAGATGGTTGTGTCGAATTGACTCATCGTCTCATCGAGCTTCTGGATGACTTTCGGGTTCGCTCCAATCTTCTCAATCTGGATTCGCGATTTGTCGAACTGGCTGAAGAACTTCTCAACGAGCTTATCAAACTCCTCGTCGGCAGTTTCATTGATACGTTGGGAGAGCTCATCTTCAGGACTCGCAGGAGACTCGTGAGGCTCCTTCGCTTCTTTATGCGAACCCTCTATTGAATAACGAAAAGAAGAACCACCAGCCGGAGCAACAGGTGCTGACTGAGTTTGTAACTCTGGAGTAGGTGCAGTCGTCTGTGTAGAACCACCTTCGGGTGTTCCTGTGATTGCCTGACCATCTTTGCCAGTGCCGCCAGTAGGAATCGGTGGCATGCCTGCAACCTGTCTCAATTCATTGACTGTTATTACTCCGCGGTCATACAGACTCATTGCGGTGTTCATCTTCTCTGAGCGTGTCTCAAAGTCGATTGCGCCAAAGATGAATGATGCATCCTCAGCAATCCACGGATACCGTAGGCGAAGCTCGCCAATGATTTCCTTATTGAGATAGTTGATGATGTCATCTCGCAATGACTGCAGCTTGTATTCAAAGACAACACGAACCTCTTCACTCGTTGCACGATTGACGTCACTGTTCCACGGAGTGAGGTAGTTCGGAACGAGTCCGCTTGTCACGTCACGTCTGAGCCAATCAATCGGGGCACTCATGTCGTCGTATTCACCGACGTTGCTGAGCGTATCAATCTGATGCGGCTTGTTGATGATGATGTGCTCACTGTCCCTCTTCTGTTGAAGGTCCTGCGTGAGATTGTTGATGTCCTCTGGCGTAGCCGGGTTCGCCTCATCTCCTACTGAGATGATTTTGCTATTGAGCGCCCTGTATCGTGAAATGATAGACCAGTTCTTCACAATCTCATTGACGATTTGTGTGTCATCAATAATGGAGGCAGTGAAGCTTCGTCCGTAAATCATGTCTCGTGACCAGCCCCACTTGAAATGTCGAATCTTGCTCTTGTGAATAGCAATGCCGTACACACTTCGTCTGAAGATAGTGCTCGATGCCATGACGTAGTTGATGAACCAGAATTTCGGCCTCATCTGTACGAGCTCTCCTCGTAGGTCAGAGAACGGATAGGTCTTCAACTCAGTTGGCACTTCGTAAATCCACCAGTCGTCTTCGTTATTCGAAACGAGGTTGCGGTAGACACGAGCTGAGTCAGTGATTGGGAAGAAGTTATCGAGAATGAGTGAACCGTCAGTCATTGGGCGGTATGAGAACTCAAGATATCCATTGCCGGTGACGAGGGCAGAGATAAGGAACTGATGCAGTTGCTTCTTGTGCTCAGGTCGTTGTGAGAGCCACTTCTTGAGGAACTCAACTGTCCGTGGGTCTTTGCTTGACACACCGACGTCGTTGCCGAGAATGAAGAGAGCGATTTGCTCGATACCAGAATTGACCTGTGGTCGAGTAAGATACGCCTTCGTTGCTTGCTCCATCTCCTCATGAGGAGTACGTTGTGTTTCGTCATCAAAGAGGCCTTTGCCAAATCTCAACGCGCCCAGTCGCGTGACGAACTGCTTGGGTGTGAATAGTTCACTGAATCTCATCGGTCACCACCTTCATTTCCTCACTGCATAGAGCTTGCCCATAAATGCTGCTACTTCAGCGATTGTAAAGTAGAGAGCGATGCTCACAAGGATAAGAGGAATCGAGATGCGTCGTTCGTAGAAGAAAAACAGGATGACGAAGATACAACCTATGAAGAAGAGAGCTTCAATGATTGGTTGAGCCACTGATAGCTTTGCACCGAGGGTGCGCAACTTGGCTGAGAGCTTGGCATTCATTTAAATTACCTTAGGGACACTTGCATATAAAAATATTCTTATTGGTGTTTCTTCAACCACTTGATTTTATCACCCAGAGTCATCTGTGGTGGCGTTGTGATAGCCTGCGTCAAGACCTCTGTCGTCATGATTTGAGGTTCATCTGATGGTTCAGGCCGTGAGAGGTTTGAGTGCATTGGTTGCATACCGATTGATGCATATGAGAGAGGCAAGAGTGCCATAGCATTAGCAAACAAGATGTCGCCGTGACCGGTTGAGTCTTCTTTCACATTGAAGTCGTAGGTCATCATCGTCATGTGATGCTCTTGCAAGTCGTCATCAATCAACTCGACCTTGCCGCTCTCCATCAAGTTCTTCATGTTGACAAGCATGAAGTCACGTATCTTTGCACGCTGCTTATACTCACCTGTGCGAACACTCGAAGCAAAGCTGATACCTCTTGTGATAGCCGGTAGCTCTTTCTTCACGTACTCGTAGAGACCGAGTCCGAGACCAGTCTCATCGATAGCAACTCTCACGCATGTAGAGAAGACCCTGGCGATTTGTACAATGAGCCTCACCTGCGTTGGAATGTCCTTACCGCGAATTGCAAAGAGTGCGCGCTGCACGAAGATGTCATCTTCATCGAGTTGTTCAAAGACAGAGATAGCAGTGAAGTGGCTTGAGCGTGCTACATCAACACCGATGAAGACTTTATTCTTCGTCTGGTACGTGTAGTTTGAATCGAGCTCGATATCCTTTGCTAAGTTGACAAGGTCAGGGTTCTGGCATCGCACAACAAGTGAGAGAGGATAGAAGGCTAAGCTATCATCGATGAATGAGCACATGTACTCTTGCTCGAAAAGAGTTTGGTCTCGCAGTCGCCGCTCTTCAAGCTTTCGTAAGTCAATCCACGGTGCAATAGGTTCTAGGTCTTGGGTGAGAATTGATTGGCTGGGATTGAATTTATACGGGTCAAAGACCGGCAGCGAGTAGAAAGAGAAGCCAGCAGGATTCTTGCAAAGGTCAGCAAAGCTGTTGTGTCGGCCATTCGGCGTACTGCCGATGACGACTTGACCAAGCCTTCCCTGCATGGTATCTTGAACAGCAACGAGCAGTGCCTTGTCGTTGTTCTGGAATGCGTACTCATCAATCAAGGCGCGAATGAGTCGTCGTCCTCTGACAGCATCAGCAGCATTACCTGAAGGATATGCACGAATGACTGTGTTTGTCTCGCGGAAGTAAATCTCAGTCTCCTTGATATCAACCATCTTCATGATGTCAGGGACCTTGCAGTTACGAATGACCCATGCCATCGTCTTGAGAATATCTTGCGCTCCTCGAAAGCGTTGTGAGATGACTGGAAGAATCTGGTCTTTGAAAGACATTGCTGTGACAACGAAGTCAATAGCGAATGATGTTGTGAATGAGATACCTCTCGCCTTGACGGCAAGTATGTCTGGAGCCTCCTCATCTAAGATGTTGATGCTCTCTGCATGCCACTCCTTCTGATAGGGTGTCATGACGTATGGAATGGGCACGCCGCGTTGGTCTTGCACTTGAAAGAGTTCTTCAAGAAGGCGACAGTACTGCTCGCCAGAAAGAGTCAACTGCTTCGTGCCAGTATACCACACCATACTTTCCCTCAGTGTCTAATCTGCGGTACAAGTCTCTTGCCCACAGCATCTCTCGTAATGAGAAAGCGTGGATACTCTTGCACCGTCTTCTCTTCTATCTGCGTGATAGCAATGAGCTCAGACCGTATCGTCAGAACGAGCTCATCTTCTCCGGTCTCCTTTGACCGCTTCCACTTCCCTGAGACAATCTCGGGGTACACATGTCGAAACACCTTGATGATGTCTCGTTGGGTGAACACGACACCCTTCTCCTCATTTAACGCCATCCGCCACCACCTCTCCTTTCACTGTCAATGCTGGTCGTTCTGGCTCACGCTTGATTCTGTCAAGCAGATTTGCCATACTAAAAGAGCCTTCGACTGTAATGGAGAGGCGGTCTCGAGTCATGTCATCGAGCGCTTTAAGCGTGTCGACGAGGAGCTTCGAGTACTCGGCCTTTGCTTTCAATGATGGATGCACAGTTGCGATGCGTGCTCCGTTCTTTCCAATGAAGAGTGGGAAGAGGTCTTCCTCACCCATGACTGATTCAACTCGCATACTGATGAGCAGTTGTTGCGATAGCTCACGAGCGAGCATGAGAACACGAGCGTCAGTGATGTCGTAGACAACACCAAGAGAATCAATGAGATTATAGATTGCCTGTTGCTCAAAGGGACAGACTGAGTCACCATGCATTTGAGCAATCGCGTTGAGTGCAAACTCCTGCCGCTTCCAATCGAGTGTTGCCTTTGAGACACGCATCTCAATCAGTTTGCCTCGAAGAGCATCCCACTCATCAAGAATATCATCAGAGAAGCCGAGGTCTCCATCGCCCTCATCGATATGTTCGAGGACGTACGAGCGCAGTTTTGATAAGCCAGGGCATGTGCGAACGTGCTCTACACTAGACAACCGAGGCAGAACGATGTTGAGCCGCGTGATGGCCAGTTGAGCACTCGGACTTCGAGGTTCAGTGACTACTGGTAGATGCATCAAATTCTATAGATAGCTCTAGCTTTATAAATATTGTCATACTCGAGATATGAGTTCCTTTGCTTGCTTGAGTGGGAATGGCATACCACCAGTCATGATGATGTTCTCATCGACTGCTTGATTGTACCCATTGCCTGTGCCAATGTACGCTTTCTCCTCGAATCCATTGTGCATCAGAACGATGCCAATGACACCAAACCAGACGCTGCCAATGATTACATGTTTTGATTGATTCATCGCTTCACCTTCTCTTGCATGCTACAGGTGTAGCACTTGCCATACTTCTCGAAGTTCTCCTTCGTCATCTTGCTCTTGCACTTTGGGCAGCGAACCATCTCGCCTCCCTTGAACGGAACGACTGGCCCACGGAGTATCTCTCGCTCCTTCTGTGGGAATGACTTCAACCTCATACACCTCGTGTTCTGACTTGGCTCTGCAAGTCTGAATAAGGAAAACCATATTGTTGACATCTCTGAATGATGCGTGCCTTGACGAGCTCGAAGTCGCGCTGGCGTGGCTGCCAGTCATTTGCGAGCTGTATAAGGGTACAGTTGTCGACACCTTGTAGATTCTTGTGGAATTTGCTACGGTCTGTGTATCGCCCTCTACGCTCACATTCAGTACAGACAGCTTCCCACCGGCGATGCAGATAGACGAGCTTGTCTTTGAAGAAGTTGATGTGTCCTTTGCCGAGCGTGTACTCAGTAGGCCACGGCTTCTTACATGGAGTAGGATGTGCACGGACATGCCCACAGAGCTTGAGGATTTCGTTGTACTCAGCTCCGAGGTGCTTGTCGTGTAGATAGCGGGGATTGACTCCCACATTGATTCTGACCATACACTACGATATCTCTATAGCTTTATATATTTTCCTCATAGTAGTACAATGGTAGTATGCTTTGACATAAGTATGTGTTTTCACATAAGCATCAGAAACCAATCCGGAAGTGCCACACAATCGTTGAGATGACGATGCCAATGAGTGCACCAATCGCAAGCAGAATGAAGTCACGCTTCGTTGTCTTCCAGCTGATGTCCATGTTTCTTCCTCCGACATGAGTCGCAGATTTCTCTGTTCGTTGTCGCCGACGTGCAGACGAAGAAGTTCTTGCAACCTGGACGTGAGCACTTTTTCTTGTATGTGATTGGTTCATGCTTTTCCCTTACCATCTTTCTTCTCCATGTTTGCAAAGAGAGTCCCAAAGAAGGCGGTGTTCTCCTTCTTGAGCTTCAGGTACAATTCCTTGTCCTCCTTCTTCACAAAGAAGGCAGCATTGCATGTGTTGCATCGAAAGTAGTGCACCTCATCATGTTGTCCGGTTGAGGTTGTTCGACTCTGCATGCTTGGCTCAATCTTATGATAGCCCTTCTTGCAGTGCTTGCGCTCTTGATGCTTTTGCTTCCGCTCAGCGAACCACAACCAGAGACTCCACTTCTTGACGGTCATCCACCACGAGATGTCATCCTTCTTCTGGCTTACCCACGACGAACAGGTCGTTGAGTTCGAGAAGTTGATGTCTGATACCGTAGCCGTCACTGATGTCGAGTAGGTATGGTTTGTCGCCGTACCTGTTGATACAGTATATGAGTGGCTAAGGCCAGCCGATGGCAGAGGCGGTTTTCCTGCTCGTTTAGAGCGTATCTTCTTCTTACCCATAGTGAATCACCTTTTCTTCTTGCGCTGCTCTCTGCGCGCTGCTAAGCGCTCCTTCACATGCGCAGTGCACAAGAGGAACGGCTTCTCAACGCCTGGCTTATCGACTTCACACTTCGTGTTGCCGTACTTGCATGCCCACTCCTTCGGTTTTGAACCGGTGAGCGTCTGATAGTAGCTCACCCAGTACTTACTCAAGAGTTGATACAACCTGACCCAGATGGGCCAAAAAATAAAGGTTGCCGCGGCCGCAACCAAAATCATCGCTACTGCAAACTTTGGCATTTACTTCGCCCCCACTTTGCTCACATCAAAGATGAGTGGGCTTGTCCCTGCTTGCACTTGTGGCAAGTGCCCATCCCACTTCTCAATGTACTTGAGCGTCAGGTAGTCCTGCGTGATAGTCAAGCTCTGAAGCTTCTGTGCTTCTGCCTGTCCTCTCGCAGCCTGAATCTGTTGGTCAGCTTGCGCCTGTGCAGTCTTGACATTCGCCTCAGCCTGTAGTGCTTGCTGCTCAGCGACCTTCTTCATTTCGATTGACTTTGTGAAGTCATCTCCGTAGTGAATCTTGCTCACAACGACACTCTCCAAGACATAGTACTGCTTGGGGAAGAGCGCCTCAATGCGAACCTCTGCTGCCTTCTTCACATCATCTCGCTTCTCCAGTACTTCGATTGAATCATACTGAGCAGTCACCTGCTTGAAGCCTTCTTGAACACGGTGGTTCAGATTGAGTGTTTCAGCGACTTGGTTCTCATCACCGACTTCTTTGTACAGCTTCAGTGCTGCATCCTTGTCGATAATCTTGTAGTTGATAGCGATGGTGGCAAAGACGTCCTGCCCACTCTTATCAACTGCATCGACGTTCTCAAGCACCATACTCTGTGTGCTGCTTGGGAATCTATGCGTTGTCGTAAAGAACCCTGTGTACCAGAGTCCTGACGGCAATACGTTTGGGTCTACGACACCGAACGTATCTTTGATTCCATACTCCCTTGCACCGACCTCATCCCACGCCACGACGGCGTAGATGAGAGCTGCTACAAAGAAGACGGCAATACCTATTGCTATTCCTGCTTGACCTTTTCGGTTCATTGTGTGTCCTCCTGTTTTCTATCTCACTCTCTTCATTGCCATCTGCACAACAGTCATCATCGCCATTGAGAAGATGATGTCACCACAGAATGTTGCAATGAGCCACAACCAATTCAGCAGCACCGCCCCATGAAAGAACAGCGCCAAGAGATTGGCTATGAGTAGTAACATTGTGAAGCTTGGCCAGATATTAGTATCCATCTTTCACATCCTCCGCTAGTTCATCGTCGGCTTCTTCATCTTCTTCGACGATGTCATCTTCTTTGATTTCCCCATCGATTGGGTCTTCGACGTACTCCTCATGAAGTACTTCGTCATTGTGACAGTTGCAGTCGCACTCAGTAGCGACACAACATTCATAGCCTTCTTCGTCGGAGCATCTATCGCAGCTGCTCATGACTGAACTCTTATCTTCGTATCCATCCGTCATAAATCTACCTCCGTGGTCGCATTCGTATGCTTCAATGTACGTGTGATGTGAACAATCGCAGACGCCACAATTGAAGTGGTCATCCACTCGAATAGGAATCTTCTTGTCGGTGCCCAACTTGCAAGCTCGCATGCCGAGCTCCATAAAGTATCGACGTATGTATTCAGGAGTGTTTGCTACTTCGCCCTTCACCTTCCACGGCTCAGGACAGAAGCACTGCGGCTCTCGCAGACATACTTCTCGAATGTCATCATCACTGAGGAACATTCGGAATCGCCTCAGGTGGTATGTTGAATGATGAGGTATGATTCTTATTGAACATCAAACCAACAGCACCACACTTGTGACAGACGACGCCGAGCAGCTTATCAGTCTCCTTCACTTCCCAGAGACGGTAGCCGCACTTGCACTTTCGCTTCTCTCCTGCTTTGAGTTTGTCTGCATCAGTTGGTTGTGCCATCTTGTTTCATCTCCTTCTTGATTGCTTGCATCGCTTTCTTTCCTTTGAGCGGAGCATGATGCTTTCCCTTCCGCGCTCGACTCTCATTGCTCATGCTGTTGAGCTCGCAGTCTATGCAAAGCCCACGACAGCTGACTGCACTGCTTGATTTGCATGCAGGATTCCTACATTTTTGTTTGACAACCTTTTGTCCGAATGTCATGTTCCCCCTCCTTCAACCGCACATTGAACATCCACACGCCTCTGCCAAGATGAATGGAGCCAGCGAGTTCTTCGAACTCCTTAGGGACTTTCTTCCCGATGTACGTCATTGTCATCTTGCTTCACCTCGAACTTTTGATAGAAGACGTTGCTCGTCCTATTCCACCAGAGATTGACACAGTCAACGTGTGTTGGTTGTGCTTGAACGTTATATCCTTCTTGCGTGCCTTCGATTGCTATCAAGCAGCACGGCTTGTCTTCATTCGTACCACAGACGGGGCACTTCGTGTTCTCACTTGGGAACTTTTGGAATATTCTCATACCAGGCCTCCTTGCGTTTTTTATAATGAGCTACTGTCTCAGTCTGACCCATCTGCTTGAGCCATTCTAAGTGAGTATCATAGTTTGCTCCGACATAGTCGGCAATTGATTTGAAGTTGGAAGCTTCGGCGGTCTTCTTGTACCGCAGGACATTTGTATCCATCGTCTCGAGACTGAGAAGAATTTCTGTTAAGGAATCAGGACGTTTCGTCATCATTTGCACTACCACCACTCATCACACGACGCATCTTGCGTCGCTCCATCGTATCCTCATACTTCACAACTAGTCGGTGAAGCGGAGTACGGAACTCATCTTTCTGTAGCATCAAGGGGACAAGCTTGAGAATCTGTTCATTACGTTCAAGTTGTTTTTTCCGCCATGATGGTTCCATATTTTTGTTTCGATATAGAAGTATATATAATTTACTCTTTATGCGTTGATTCATCGACGCTTTTCAAAATATCTTCCTTCTGAGACAGTCGATTGATTTCTTCTGTCGCCTCTGGGTTGTCTCGTTTGAGTTCGTCAATGGTCTCAGGATGCTTGTGCATCATGTGCACAATGAACTCCTCTTGATTGACAACTCGAATGTCAAGAAATGTAAAGAGGTCTCTATTGACATCAAGAGGAGAGCCAATAGCAGTGAGCACAGCAATGACTTCCTTCTCACCATTCTTTGAAGGAGGCATGTGACCATCAGCTCGGCCGTAGTACGCTTGGAGAATAGTACCGAGCTCTGACTCATAGATGCCCTTCGATTGACACTCTTGAAAGAACTGCATTGTGATGACGCCTTCGTCAAGAGCGCGACTGACGAGAGCCGCTCCTTGTGATTCATAGCTCTCTTCGAGGTCGTGCATCATCTCATCAATGACTTCAGGATGCGTCTCTTTGGCGTGCATGAGCATCTTGAAGAGTGGCACAGCATCGACCATCTTCGTGCTCTCCTTCTGCTTTCGTTCATACTCATCATGCAGGTACTTGTCGATGTCCATTTCAAGATAGAGATATACGTTTTATTTAAATATTTCCCAGGCGGCGTTCCAGTAGCAATCATGGGGGTGTTCACCTTCACTTCCACTGGAATTCGTTAGAACCCGAAGACCGTATAGGGGAGGGCCAGTACTTTTTTAGTTGCATTTAAAGAACTATACCATTTATCACTTGATTCACAGGAACAAGATAGTTCTTCTTAAATTTCTTTGTGTTTTATGCTCATGCTATATACAAAGCCAATCGATGGAGTTGGACAGGAAATCAAGGTGTCCGATAGTACAATCAATGGTCAACGTATGACTCACGATACAATCAAGAGGTTCAGAAGAATATTTATATACAACAACCGTTCCTGATAAAATATGGAAGGTGGCAAACTCAGCACAAGGTCAATCCGACTCGAGATAGAACCATGCTTTGCCTTCGACCCAATCATTCCCAAACGGATGGCGCGCAGATTGTACGTCCATCTTCACAACACATACATTCTCGAATCAAAGTTCGACATCTCAATAGAAGAAGCCAAACAAGACCCGTACTATGAGAAGGTGCTCAAGTACCTCATTCCGTTCATCGAACCATTGACTGATGAGCATGAAGTCACCAAGCTCAACATTCTTCGATTCATCTGCTACATTCGGATGATGAGTCAGAACGCTAACTACTCAGCCACACTCTTTCCCACACAAGCAATAGGAGAGTATGACAGCTCAGTCATCCAACGTATCTTCCAACGATGTTATGAAGAATGTGAATCAAATAAGACGCGTAGACTCTTTCTCAAAATGATAAAAAAGAATACTGAAGAGAAGGTCATCAATCCCGAGACGACATTCCCATACGAGTTCTCTGAAGAGCAGGCAAAAGAATTAGCTGAGCGGGAGTATGTTGATGAACAAATGAATCGTCTAAGAGATTTTCATATCACGAATATTAGACGCCTCATCTGGTTCATACTCACATCAAGAAATATCGCTACAACATGCCCGGCGCACATGCTTCTCTCTGAGAAGAGTAGTCTCGTTCGGTCTGCGCATAAGAAATGTCGAGAGACTATGCAAGTTGATGCCAAGGCATACCGAAAACAATCAACGGCTGATTCTCATCGAGATATGGCCTGGTGTATTGAATATGTTCAAAAAGAACTCCTACTCGACCCAATCGTTGAACGTATCACAGGACTCATCGACGCCGATGAGAAAACCTTCCGCAGCCCTCTCTTGCACTTTCGAAAGATTGTCAATAACGATGGTGTCCCATTCGGCCCACTCGATTGATATCTATTGAGAGAAGACAAATTATATATATTCCTTTAAGAAAATTCATAAAATTCCGATGGCGATAAACATGATAAACTGGGTGGCGGTGAATGGAGAAAAGTTCGAAAGAGTGGAGTAAAGAAGAACGAACCTCTATCGACACCGCTGTCGACACGCTCGGGGGAATTCTGCGGTTCGCTCATCTCTCAAGAGATAAGTTAAGGTCACTCGTCAACCAATATCTCTCTGACCCAGAATCACTTGACAACGCCACACGCAATCTCATCACATTCGTCTTCTCAGTTCATTGGCCGCTCAAGACAGCCGCCGGTGAAGAAACTGAATCACCAGTTGAACGATACATCAACCAAAATCTTCTGAAGGAAAACTTAGAACTCACAGAAGAAAACATGACGCTCATCAACCCTCGGGTTATGAGGAAACAACTGGAACGAGGTAGAGGACCTGTTTGGTACTTGAGTTCTGCGTACATCACCCAGACCCAGTTCGCCAATCGGAATCTGGTCCCCGCCTCGTTCCAGTGTTCCACTGCTCAAGTCTTCAAGATAGATGTGAACGAGCTATCATCACAACCATTAGCTCTTGTGTACAAGTATCGATGCAAGAGATGTCGCAAACCATACTTCGGCCCAGCGAGTGATTGTCAGAACCAGATGACAGGCGAGAAAGAACCATGCCCGCACACAACAATGAACATGAAAGTCTGTGGAGCACAAAACAATCCGGATGTGGATGACCACATTGAAGCCTACTATGGACTCTGCACTGTTGAGACAACAAGCGGCAAGACAGCAACATGCTACTACATCTCATACACTCATCGTCTCAACTACGGCTCACAACTTGTCTCTGGCGTCATTGAGACACCTCCGAAAGGAAGTCTCCCACTCATTCATATCATGGCAACAGCAATGCCAGAAGCAAAAGTGATACCCGGCTTACTTGAGACGCAAACATTAGCCAGCGCGACAACGGTGCTCGATAGGTTCATTCGAGAAGAATGTCACATCATGGTTGAAGGAGGACGGCTGGTGAAAGAACTCTTGGTGCTCCAAGCTGTGGCTGAGCAAGTATCACCAAACCCCAAACGAGTCAGCAACCTTCTCTTGATGGGCCGCATGAGCGCAGGAAAGACGTTCATCATGAAGTACTATCTCCCAATACTCTACAAACGCGTGAAGATGACGACAAGAGATACAGTTAGCATTGCTTCTCTTCGCGGTTCATCCGCTGAGATTTTTATTCGAGGAAGAGCACAGAAGATGCCGACTGATGGACACTTGACCACATTTGATATGGTGATGATTGATGAGTTACTCAGAGAGTCAACTGAAGGAAGGTTTGTTGATGATTCATTCTTCGGCCACCTCAAGCCCTTCTTACTGGAGCAGACTGTTGACAATTCGAAAGTCGGTGGCAGTCAAGTTGCTAAGCCAAAGAACGCTCTTGTGAATGGAGCAAGCAACATTGACTTAGACTACCTCAAGCAGTACAAAGGAAAAGTTCGCAAAGCTTTCGAGAGCAGAGCATCACTCACTGTGTCAAAGACACTGACTGCAGATGCATTCAGGTTTGATGAGACGCTCGACTACATGGACGCTCTTGAAGTCTATGAACAGATAGACCCGCAGCTCGCCGCGGCAATAAAGGAAGTACGACAGAGCTATGCTTCGGGCAACAGAGATTGGAAGTGCGGTTTAGAGAACGCGGCAATAAAACGTTTTCCATACGCCATCTTCATTCGCGGCGATAAACCAATGCCTCTCTCAGAGGAGACAACTGCCTTCAATGCGAGTAAACTCGCTATCGAAAACAGCTTCACTGTACAAAACATTCTGTACAACAAATCATGGACACAACTCATTGAACTACTTCGAGAACGAGAGACACACCAATCTCCAGACTTGATTCAACACATCACAAGGTGCCTGAAGAAAGAAGCTGAGAAATATGGCATCGATGTCTCGTCAGAGGGAATTGATAGGGTGTTTGAGAAGGCGTACATTGAAGCTATCAAAGCATTCACACTCATCGAGAACATCATGGAGTATTGTCCGAGAGTTGAAGCATTCATTGTAGCACTCTTGAAGTGCGTTCACCACTATGTTGAGATGGAACGATTTAACCGAGGGATACTCGAATGAACTTCGCAACATACTGGGAGTGGCTCATCCGTGGTGGCGAAGCAGTTGAAATCACCATGAAGGATAGCGACTGGGAGACAGTGAAAGAGTATGCCAGTAAAGTCGCCATGCAAACTGGCATGACGACCCACCAATACGGCAAGAGCTTCTTCTGTGAGAACGCTGACCAGTTGAAAGAGTTCTTACTCATCTTCGCCAAGAGTGGCGTGAGGAGCAACACATACGTTGGCATCAATCCCCGTAAGAAGATATGGATGCTCAGCAAGAAAGGGACAACGTACAAAGGATATCGCGGCGTGAACGTTGGTGTCGCCTGCATGAGCAACATCTTCGTTGACATCGATGCCAATAGGAAAGACGGCACCAAAGCAGCAACAGAAGAAGAACTCTTGTTGACAAGGCTGTGCTGTGATGATGTTGAAAAGAAACTCGAAGAAGTCTTCGGTCTGCGCAGACACATTCGTATCTTCTCAGGCAACGGATACCAGTTGATGTATCCGCTACACAAGCCGCTCACATACAAAGACCTTGCATACACGAAGGTGGGAGAAGAGATTGTCTACACCGAGTCAGAGGAGTTCGAGCTCCTGAAGAGTGCATGCCGCTTGGCGATACAACCAGCAATGAAAGGAGTTGAGAAGGGCCGAGCGAAGATAGACCACACCTGGGACCTGCGCCGAGTCGGGCGTCTTCCGTGGACGCGCAACTGGAAAGACCCAAGCAAAGAGATATGGGCGGCTATCGACAAGCATGATGATAGACCAAGTGATGTTGATGCAGGCGAGCGCATCCTTGAGATAGCACGTAAGCACCAGCAGCACGTAGCATCAGGGAAGCGAACACAATCTTTTAGTGTCTCCAAGAAAGAGTATGCTGACATCAACGAGTTGGTGAATGAACCTCTTGTGCAACTGTTGCTCTCCGGTCCTCTGCCATCAGGGAACCGCAATCACTACCTTGAGATGCAGCTCGCCATCCTTCTGAGGGACAACACGAAGACGATTAGTCCGGTTGAAGAGGCAAACCTGCTACGAGAGATTGGCCGAGCTCAGGGCCGACCGTTCAATGCTGCTACTCAATATCTTCCTCGCAATGCAACGTTCTCCAGGAACACCGTCAACATGTGGTGCGCAATGGAACGCCGGCCGCCTGTCTACAAGTTTGGTTTAGACCCAATGCCTCCCATTGATGAAAGCAAGCTCGCTCAGTTTGATGCAGTTGATATGAATGACGTCGAACGGATGTTCGCGTATCACTACGAGAAGACCTTCAAGATTCCTTTAGAGCCATCACAAGATGCCGCTGTCATCATCGAGCGGATGAGAAACAAAGCACCAGGCATTCGAACATTCCCATTCATGTACGCCTGCTATGTGAGAGGACTCGTTGTGAAAGAAGAATGGGAGTACTGGCGGGACAATTGGTTTCGATTTGAGTACGCGAGTTAAATAGAAAAATATATATACACATATGAGGTTGGAATACTATGGACAAACAATTAAAGGCGAAGAGAAGTGGAGTCTTCGTCAAGATGCAACCAGAGACGCGAGCGACGCTCATCCGTCTTTCTGGCCGAGCAAAGATTCTCATTGGAGAACGTGCACAGCAACTTGAGAAGCCCGAACAAGAGGCAGCTCGAATCAAGAAGCTCAAAGAGCTCGCATCATATTCTCGTATAGTCGAGAACGCACTGCAGGCGTACTTCAAGACTGAAGAATGTAAGCAGCTGTTGAAAGCATAGAACCGTACACCGGAGGTATTAGCATGACAGAGCAGAACGAAAATAAGAAATTGCCAAACATGTTCGATGAACTCGAACACGTGAATGCAGCAGCACCGACAGGAACCGAAGCCGCGGATGAGGGAGATGACACTCCTGAACCGATTCAACGACTTGGGGCAGAAGATTTCTCAGACGTCCCACCGAGTGATGTACCAAAGAGGGAACCACTCAACGGGAAGACAGTGACCATCACTAAGGTCAGTGTCACTGCAGCGAAGACGGTCGACCGAATCACTGGTCAGCCCGTCCCGCCGACAGCAAGTCAAGCAAATCCAACTGTGAAGTACTACAGAGGGAAGCTCGTGCTTGAGTTCACCGAAGGTGAGAACAAGTTCATTGAGTACTACCCGAACGTCAAGTACTTCGTGCAGCAGCAAGATGGGTCAGTGAGCAGAGTACCTCGTATCCCTCGTGAAGGCGAGAACTGTGTTGCAAAGATATTCAGACTGTACTCCGA
>OBNE01032042.1_pt1 | contig 57256 bp, 80 predicted proteins | sample 1670241 | NCBI WGS metagenome assembly OBNE01 (sample SAMEA104232318, study PRJEB22302) | groundwater metagenome | biome: forest; feature: aquifer; material: groundwater | place: USA | collected 2011-08-07 | depth 6.7 m
ATCCCTAGCCCTGGCTCGGGGTTAGCGGCGTCCACGGGGGCTAGGGGTCGCCCAGACGAGCCAGGACGCCCTGCGACTCGCGCGCGGGGCGCGGCCGACCCGACCCTCCGCCCCGCGGCTGAGGAGGAATCCTAGTCGTGCCGCAGCGCGCATGCAGAAACCCCCAGGCCAGTGGGCGCCTGGGGGCCGGACGAGCCAGGTGGCCCTAGGGCTCGCCCGTGGCCCTGGGCCGACCCGACCGTCCGGCCCAGGGCTGGGGAGAACCCCTAGTCGTGACGCAGCGCGCGGGGCCGCCAGGCGATCGGCTTGACGCGATACGAGCGCGCGCCGAACAGGCGCACCGCCACCCAGACCGCTCGCGCGCGAAGCGCGTCCACCTCGTCCAGAAGCAGCGCCTCGTGGATCAGGGCATCGGCCGTTCGGCGTGCGATGCCCGCGTTGGATCGGTAGCAGAGATCGTGGAGCACGCCAGCACGTGCCGTGCTGCGCCAGTCGGGAGCCAACGCCGCGATGGCCTGCGGGATGGAGGCCAGGTCGCAGCAAAAGCCAGCCGGCACCACGTAGTAGCCACCCACCCCTGGCGACGAATAGGTGAGCGGCTCCAGCAGCTCGACGACCTTGGACGTCGGGCCGATCAGCCGGAACGCCAGCGCGCGGTTGAACCCATCGATCATTGGCCGATCACCGTGCTGGCCGCTCCGCGAACGGTGGTGCCCAATGCCCCCATGGCGCCCGCGGCCTGGTCGCTGATCTGGGCTCCGTTCATCGAGTCGCCCTTGCAGGTGCGCTCCCACGTTCCGTCCACCAGAACGCGCTCCACCTGGTCGCCGGAGCAGAAGCTGGCATCGCCCAAGATCAGGCGGGGCGGATAGCCCTGCATGGCGCAGCCTGTGGCGAAGCACACGATCAGAAGCGCGACGCCGTTGCCCAGCACCTTGCTGAAGTCGTATCCGGCCCAGGCGCCAAACTTGACCAGGCTCTGGCGCAGGAATTCCGAGAACACCAAGAACGGGCCGCCGAGGAGCGCGCCGAACACGAAGCACAGCACGATCTCCCAACGATCGATCGACCACGACTCCAGGATCGGCATGTTCTTGTTGGTCCAGACGTCCGCCAACTCGGCAAGCGCCGAGACCACTTGGTTGCCCAGACTGAGGCTCGCGCCGCCAGCCACCATTTTTGCTTTGAAGTCCATCACTCCACCCCCTCGTCTTCGAAACTGAAATGGTTTCCATCGTGCTGCAGCCCCTCTGGATGCAGCTTTCCTTTCCCACCCCAACGTGCTCGAGGATCCAGGGACTCCCAGAAGTTGCCGAGCACTTGCCATTCGGGGGCATCGCTCTTCTCGATGAACACCCCGTTCACGAACAGGTTCAGGTCCACGGCCAGTCGCCGCCGATGGCAGCTCTTCGGGTGGCCGTAGGGCACCCGCGGATCACGGAACGCATCGCCGAAGGTCAGCTCGTACCCTGGCTGTGCGCAGCCAAACACCAGCAGCTCGCCGACGCACCGAGCGAAGTGCGCCTGCTTCCTTCTGTCGCTCATCGGTCCTCCCCCATCTGTTTGACGAAGCGCGTCTCACGCTCCGCATCCTCCACTGCCATCGAATCGAGCTTCCCCTCGATTCGATCGATGCGCAGGTGCAAAGCGGTTCGTGTCGTCTTCCCCTCTTTCACGATTGCGTCCACCACCGCTTGCTGCATGGCCTGGATGGCGCTGACGATCTTATCAGCGTTCCCCCAAAGCACCTTGGCGATGAGAGCGGCCACCGCAGCCACCGCGCCAAGCACGGCCTTCCACCACTCTTGCCACACATCGGGTCCGTCGCTCAAACGTCCTCCCCCCTGTTCATTCGTCGTCGATTGCGATGCCTTCATCGCCCGACTGGGGCCTGATCTCCCCTTCGAGGATGACGAGCAGTGCGCGCAGGATTCATGGGTTGCAGTCCAGCCCCGCATCGTACGGAGCGTTGCATGGGTCACCGTCTCGCAGATCAATTGCCCAAGGCGGCGCGTCGCCCACGCCTTCGAGCGGGCTGCTGGCGCCGATACACAGCTGGCTCTTGAAGAACGACGCGTAGGTTCCGGGCAGACCAGCGCAAGCCGCACCGTCGAACGGTTCCGTGCTGCTGTTGATGCTTGGGTTCGACACGGGATCTTCCGTGAGGTTCGGAAACATGTTGCACGAAGCGGCTCCGTTCTCCCAGCACACATTGCCTTTGGCAATGTCGATCTGTGAAGGTCCACCACTGCTGATCAGCCGAGCAGACGTGTGTGCGCTCTGTGAGGCAAGCACGTTGCCGATGAGTGCTACCTGCGAAGCGGCACTTAGACTGAACATCTGCGCACCACCGTTGCTTGTCGTGCTCATGGCGCTTTCGTCAATCGCATTCATGAATCCACGAATGCGCTGGGTCTCGCTGCCGGCCGACCCGCCACTGCTGAACCTGACGTAGTAGTCTTGCGACGCCTCGTCGTTCTCGAAGCCAAACGAGTTTCCGATGATGTCGCCGTCATAGCACTTGGTCTGCTCGCCACCGGACCCCGATCCAGACGTGCAGACTTGGATGGGAACCGCTCCGCTGAACCGCCCCGAGCCGGGCACCTGACTGGTGTTCGACGGCACGCCGTTGTTGTACGCAAGGAACTCGCTGCGCGTGATGGCAAAGAACGCCGCGTCCGAGCTGTGCGGGCAGGACGTGGAGCCGCCACAGTCTTGCCGCAACGTGACCAACTCCTTCGCGCCTTGGCCCCCCTCTTGAGAGCAAGACTCGCTCCCGGGTCCAGAGTTTGTCTGTCGGCAGTACTGCTGATCCGCGAACTTCATCGCATCGATGACCACGTAGTGCCATTGAGGCAGACGTAAATTGTGCTCGGCTTCCGGGTTTGAGTTCGCATCCAAGATGGATCCGCCAACGAACGCCACGTAATCGCTGTACAGGAACACGAGCGGGATCGTGCTGTCTGTTTTCGTGTAGTCGAACTTGATGAAGTACAACTCGCGAGCAACCCCGTTGGGGTTGGGCGGGCCAGGATCGTTGAGCGCCATCGCCTCGAACAATTCGCCAGGAGTCTCGGACACGTTCGAATCCACCACGCCGAGGCAACCTGTGTCGGCAACGGAAGCCCCAAACAGAATGGGAGCCCCGCCCGATCCGGCAAACGTGACGTTATTCAACCGGAACCCAGCACAGTTTGCATGGTTCGCGTCGATCGCAACGCTCCCGCCACTGGTGCTCGTGAAGTGAAGGATGGCCTTTCCAGCCCCTCCCGTGCCATAGCTCTCAACCAGGCAATTCTGTTCACCAACGCTGAGCTGATCTGAGGGAGTCGTGAAGGTGACGCCAGCTTTGAGTACAACACGAAGAGGCGTGTTGTCCACGTCGCACTTGCGGAGAATCGTGCCAAGATCCGTCAGGTTGCCGCCATGGACCGTGCCCGCGGGAACCCCAGGGTCGTTGGAGCAGTCCGCGTCGTCGCAGAATGCAACAGGGGCGGGCCATGTCACGCTGGGGTTGCGGACGCAGACGTTCAGGTACGCGGTGCTGCTTCCGAACGCAGGTGTGCGAACGGTCAGGGAGACCACACGATTGGAGCCACTGCCTCCACCACAGGTGGAGAACGAGAGCGGCCGGAAGGCATGCGCGGCCACCAGGCCAACGCTCTTGCCCAGATCGGTTGAGACGCCACCCCGCGTGACGCTGCCCAGTGAGGTATCGTCCCAGCCCCAGTCGAAGTGGACCTCCGGTACCCAGCCCGTGTTGTTCACGTTCACGCTGTTGACCGTCGAGTCATAGCCCCAGCACATCATCGGCGTGGCGTAGTCGATCGTGATGTTGCCCGGCGTGCCCGCAGTGGCCACGACAGTTTGTCCAAAGCTGCGGCAAGCGAACCGCGCGTCAACGGATCCACCACCAGGAGGCAAGGCGCCGACACCTCCGGACGAAATGCTCTGCGCCAGGGCCAGAACCGGCAACAGGACCAAGAGCAGCACGACCAGAGCGCGCTTCGTGTACTTGCGTTTGGGTCGCGGCAAGCCAAAGGCCTGCTTGATCAAGAACTGAACGGCGAGGCGCTGAACGGGGTCCAACGTGTCTTCTCCTTGCCACAGGGTCCGCGCCAGGGCGTCCGGATCATGAACGCCGTACGAGGGCCGACGCTTCACTGCACGACCGGAGCCAGTGGTCGCCCCAGTAGGGCACCGCCCGGATCAACGACTGGGGTCCACGAGACGCAATTGTAGGAGGCCGGGGAGAGCGCGTTGACCACCGAAGGGCACGCAGGGGCAGCGAAGTACGGGAGCGGCGACGCACAGTCCACCGGCACCGGAGTGCCCCCAGGCGAGGCCACCTGGGGGCGGATCCGATAGCCGAGCGCCCGCGATCGATCGGGGACTTGCCAACATCCGCCCTCGGACAACGAGGCCCGCGCCCCACTGGCCGTCAAGAGCTCCACCCAAGTGGAGCCGTTGAATCGCTCCAGCGCCATCGTCGTCACAAACTGGTCCATGACGCCGTTGAATGGCAGACGCGGGAGAAGCAGGATTGGCGTTTGTGCGTTCTGCACGATGTACCCTGGCGTCTGTGCCCGGGCACTCACCGCAAAGAGCACAAGCAAAAGCCCGAGGGTCGCGGCTCGCACAGCTTCTTCCTCTTACGGCAGGACGGGAGCGAGGGGTCGGTCTTTGGGAAACGTCAGGTCCACGAAAGTGTCACCTCCAAGACGCGCCAGCCCGTCCTCACAGGCCAGCTTGACGGTCCGCCGAAGCGCCCCGCCGCTCGGCGCGCTGGTCGAGGGCAGCGAGACGGCTGACCCAGGCGTGCCGGACGCAGAGAGCAGAGGCGTGTCGTTCAGCTCGCGCATCACGAGCCGGACGCCGCCCTCGTTGGTGGCGGTGCTCGGGCACATGGTCACGACGAGCGGGGCGGTCGCCCAGTTGCGGACGCACGCGGGCGACGCCGCCGTGCCTCCCGAACAAGCCGCTTGCGCATGCGCCGCTCCTGCCGCCAGAAAGAAGAACATCAGCACGATCATTTGCTTCAAGTAGTTCACGGAGATCTCCTCAGTTGGAAGAAACGAAAGGCACTGCCGAACGGAATGGTCCGCTGACAAGAGACAAGTTTTCGATCGAGTGGTTGGCCCCGAAGATGTGCGCAATGGCCACAGGCGAGCCAAGATGATCCAAGGTCCATGGGCCCAGCGGGCTTGTTGCTTTCCATGGGCAGATGTTCTCGGAGTAAGCATCGTTGCCTGATGCTGCCCCAAGCATTGGATCGAAGCAGGTGGAGTACATGATCCACTTGCCTGGTGCATACTCGCGGATGGCGCCAACGTCGTTCTGTCCGAAGGCCTCTGCGCCACGCACGTTTCCGCCCGACGCTTCGGCATCGTCCCTGTTGTACAGAGTGAGCGTCGTGCCGTTGACAACGTTCAGGATTTGATGGCGATGGTAGTTCGCGGCATTGGAGTCGTCGTCGACGATGATGAATTGATCCGGACTGCAGCCCGTGGTGCTGCCCACGGTCAGCGTCCGCGTCGTAGCCGTCGTGACCGTCAACGTGGTGTTGCAGTTGGAGCCCTGCGCACCGATGAGCGTGACGAGGCTCGGCGTCAGCGCTGCTCCGTAGCTGGCCCCGCTCCCGTAGCTGGCTCGCAGGGCAGAACCTGTGTTCTGCTTTGCACTAGCGAGCACGAACGCGCGACCAAAGAAGTTCTTCGGGATCACGCGCGTGTACCCGAGGTCGTCGATGTTGCCGCCAGTGCCTGGTCCCAACAAGGCGATCTTCGCGCTCCAGTCGCTGGCCTGATCACACGCCGCGTCACTTGGCGGGGCCGAGCATGTGCGGATGAAGACAGAGCGCTGCAGCGGAGAGCTTGTGTCAATGCCGATGTAATAGAGCTTCCAACGCTTGGCGGCGATGGGCTCGGTCAGGTCCTCGACGAGCGCGCAGTTGGCCGCTTGATCCTCGGTGGTGCCAGCGGCCAGCGTGATCAATGGATTGTTCGCGCCTTTGGTCCACGGACCGTCCACGCTAGACGAGGTCGCAAAGCCCACGGAGAACTTGGACCCGTCCGATCCGCTGTAGCACATGTAGTAGGTGCCGTTCGATCCCAGCGTGATGAATGGATCCTTCACATGGGCGTCGTCCCACGCACCACCTGTGCCAACGGCCAAGTCGTTGGTCACGCGGTCCACGAGCGTGAACTTCTCGACGAACCCCTCGGCGTTCGGAACACCGAAGACGTGGCGGATGCTCCACGTGCCGCCGTTGTCGCGGATGTTGAGCCACGCGTCCCACACCGATCCTTCGTTCAGGCTGAGGTACTCGAAGTGCCCCGTGGTGGTGTCGTTGTTCGTGACCATGTCGCCGAGCACGAAGTGCAGATTTCCGCACGTGGGGTTGCAGAAGCCGCCACCGCCCTCGGAGTAGGAGAAGTTCGTCCAGTCCGTGAGGAGCGGGCAGTAGAGACCATAGGTGGGCGTCGAAGATCCGGTCCCCGAGTTGCCGCAGCCAATGATGCGCCAGCGAGCATTGGCCCCGTCGATCTGGAATCCGATCAACGCGTAGTTGTCGGCAACCGTGGACATCGCAAGCGACTGCGTGTTGGTCCATGTCTTGGAGGAGTCCGTCCAGTTCGAGTCCGTTTGGTTGCGCGCGTTGTTGTATCGGTTGACGCGGACCTCCGCTCCGCTGTTGGCACCGATCGTAACCAACGCAACCACGTAGCCGGTGGCCCCCGTGGTGTTGGCAGTAGTGTCAGCGGTCGGCGTGGCCTTGTCCACGAGCGAGATCTTCGTGGTCGAGGAGACGGAGCGTACGCGGAACCAGTGGACGGAGCTGACGTTGCGAGAGACCGAAGGACCATAGATCGCTGCGACGTCGGTGGTTGCGGCGCTGACGAACTCCAGCCGCGTCTCTCCGGTGGTCGCTCCCGTGCAGCTGCCGCCAGACCCCGCGACACCAGTGCCATTCATGCAGACCACGCCGTTGCCAGCGACCATGGCCGTCCACCCCACGGGCATGCTGGTGCCCGAGAAGTGGTCCATGCTGGCAGCGGCCAGTGCAGGCAGAGCGCAGAGCAGCGCCAGGCCAATGATCATCAGCGATCCGACGGCGGCCCTCGCGCCTCGTAAGACGCGACCCGGCAACAAGCGCTGCTCTGCGATCATATCAGTTGGCTCCGAACTTGAAGGTGGCGAGAAGAAGCGCCGCAGTCCCCGTCTGCGTGTCGCTGGCCTCTGTCGGATCGCGACCGATCTCCGCGAGGAAGGTCTCGCCCGCGGCGCAGCCCGTCGTGTCGAGGCTGGAGTCGGTCGAGATGATCTTCGCGTTCTGCGTCGCGCTGCCAGCGGTCGTTGTCTGCTCGACGCCGTTGAACGTGGGGTTCGCGAAGTCCTCGGTCACCGCCACGCACTTGGTCTGGATCTCCCAGACCACGTTGTTCGTCGAGCAGGTGCCGCCGCCATTCACGCAGTACCAGACCAGGTCCACGCTGATGGCGCCGCCGTCCCAGTCCTTCAGGTCGAACTGAACGTTCGCCGTCAGCTTGTTCGCGCCGTTGACGAAGTCCAGACCGCCATTGCGCCAGGGGTCCGTTCCGTAGCAGCCCGCCGTGGGCCCATTGGTCTGCGGGATGCTGAAGCCTGGGCCTGCCGAGGTGACGTTGCACCCTGCCGCCGTGAAGCGAGGGTACTGAGAGAAGGACCGACAACCCTCGGCCGCCCCGGAAGCATCGACGCCTGCGGCCACCTGGCCCGAGGTAGCGCAGTTGCTGCCGTTAGCCTCCAGGGCGTCGGCCTGCGTCACCTCGAGCACGCCGTTGCTTGTGGCCGTTGCGTCGCCGCTCACGTTCTCCACGGCCATGAGGATGCGTGTGCCGGAGCTGCCCGCATTCGGGAGCTTGTAGTCCTGAATGCCAGCACCCGTCGGGTCCACCGCGCCAAGTCGGCTGTCCGAGGTGTTGTTGGTGGCGCCTTCGAACTCGATGAACTTGTCACCGATCAGGCGGAAGACCGTAGAGGTCATCGACCAGTCGGAAACGCCATCCTCGTTGGGATCGTAGAGCGTGGTCGCGGTGACAGACGAGATCGCGCAAAAGGAAGACGAGATCGTCATGCACAGATAGCTGACCGCGCCGCCAGCCCAGGGAATCGTGGTCGGCACGCCGAGCAGCTGCGACCAGTGGACCTTGGCCCCCGTGCCGTTCGGAGCGCCCGCGTTGATCGAGTCGTTCAGCTCTTCGATGGCGGCCTGAAGGTTCGTGGCCGTGTAGAGGTTGTCCGTGTCCGCGAACCCGACCTTCGTGCCGGTCAACGACCCATCAGCCAGATCCGTCAGGTCCGCGTCGAACGCCTGGACGTCGGTCCCGATGGCCACGCCAAGAAGCGTGCGCACCGCACTCGCGTCCGCCCCCGTCAGCACGCTGCGCCCGAACGAGGTGGTGACCAGCGCCGCGATCGCCGTCAGGTCTGAGTCCAGCGGCTGATAGGCAGCGTCAGCCGCAACGATGGTCAGCCACTTCGTCGGGTCGATGGAGATCAGGTTCGAGGCAAGGTCGAAGTCCACTGCGGCGAAGGAGTTGAACTGCAGATCGACGCCGACCTTGGTCGAGTAGTTGGCCAGTCCGCCACCGAGGTTGCTGGCTGTGTTCACCTCACCAGACCCAGCGCTGCACGCCTGCCACTCGACCGTGGTTCCGGTCGCCTCGTAGGTCGGGCACTCCTCGTCGGCGGGAGAATCCGCTGCGTGGATCAGCTGCGTGAAAAAGAAGCGTCCGTCTGTCTGCGGCGTGATCGAGAACGGAACTGAGAGGTTCAGCGCCCCAAGGTCGATCTTCCATGTCTCGGTCCCGAACCCCGTACGCTCCTTGAGAGTGAGCACACCGCCAACGCTTGCTTGCGCAGGGCAGTCGAGCACGAGGCCAAGGGAGCACCCGCCCGTGACCTGGAATCCCCCGACCGTCGCGAGGATGTCCGTGCCAAGGTCGTAGGTCATCCCGGGATCGCCGCCAAACGCGCCTCCGTTGTTGAACTGCACCTGGGTGGTGGAGCCGCCCGGAGTGCCTGAGGCACCACCATCGCCCTGAAGCACCCAGGTGTTGGTGGCCTCGCAGTAGTACTCCTTGCGTCCCGTGGCAGCGGCATCGTGCCAGTAGTGGTCGCCGACGACGCAAGTGGCGGGCAGCGTGCTGCCGTGCGGACCGCGCGTCGTGGCATTGGTGAAGTCCTGCGTTCCTGAGTGCGTGGCGGCGGCCTGCCCGAAGGCAGCCTGGGCCAGCAACAGGAACAGGAGCGGGATCAACTTCTTCATCGGACGTTCCCTCCCTTCGTCAAGAGCTCGCTCACGGGATTGGGTGCCGGATCGTCAGGCACCGGCTCTCGTTCGATCCGCGTGGGATCGAACGTCGCGAAGGCGTTCGGATCGCACTGCGGAATCATGATGACCTTGCGAACACCACAAACCACACTGCACGAACCAGCCTCGGGCTCGTGGTACAGCGAGCACTGCCCAAGGCTCGTGCTCTTTGGAGTCGTGGCTGTCTGGCACGCAGACAACGAAAGAAGCGCGATCACAATCACGTACTTCACGGATTCACTCCTTGCGAGAAGGTGGAGGGCAACGGCGGGATCAGCTCGATGTAGCCGTTGATCATCCAATTGTTGATGTCGCTGCCGGCATCGGTCACGCCGTTCACGGCCACCCCGATCATGGACTGGCACTCCTCGCCGAGCGTCCCGTTGTTCGTGCACGAGGTTCGATCTCCTGCCGTGCCGACACCGAGCTGGCCAACCACGCTCAGTGCAGCAGCGTAAGTGTCCACGGGGCGCCCAAGGTCCGCCGCTCCAACGACCAACGGACCGTAGACAAACTGGCTTTGGGTCCAGTTCGTGCAGAGCCCGTCTGCGTCCTCGGCGGAGCAGTACCACTCGCGCACGCGGAAGTTGATGCTGTCTTCTGGCCCAGGAGACGCGTCCACCCATCCAGCGTTGGTCCCGCCGCGATTGAGCACCAGGCGCTTGAGCAACATCCGCTGCTTCATGGGCCAGGCCACAAGTGCGCCGTTTGCCCCGATGTTCGCGGCGCTGCAGGAGAGGATGTTCGTCGGCGAGGCTGGTGCGCCACCTGCGAACAGGCACTGGTCCGCCGCGGGTGTCGTGGCCTGGTGCATCCCGAATGCCAACCGGACAGGGGCCGCCGTCTGGATCCCCCAGCAGTTCGGCCATTTCATGCCACTAGCGTTGCCGCCCGAGACATGCGACCCGTCGAGCAGGATGTTCGACGTCGTCCCGAACAGGCTTGGTGCACACCCGAAGTAGAACAAGCCCGAAAGGTTCGCCGTGGTCGCATCGTCGGGCGCATCGAACTCCGCAGCGCTGGACGCGCCGCCCTCCTCGCTGACCCCAAGCGAAGCCTGGATCTGCACGGAGTCGCCTTGACGGTCGAATCCGATGCCAAAGTACAGTGCTTCCCAGACCTCATGGCCGCGATCGCTGCCAAGGTTCCCACCGATCATCTGCGCGTTGAAGGTGTGCGTACCCGAGGCCTTCGTACACGTCAAGGAAAGCGGCACCTCGCCAGGGCGGCCCACCGTGGAGCCAGTGGACGCTGGGTTATTGTCGCCCGGCGTGTTGCAGACGCGGAAGAAGTCCGCCGCACCAGCCTTACCGAAGCCGAACGAGACCTGGTCGAACCCCATGTCCCCAAGGCTCGGCGCCGCAGCGAGCGTGAAGAACCCGCGTTCGAACCACACATTGTCCAACAGATAGCGGCTGAGCGTGGGGCTCATGAACTCCCCGTAAGGATCGCCCTCGATGACCGTGTCCCGAATGGCGGTGGACCCGCCGGACCCGCCACCGGCGATCGCCGCACAGTTCCCGCTGCTGCACCCCGAGAAGAAGGGCAACGTGGAGGGCCAGGTCTGGTCACCCGCCAGCCAGCCGAAGGCGTTCCCGCTGATGTAGCCGTTGACGAACGAGCCCACCATGTTGCTGTGGTTCCGGACCGCGATGCCCTGGTTCTTGATCCGCCAGCCGTCGTAGGTGTTGCCCCAGGCGAAGTCGTGCTCGAGCCCGATGTTGTCGTAGTCCCAGGCAGACCCCTCAATGCTCAAGCGGAAGTCGCTGGAATTGGAGCGGTTCATGTTGTCGTTCCACCATGCGACGACCGTCGTTGGAGAATCGAACACCGTGGCCGTGTTTAGCGAGTTGACACGACCGGGGAACCACTCGATCGTGTAGACGGACGTAGCGTCCGGCGCCAAGTTGAGCTCCACCACCCACTCGTCGGGCGTGGCCGGTGTGCAGCCGAAGCTCGTGCCGACCGTGATGGTCCGCTCCGTGTTCGCCGTGATTGGCCGGGACAAGCCTGCCGCGCATCCGCTGATGAACCGAAGACGATACAGCGTGACGAGCTCGTTGGTGTGGAACTGCTTGTCGTCGTCCGTTACCGACACCGTTGTCGCCGAGTCCCCAACGGGGTCGATCTTTCCGCGACTCTTGCAGGCCAAGGTCAGCGTGTCCGAGTCGTTCGCCGTGGCCGCGAGGTACGCTCCCGACGACGTTCCTCCCGTGATGCTGACGGCCCATCCAGCCCACTGGTCCGTGGACCAACCCGTCGCGGTGTCCTCCAGCGTCCCGCAGTTGGGCACGGTGCCGGTGCCCGTCAGGCCACCCGCGATGGCCGTGAGACCGATGCTCGTCGAGTGGCGCGGCTGCAAAGTGCTGAAGCGCAAGCGACCGCGCGTCGTCACCACCTCGTTGACGTTCCCCCACACGTTGCCCGAGCCGTCCTGGCCGGCGAAGAAGCGGTTGCCCCACTTGGCGAAGATCCAGGGCTCGGTCTGGTTGCTGCCAAGCGTCGCGTTGAAGCTCACGCTGGCGCTGTGGAACACGTACTCGACGTCGTGCCCGCTCGGGTAGTTGAGGTCCGCGTTTGCATCGTCCGCGTCAACGTGCGTCGTGGTCGCGGGGTTGACTGCCACGCTCGTGGGGATCATCCCGAAGCAGTACCGAGCGGGACCGAAATCGAATCCGCTGTCGGGCCCGACGGTTGCCGCCCCGCCGAAGTGCGCGATCACGTTGTTGTCCACGGGCGATACTCCCGTGGAGTCGAGCATCGGGCGGTTGAGCATGTCGCACGGGTCGGTATAGATCGTGAGCGACTGATCGGACTTCTTGTAGAGCACGCCCTCTGACAAGTTCCCGATGTAGTCCGCCGACATCTCCTCCACGCCGTGGAAGTGCCGACGGTTGACGAGATGCTCGACCGCCTCCTTGACGTTGCCGGGATCCGCGCCACCCCAATCCGCGTTGTCTGAGGGGGTGTACCGGGCCTCGTTCACTTGCACGGCAGCCGCAGTGCCGCTGGCATCGCCGCCGAGGGCGATCTCGTCCGCCTCGCCAGCCCCGCTGACCTGAGCATCGGACACGGCAGGACCCGAGTAGACGTTAGCCGTGATGGCGCCCGTGCCGGTCGGGGCGAGCGTCGAGCCGTTGCCGACGACGAGCGTCTTGCCTGTGCTCGTGCCGTTCTGGATGGACCCCATGTCCGGGGTGCCGCCTGTGGAGTCCACACTGCAGCTTGTCGTGCCATCGCCGTTCGATTTGGCAATCTCGCCGATCGGGCAAGCCGTCCCGAGGTCTTCCATCTCGATGTTGGCTTCGTGCTGTTCGACAGAGGACAACGAGATACGCGGATCCGCAAATACTCCAGATGCGGTGTCCCCTGCATCCAGGTTGGCGGCTTCGTTGGTGCCGACCACGCCTGTGCCAAGCTGGGCATTGGAAGCCGGTCCCAAAAGGTCGCCGCCCGTCGCGATCTCATCGGACTCGTTGGCCCCAGAGACCTGCGAATCAGCAAGAGACGGCCCCGAGTAGATGTTCGCCGTCACGGAGCCCGTGCCGGTCGGGGCGAGTGTCGATCCATCGCCGATGGAGTAGGCTTTGCCGACTGCGGCACCAGAGCCAACGGTATCCAGAGTTGGCGAGCCAGCGGAATTGTCGGGCGCGCAGCTCGCGGTGCCGTCTCCGTTGGACTTCCAGATTTCACCCGCCAAGCACGCTGTCCCGAGATCCTCGCCCTCGAGCGCCGCCTCGTGCTGCTCCACCGAGGCAGCCGAGATTCGGCCGTTCGCAAACTGACCGGCTGTGGTGTCCCCAGCGTCCAAGTTGGCGGCCTCGTTGGTGCCAACCACCCCCGTGCCGAGCTGCACGTTGTTGGAAGGACCGGACACATCTCCGCCGATCGTGACGGGGCCACCAGGGCCAGACCCGCCGATCTCGCCGGCATCGATGGCTTCTTGAAGGCTCTTGTCCGTGGGCCCAATCCGAACGCCGACGTTGGCGGCAGGCTGGCACTGCTTTCCAGCGGGCCATCCGTTGGCGGTCTTGCAGTCTGCATTCGCTTCGACCGCAAACAGGGCCAGGGTGAGCACTGCCCAGAGCGCGCTCTTCATAGGACTTCCTCCAGTACGAGACCAACCAGGTCTTCTGTTGGCTGAATTGTGGTTCCAACAACACGTGCCTTAGCGGACGAGACGGACCATCGCAGAGGGAGCGTAATGACGTCTCCGGGCTCCAGGTCGTAGCACTCTGCGTAGCTGCCCGAGGCGGTCCAGTGGCGCGCTGCGGTTCGGATGCCTTCTGCAACGTAGTAGCCAGCAACGTCGATTGCTGTGACATCGTCCCTCGAGAACAGCAGATAGATCGTGTCCTGCGGGCGCGGGCCAATCAGCTTCTCCACGTTGGCCAACGCGACCGCCGAAGTCGTCACGTCGCTCTCGGTCGGGTTGGCCTGGACGATGGCAAGGAACGAGTCCTCGCTTCGGCGATTGGCGGCAGCAGCCAGAAGAATCTGGTAGAACCAGCGCCATCGCGTGCCAACAGCCAACGAAGGCTTGCGTCCCTCGCTGATGTCCCGAAGCTGAGAGAGCGTCCTCACGCTGGACGAGAAGGCGTACGCAGCGCTGGCGCTCATCAGCTCGAACTGCGTTCCGGTGGACTCTTCGCGACGGAAGACGTTCGTGCGCGTCTCGAAGGCAAGCCGAGCAACCACAGAACCGAAGTCGTCCCCTGCGGATGCGATGTCCCCAGCAAACACATCGGCACCGAGGTTCGTATCCACCGTGGCGCAGCCAAGCACGTTAGCCGCGCCCAGCCCAGCGATCTCGCCGATGAAGTAGCGGAGCAGGTCCGCTCCACTCTCCAACAAGTCTCCTGGAGTGGCGCCGTCCCAGTCGGCGTTCGTCGCGTTGGCGCCTGCCAGATTGTCGATGTCGACCGTAGGCAATCCGCTGCCGTTGCAGTTGATCTCCACAACGACGGTCTCGATGTTGTTCAAGCTCGGCGAGCCCGTGTCCCCGCCCGTTCGATCGACGTTGACCCACGCACCCTCCACAAGCTCCGAGGGCTGGATCGTGATCGTCCGGTACGCTGCCGGAAGCGTCGTACCTGAGCCTGCAGTGTTGCTGAACCGAACGACGAGCGTCGAGACTGCCGATACGCCAGTCACCTTAACCCGCGTGCGGTACAGGGTCGTGATGCCCGTTGTCAGATCGACAGAAGCAGCGGTCGCGTTGCGCTGGGCGATGGCTTTCTTCGAGCGCAGTCGGATGTTGTCGACGTAGGCGACGTTGGCGGCCGAGTTCGTGCGGCCGTTGGCCGTGATCAGCAAGTCGTTCACAGCCGCAAGGTTCAGCGTGCCGTTTGTATTGTCGGCGGAGCCCTCGAGATCGATGGTGATCTGCACGTACTGGCCGATGATCAGGCCATCGTCAGTGCCGAGGTCCCAGCGCTTGTTGTTGCCGGAGGACGACTGGACTCGGATCCTGATGCCCTCGTTCGCGTTGATGTGGCCGGAGTTGTCGGGCCGGATGTCCAGCACGAGGTACCGACCGCGCCAGTCTTCGGCCGCGGCGAGCGAGCGCTGCGCCTGGGCGACCGAGCCGCCGGACGTGGTGTCGATCTTCAGGGCCTTCGTGCCCTGCGTGATGATGGTCGTCTCGTCGGACAGCGTGGCGTTGGTCGCGGTCCAAAGCGTGGAGTCCTCGCACGCACCCGCGGCATCGCCGATCAGCCCAAGCGAAGCGGCGATCCTCTGGTAAGTGCCGAAGCCCGTCTGCACAGCACCACCCGAGACCGACCACCCAGTGTCCTCATCGAATCCATAGCCCGTCTTGTACGAGGAAGGGACCACGGCACCCTGCACGTCGGCAACGAACTCAAGCCCCCACCCGAAGGAGACCATGCCGAGCGTCGACTGCGGCGCGGGGTCGAACTCGATCTCCAGCTTCACGGAATCCGCGAAGATGAACACCCAGTTGCCGGAGTCGTACGTCGCGCCACCCTGGGCATCGCGCAGGTAGAAGTACAGAGCGAGCTCGTCCAAATCCGATCCGAGCTTCGTCCCGAGCGTCGGCGTGATCCATCCTGAGGAGACAACGACACCGTTCTCCTGCGTGCCTGCCGAGAACAGGTGGTCAGTGGCGTCCAGGATCTCGATGGGCCCCGTCAACCAGTTCGTCGTTGATCGCACATACATGCGGAAGCGCGTAATCGCGGTGCCTGCGCCCGCGTCGGACGCATCGCCCTGGCCATTCAGTTTGACCACGGCGCGGAACCGCGAGATCGGTCGGCTGAGGAGCGCTGACGGGATCGCTGCCGCATCCACCGTCCACGTACCCTGCTCCGAGAAGGCATTGGTTCCGACGAGCCGGATTCCGAGACCATCGGTGTTCAGCTGCCCATCCGAGTCCGCAGGGTCGGTGATCGCGGCAACCTTGGCCTCCACCAAGAACCGATTGAACGACACCTCCTCGAAAGGATCAGTGTTCACGGCGCCCAGCGTGTCCAGGAGGTCTTGGAACTGCGACTGTGTGAACGAGACCGTCGTCAGCGTCCTGCCAGAGTCGACCGTGGTGTCCGCCAGGTTCACGGAATACGCAGTCGTGACCTTGACCAGATCCCGCGTGACGGGGTTGACCACATACAGAGCATCCACAGCTTTGCACGCGATGCCGGCAGCAACGAGAACCACGCCACTCGTAAGCACTTCGAGAATGCTCTCGCCAACCTGATGCGGAGTTGCCGTGGTGCCGCCGATGCCCCGCGCGCCGATGTTCACCGTGTCAGCATCCACGTAGCTGGCCGTCACGCGCTCCGTGCCGAGTTGGAGCGTGAAGCTTCCAGAAGTGGGCAGCCCAACAGCGCTGGCGACATCGGCGTTGCCGGTCTGCGATGCGGACAACTGCGTGGCCAGCGTGGTCAACCAACCGACCTGCCGATTGATGACCGGAACACCCTTGGCCTTGCCGTAGGGCACGGAGTATCGCTTGCCCAAGTCGCGCTGATCGACCTCTGCAGCGACCGTTCCCGCAGCCCAGTCGATGGCAGGCTCGAGCGCTTCGAACATCAGCGTGATCTGATCGTCATCGGCCAGCTCCACCGAGGTGAGCTCGCCGCGGAACCGATACACGTGCTCCGTGCCAGGCAGGTCGGTCAGGTTCCACCAAGCACTGACAGGGTCCAGCCGCGACGGGCTGGCCAACAACGTGGCAATCTCGAGGCGCGCGAACGTCAGGTTCAGTGCGCTGAGCGTTTGCCACAACGGCACCCCGTCCACGTTCTCGTTGGAGAGCGTGACACGCATCGCGGTGCGCCGCAGGTCCGAGACTCCTGCGCTGGGCAGGTGCTGATACGAGTAGACGAACGGCCCAACACTCGTGACCACATCGCGGAACTCGCGCGCCACGCCACCGTTCCACGGATAGCGCGCGAACTTGCGAAGGGACCAATACTGATCGCTCTCCACAGTCCCAAGCGTCACGTCCGTGTACGTGGTCAAGTGGAACAGCGTGAACATGGTCCGAGCAGACGAAGCTGCCAGCGCGGACTGCGATGTGGCGAGCGCGAGCGTCATGCTTGCTGCTCGATCATTTCCAGCCCGATCGTATAGGTCGGGCCCGTGCCTTGCGGAGCAGGGCTGTCCTGCGTCCGCTGCCCGTCGTCTTGGAGCAGCATCAAAAGCGGCGACGACAACGAGTCGTCACACGGCCAGTGCCAGAACGGAACACCAACACCGACCGCAAGAAGCGCATCGTAGATGGCCAGGTCTGCAGAAGGCACAGCCTTGTGCTCCATCTTGATGACGCGCCGCGCGGCAGCCTCCACCAGCGTGGTCTCGTGAGACGGATAGGAGCGCTTGACCACCGAGCTCTGGTACGGAGCCTCCCAGCCCTGGACCACACCGCTCGTTGTCTGCGCGTAGGCGCCGAGCACCCACTCGCCAATGGCCCACTGTCCGTTGGTCACGAACTTCAACCGCCAGTAACGGAAGGTTGCCGAGGCAAAGGTCCGGTCGATCGCCGCGGCGGTGGCCGTGAAGCTGTCCCGCAATGCGGTAGGGTTCGCGGTGGTGTCCCCATAGAGCTCGACGGAGCAGCCCGACAAGTTGTGGCCCACAGGAATGATCAGGCGATTGACCGCCTTGGCCGATCCGAGGTCCACCTCGAGATACTGGTTGGCCGCAGCAGCGCTGAACTGCGTGAGGGGCCCAAGCCGGTAGTCGATCAGCCGCTCCTTGCCGAGCCCTGAAGCAAACGCCGTGCCCGTCGAGATCGCGGCAGCACTCGCCACGGCAACGAGGTTGGACACCAGGAACGCGGGGTTTCGGTAGGCCATCTAGGCAACCCTCACGAGGCGCGAGCCTCCACCGGGGAGATCGATCCGCGTCCCGCCCAGATAGGGCACGAACCCTGCAGCGATGGCTGCGTCGACCGCTGCCTGGTCCCCGGCGTCCCGGGCCACCGCTCGCCCCACCCCTAGCACTTGGTTGAGGCTGGCCACGCTACGCGCGGCGTTGCCCGCGGCGGCAGCGGTGCGGTTCAGCTTGCTGGCCGTCTCTGCTTGCGAAGCGTTGAGCTGACGGAAGCCATCGGCGGCAGCCTTGGTGCCCGTAGCCGTTGTGGCCAACGCGGTGTTCGTCCCATTCAGCTCAGCCTGAAGCGCAGCCTGCTTGACCACGACCTGCTCGATCACGTCGTTGTACTGATTGATGTCGATCACCTGGTTCCTGAACTGCGTCCGCGCCTTTTCCACCACAGCATCGAGCGTGGCCTGCTCCTTGACGAAGTCTCGAAGCACGATGCCCGCAGCCTTCAGCGTGTCCACGAAGTCGGCCTGCGACACACCGAGCTCTTCCGTGATGCGGGCGGCGCGCTCGTTGGCTGCGGCCAGCGCATCGACACCCTGCGCAGCGCTGAACGCGGCCGACCCCAATTGAGCGCTGGCGTTGGCCGTTGTGACCGTGATAGTCTCGATCTTGTTCATCTCGGCGCCCAGCTCGGAGACCGCGTTCACGAGGCCCTTGATGGGCAAGAAAGAATTGGTGAACGCCTCCACGAGCACGGCCTTCAGGCGCGGGAACCGGTCGGTCAGCTCGTCGATCTTCTGACCCACGCTGATGAGCGGAGCAGCCAGCGTCTCGAGTCCCGTGGCGAAGTCCCGGATGCCCGAGATCAGCGAGGGCAACGACTGGACCAACCCCACCGCGCTCGAGCTGAGCTTGATCAGCCCCTCAGCCAGCTGGGTCACCGCGGCCACGGTCTTCGGATCGGTGATGGCCTCGTTCAGCTTCTTGAACGACTCCGTCAGGATGGGGTTCTTCGTGATGGCCCCGCCAATGATCTCCTCCAACTCACCGAAGGAGTTCTTCAACCGGGCCAACGAGCCGGAGAAGGTCTCAGCATCCTTGACCGCGCTTCCGGACATGGACTTGAGCAAGAAGTCGATGGCCGCGCCGCTCTTCAGCGCCTGCTCATCGAGCGCGCGCAGCTGAGGAACGAACCGCGAAAGGCTTCGACCGAGCCGACCTGAAAGGGACAGCGCAACGTCGCGCGCGGCAGTGTTCAAGTCGATCTTGAACCGGGCCGCCAGCTCGATCGCTGCCTGGGTGGCCTTCGGGATCTGCTCCGCCGTGGCCCCCATGTTCACGATCAGCGTCTGAATCGATCGGATCGACTCGTCGCTGAAGCGCGTGACCTTTTGGAGGGAAGCCGCCTGCTCCTCGAGAATGGCAGCAAGAGGGGCAGCGGCGGACTTGAACCGCTCGAGCGAGATGGCTTGCTGCCGGAACGAGTCCTCGGACTCGGACGCTGCCTCCACCAGGCCCGAGACGGCGCTGACCACGCTTCGGATCACATTGACGATGTCGCCCAACGACACCACGAAGACGTTGGTCAGGAAGCTGGACAGCTTCGAGAACGAGCCCCGGACGCGGTTGACCACGCCCGAGGCTTCGTCCTTGGCAATGATCCGGGCTCTGACCTGTACGTCTCGTGCCACGAATGGACCCCTAGTTGAAGATCAGCTCGGCTTCGCCGTTCGCGCCCGTGTTCGTGGCCACCAGCTCGACTTCGTTCTGATGAACGGCGCCGAGCCGATCGGGCTTGAGCACGCGGATCTCGGGAGTGGCCAGGGTGATCCGGTAAGCGTTGGCCGCACCCGCCGTGCCGACCTGCCACTGTTGCTGCTGCGTGGGAGCCGAGGTGAGCACCAACGTCGTGCGCTCGAAGTCCCCGTCCGCCGAGTCCGCGATGATCTTGCCCTTGAAGGTGATCGTGCGGCCCGTCTGCCGGCTTCGGATTCCCGTCGCCGCGTTCGAGTCGGGCAGCTCCTCCACCTCCTGGTCGCCGGACAGCGTCGCCTCGCTGAAGCCGCGCGCAGCAGCACTCATGCCCCAGTTGTGGCCGACGCCCTTGACCGCGGGCGGCGAGACCGATGCCTGGTTGCCGTAGTTCAGGGTCGGGAACGCTGCGGCCGCGATCCACGAGTTGACGTCGCCCTTCAGGTTGACGGTCAGAATGCCAGGCTCTCCGGGTGTCTGGTCCAGCTCCCACGATTCGGCCACGAGATCCTTGATCGTGTAGGCGCCAACACCGCTCAACCACAACTTGGCGCTGACGGCCTGAGCCGACGCAGGCACATAGCGCCAGCCGAGGCCCGAGCCCCACGCCGCGCCTGCGAACCCCATGCTCTGGATCAGAGCATCGATCCCCTTCGCGGGCTGGTAGTCGGCGTCGACCGCGAACGCACCGCCTCGGCCACCGAGCGGGAACGCGATGGAGAACTTCGCGATCTTCTCGGACACGAAGATGGATGCCTGCTTCGTGAACGAGCCCGATACGACAGCGCGTTCGACGAGGTCCCGCTCCACTTCGAAGTCGATGCCTGACTCGGCGATGCCGGCTTCGGGGCTGCCAAGAACGATGCCGTCCGCCTCCACCAGAGAGCCCGTCAGGGCCGCGATGGTTGCGTCGATGGTGCCAGCAACCGACTGGACGCCAAGCGCGACCGCGATGCCGAAGTTGAATTCTGCCATGGTTGCCTCCTAAAGCCGAGCGACGTCGCTCGGAAAGTTGATCACCGGAACGTCTTCCCCGACGACGTCCACATCCGCGAAGCCAGTCTTCCAGAACTCTGGATCCAGAAGCACGATGGTCTGTTGGATCATCGCTCCCTCGGTGTACGATCGCTCGGTCTCCCCCGCGGCCCCGCGGTGGAACACGCGAAGGACCATATTGACGGGGTTCACGTTCTGATTGGAAGACCGCACCTGATGCGACACCAGCGCGGCCAACTGAAACATGGTTGCCCCAGCAGGAACCGACTGCTGCGGAGGACTCTCCCAGTCGCTCAGCATGCGCGTCCCATTCAACGCGGCAGCCACCTCGGTGGCCTTCGCGATCAAGTAGTCCGTGGCCAGGGTCGCGCCGCGAATGACCGCACGCAGCTGAAGTTCCCACTGCATGAGGGGGCCACCAGCCACTGCCATAGAGCCGTCGGTTTGCGTGCACGTGACGGTGAGCCGTGCCCAGTGGCGCTGCTTCGTGGGCTCTGTTCCGGAGTCCATCGCCACGAAGGCCGCGGTCACGGTGCCGCCAAGCGTGCGATCCGCAACGATGGCGGCCTCCACGAGATCACCCTTGGCGCGCGCGTCCTCGATGGAGAGGGCGGAGATGATGATCAGCCGTCCTTCGATCACACGATCTTCACTGCCCAGATCGCCAGGCACGGGGCGCTTCTCAAAGGGCTGGACAAAGGCATGAGGCAACTCGCTGCCCGGAAGCTTGTCCCACTCCACGTCCCCCCACGTGACGTGGATGCCGGCAACGACAGTCTCGCAGAGGCCGAGGAGACGCGTTTCGATTGTGGTCAGCTCGCTCATTCGAGCACCCGCTCCCAGTGCTTGGCAAGAATGTCATCCATCTGCGGCACGATGGCCTCCAGCGCAGGCCCAAGGAACGGGCGTGCGCGCGTGAACCGATTGCCGAACTCGTGAACCGGAGCGTAGACCACGTCGGACCCCACGCTGATCTCGTTCGGCAGCTTGCGATCGTCGATCCCGCGACGGAAGCCCTGCCCCGCGATCGATGCGCGGAGCCGACCACTGCGCGAAGTGATGCGCTTCGGATCCACGGGGGAGTCGAACATCTTCGAGCCACGACGCCCCCCACGTCGAGCCTCGAGCGTCCGTCCCCCGCGGATGATCTGCTCTTCGGCAGCGTTCTTGGCCACCTTGAGCGCAATCTCTGTGAGTGCGCTGGACAACGCACGCTTGCTCAGCTTGGGGTCGAGCTTGCTCGTGAAGCGCTTGAGCGCAACGTTGTCGATCACGACCCGAAGCGACGTCGTCATACGCTGCTCCGAATCTGGCGATACGAGGAGACCGCCTCGAGCGTGGACTGGAGCAACCCATCGGGCTCCCACGTGGAAGAGCCGCCAGTCTCGAGCTGATGGGCACGCTCCCCGAGCCGATCGCCGCCAGCCATGGACTGGCGATACTCGTGCCGTACTTGCTTCGTTGCGGCCAGCCGGATGTCCGGGGGCACGCTCGTGTAGCCCGCAAGGTAGGTGACCAGCACCTCGCCACGCCAGCGCGTGCACTGGTCCCCGGCCAATCGGCGCAGCACGCCGGCCTCTTCTTCCATCTCGAAGTCCACACCGAACGTGAGCGTCACGCCATCCTGAATGACCAGCGGCGTCCCGATGATGGGGTATTGGTTCAGGATCAGCTCTTCGAAGTTTCCGTTGGGCCGATGCCGCTCATCCGTAAAGGTTCGTTGCAAGATGTTCCGCCCGCAGTACTGCTGGATCATTCGGCTCACACCAGCGATCATCTCGAGCAGAAGAGCGTCGTCGGCCGTTCCGCGGATGCTTCCATGCGAGCGCACGCGCTCGAGCGTGGTCAGCATCACGTCGGCCGTGAAGGCCACCGTTCCGGACACGTCGGCCGTGTCCCCACCGTCATCCGTGATGTGCAAGAAGAGCTCGTCGCCCTGGGCAACGGGAACGGTCCCCGTGAAAGACCCACGCGACTGAGCCTGAGCAATCGTGACTGTGGCAAGGAGGACCGAAGTCCCCACCCCTGTCCGCCGACGCAGCTCGATGATGGCCCCTGTGGCCGTGGTCGGGGCAGTCAGCGCAACCAGCTCGATGGACACCAGATCGGTGTCCGCCAGCACGGTGAATGCTTCCACGTCCAAGGAGACATACGGCGACAGCGCGCCAGCGAGAACAGGGATGGAGACTCGGTCGGACATGATTCCTCCCTACGACACGTAGGCTGCGATGTCGATGGCCGCGCTGGCGCCCGAGGGCGTCATGACCATCCGCATCCGTTCCATCATCGGGAAGGCGATGGCCGCCGTGATGATGGCGCCTGCCGCCGCGCCCCAACCGAAGCCGTAGGCAGTGGTGCCGTTGGCCGTGATCGGAGACGCGCCGGTGTTGCCGAGAACACGCCAGGCCTGGCCATCCCAGCCAGACCACTCGATGGCCAAGGACATGGCGTTCACCTCGCCCGAAGCGGCGATGGTGCAGTAGTTGGCGTCCTTGCCTTCCTTGAGTCGTGCGAGATCGAAGTCCTGCGTGACGGCGCCACCCGCGGTGGACACCGTTCCGTTGTAGATGCGCTTCGCTTTCACTCGGCCTCCCCGCGGTCTTCGCCGCCATGCTCCATGCGATTGTGACCCCGTGCTCGACGTGAGCGCGGAGGCGTGGCGATCGGAGGTGCCTCGGGCGCTTCCTCTTGATCGGCACGGCCGATGGCCTTCAGGCGCTCTCCTTCCTCGCGGAGAGCCTCCATATCGGGCATCGGCTGCGGATCCTTGAACTCGCGAGCCTTCTTCACGAGCGCTTCGATGCGATCGAGCTTTTGGGTGCGAGTTCCGGGCATCCCGACAGCACGACGAATCGCGCGCAAGGCGTGATCCGCGCTGTGGATTCGTTCGACATTCATCGCGTGAGCTCCCGTAAGAAAAGGAGGAGGGTGGAGGCACGGGCTGGGTTGCACCATGCCGCAACGGAATGGCTTTCGCGATCCGTTGCCCGTCCTGACGTGCCATCGCCCTCCATGTTGGAGAACCTACGCGACGCTCGTGATACCGAGCATCTCACGCCACGCATCCGCCAGAAGAACCGCGCCATCGATGCGCTCGGTGATCTTCCACTGGATCGTGTCCGTGGCCCAGCCGACGTGCTCGCTGGCCCGGATGGTCAGCGCGCCGCCGTCGAGGATGCCGTAGTAGCTCGGGTCGCCCACCATGAGCGAGCCCGTCGCGAGCGGGACCAGGTACACCGGCCGGCCGAAGATCGTGCCGATGGCGCCGGGATACGTGTCCCCGACCACCTGAGGAGCCGCCATGCCCGGAGCGAAGATCGGGCGACCGTTGCCGTCCACGATCGTGGACAGGAACTGCATCATCTGGCTCCCGCCGAAGAACGCAGCGCCCGAGTGGTACTGCTGCGGCAGCGCGAAGAACAGGGCGACCACGTCCTCGTACGTGAGCACCGTGCTCACGGCCTCGTTGACACCGGTGATGGTCGCCGACGTCAGCGACTGGGTGATGTTCGGCGCCGTGCCGTTGGACGTCACGAACTGCACATCCTCCAGCGTGCCCAGCGCGCCACCCGCTCGCTCCGTGTAGAACGAGATCAGGTTGAACGCCGAGTCCTCGAGCATCTCGTCGCTCGCCGCGAAGAGGGCCTGAGCCTTCTTCTTGGACATGAGGACGCTGGTGATGGTCGGCTCGCCCTGAGCCGCCGTCGCCCCTTCGGCCGCCATCGCGGCGGTCGCCACGCCACTGACCGGGATGCGCAGGGTGTTGGCGTTGGACGAGAAGATCTGGGAGATCCCCCGCATCCGGCCACGCACGTTCCGCGCGAGCACGATCAGGTTGGCCAACGGCAGCGGAACGAGCGGACCACCGGTGCCGCCGCCCAGGCCGGACGACGCGTCCGGCGTGCCGTAGAGCGTGGTCGCGCGCTCCCCGCGGGCCTTCATGAACTCGCCGTCGAGCTCGCGCCCGATGGACATCACCTCGGCCATGTTGTTCCAGCGCACCGCGCGGAGCCACGCCGCCATGCGCGCGTCCGCCCGCGGGTTGCGGATGTCCCGCTGATCCTTGCTCATCCGCAAGTACAGCGGATCCGTCCCCATGCGCACGTCGCCGTGGCCGAAGAGCCCTCGCTCCTGCGGCTGCGGGTCCTGGTCCTGGTTCGCCCCGCGCGGGGGCACGGGCACCATGCGCTTCTTGGGCGCGGTGGCTGCGGCCAGAGCACTCGTGAACTTCTCGAGTGCCTCCTCGCGCGAGGCCTTCAGCGCTTCCTCGATCGACTCCTGCAGGGTGCGGCCCGCTCGCGGCTCGGGCGGCGGCGGATCGTCCTTCGGGATCTCGATGTCGGACTCGGGACTGCGCTGGAAGCGCGCCCCTCGCTTGGGGATGCGGAACGCGCGACGAAGCGCGCGAGTCTGATGACGATTGATCTTGCCCATGGTCTCTTTCTCACTTCTCACTTGAGGATGCGTCCAGTGGCCTTGGTGAACATCTCACCCAGGCTTGCTTCGAACTGCTCTCGGTCCTCTGCGAGGATCCGCTGAATCATGGCAGCGGCATCCTCGTCCACGTGCACCTTGGCCACGGGTTTGGTGAGCTGAAGGATCTTGCCGCGCAGGGTCGCCAGCTCATTCGCGACTGCCTGTGGGATCAGGAAATCTTCGTACTCGATGAAGCCCTCTTCCCCGAGTCGAGCGAGCGCGAACTGCTTCACGTCCTCTCGGCTGGGCTCGAGCGCATCACCCAGTGCGGTCAACAGATCGACGACTGGAACCTTGGCCTCACGGGCCATGTCCAGAGCCAAGGCCAAAGTCTCCGCCGCGCGGTTACGCACGGCCTCCTCGGTGGGCGTGGCGTCCTCGGCCATGGTGCGCCAGAACGTCTTGGCCTCTTCGCTCTTGGCCTCGGCCGCGCGCCCGATGACGGCTTTGGGGTCTGCCCCCACCGCGACGACCGAGCCTTCCATGGCACGCCACTCCTCGAAGAGCATGCCATAGCGCTGCGGATAGTCGGCGTCTTCCTTCACGTAGTAGGGGTGCTTGGTGTCGAGCGAGCGACGCGGCCGAGCGACCACGCCGTGCCATCGCAGGGACACGGCACGCAGGTGACCGGCCTCGATCATATGGGCCACGTCGTTCCGGATCTCGGCACGAGGACCCGTGCCCCCCAGCTCGATGATGCCGGTGGCACGCAGCTTGGGCGGACGCGCACCGAGCATCTTCTCTGCACCGATGACGGAGCCCAACGCTCCGGCCGGATCGTTCATGTGGGAAGACAGCAGTGGCATGCGCTCTGCCAGCTGCCCTCCCTTGATGCTGAGGACGTGACCATCGTTGGCCTCGCCCTCTGTGGCCAACGTCATGGGGAACTCGTAGTTCTCGCCCGACTTGGCTCCGCGCTCGATGTCCGCCATCCGCGCGCCACCATACTCGGCGGCCTCGGCTGATCGTTGAAATGCATTCTTCATGGCGTCCTCCTACCGAAGCCAGTGGGCGCTGAGCCGGAAGTCGGTGGACTGGGCTGTTGCCCGATCCACGAACACCCGGAACACGCGCGGGATGTGTGCCAGCACCACTGCTGACACGGCGATCGGGGCCGCCGAGTTGTACGCGGCGAGCAGCCCACCGAACGGCGACACCAGATAGCCGAAGTAGTCCACCGTGTCCAGATCGAAGGACGCGGACTTGTACAGCTTGCGGATGTTGGTGGGGCTGATTGGCATCTCCACCTCCAGTTGGAATCCGCACGCCGCGCCAGGATCGGCGCTCAGGCGCTCGAACGCCAAGAGCATGCCCTTGGCGTCGCTCGGAGCACCGAACCACCCCGAGGTCACGTCGGCGACGTTCGCCGTTACGTTCAGCAGCTCTGTCCCACCGATGTTCATCTCAGTCCTCCTCGAATGCCGGAGTCACGAAGCACCGGCAGTTGATGGCGTTGTGCGCAGACAGCTCAGTGCCGTCTGCCCCCTCACCAGGCGAATCGGCCAACTCCCCGTCGTCGAGCTCGAACGGCTCGTCGAGGCGAACGATCTGCCCATCGATCAGATGGCTGTCCCGCACCGCATCGTCCTGGCTGGTGTTCCACTGCTTCTTCTCGACGACCCCCGACTGGCGGAAGCCTTCGATCTGCCCACGCTGCACGGCACGATGGACCTCGGTCCGCGCGATGGTCCGAGCCTGATCGCGGCGAGCACGAAAGACATCGCGGATGCGCTTGACCAGGCCATCGATCGAATCGCCATCGGCCGTGCCCGCAGCCAACGCACGTCGAAGACGGGCACGCGTGGTGCTGTTCACGCGCGAAACCATGCGCGCGCCATCCTTCTCCAGCTGCTTGACCGCCGTGGGCGTGAGCCGGAACCCCTTGGCCCCCACGTCCTTGAGGGCATCCTCGGCCGACTCCGCGTAAGCCTTGCGGCGGACCGGAGCCGTGGTCCGATTGAACAGGGCGCGCCAGTCCTCGTCGGGCAGCAGCACCTCGGGAGTCGCAGCACGCGCCCCCCGCTGCAACGTGGCAAGGACCGCATCCCGTTGGCGTGCCAGCACCTCGCGCAGTGCCCGCTCCATGGGCGGAGCGTGACGGCGCTCGCTCTGCACAACGCGGCGCCACCCTACCTGAACGCGGCGCGGGGCCAAGCGAATGACCGTGGCGCCACGAGGCTTCTCCTCGTCGTCCTCGGTATCCTTCTCGGGACCCGTGTCTTTTGCCTCTTCCTCGGGATCCTCGTCCGCGTTGGGATCGTCCTGAGCCAAGGCAGCGGTGTCCCGAGCCTCGTCGGGGTCGTACGGGTAGTCGGCCATGGTGCCGATCGGCTCCTCGCCCCAAGGCACGGGGTCCAGCCCACGGTCCTCGCGCACCTGGTTGACGGAGCGAACCTTGGCCGTCAGGTCCTGAGCCTCTTGCTTGAGCAAGAACTCCTTGTCCTGAGCCACGAACTCGCAGAAGCGCAGCTTCAGGGCCTTCTCGTAGTCCCAGGCCAACCCCTTCGTGAAGGAATCCTCGATCAACATGGCCAAGGGCTGGATGGTGTGCAGGTCGAAGACGAACTGGTTCGTCTCGGCCGCTGCTCGGTTCGCGTCCACCACGTCTCCCACCACGGAGCGAGGCGTGCCGTAGGACATCATCAGGCGGTCCCGCACCTCACGGGCCAGCTCCGCCTGATCCTCGATGCCGCCAAAGGCATCGATCACCTCGACCGCAAAGCCCGGAGGCGTCATGGCCGGAGCGCCCTGATCGGTCCCGTTGCGGTTGTGGTAGCGCTGCTTCCAGTCCTTGTTGAACCGCTTCATGGTCTCGGCATCGGGGAGCCGACTGTTTGGCTGGGCAGTCATGATCACCTTGGGCGTGGCGTCGTTCTCGTAGAACGAACGGTGCGTCTGCTTCAGGAAAAGATCGGTGTCGTAGGACAACGCCTGCGGCTGCAGAGCACCCACCCCTGCAAAGGGGTTGGCGGGGTTGGGGGACCAGATGCGAACGATCTCGCTGGGATCGTATCGGTACTCGCCGGCGTCGGAGTGGAAGATCCATCCCGAGATGATCTCGTCGGGGTCCGTGACCATCTCCATCCTGTTGGGAGGGAGAGGCCAGATGCTTCGGGTGAGCCGCAGGCCATCGGTGACCTTCAAGATGTACGCGTCCCCTCCGCGCGAGAGCCAGTAGCCCAGCAGCATGAGGGTCTGGCGAAGGGAGAAGATCGGGTTCTCTTGTAGTGCGTCCAAGAGCGGATGCTCGTCGAGGATCTCCTCTTCCACCGTGCCCTTCCGCACCCGCTTGGTGCGCGTGAGCTCCATGGTCAACGAGCCCAAGCGCTGCGCGATCGGCCGTTCGGCGATGGCCGGCCAGCCCTGGTTGGCCGACAGCAGCTGCGTGGCGTTGGGCCCCGAGGCATCCCCGGTCATGAGCCCACCCCGGTAGCGGCCCGAGAAGTAGCGCGGCGGATCCAGCGCGCGCTCCTCGTAGCCCACGGGCAAGCCGCCGAAGACGGGTTTGCGGATGATCACGTCTAGTACCTCGCTCCAGAAGATCCGCCTGGCGGTGCGGAGTGCATGCTGTCGCTGACGCCCCAGGAGTTTTGAAGCAACCGAATCCCCGGGATCTCGACGTCCTCGGTGAAGCTGAAGAACTCGATGGCGATCCCGCTCCCAGCAAAGCGCTCGCGCATGCGCGCCTCGCACTCGACGGGAGGCTTCCCGGTCGCGGTCTCGGACTGAGCCATCGAGAGCACAGCCGAGACTGGATCCGTGAAGCGCAGCATAGCCAAGAGGGGGTCTTCCACGCGGAAGCCAACGTTCGCCGAGACGACCCTCACCTTGTCCCCCGCCGCAAGCGTGACGGGCGGAGTGGGAGCGATCCTCATGCGCGTGTTCACCAAGGTCACCTCGTCGAGGAACGGGATCCGGAGATAGATCCCTGCGCGAAGGGCAACGGCAGTCCGGCCCAGGCGGACGCGCACCCCGAGGTCCCACGGTGGAATGACCACCCACGGCTTCCATGAGCCAACGAGCTCGGAGAGCCAACGGAATAGCTCGTTCACGCAGCCTCCTTCGTGAACACGGTCTTCATCGCGTCGATGGCCAGCGGGGGCTGGGTGTCCCCGTTCACCCGCAACCAAACGACGCCGAAGAGGAGTGCGATGAACCGCTCGCGCCACGTGAGCTGCCAGAGCGAGACGACCATGCCCTCACCTCGGTAGCAGGGCAGATCCTCGCAGTCGGGCATGCCCGGAGGAGCGAGCAACGTGGTGTTTGCTTCGGCGAAGGGGATGGGGGTCATCAGTAGAGGCTCCCGCCCTTTGCCGGACTGAACTGCTTCAACGCCTTGGCCTTGTCCTTGGCCATGGCCTTCTCTTTCTGCGCAGGGGACATGGCTTTATTTGCAGCCATGTTCTTCGCAATCATGGTCTTTATGTCTTTCGCATTCTTTTCGAGCTTTGCCTGCTGCTTCTCCAGCTTCTTGTAGCCAGCCGTGTCCTTGACCGCAGAGCCATGCATCTTGACCGCGTTCTCCATCTTCTCCTTGGCCGATGGACCCTTCTTCGGGTCGTACTCCTTGGTCTTCCCACCGCTCTCCTTCCCCCCACCCGACCCGCCCGAGAACTGGTTGTGCCCTTCGGGGTTGTTGTACGGGAACTCGCGCGAGGCACCAGCCTTGATGCTCGGATCGGTGCCGCCGTAGAACTCGCTCATGGAGTTGAAGGGCTTCTTCTCGCTCATGCTGCCTTCTCCTCTTCTTCGTCCGCCGAGGGCAAGAGCTGAGACAACTCGTCCCAGCCCCAGTCCCCGAGCATCAGTTCGGTGAGCGCCCACACCGCAGCATCGGCCCGGTCCGGGGAACCATCGCCCTGAAAACCTGAAGACGTGAACAGCGACAACTGATCTTCCAGCTTTTGAAGGTTCTTGCCCACATGGTGGACCTTGCCCTGTTCATACTTCGCTGCGATGGGCTCCGCCCGAACGACCTTGCCGCGGGTGGCCGTGACCAGCTTGACGGGCACACTCGGATCCACCGAGTGGATCGTGTACTTGACCATGTCGCCGCCGTTGTTCTTCTCGGCCACGATCAGGTCTGCCTCGTACTCGTGATATGCGGCAATGGCCCGCTTGGCCCAGTCGGCAGGGGAGTAGACCCCACTGCGGTCGTCGAGGACATGGGCTTCGCCCTGTCCGTCGGTCGCCGCAGCGACAATTCCTGTCTCGTTGCTCGTTTCCTCAGCGGAGGCAGCGGGGTCCACCGCGATGACGAGCCGCACGTACTCGGGCACCCGTACCGTCGCGCGGCACCGTTCGAGCGTGTCCTGGGTCCATAGGGTGCCATCGGCGTCCTCCAGAATCTCGCCTTGGATCTCTTGGCGACCGATGCGAGTGCCGGTGTAGTTCTCGTCCAGCACGCGCAAGAACCGTGTGCTCAGGTTGCCCTTGTTGTCGTACGAGGACCCCCTCGTCACGTGGCAGTCGGAGCGCAGGCTCAGGTACTTGACCAGACCGCGTGGCTTCGGCGTCGACGTGACCACGATGCGCGGGTCCGGGCCCAAGCGGATGCCCAGTTCGAAGACGGAGAACGCATCCTTCGGTTCCACGGTGTCCGGCTTCCACGAGTCGATCTCGTCGCACCAGCCCCCGTCGGCCTGAGGACCACGGAAGCGATCGGCTTGCTTCGCGGCACGCAACCGGATGACAGCTCCGTTGTGGCATCGCAGGTGAGGATCATTCTCACTACGGACGACGACTGGGCGCTGATGCGCGGGCCACACGCCAAGAAGACCAGGGGCATCCTCGCTTCCCTCCACCATCGTGGACCAAACGTCCATCCACGTGGGCGCGGCGCAATGGACCACGCGCCACTGGGCGGTGTCGATCTTGCTACGAACAAATTCGGCCGCGGTTCGGGTTTTCCCCCAACCACGGCCGGATTGAATCAACCAGATGAACCAGTCACCAGGCGGAGCAAGCTGAGCCGGACGTGCCCATCGCTTCCAATCGTAGATCTGCTCCACGAGGGCCAAGAAGTCCTGGTCGTTGAGCTCGGCGAGGATCAAGGCTTGAATCCCGGATATGCCTTGTGCTTCGCTCCCTTCAGAGCAAAGACCGCGCTCTGTTGTGCCTTGAACGCAGCCGTCGCCTTCTCGAGCGCCTTTCCGCCCTTGGCTTCGGCCTCGATCTTCTTGATCTCCAAGGAGTGAAGCTTCGCCGACTCCTTATCGATCTTGTTCTGAGAAGGGCCAAACGACTTCTCCTTCTCCTTCGGCGTGGAAGACCCACCCGGACCCGTGTACTGGTTGTACCCCTCAGGATTCGAGCGTTCGCCGTAGAACTCACTCAGGGAATTGAAAGGCTTCTTGCTCACGCACCCTCCTTCCGCGCGAGCAGCTTGTCCAGCTTGCGCTGGGCCTCCTCGCGCGTCTCGTCCGTCACGGCAACCTTGGCCGACACCTACTCTTTCTCGCTTCCGAAGGCCCCGATCACGGCATCCTTCTTCATCTTGGCCTGGTGCTTGACCAATGCCTTCTCGGTCTTGGCAGACTTCGACTTGTCCAGCTTCGTCATCAGCTTCACTTCCTTGGCCTGGGCTGCCTTGCTGGCCTTGGACTGATTCGCGCTGGACGAGAAGAGCTTGTCTAGCACGCTGTTCCCACCACCACCACCCGAGTACTGGTTGTTGCCCTCAGGGTTGTTGTTCGGGTACTCGCGCTCGGTTTCTCCATAGAACTCGGCGAGGGAGTTGAAGGGCAAGCGACTACTTGACATCTACGCTCCCCCTTCCTTGCGAGCAAGCAACTTGTCCAGCTTGCGCTGGGCCTCCTCACGCGCCTCGTCCGTCACGGCCACCTTGGCCGACACCTCGACCTTGTCGACCTTGTCCCACAGGCGCTCGGCCACGAACTTGCGCCACTCGCCGGAGCTCCCCATCGCGTCCCGCACAAGGCGGCGGGCCAGCTCGGCTGCCACGTCGTGGTCCGCGAACCTCTTGCTGAGCTCCGCCTCCACCGCAGCCAGAAAGCGCCGCTTGCCCGTGTACTGGTTCTCCCCTTTCGGGTTCAGCACCTGACCCTTCTTGATCTGGGTGCTGATCAGCACTTCGGGCAGCGTGCGCTTCTTGGCCACGAGGGGACCTACTCGCCGGTCGGCGTGAAGTCGATGAAGAAGTGCTGGCCCGGAGTGAACTGCTCCGCTGCCTTCTCGTTCAGCACACCCAGCTTGAGCGTGCCCGAGGGCGAGGCGGCGAAGAACTCCTTGTTCTCGGGACTGCCCCCTGTCACGGCACCCAGCTCGATCTCCGAGATGAACGGAGCGACGCCCTGGTCCCAGTGCTTGCGGCGCGTCACGGAAACGACCACGAACTTGGCTCGAACCATCACTGCTCTCCTTCGGGTGTGAAGACCACCGGCACTTCGAGGCATTGGAAGTAGCGCTGATCGCGCTTCTTGTTGCGTGACTCGCTGAGCCACATCACGCGTTCATCGCACGCAACTTGCGTGGGGAACACCCCCAGCGACATGCGCTCGGTGGGGTACATCGCGAACCAACCTACGAGAAGCCACATCATGGACCTTCCTGTTTCTCTGCGGCACGGCATGCCTGTAGCTCGCCTTGCGCCCCGCGCGCTAGAGAGCCCCCTGGCCTTGTGCCGCAAGCTGCTTTGCATCTTTGCACACGCTTTGCAGAACATCCGCAAACGCCCAACCCCGAGCCACACCACGGGGTTCCAGTCCGTTTGCATAGTTTGCTACTTTATCTATAGAAGTATTAAATAGAGCCCCCGTGGAGGGGCCGAGGGGAGGGGAGGGGCTGTAGCCAATATGGCGCTGGCGCTAGCAAACAGCAAACATTCGTGCAAACCCCAACCACGGCGCGGGGTTAGCGTTAGCTAGTCCGTTAGCTGGCTCAGAACACCTCTCGCTGTTGGCTCACCTGCTTGTCGTTCATGGAATCCCACAGCTGCACGTCGGTCAGCTGGTCCACCAAAGCGTCGGCCCCTGCCCAGGCCCAAACCGTTACGAACTTGCCATCGCGGCCCGGCTCGCGCGCCCGACGGTCGAGCCGCCGCGCGCCCAGCGAGCGCAAGGCCTCCCGCATTTTGCCGGGGGTCACCCCGGCCACGCGGTAGCCCTGAAGGGCAGCGAACACCGCTGTGGAGGAGAACACCGGAGCCTGAAACTGCCCCTGCTCCTTGAGGTCAAGAATCAGGTCAGCCACGGTGCTCAGGGTCTCCAGTCGCATGTTGCTCTTGCTCACGGTCTCGGGCGGCGGGCACTTGTTCCAGCCCGAGGCCACCTTCACCCTGCGGTAGTGGTACAGCAGGGCTGGAAGGTTTGCTCTCACCCAATCCCACAACGGAGCCATCTCGGTGATGGGCCGACCCGGCTGCTCGCTGAAGAAGACCCACCATCGTCGGTCGTGAGCCTCCACCTGAAGAGCGCTCCGCTCGTTCGTGAAGGTGAGAAAGTTCATTGCCGGCGTGATCAGGTACGGCTTCCGGTTCTTCTCGTTGATGTGGATGGGCGAGTCCGTCCCGATCAGCGTCTTCATCTTCTGCACGTCTTCCGTGCCAAATCCCTTCAGCTCATCGATCACGATCAGGACACGATTGGCTGCCCACCCATTGAACGACTCGTGGAACGCCGTGGTGTTCAGGTTCCACGTGTTCTCTGTCCCGACGAGACGAGACAGCACCCACCCGATGATGCTTTTCCCTAGATTGGGCAGTCCGCCCAGGATGATGCCATGCTCGATCCGCTCGCCTGGGTGCTGGACCAGCCAGGCCAGCCACCGCTCCAGGTGTTCCCGCTCTGCGGGAAATCCCTTGAAGATGACCTCCAAGTGCTCTTCCCACGGCCCGATCCCACCCTTCTTCTCTTCGATCTCGACGCCTCGGTACAGGTTCAGCTCGCCATCGACCCACCGCTCCCGCCCTGGCTTGTACGTGCTTCTCACCGTCACCTGGCGGGACGGGGAGACCAGGATCTGAGCCGAGGCGCAGTCCGGCCCTCGCAGCTTGAAGTGCTGTGCGTGCTGCGCGTTCACCTGAGCAGCAGAGACGGGCATCCAGTCCGTCAGGTCGAAGAAGTCGTCCTGCTCCTTGACCCACACGTACCGTTCGCACAGGCCCGCGATGTCCGTGACATCGCGATCCCCCTCGTTGGCGTAGTTCCATGCCGAGGCCACCTTCTTGCGCAGGGTCTCTTCATCTACCGGGGGCACTACGACTGCCTGGTTGAAAGCCCGAAGGGCACCGAGGGCTGCCTCACGGCTCCACCCTCTCCATCTCAAAGCAGTTGCTTCTCTGAACAGGATGGAGTCGCGTTGGCCTTCGTGTACCAAGGGCGTCTTAGCCTTGGTGCTGACCACCGACAGCTTGGCCCCGCGCGGACGCGAGACCAAGAACCCGACCCACGCCTCGGGCACCACGGGCACCGCCCCGCCCTCGGCCTCCCACGTGTACCCCTCGCCAGACGACAGGCGAGAGCCAGGGGCGACCACATAGCCGCCGCGGCCCCGTAGGTCTAGGGCGGGGGCGCCGGGCAGCCCCTGGGCGTTGCGCAGGTCGTCACATCGTGCGTATAGGTGGGCGCCGCCCGAGGCGGTTCGAACCCGTGGCCCAGACGGCCAGGGCCCGAGCCGCTTCTCCAGTGCCGCCAGCTGGAGGAACCCGTCCTCCTTCTTGACATCGACGTCGAGGACCACGAGGCCATCGTGCCCCGTGCAGACACCAACGTTTGCGTTGGGCCACTTCTCCCACCACGCACGAATGGCCTTCTCGTCCGTGGTCCCGTCCTTCGACCCGTGCTTGGTGGCTGGATCTTTGGACCCGGCCTTCAGCGGAATGACGTGCCATCCCGCCGCCGCATAGCGCAGGGCATCATCGATGATCATGGGCCACCCGGTATGCCGATCGGCACTTCTTGTTGCAGTATCGCTTTGTCCGTGTGTGTTCGGTCAGCTCAAAGCGTTCCCCGCAGTGGGCACACGGACGTGTCCCGATCACGGTGCTCATCCGCTTGGCAATCTCCGTGCTCATGCGCGTGCTGAACGGCTCGTTCTTCCCAGTGACCACGCGTGTTCGCGTGTCCTCGGTCTCCGTCTTCCGGCCATAGGGCACCAGATCGTTGAGACGCGTCCACTTGATTCGACTCATGCTCCCCCTCCAAGGAGGCCCCGATCGGGTGGGAGAAACGTGGGCTCGGGGCCAGGACCCACGCACCATCAGCTCAGCCCGCGCTCACTTCCTTCAGCTGGCGTGCCAGCTCTTCGACCTGCGCCTTGACGTAGGCCAGGTCTCGGTAGGTGCCGCCGAGATGACGAGCGAAGATGCTGTCCATCTTCTCGATCGACGGCACGAGGTCGCCTCCGTGCAGGCAGTCGAACCCGAACCACCACACCTTGTCATCCCCGGTGTGGCAGATCCGTTCGCTCTCCGCTCCCCGTTCCTGGCAGCGGCCCGAGAAGGTGAGCCCCCCGTGGGCCCTCAACCCTTCGGCCCGCTCGTCCGAGTAGGACACCTCGAACAACGGGTGGCCTGCCCCCACGGCCACGTAGCCGCAGAAGGCCCCCATGGCGTGGTTGCGCACGGCGAGGCACGGCAGCCCGTGCGACCGCCACTCGACCTTGTCCGGCTCCTTCATCCAGGGACCCTCCCCGAACCGCACGGCCTTGATGCCCGGTGGCTCCATGTGCCACACGATCTCCTGCGCGATGACCTTGGCGGTCATGTCTTCTCCTTCAGAGGCCTGGTTCCACAGATCAAACGCAAGTCCGCTGCGAGCTCCGGGTACTCACCGCCGCAGGAATCTGCGTAGGCAAGTAGAGCCTTGCGCGCATGCGGGTCGTGGTCGATGTCGAGTACGAAGTACTCGCACCCATCGTGACGCCCACCAGGAGCGCTACTCCCGTCGGCGCGTTCGACCTTCTTGAACTTGTTGATCAGCCCTTGATGTCTTCGATCCACCATCAGAAGGGCACGTCGTCGGAAGATGCGGCATCTTCCGGCGTCGGATCCTGCACCCGCACCGTGCCCGACTCCACGGACAGGTTGAACGCCTTGGCCGTCTGGTACAGGGTCAGGTCGTCGATGCGCCCTTCGATGCTCGGTGCCCACACGAACCACGTGCCGTCGTCGTTCGTGCGCTCCTCGCTGTCCATCTTGTAGATGGTCGAGAAGATCGGCGCGGGGACCATCCCTCGCTTGCCGTTCAGCACCTGTGCCTTGATGAGGGAGTTCCACCGTCGGCCCACGGTGAGCTGGGTGGAGGACAGCGCCATGACGGCAGGCTTCCACGTGCCGTCCTCGCTTTGGTACAGCACGTAGAACTCCATCGTGTCCACGTAGTGCGTGCCCTTCTCGGTGCGCGCCTCCTTGTCCCGGAACTTGGCGGCCAGCTCCGGATTCCAAGGAATGGACCCATGGAAACCCCCTCCGTCCTTGCGCGGGGTCCACTCGTTGAGCTTGCGCTTGTAGGCGCAGGGCACCACGAGCACCGACTCGAACAGCTCCTTGGTCACGGTGTCGAACATCTTGCCCGGCTCGCCCCCCTCGATGAACGCAGGGTCGCGCTTCTTGGCCTCGGGCGTCATGTCCTGCATCATGCGCAGGAATGGGATCGCCATGTCCTGCGAGCCGATGGACCCCACGCCGATGCCGGCATCGGATTCCATCTGCGAGAGCACGTCCGTGCTGACCGCGGATTCCGTCTTGCGAGCCACCGCCTTGGTGACTTCCTTCTTCTCGATCTTCTTTGCCATTACGTCATCTCCTACTTGGGTCGCTTGACCGTGGCCACCGTGACCACGCTCGCTCGAAACAACTCGAGAGGAACCCGACCTGGGTTCCCCTTCTCCAACTGCTCTTTCAGCCAGGCCTTGAACGTGCTGGGATGCACGTTCTCCATCTCGTTGAAGTCGTAGCCCTTCTTCTCGAGCAACGTCTTCAGCGTCTCGGCCTCTTCCTCCGAGTCCTTGCCGAAGGGCACCGTGAACTCGTGCTTGACCAGGCCCCCGTGCCCGTTGTCCTTGAGCCAGGCCAGTGCCTTCAGGTTCGGGCCTCCGCCCTCTTCCTTGGGCAGGCTGGTGGAGCCCGAGTAGATGGGCTTCAGCTCGATCTTGGTCCCATCCTTGGCCGTGAACTGCTTCAGGTTGGCCGCATTCATCGCATCGGGCAGGTAGGTCATGGTGATGTTGTTACGTCTCTGATTGGCCAAGGACAGGAGAGTGTTCAAATGTTCGATGTCGCTTTCAGCGGCATCTAGCATTTGAACGAGCTTCGCCATGTCCTTCAGCTCCTCGGGCGTGGGCAACGCACTGTCCCCCGCGTCCGCGAGCATGGCCTCCTCAACCCTCGAAGGCTTTGATGCCAAAGGGATCCTCCAAGTTCAGTTCGACCGTGTAGTACGATCCGTTCGAGAAGCGCAACACCTTGATGCGCTTCACCCCCTCCTCGCTGAGCACCCATCCCACCAAGAGGACGACAGCCAAGTCGCCCATCGGGAGGATGAAGTCCTTGTCCTCGTCGAAGTCCATGAGCACCTTGCGGAGCTCATCCACGCGCTCGGTTCCCACCTCGCCGCGCAGGTTACCGGCAGGAAGCATGGGCACGAGCGCGCCGAACCGTTCGGCTTCGCTCATGTCCAGTTCCAGCCGAGGTTGCTGGGTCACGAATACTCGGCTCATGTCTCAACCTCCCACATGCATCTTCGCGTGCACCTTGCAAAGCTCCGGTCCCTTGCCCGGTCGCACTTCGATCTTGGCCTTGTTCGGGCACTGGTGGCCCACCACGTCAATGTGCCAGCGCACGTACACCCGGAACCGGCATCGTGCCTTGTCCAACGGGGCGCGGAATTGATCGTGCTGAGTGTGACTGTACCAGCCAAACGGAGTGTCGTCCTTCACAGCTGCTCCACGCCCACGCCGAAGATGATTTGTTCCATCACAGCACCTCCTCCAGCACCCGCCACGAGACGAGCGCGTTGCCGTCGAAGGTCATCTCGACGGGCACGCCGGCGAGCTCCTCCGCGGTCCGCTTCTTGGCCTGCACCAGCACCTGCCCGAGCTGCCACAGCGCGGCGCCGATCTCCCCGTGCCGGTCGGCCTCCGACCACGCGCACGAGTCCGTGTGCTTGATCTCGGGCCCCCACGAGCCGCGGTGTCGCGCGGTGCCGAAGGACGGGCCCTCCAGCTGGTACGTCACGCCGAGCATCATGTCCTGGTAGCCGCCGAGACCGACCTCCACCTTCCGGATCTTCCCAAGCTTCGTTATCGTCACTTTCAGGTACTCCTTATGGGCTCGAACCCTAGCCTAGATCCAAGCCTTCCACTCGTTCTCGCCCAGCACCATGCCGGCGAGGTTCTTCTTCTCCCGAAGAGACTCGATGATTTTTGCGTCCACCGTCTTCTCGATGACCAAGTCCACGATGGTCAGGGATCGGTCCTGCCCAATGCGATGGGCACGGTCCTCGCTTTGGAGCCGATCGGCCAGGCGATGGGAATTGCTGTAGTAGATCATCAGGTCAGCCGCGGTCAGCGTCAGCCCGTAGCCACCGGTCTGCGGGTTGCCGAGGAAGAAGCGTGCTCGTGGGTCGTTCTGGAACCGATGGATGTTCGTCGCTCGGGCTTCTTTGCCCGTGCCCCCATGGAACTGGAGCACGGACAAGTCGCCGTATGCCTTGCGCAGGGCATCGTACACGTCCATCAGGTTCTGCTTGTAGTTGCACCAGATGATGACCTTGTTCGAGCCGCTCTCCTCGATGAGGTGCATCAGCTCATCGATCCGGTGGTTCGGCAGCGGGTGGATGCCCCCCTTCCCCTCTTCCGTGTCGTCCAGCTTGACGAAGCCACAGGCGATCTGATGGAGCCGAAGCATCTGGGTGAGGACCAAGTCCACCGTCACCGTGCCGGCCTTCTCGAGCTCGAGCCGCGCCTTGGTCCGCATCTCCCGATACGCGATGAATTGCTCCGGGGTCATCTCCACGGGGCGACGCACGTACACCTTGGGCGGCAGGTCCAGGCACTCGTCCTTGGTCACGCGGAAGCTGAACGGCTCGATCTTCTTGGCAAGCAGATCCAGCTTGCGATAGCCAAGGATCATCATGGCCCCCGGTGGCCCGCCGCGCACCTTCTTCATGATGGCGTAGGTGTTCCGGAAGGAGAAGAACGAGGAGTGTCCCAACAGTCGTGGATTCAAGAAGGCGCACTGCGCGTACAAGTCAAGAGGCGAGTTGTCCGTGGGCAGCCCCGTCAAGATGCGACGATACCGAGCCAGCTCCGCAAGCTTCATGGCCTCCTTCGTCCTTCGGGCTTTGCGGTTCTTGATCACCGTGCTCTCGTCCACGATGATCATCGTCCGTTGGGTCTTCACGTAGTCCGCGGCAAACTTGGCTGCCTTGTCCGTGATGAGGCCCTCGATGTTCATGACGCAGAACTTCAGCACCTCGTCGTTCCGCAACAGGTCTAAGACGGCTGCCTGGTCCGTCTTGTTCATGCCCGCCGCGAACGCCTCCACCTGGTAGGGCACGCCGCAGTGGGTCGGCACCTCGTTGTCCACCCAGGTGGAGAGCAGTGCCTTGGGGCACAGCACGAGGACGGCGTCGATCTTGCCCTGCGAGTACAGGATGCCCGCCGTGTCGATGGCCACCTTGGTCTTGCCCGTGCCCATCTCCATGAACAAGGCATAGTCCTCCTTGTTCCAGGACAGCTCCAATGCCTTGCGTTGGTGCGCGTAGGGCTTGGTCTTGAAGTTGTACTTGCTCACGAGAGCCCCAGCCAGTGGATCATCTCTTTGGCGGTGTGCTTGGTCTTGACTTCCGGCCACTTCACTCCGGCATCTACCAGAGAGAACTGCTGGTACTTGCCCACGGTCTTGAAGTCGAGAAGCCGGAACAGGTGGCCAGGGATCCAGACCCACAGATCCTTCCACTGGGCCAGAACGCCGCAAGCTCCCTCGGCCTGCGACCGCTTGATCAGCCACCCCACCTGCTCGGCGCGCATGTCCACCAGACCAGTGCGCGAGGCCACCTTCAGCTCCATCCACACGTCCCGGCTCTTGTAGCAAAGGTTCGTGTCGGGGACGCCACGCCCCGCCCACGATTCGATGCGGACCGCGTGCACGCCAGGCCCCAGGTTGCGCTTGAACGTGTCCCACATGCCGCGTTCATGCTTGGCCACGGAAGACCTCTTGCAAAAGTTCCATGATCCGCTCCAGGTTCTTTTTCACCTGCTTCTCGCACAACTTGGCGTCCTCCCTGTCCCGATGGACATGCCCATGCTCGCACCGCCAGGACGTGAGTCCCATGTCGTGCCTGTAGACACCCGCGTGGAACACTTCCATGATGGCCTCGAGATCGTCGTCGAACTGGAACGCGGCCATCAACTTGCTGCGCAGGGACTCGACGTGAAAGGCTCTCATTTCTTCACCTCCACCTTGAGAACCTTCGCCGGTCTCCCCATGGAAGACGGAGCGTGCTTCACGCGGTCCAAGTATTCCGCGAGATGGGCTTTGTCCTTCACCTCGACCGTGATCACGATGGTCGCCTTCATACTTCGTACACGTGGAAGACGAGCAGGTTGCTGATGGCGGAGCCAACGTAGGCCCCTCCCGTGGGCGTGGGCTCGCCCGTGGCTGCGACCACGAACTTGCGGTGGACCGGCTCCTTGTCCGGATCGAGCTCGATCCACATGTGGATGCCCATCCCCTGCCAGGCCACGGCACGGACCACAGCGCTGCGTGGCAACTGAAGGGTGGTCACGGTCCTCAGCTCGAACTTGTAGATGACGGTCACTTGACCACCTCGCCGCAGAAGCGGACTTGCTTCGTGCACTGGGCCGTCAGGTGGCACACCTCCAGCGTGCACATCGCGCCGTTGCACTGGCCGCAAGGGTCCGCCGGGTCACGGTCCCACTCGACGCACCGCACCTCACAGAACTCCTCCGCTGGCTGAGTCCAGCAGTAGCCCTCGAAGAAGCAGCCCCTGGTGCATGCCGCGTCCACGGTGGGGATCGAGTTGACCGGAGGATCGGGCTCGCACTGTGGTGTTTCCGCCTGAGCGAGCAGGGGGCAGAACAAGAACAAGAATGCGATCGTCTTCACGCTGCTTTCTCCTGGTTCCACCAGTCTTTGCCGATGGAGCTGTCCACGCGCATGGGCACCCGCAACGGGAGCGCATTGCGCATGATGGTGTTGATGGCGCGGACCTCCTGGTCTGCACCTTCTTTCGCCAGACTGAAATTCAACTCGTCGTGCACCGGGAGCGTAGGAAGACGCTTTGTCCTCCACATCTCCCGCATGGCCAGCTTGATCATGTCGGCGCCATCCCCTTGGATCCGCGCATTCAGCGCCTTGTGCGTGCTGGCGCGCTGCAACCGCTGGCCCGGCCATGCGCGCTCGGCGTCCTCCCGCATGCGAGGACGATGCTTCTTTCCATCCGCCGGCACCCACGCGTTGAAGCGGCGGCGGCGGCCGAGGGCAGTGCGGATGTAGCCCAGTTTCGAGGCCTGCTCCGCCGCCTTCTTGGTCAGGATCTTGACGAAGGGCAGCGCCGCGTGGTACTTGGCCAGTAGGGCCTCGGCCGCGGCCACGGTGGTCCTCAGGCGCTTGGCCAGCTTTTCGGCGCCCATGGTGTAGACGATGCCAAAGTTCAGGTTCTTGGCCTCGCCCCTCGGTCGGTTCAGCAGCTGCGCTGCGTAGGCATGGAAGTCCGCCTCCGGGTCCTGGTAGAACGCCGCCGCCTCGGCCCCTCCGCGGGCGTTGAGGACCACGGCCAGATGGACCAGGTCGCGATACTCCTGCTGCGAGTAGTCGTTCTTGTTCCACCGCTCGCCCTTCTCGGGCAGGAAGTACGAGCGGCACATGGGGCCGAACTCGCTGTCCCGTGCCGTGACCTGCTGCAGATTGGGTCCGGACGATGAGAACCGCCCGGACACCGTGCCCCCGTCCTTCTCACGCCTCAGCGGTGAGAACTCGGCGTGGAGCCGCCCGTTGACCGCGAACTTCTCGATCATGCCCTCGATGATCAAGCTGATGGTGGTCCGTCGCTTCCGAATGTCCTGAACGATGTCGATCACTGGGTGATTGACCCCGCTCAAGACCTCCTTGTCGAAGGTCCCGTGGTGCGGGAGCTTCAGCTTCTCGAACAGCCGGATCATGTGCGGGTTGGACTTGACGTTGACGTCGAATCCGGCTTCGCTGCGAAGCTTGAGCTGCTGCTCCCGAAGCGTCTTCTTCAGCATCTCCTTGTCCCGAGCAGCCTTCTCCTCATCGACGCGGACGCCCTTGGCCCGCATCAGCGTGAGCATCGGGATCAGATCGCACTCCAGGTCGAACACGGTGTTCAGCTCTTCCTCGGCGATCTTCGGTCTCAGCTTCTCCCACAACGCGACCGTGGCCTCCGCGTCCCGCGTCGCGTAGGGGCCGACGTACTTGCTGTGGAGATGGGCAATGGGCGCGTCGCCGAAGGCACGTTGCGCTTCTTCCAGAAGCGCAACATCCTTGCCGGGCAGCCCGTAGTCCTTGCACAAGGAGTCCAAGCTGTACGAGAATCGCAGCTCGTTCAGCAATGGGCCAGCGAACATGGTGTCGATCACCTTGGTCGGCATCGGGAGCCCTTCCTGATGCAGCCACCCGATGTCGTACAAGGCGTTGTGGCACAGGATCGGTGTGCCGGACCTGAGAAGGTCCGCCATGTAGCGACGCACCCCCTCCACCGGCAGGTTGCCCCCGGCCCGGTGGCGCATGGGCAGGTAGACGCTAGGCGCGCCAGGAGCGGCCAGGGCGAACCCCGCTACGTGGCCCTGACCCGTGGCCCACCCCGACCCCCGGTCGAGCAGGTGGGGGTCGTACGTCTCCACGTCCAGGCAGGTGTAGGGTGCCCCCCGTAAGTCGGGAAGCTCAGTGGGCGGCACCCACCGGCTGGTGGGCGGGAACAGGTTGCCTTGCACGGCGCTTCCTCTCTCGGTCGGCGCGCTTGGAGCGCACACTGGCCATTCGGATTGCTTCCCACGCGCACTCGATGGCGTAGCGCGCCCCGTTGCCTCTGCCGACAACGGGGCGGCCACACCCACAGGCGCAGGCTCGCCTCACCCGCTCCACGAGTGCCGCGCGTTGGTCCCCAACGCCAGAGCTTCGTCGATGAACTCGACGATGATCTCGCACGTGGCCACGTAGTGCGCGTGGTTCTCCGGGTCCTCGTAGATCAGGAACGTCTCCATGTGGCCCTCCACGGCACCGAGGATCTCGAACGGCTTGCGGAAGAAGGTGCCGTTCCTGGATGACCAGGATCCGAAGTCATGCTTCGCGTCGGCGATCTCCTTCTTGTACCGCTCGATGGCCTCCTGCCCATCCTTGGCTGGGCTCATGCCCAGCGCCATCAGCCGCGTGGCCCGCAGGAACCGCATGTTGCGCAGCAGCTCCACGGCCCGGACCGCGCGCTCCCGCGCCGCGAACAACGTGGCCGGCGACGGGGTCCAGTAGTAGCTGAAGGGCCAGTCCTCGTCGCCCGTGGACACGGTCTCGATCTCCGGCCCCGGCTCGCCGATATCACCGTTCTGCGGTGGCTGGAAGATGGCATACAGATCCGGCAGTCCCAGGTTGCGCATCACCGTGTTGAAGCCCCCCTCGTTGTAGGAGGACCTCAGGTAGCGGCGGTTGCACAGGTGGTCCGGGTGCTGCTTTGAGGGTACGTCCTTCTGCCGTTCGTCCTTGTCGCGCTTGTCGTACAGGTAGATGTCGAGTCCCATGGTCAGGTTATCCTTTCAGTTCGGTTTCGATCAGCATCAGGTATCGGCGGAGATCGCCGACCTGATCTCGTACGGTTTCCCCTCCGATGTCCTTGACATCGGAGACGAACACGTCGTAGCCCACGCCCTTCATGATCTCCTCGAGCCGGTCCCACTTGCGTGCGGCCATCATGAAGGCGCCCACTCCCCCTCGTCTCTTCCACGACGAGCCGTAGGCTTGGTTCTTGTTCATCAACTGGATGATGTCCGCCAGGGCTTGATCCAACAGCTTGCCGACCAATTCCGATTGATCGGCATACTTCGGGACGATGCCCCCAGCCACCTCCATCAGCACCTTGAACTTCTGCGCGGTTTCGTCTTCACTCACGATAGCCTCCTGCATGTCCGGGGTTGATGCGCATGTTGCCGTACTCGCGCACCGTGTCGTAGAACAGCTCCCACGGGGGCGACCCTTGCGGCATGACGGATGTCATGCCCTTCAAGATGACCTGCATCAGCTTGTTGAACACGCGATCCACGTTCCTGTTCCCGAGCCGACGTTGCTCGAAGCAGAACAGCATGTGCTCCATGCGGTCCACGAACTTGCACCGCATGAAGATCGTTTCGCTCAGCTCGATGGTCAAGCCCAGCCGATCCATGTCCTCCCGAGCCAGCCGATTGAGCTCCTGAGCAAGGATGGGGCTGCGCCACTTGGCGTTGGCCGGCACGTCCCCCGTCTTGTACTCGGCCACGTCGTGGCCGAGGATCCAGCGGATGGCCCCATCGTCGTACCCAAAGAGCTCCACGTAGAGCATGCACATGCGCCACGAGTGTTGGGCAACATCCTGTTGCCCAACGATGGGATAGTTGTGGTGACGGCGAACGTTGCCGCCTGCGTAGATGTCGTTCATGCGTTCGATCACTTCGGCACCTCCTGCGCGAACGGCCCCAGGCACGAGTAGCCGCGCGGCTCCCAGCTGGGGTCGATGCCCGTGCCCTCGGCGTCCTTGAAGGCTTTGCCTGCCTCGACGCAGGCCTCGGTCGAGTGGAAAGCGAGCGGTGTGGCCGTCGGGTGGCCACCGATGAAGAGGATCAGAATCCAAGTCGCGATCATTGCTTTTCTCCTTGGTTGATGGAAAGAGCACGGATGTCTGCGATGAGTTTCAGTCTCGCGCCTGTACCTACACCGCACGGAGACGCGAGCACCAGCCCGGCCGCGTCCTTCGCAACCTTCTCCCGCGCCCCCGCGAGTTCGCGGCGCAGGGAGTCGCGCTCGGCCTTCATCTGCTCAGCGAGCCAGATCACATCGCCGCTGCGCTCCGCCCGCTCGGCCAGCAGCGAACGGACGCGGGCGGCGAGTACCGGGATCGCTTGCACGAGATGCGACCCGCTCCAATGGTCCTCGCGTGAGCAGACAGGACACACCTTCTGCCACGGGCGCGCAAAGATCGTCCTGCACCCTGAGCATTCCCAGTGGTAGAGCGCGGCGTAGGTTGTCCAGCGCTCCGCGTCCTCCCCCGCCGTCGGTGCTGCCGCGGGTGAGGGCATCGGAACTCCGCGGGCGAATTCGTCCTGGGCATTGTTCTCTGGATACGAGCGTCTGTGCGCGACGTACTTGTCGCACCATTCTCGCCACGCTTTTATAAGTTTGGCTACGGGCGCGATCTCGTCGCTCATGTCTTCACTCCCAGCCAGCTCGCAAACTGGCGCTTCTCGGCGTCGTACTTGTCCGCGTCGCGCATCCGCTGATGCTTCGCGGCGTGCTCGACCTCGGCGCAGACCAGCGGTCCGCCCGCGTGTCGGTAGGTGAGCTCGCGCTGCTCGACCTCTCCCCAGATCGGGAATCCGCAGCCGCCACAGATGGGCTGCGGGCTCCACTGGCGGCCTGGAGGAGATTTCGCCTCGGGCGCGGGGCTCGGCTGCGGCGTGTGGCAGGGGGCGGAGCGGGGCTGATCGCAGTAATGCTCAACCACGCGGACAACGTGCCAGCATCGGTCGCCGTTGATGCCATCCACGAACTCGTGCTTACTGTCCATGAGGCTCCCGGTTTCGTAACCAATCCGCGCGCATCCCGAGGACGCCGCGGAGCCGCCCCACTCCGCGCCGTCGAGCGGCACGAGCTTGAAGTCCACGCCCTCGGGTAGGTCCCGTGAGACCTTCAGCGGCATCCCGAAGAACTCGTCCTCCCTCTGCAGCAGCTGGTCCGTCGCGTAGTCGACCATTCGCCGGAGCGTCTCCAGGCCCCGGTCGTTCACCAAGATGCCGAGGCGTTCTGGGCGCCTGGCCCTGAGCTCGTAGTAGGTCCGGATGATCTCGTCGATGTTCACGGGTCGTTCCTTGCCCCACGCGGGCTCGCTCGGTTCCATCACTTCATCCTCCGTTGGACCCAGTTCACGCACGCCATGCGCCAGTCCGTGGACTGGATCTGTTGCAGATGAGGGATCATGCTCTCCTTGCGCTGACGCGCTTCCCAGGCCCGAAGCATGGGCACGGGCACCTGCTTGAACCACTCGTTCAGGTAGGCCCCCGCCCCGCCGTGGTTGCAGAACTCTTCGGCATCGTCGAGCCAATCCCTGGCGTTCTGGACCAAGGGCAGCGAGGACACGATGCCCAGGCGATACGGATCCTCACCCTCATCGGTGGGCAGCTTCGAGTGGTACACGTCGATGTAGAAGTGCAGCGAGTCCGTCACCTGGCGATACGTGCCCATGGGCACACCCACCGCCGCGGCCATCCACTCCATGAGCACGCTGAAGTGGACCACGTTCGATCCACACGCGCCCCAGATCCCATCGTTCGACCGATTGAACACGGTCATGTCCAACCGCCCCTCACGAATTTTGAAAGCCACGGCCAGGTTGCACGCGATGTCCTTCCATCCCGTGTCCAAGTCGTAGCCCGGATCCCAGATGTTGAGAACGGCGCGACGCGTGTCCCGATCGTTGCGAAGCATCTCTGCGACGATCGGGAGCTGGTCCACCTGATCCCGCATGTTGCGCCACCGATAGCCGTAGGCAGCGTTGAAGTTCAGCCCGTCGTCGGAGTACGACCGCATCTGGCCGTTGAACTGCGAGATCCAGGCCACGTCGCGCCGACCGGCCATCATCCAGATGGCCTCGAACAGATGGAAGAACGGGTTCGCGTCCCGCCGCGCGTCGAACAGCACGCGTTGGGCTGGACTCAGGTACAGGATGCACGCAGGGCCAAGATCGTACACCGGGCCATTGCGCGACTGGGTGACGGGCCGACCTTCGGCCGCGTCCATGATCTTCCGGTAGGCATCGTTGACGTTATTGCACCAGAACGTTTGCATCTTGGGTCCTTTACTTGGGTGCGTGCTTCAGGAACGCATCGTACAGCGAAGTGTCGGGCGCGATCCCTTCGCGCTCCGCCACGGCAATCACCGCAGCGCGGGCTGCCCTCAGGTACTCCTTGCTCGGCTGCCAGTCGCTCTCTTGTCCACTGCGGTAGAACGTCCAGATGGCCCGGCGAATCGCCACGGGGACCATGCGCCAGTGACGCGCGCACCCCCATAGAGCCGGCGGAACCGGCGTGGTGCACCCCGTGGCGTGGCAGGTGTGGCTCACAAGATCACCTCTCGTTGGATTCGGTTGTTGAGCTTCTCGTACATCAGGTCTCGTTGCCGAGTGGTCAGGTAGCCACGGATGGCCAATCGCGCGATGGCCTCCATGTCCTTCTGCGCGTGCTCGAGATGGAAGTCCGACACCAAGACGCCCTTCAGTTGCTTGGCCAGCGGAGGAGCCATCGCGCCGTAAGTGATCCTCACTTCTCCCACTCCCTCACGTTGGCCGCCGTGTACGGTGCGCCCGCGATGGCCACGCGGATGGCGTTGTCCGTCTCCTTCGTGGCCTTCGGCATCTCGAGCGCTCCCTTGTGGTCGGGAAGCAGCCCGACGCGCGTGCTCAGGTTGTCGCAGCCCAGGCACGGGGGGAACGTCCGTTCTCCCCGATACAGCCGACGCCGCGCTGCGTCCATGGCCGCGTGGTGCCACAGCGCCTCGATTCCGTCGCGAACGTTGCCCACCTTGAAGACCCCGCGCCAGTCGTTGCAGCACAGGGCGACGTTGCCGTCCCAGCGAATGGACAGCTCGCGGAAGGGCCGCGCGCACCTTCGGCCGGCAGCCACGTCCGAAGGGGGTGCAGCCACGCTGGCCCCGTTGTTCAGCTTCGAGTGCGTGCCCTTGGTGGCCTTGGCGATGTCCTCGATGAACGTGACCATGCGCCGCGGATGGATCCTGCGATGCGGGTTGCCCTTCGGGTCCGCCGGGTACTCGTGCACCGTGGTGCCCGCGGGCAACCCCTCCTCGTCGAGGCGCTCGCGGATCTTCTGGCAAAGGTTCGTGCCTTCGTAGTCGTCCAGCGCCAGGATGTTCAGGCCGGCATCGAAGATGTCCGCCACCGACCCTAGCTTGGTGAAGCCCCCACCGTTCGAGGTCATCATCAGCTGGTTCCGGGGGAGGAACCCTCGAAACACGTTGATGATCTCGTTTCGCAGGGGATTCATGCTCGGCTCTCCGTGCATGGCGAACTCGAAGCGGGACGTCCACTTCAGATCCGCGATCTGGCGTGCGATCACCGTGGCCAGATCCACGGTCAAGAACTTCCAGTTCTTGACCTTCTGCTCGCGGATGCCCCGCAGCCCGCAGAACGCGCAGTACAGGTTGCACCCCTCGGTCAGCTCGACCTTCACGGTGAAGGGCGGTTCTTGCTTGTAGGTCATTGCTTGTTCTCCCCCACCAGCTCGCGGTCGATGGCCACGATGGCGGCCAACGCCTCGATGGGCGCGTCGTTGATCAGCGCATAGTCGGGCACGGAGATGTGCTTGATGCCGGGCATCAACGCCTCGTGCGCTTTTCGCATGGCTTGCAGCGCATGCTTGATCTGCAGTAGTTGCTCTCGGTTCACAGCTTCCTCCTCGGTGCCGAGGCCGCAGCCTTGGCCCAGTGAATCGTCACGTCGGTCCGCTTGCCGAACTCGCCGCCTCCGATGTTGTCCTTCTGCCGCAACGAGACGAACCCCGGATGCAGCTTGGCCAGCTCGTTGGCCGTGTACTCCTGCATCGACGTTGTCCGGTACACCGAACAACCACCCTTCGACTGGGTCTTCGGCTGCCCCTGCGCGTACATGGTCAGCATGGCGTGGTCGTAGCCCGCACGAATGAGGCGCAACTGCATGTCGAAGTCCATCATGACGGGTGTTCGGGCGATCTTCGTCCCGAACACTTCTGTCGCGATGTCCACTCGAAACGCCAACGCCCGCATGGCCCGCTTGTTCAGCACGAGCGGATAGCCCGCGCCGTCCAGCCGGTTGTTGCCCTCGCGCGGGCTGATGGACACGTGGGCCCAGTGATTGAGCAGTGCCGCCACGTCGTTGAAGATGGCCTCGGTCTGCTCCGGCGTGTTCCGGCGCAGCTGGTTCTGCTCGTTGTTGGTCAGCTCTGGCTGGGCAACGCTCGGTGTCCCCGGCGGCGTCTTCGGAATCTTCCCGTGGTTCAGCCGGTGGTAGAAGTACAGGTCGTCGTCCAACATGATCAGCTTCTTCTCGCCATTGGCCTTGGCCGCCTTGAAGATGCGCTCGCGCTTCTTCGAGAGCCCCTCCGTGGGCACGGCCATCACGTTCTTGACCATGGGCCAAGTCCTCTTGATGATGGCCTCCTCGTCCTTGTCCACGACGAAGACAACACGGTCCAAAACCTTTTTGGACCTGGTGATGTCCTTCAGCGTGTGCTGGGTTTGCGGTCTGCGATACGTCACGATGTAGATGTTCACTTCGTTCTCCAGTTCATGTTCTGTTCGTACTCGTCCTTCTCTTCGTACACCAGATAGCCGTCGGGGTGTGTCCGCGTGTACGTGGCTCGATGCTTGCCCCATGCCAGCCGACGAGGATACCAGTCCTTGCCCTCGGCGCGATGGACGACGGCCACCTCGCGCCACTCCAGGGTGCCCTCGGCGAAAATGAGCAGGGCGAGCATCAGCCGTGCACCCAGTACTCGGGGCACCCGAAGCACCCGTACTGGTACTTGCACGGGGCCGGCTCTCCGCACACGAACATGGGTTGATCGTGTGCCTTGCATCGGGTCAGGCGCTGGCTCCACACCAGGTGGAAAAGGTTCGGACACAGCCAGTGGAAGAACCTACGCCACATCGGTGTCGGCCAGCTCGATCAGATTGGCCACTTCCGAATTGCCGACGAAGGTGAGGCGCACCGCTCGACAGTCGCGAAGTGCGCCGATCAGAAGATCCTCGACCTTGAGGATTGGCCCGGACTCAGTCCCCAGGAGGGCACACATCTCATCTCCCCCCTCCTGGAGCTCGACGAAAACGCGCCTCGTATTGCCGGACTTGGTCATCCGGATCTGCTTGATGGTGCCCTCGTACATGGTCTTGAACTTGGTCATGGTTATCGGTCCTCGTGTCGGAACAGCTGCCTCGGGCGACCTTCGCCCAAGCGCACCCGCTCGTACTTGTCGAACTCGCACAGGCTGTGCTCGATCTCCCTCAGCTCCAGCGCTGGCTTCCACGGCCAGCGCGGGGTGAACTGCTCGAGCAGCACCCGCATCAGGTAGAGGGGTTTGGCGCTCAGCGTCGTGCCCCGGAGACGCCCACGAGCGCCCAGGGCGCGACTTTTGGCCCCCGTGGCCCCCTCTAACCGCTTGAGCCCGCGCAGCGCCCCTGGCCCGGTGTGGGCCCAGGTGCGCACGTCCCGTGCGCGGCTCAGCACGGGGGTCCACCGTAGGTCGCAGGCGACCTCGTAGGCCATGAACCCCCCGATGTTCGGTAGGGAGGTGAGCACGCCCACGGCGTTCTCCAGCGTGAGGTCGGCCAGGATCAGCCCCGTCAGCCGCTCGCGCCGCGCCCATGCGCGCGAGATCATGTTGAGGCACCCCACGTGCTTGGGCACCCCGTTGGGCGAGTTGATGATGTAGGCCCCCGTGACGTAGGGAGGCCCCAGGCGGCGAAGGATGCGGGCCGCCTTGGCCCGGTCCCACTGGTGGTACAGCCCCTCGGCGTTGAAGGCTTCGCCAATGCGGATGGTGTTGAACTGGCGGAAGGCCAACGCCGCGAACACCGTTCGCTGTTGGCTGCCCTGCAGCCGCGCGTTGGCGGCGAACCACTTCGTGGTCTTGTCCAACTCCCGATACACGTTGGTGAAGCGGTAGGTCTGGAGGATCTTGTCCTGGGTCCAGGGCCACATGTGCCCCGCCACTCGGTTCAGGTAGATCTCGTGCCGCTCCATCATGAACGAGAAGAACCGATCTACCATTCGACGATTTGCCATGTGAACTCCCCCGGCTGCGCCTCGCAGATGGCGCGCGCCCGCTTGATGTTGTGCTCGCCTTGCAACAGGTACCAGACCTGAGTGCCGTCGATCTCCACGTCCAGGCTGATCGGAATCAGCTCCGCGATCAGCCGGTCCATGATCAGATCGGCGTAGTCCTCCTCGAAGGCGAACTCGCGATAGTCCTTGCGGTGTGCCTCGCGGATCTTGCTATCCACGGTGCTTGCTCAAGAACTCGGCCATCACCGTGGCCTCCTTGTCCTTCAGCGGACCCGAAGTCCAGATGATGCGGAGGCCTTCCTTGGAGCGGGAGACGAACCGAGCGCTCCACCCGTACTCGATCGAGTACAGGACATCGCCGCGTTGCAGGGTCATGGGATCCTCGTGAGGTTATGGGAGAAGAGACGCCCCGATATCTCGCCTCGGGGCCACGGCGTCGGTATAGCTCAGAAGCTGATGAGCCCCGTGGCCTTCATGCGCTTGACCATGCGCGGCCGGATGCCCACGGCGAACAGATCGCCCACGGTCTTGGCCCCCTTCACCTTGCCCCAGCGGGCGGCGCGCTTGCTGCCCTCGCGCCAGGGGTTCTCGTCCACGAGGATCTTCACCTTCGTCCCGGGATCGATCTTGGTCCGCGAGCCGGTGCCCGCTGCGGTCTTCTTCGTCTTCGTCTTCTTGGGTGCGGTCTTCTTGGTCGCCACTTCGGCGCCCTCCTTGGGTGGGTCGGCGATCGCCTGCTCTTCGGGCTTGACGATGCCGTTCTTTTCTTGCCAGAGCTCGAGCACGGCCTCGTCGGTTGCGTAGCCCAACGTGGCAAATGCCTTCATCGCGACGCTCTTCGACTTGAAGAGCACGATCGGCTCCTTGTCCGAGACCTTGTTGTACAACTCGGTCAGGGCTTGATTCGTGAAAGCCATGATTCTCCCCATCAGTTCAGGTTACGGTCGGGTGTGCTTGCCGGTGTTTCCTCCTCGTCGTTGACGAACTTGGTCATGACCCCCAACATCTCGATGATGCAAGGCTTGCAGTAGTGGAGATGGCCGTGGTACTCGTCCACCATCATGCAGAGCTCGTACTCCCCTGCCCGCTCCTCGCATTTGGCGCAGGGCCGGTAGATCACGGCCACCTCCAACAAGCCAAGCTGCAACTGCTTCATAGCTTCTGGTGCACCCGCAGTTGCTCCAGGCTCGTGAGCCGCTCGTGGAACCGCTGGAACACGGTGTGCTTCATGCCGGTGGCCATCAGGGCAGCAGCCGTCGCGATCTTGTCCGGCACCAAGGGGCTCACCGTCAGGGTGTCGAGCCGTTGCATGGCGTGGAGCAGATCCGTCATCGGACAGGACTCGGTCAGCTCCTTCAGCTTGGCCGCGGTCTCGGGTGCGTTCGTGATGCGCTTTCCCATGATCAGCTCGGCGATCATGTCTTCCAAGGGGCTCATTCGGTTATCTCCACAGTTCGAGCGACAGCTCGCCGTCGAACACTTCGTTGAGAACGTCGTTGAGCGCCCCGACTTCGAGGTGCTCCATGATCAGGGCCTGATCGTCTTCGTCGCCGATGGTCAGCGCTTCGAGCAGATCCGAGTACAGCCCGTCCAGCTCGGGGAGCCGTGCGGACAGCAGGGTCTTGGCCTGATGGTTGGCTATCACGAAGCGTGCCTTCCATTCCTCGGGGATCTCGAAGTCCCCGCGCCTGGACATGCCGTTGTCCTGGGCCAGGAAGGCCACGGCGCCAGTCAGGTGGGGCAGCTGGCTCAGCTTCATTCCGGTCTCCTTCGCACGGCCCACGCCAGCCCTTGGAGCAGGGTGGGCAGCCACATGGGGGCAAGGCACGCCGTCCACGACAGGTGGAGGACGCCGTCCAGGTTGAGTGCGATGAGGGTGAGGGTGACGAGCATCATGGCGTGACCACCCACACCACGCCCAGCGGCACAGCGAGCAGCGACCAGAAGATGAGGACGCCGCTCCATCCGCCAAGAACGATCGAGTCGTTGATGCAGGCAAGGCCCCAGCCCACGAGGACGGCGAGGATGATCCAGTGGATGGCGCTCATCGCTTCATCTCCTCGTGCCACTCGCCCACGGTCAACGACCGCTCGGGCTCGTCCACCAGCCAGGGGATGTGATGGTACCACGCGCGCTCGATGCGGTGGTGCTTGGTCACCTCCTCGACCTCGACTTCTTCGGGATCGTCGCCGTCCTCGGCGGCTTGCCGGAAGGCTTCGAGCGCGTGGGTACACCCGAGCTCTTCGGGGACAACTTCGCCTCGGTCGTTGACGTAGCGGCTCTCGTCCGTGGTGAAGTAGACGACGACGGTGAGTCGCGCTTTGTAGAGCTTGACTGCCATGACTGATACTCCTGGTCGAAGGCTTTCAGCTCGCTCTCCTTGAGCTCGCTGCGAATGAGCCGGACCGCGGTCGTGGACACCAGGACGCCTGGTCCCGTGTACCACACCCGCCCGTCAGATCGAAGGCTGATCGGCACAGGGCACACCCCCGTAGTGGAGGACCACCGTAGTGGACGTGGTGCGCTGGATGATCAGCGTGGTCACCTGAAGGAGGCCGAAGATCAGCGCGGCAACCATCAGCGTGCCCCGCCACCCTTGGAGGGTGTGGTCCATCCAGCCCATGATCTTGAGGCCCAGGTACCACACGACGCCGATGGCCAAGGCGGCTTCCATGGCGGGAGGCATCATCGCTTGACCTCCCGGTAGTCCCGGAAGTCGCTGAGCGGGTAGCAGAACACCCCGCCCAGCACCGCGCACGCGTGGCGCCGCTTCGCGTGCACCGGGCACGCATGCCTCACTTCGACCGTCACCGCCTTGCCCTTGGCGGTCAGCGCGGTGTACTTGCCGTTCGGTAGGTTATCGGTGCTCATCTTGCTTCTCCTTGGTGATTTGCTCCAGCAGGTCCTTTACCTGCTGGAAGGTCAAGACGACTGCGTTCTGCTGAGCGAAGATCGCGACTTCGCTCTTCTCTCGATCGACGATGGTCTTCACAGCAGATACCTCTGTCCCGAGGCGATCCCCTCGGCCTGAGTGAAGAACCCCTCCAGCTCCGGAGCCTCCTTGCCCTCGGGCCACGCGCGATCGGTGCCGACCAGGTAGTCGATCCCGAAAGTCTCTCGCGTGCGCTTGTCCAGCGCACGTGTGGTGGTGTAGTCCGGAGAGTATCCAAGCGATCGGTTGAACTCGAACAGATGGCCACGGAACAGGCCCGAATGGCCGCAGATGAGAATCCGCTGCGGATCCAGCGGCTCCAGCGGCTCCTTCAGCTTGATGCCCACCCCCATGTGGGCCGAGGGCGCGCTTCGGTTGTCACGGGTGGGCTCGCCCCACCCGATGGCCGTGATCTCCACGGCATAGCCAAGGATCTGAAGGACATCGGCCGCAGCAGCAGCCAGGGCAGCGAACCGCGTGAAGTGCTCGGAGCGTGCCCCGCTGTTCCAGAAGTACCCAACCCCGAGATGTACCATCCTTCGTTGGGCTCCCCTTCGCCGCCTCACCCAGCACTCGGGCGTTCCGACCATGGCACGATCCACGTCGATCTCGTCCCCCTCGATCTCGTAGCGCCGCTTCCGCTTGGTGGACTTCCCCATCCCACTGAACTTCTCGACCAGCGGCTCGAGTTTGCCTCGCAGGGCCACGTACTCGTCCATCAAGCGCTGGGGAGCATGCCCCCCAGCCAGATGGCGATCCGTGTCTTCTTTGGAGAAGTTCCAGTACCACGGGCCTGTGGCATGGGGCTCGTTGTACTTCAGCGCTTCGGCGGAGCTGTCCAGCATGATGCACAAGTTTCGTTGGTCACGCAGTAGTTCGCGCATGGTTAGTACACCCCTTCCATCGCTCGACTCTTCTCCTGGTCTGCCCACCCCGTGAAGAACCGCGCGATCAGATCGACGTCCTTGTTCACCTGGTGCACCTTGCCCAGGTGGATGAAGGCTCGGGTGGACACGGGCCGGCGAATCTTGGCCCGAAGCACGTTGGCCCGGATCTTCCAGAGCTTCTCGGCCACCGGCTCGATGCCGTACTGGGCCGCGATGGAGCGCTCCCGCTCCACGTCGTACTGGAAGTTGATGATGAGGCCCACGAACCGATCCAAGAACGCAGCGTCCAGCGCGTTGCGCCCCGTGTGCTCCACCGACACCCCCGTGCCGTACGTGTTGGCGCAGGCCACCTGGAGGAGCCGATCGTCCTTGCGGGCGATGGGCTTCTTCTCCCGATCCGGGACGTTCAGGTGGCCGTTGGCCAGGGCCTCGTTGACGCACAGCGACGCGTTCGCGTCGAGCGCGTCCACCTCGTCCCAGTTCCAAAGCCCCCCGGCCTTCTTGAAGCGACCCTCGCCCTCGAAGGCCATCACGTAGTCGGACGTGATGTAGTCGCCGGCCAGGTTCTTGCGCCCCAGGATCTTGGCCTCGGACATGCCCTCCGTGCACGCCTGATAGCCGTACTCGCGCTTCAGGTCCTCGGCGATGTCGCGGGCGATCGAGCTCTTGCCGGAACCGGGAGGGCCGACCAGAAGGACTTGGCCGGCCGCGGTCAACGCCTCCATCACCTCCACGTACTGGAAGTGACGGCCCTTGCCGATCTTCTGGTCCTTGGGCACCAGCGCGGGAACCAGCCTCACCTCGGGCTTCTCGCGGTTCTCCTGGATGATGCGAACCACGTTGTCGCTGATCTGCTTGTACTCGCCAGCGATCGTGCCCTTCACGGCCACCATCACCTGAGCGGTGATCTGCTTGATGGTCTCGTCGTCCGTCTTGACGACGACGGTCTCTCCCTTCTGCATGTTGGAGCCGACCGACAGGATGGACCAGGTGAAGTCGCGTGCCTCGCTCTTCACGTCCGTGTTGGTGTAGTACACCAGGACGCTGCTCTTGCATCGCCGACAGACCTTCTTCTTGCGGTTGCGCTTCGCATCCTTGGGCAGGTTGATGTTGGCCCCGCACGCGGGGCACGGCATCGCGTACCCAGCGCCACTGGGCATCACGCCCTTCAGCTCTCCTCGCATCTCCATGGCTATCTCCTTATAGTTATGTGGCCTGCCATCTTCAGGGTGGGGAGGCCATCCCCCGACCGACGCGTCCGCCTCCTAAGGTAGGGCGGACGCGTTTCGGCTAACGCCTTCGGCTCTCGCTTTCGAGCATTTCCGCAATATCGCGGAAGGCGGAGGCGCGGCCCCTGTGGTAGGCGGTGTTGCCGAGCGAGGATCTTTCTGCGTCGGCCATCTCCCTGAGCCGCTGCGGGGTGAGGGGGGTCAACTTGCTCAGCTTGCGTCGCCGCGCCGCCAGCTTCGGCATCCCGAGACGCTTGGCATCTTCCGCGGTCTTGTTCGTCATCCCGAGATGCTCGAAGGCTTCGTTCTTGAACACGCTGGCGTGGGCATCGCACAGCACGAACTCGCTGTTGAACGTGTTGCCTGGGATCACAAGCACGTACCGTGCCTTGAGCTCGCACCGGACATTGCAGGTGTGATCATCCAGGGAACCAGGAACGATCTTGCGAAGGCTGATGGTGGACATGGGAACCTCGTTACTTGTTATTATTGGATTCCGGACCGACGATCGATCCATGGATCCCGTCGCGTACGACGGGATCGAGGATCAAACCTGAACGACACCGCGGTTGGGTATGCACGCTGGCATCACGTGGATCCGAGGACTGACGCGATCGGTCAAGATCGCTGCCTCTTCCTACTGCCCGGTGGTCTCGCCCTGTTGTTATTATTATGTATGGCGAGCCGCCACGGCCAGGATGGCGAAACCGGATTCCCCGGGACGACTCGTCGAGTTGGTTGTTGCGCCGATCCCGTTTGGGCCGCGCTTCTTTCGGTAGTTAGGGAGGGACCGCTTTGCCGCTTCGCGCCGGAGGCTTGACCTCAGGCCATCTTTGGCGATGCGCAAGTGCGAAGACCAGGCCGCTTCTTCCCGCCTGCCTCTACCGTCTCTCGGTTCTGTTCAGCGCGGGGAACCACCGCAGCGCGCCGTTTTGAGCGTGGGACTTACCGTGGACCCCTCGGGCCTCCACCACTTAGCCTCGTCTCGCCGTCGCGAGCCTCGGAACCTGGCCCCGGAGCTTCCGCTCCCTGATGACCCCAGGCTTGGGAGGGCTTATTAGGGGATGCGGACGAAACCGCGACCACCTTGTTGCCCTGGCTTTTTCCTTTTCGTTACGGGTTATGAAGTACGCAACACCCCTACCTTATGAGACGCCCCGCCGCCCGCCGTTTTGGGGCCTAACATCCCTAGCCCTGGCTCGGGGTTAGCGGCGTCCACGGGGGCTAGGGGTCGCCCAGACGAGCCAGGACGCCCTGCGACTCGCGCGCGGGGCGCGGCCGACCCGACCCTCCGCCCCGCGGCTGAGGAGGAATCCTAGTCGTGC